>JGI24705J35276_12237826_pt1 | contig 13411 bp, 15 predicted proteins | sample TergutNt197P4_FD_35276 | JGI IMG/M metagenome (IMG submission 35276)
TGACGGTGTTTCTGTTTGCTCGTTTTCATGTTAACGGTTCACGTGAAGAAATCTGGAACTTTATAGGTAATCCCTTTTGAAATACTCTCGAAAATCTTTGTGTCCTTTGATAAGTAAGGTTACTTTTTCTCGGACTATTGGGTTTCGTATTTCTATAGGTGTATAGAGTTCGCTCACCTGTTTCTTATTCAAAAGTATAAAAAATAATGCTTGACCCTTTTCGGTTATCGAGTATAACTCTTCAGCCTCTTTTACTATAAGACCCCATTCCATAGCCCAGTCTAACCAGTTTTTTTCAGTTTTACGAGTTAGCTGACTACATACTTGTTTTCTTATTGTAGCAAGTGGTTTGGGTTTTTCTTTGTATTTCCTGCTCTTTTTACAGCATAAAGCATCTACAATTTCATCTTTTGTCATACGATTTTTTTCGATGAATACCTCTAAAAGTTGCATTTTCCCTTCTGAGAATTTACCGCTTATTAGACGTTGCCGCATTTGTATATTCCTTTCTTATTCTGACATTTTTTTACTACGATTCTGTATCATCAGATACTAATAACATTTCTGACATCTTTTTAATGGTATAAAAAATGATAAAAAGAAAAATAAATACCACATTAAGTGGTTCATACCGCATAACCCTACCAATGAAATGGGTAAAGAAAAACAATTACCCAAAAGAAGTAATCCTTAAAGTTGGAAAAGAACTAAAAATAACGGCAATACGAGAAGAAGCCACATCATGTTAAACTTAAAAAATAAGTTACTCATGGCCATCTCACCACAAGATACACCACGAGTAACCGCAGAAGAAAGCACAACTACAAAACTTGTAGGTGCCTCTCCACGATAAATGACACTGCAAACACTAAAAAAGGATTTGATACCAACACTAATAAATTTTCTACCAAATGCACCATATGCGGAGATGTAACACCACTACCAACAGACGAACTAAGCGAAGTTGCATATCAACAAGCACAACAAACAAACCTATGTAGTCGATGCCGCATAAATCCAAAAAGAGCAGAACTATTACAAAAAATAAACACTCCCGAACCAACGCCAGAAGAACAAACACAAGAAGTATTCGACTCAATCAACCAATATGAAATAAACACCGAAGACGAACAAGAACACGAAGAATTTCTAAAATACCAACTCAACATTTTAAAACAACGCCCAAACACAGACGCAAAACCAAGCGACATAACACATTTATTCAAAGAAAAAATAGAAGCCACATGGAAATACATAGAAGAAAAATACTGTTTCATCACACCATCAAAAACAGGTATCCTACATTTCAAACAAAACGGAATCTACACCCCATGTGAAGGCATCATAAGAAAAGAAATAATCGACCTAACAGAACAAAAAGGAAACATACGCATATCACGCGAAGACCTAACACACATCATAAAAAATATAACAGAATCAAACTACATAGACCAAACCATTGTAAACACCTATACAGGCTACATCCCAGTAGCAAACGGATTTCTAAACATAGAATCATTAAAAACACAAGACACCCCCGACTTTAAATCATACACTCCAGACTGGCAAAAAGACGAAACAAACATTTTCACATACCAATTACCAACAGAATACGACCCAACCGCAACAAGCCCAAAATTCACACAATGGTTAGAAGACGCACAACCAGACCCAGACACACGCAAACACTTACTACAATACGCAGGCATGAACCTATTTAATAAACGTACACACCAAAAAATAGATTGGAACTTGGGCGCAGGAAGAAACGGTAAAGACACTTGGACAACAACAATAACAGAAATCTTAGGAACAACCAACTGCACCGCAATATCACTAATAGACCTATCAGCAGAAAACAGATTTAAAAACAGACCCTTAGCAACATCATTAGTAAACATATGCCCCGAAGCCACCAAAGGCGACCCAACAGAACTAAAAACATTAACAGGCGGCGGCATGATAACCACAGACATAAAAGGAAAAAACGAAACAATGAGCTTCATTTGCCAAACAGACTTCTATTTAAGCAGCAACGAAATGCCAACAATAACTGACACCTCAAACGGATTATGGAGCAGATTCTTTTTCATACCTTGGAAAAAAGATTACTCAAAAATAGCCATAGACAACTTTCACGAAAGATGGACAAAAAACCCAGAAGAACGAAGCGGAATACTCAACCTAATGCTACAAGGAGCACGCCAATACTTCACACAAAACGAAAAATTCACAATAAGTGAAGAAATGGCAGACTTAACCAAAGAAATACAACAAGACGCAGACCCATACCGCATATGGGAACAAGAACAAAAAATCTATAATGACAACAGTTTCACACCAACAGATCAAACATGGGAAAGTTTCTGTGAATACTGCAAACGCAACTATTTAACTATCATTTCAGAACAAGTTTTCTACAAACGACTACGGAAAGACAAAAAAATACGATACGGACAAAAAACAGTACACGGTATAAAAGGCGTACACGGTTATTATGGATTAGAAATCAAACCATTACCATCACTAATAAACTTGGACGAACAACAAACAACACTAACACCACCAACAGACAAACCACAAAAAGAAGCATTATACACACCAATACCGCCAGACGAACCATGCCACAAATGCAGCAACTACACATCAGAATACACAATACAAACAGAAACAACAAAAAGAAAACTCTGCCCCGACTGTTTCAAACAAATGCAAACAGACTACACAGAGTATAACTTCAAAATTACAGACAAACTGTAATATTTTTCTTTCTATTTTTTAAATTCAAACCATTTCTAAGAACATAATTGTATATTTCACAAACACCTAATTTTTCACCTGACACAGGGAAACAAGAACCGACACGGGCACGACACAGGGTAACAAAAATTTTATAAAACAAAAAACTATGGACTTTTCCATACTCCGACACAAGGAACACAGGGTACACAGGGTATATCACAAGTTAGTAAGAGGTAAATAAAATGGTAAAATATGCGCCAGTCGTTGTGATGTGAAAATGACCAATTCCCCGTGTCGCATGGAAATACCCTGTGTCGGACACGGGGTGCCTGTGTCGGGTAAAAAGTGTAAGCAATGTTTTTTCTGTATTATTTACAAACATGTTTTTTTTCTTCTCTCTTCTCTTTCTTTCTCTCTCCAAGAAAACAGTCATTGTTATAGAGTTTTGTTGTTTACTTCCATCCCAATGAACTGACATGTTATAGAGTTATTTTTGGATGGAACTTGTTTTCTCTCTCCATCCAAGAAAACTTTGTAGTGATGGAGTCTCATCTTAGATTGAAACTCATGTCTCTCCATCCAGAAGTAGTCTCTATCTAAGAATTCAGTTTAAGAAGTAAGTTTCAGAGATGATGAAGTAATTGTCTCTCTCCAAGAATTCAATCTAAAAAATAGTTATAGAGATTCATCCAAGAATTGTTCTCTCTCTAAAAAGAACTGTTCTCCATCCAAGTTTAAAAGAAAACTTAGACTCTTTGGAAGAAGAAGAGTCATCCAAGAAAGTGTGGACAACATGTTAGAAACAATAGTTCATCAAGCATTTCAGTATCTATCTGTTGATTAAACTTATTGTACATTCACCTCTTGAATGAATAATTCTTTTACATGTTCTAATCTTCCATGAAGTACAAAGTTTCCCTTTTCCAAACAAAGACATGTTCTTCCTGACTCTACAATTGTTTTAACTTGTTCTATCTTAGAAAGTGACAGTTTATGTTGTAATAGTTTATAGAAGTATGATTCTAAGATTCTTTGGTGGTTGCTGTACTTGTCCACATCAATTTGGGATACAACGTCTTTAGAGAGTTTAGGGTACGTGAAGACAAGTTTGTTGTTTTCCTGTCTGAATCTTGCCTTCTGCTTACATTTAGTGTGGTTGTTTATTACGTTTGGATGTTGCATGTTAAATAGTGTAGCTTCTTTTAAGTTAACTATATAGGCGTAGACTCTTCTATATAGTAACTGATTAAAATGGACATTATAAAATTAAAAGTAATAAAACTACATACTAAGAAAGAAGCTTTAGGAATAAGAATACCCCGAGAAGTATTAAAGAAAATTAAAGAAAAACTTGGAGGAACACCAGACTCTTGCTTAATGATAGAACAAGAAGGAAAAGTAACTTTAAGTTTCAAACGAGGCGAACAATGGTTTGACAAGTAATCCAAGACATGCTGTTGGACTCTACCATGTCATCCAAAAAAGTCCTTTAGTATCTGAATATGTAGAAGCAGAATCAAACTGTAACTATAAGCTTGTAGCTCATAATCCTCCAGTGTTTGTCTCCAGTTTACAAGAAACACCAACACAGAAGAACAATTATGGACAAGGCATCATGTTAGACTGTCACTGTTCCGTTGATAAGAGTGATTGTTACAGGCTTTATCTTACACCTGAAAACTTTGAGGATTACTGTAAAATGTTTAGTGGAAACATGATTAATCCTTGTTACAGTCCACGTTTTGAGTATAATGTTGGAAGTAAGAAATGGAGGAACTGGAAATGAATGTTAGTGAAGAAATCAGTGAAGTACAACCAGTAGTAAAACGTTTGAAGGATGAAATAGAATGTTTAGTTAAACTTCATAGTAAACATGTGAACCGAAGTGTAAACAGTGCAAGACTGCTTGAAGCTGTATCTCAGACTGTTGCTAAGTTGGATGCAGAGTTTGTTGTTTCTTTGAAAGAGCAAGCTTGGATGGTTAAAGAGAAAGAGTTAAAGAACTTGTTTATGGGAGAATTGGTTTAGATAGTGTAAAGTTGTTTACCACTTTTTTTATGTACACAATTTCTTTCTACCTAATGTATTCACGGGTACACCGTCTTTTTCTTTACTCTATAACTGTTCTCTGTTTCTCTTCTATGTTAGAGAGACAGGTATTCTTTTTTAAACTACTATTTGTAGTTAATGTTATTTATTTATGTCCAGTACATTTTTTCTGTTCTTAACTTTTTTTGCAGAGTTTCGTTTTTCCACGGCAAACAAAAAGAAAAGAAAAAAAGGTACAATGTCAACTATCCAGATGTTTGTTTCAGTTGCTTTCCTTGAAATCATTGGATATATTCTAAGTTCTGGAGTGGTGATTCATTAAACAGTTTTGCAATGGTGAAGTTTATGAAAACTGTTTGTCCAACATGTAACGTTGAAGGCTTCTTAGAAGTGAGAGGAAATAGTAAAAGAATAAAACATTATGTTGGAGTCAAAGATGGAATAAGAAAATATGATTGCCATAAAGTATCTCCTAAGTTGGGGGTCGAGGGTTCAAATCCCTCCTCGTCCGCCACTGTTCCTTCAACAAATAAACTTAATCTGAGTGTTTGTACTTCCACTAATTTATGTAAAAAAGAATTGATAGGGTAGCATAGAAGTCACAATCAGATATGTGGCATGACAAGAGAAATTTACATAATAGAAGGGGAAAGTAATGGTTGTGTTTGATGTCTAAAGGTGGTTTTTTGTGTTAAAAGTCGCTGTTTTAAGATGTTTTGTGTACTTGAAGAAGGCGTGTCGATAGACTATACATAACCAGTGTTGGGTTTGGTTGTCGCTTTAACGTTGGGGTGTTTTGAAAGATTTAGCAGGTATTTTGGGTGATACATTAATGGTAAATGATGTTCGCCATTTGGGGAAAGCCTATATAGCATAGTTTTATAAAAAGTGTAATCAATTTGTGGATGCCTTGAGCAACATTATTGAGTATATACTAAAAGTTTGAGATGAGCATGAAAAACGGAGAACAGGATTACACCAACTGGTATGAATTGAATGTCCAGTCTGTGTTAGAGAAGTTGGATGTAGATCCTGTTACTGGTTTATCTAACGAGCAGGTTGGCAAGCGACAAGAGTGTGATGGAAAAAATGTGTTGCAGCCGCCTAAAAAGGTGAGTTTGCTTCAACGGATTTTATATCAGCTCAGGGATGTTTCCATCATTGTTTTGTTGATTGCTGTGGTGCTTTCATTTTTGATGGCTATCAGCGAAGGGTCTGGATTTATTGAGTCTATTGTTATTTTGTCTGTAGTTGTTTTGAACGTTGTTTTGGCAATTACTCATGAAGGTAAAGCTGAAAGAGCGCTTGAGGCGTTGGAAAAATTAAGTGCTCCATATTGTTTTGTTCTGCGAGATGGGGTTAGGCAAAGTATCGATGCTACTGAATTAGTGCCGGGTGATGTTATCATTCTGGAAACCGGTAATATAGTTCCTGCTGATGCTAGGTTGCTTTCGTCAACTGGTTTATTTTCTGATGAATCTGCTTTAACAGGTGAGAGTGAACCTGCGGAAAAGGAAGCTTTGGCGGTACTTTCAGGGAGTATGCCGTTGGGCGATCAACGTAATATGATGTTTACCGGGTGTGTTGTGACGGGGGGGCATGGTACTGCTGTGGTTACTGCTACAGGTATGAATACGCAGATGGGGCAGATTGCCGGGTTTTTGCATAGCAGTAAACGTGTAAAAACGCCTTTACAGTTACGTCTTGATCAACTTGGTAAAACTATCTGCGGAATAGCTCTTATTTCTGCCTTTTTCTTGATAGCTGTAGGTCTGCGGTCTGGTGCTGATCTTGGTAGCATGCTATTGGTTGCTATCTCTTTGGCGGTAGCAGCGGTTCCTGAAACACTTGCGTTGATTGTCACTTTGACTTTGACAAACGGTGTGCAGAAAATGGTGCAGAAACATGCTCTGATTCGAAAGCTTCCTGCTGTGGAAACTTTGGGTAGCACTTCAGTAATCTGTTCAGATAAAACTGGGACGCTTACTCAAAATCGTATGATGATTAAGCAGCTTTGGATTTGTGGTAGTGAACCGTTTGCGGATGATGTGGAATTTTCTGAAGAACAAGGTGGTTTTCTTAAGCTCTTAGCGTTGGCAAGTAATGCTACCTTTGGAACAGATGAGAACGGAAATAGGGTGTATACGGGTAATGCCACAGAGGTTGGTATACTTAGGCTTTTGAATGAGAAAGGGTATTGCGTGGAGGAAGCGGCAGCCAAGTATCATAGAGTGGCGGAAATTCCGTTTTCATCAGATCGGAAGATGATGACAGTTGTTTTACAGGATGTAAATGGCGGTTATATTGTATTAACTAAGGGCGCCTTTGATCGGTTGCCCTTTTCTTCTGAATCTGCTTCTAATTTGGAAGCAGCTAAATGTGTGCATGACGAATTTGCTGGAAAGGCCTTGCGTGTCATTGCTTTGGCTGGTAAACATGTTGATGAGTTGCCCGATCACGGTAGCTTGGAAGCATTAGAGCAAGATGTAACACTGGTGGGTCTTATTGGTTTAATTGATCCACCGCGTCCTGAGACGGCACTTGCTATAGCAAAGGCCAAAAAAGCTGGAATCCGTACCGTAATGATTACTGGTGACCACGCTACAACTGCGGGTGCTATTGCCAAAGATTTGGGTATCTTGGAAGAGGGGCAAAATATTATGACTGGTGCTCAGCTTGCAAAGATATCGGATGTGGAATTGCGTGATACAGTTAGGAATTTCTCAGTTTACGCTAGAGTATCGCCAGAAGATAAAATTCGTATTGTAACAGCTTGGCAGGCAAACGGCGAAGTTGTTGCCATGACTGGTGATGGCGTAAATGATGCTCCAGCATTGAAAGCAGCTGATATTGGAGTTGCAATGGGTAAAACTGGTACCGAGGTAGCTAAGAGTGCTTCTGATATGATTTTAACCGATGACAACTTTGCGACTATTGTTGAAGCTGTAAGTGAAGGCAGAAATGTGTTTGCAAATATCAAAAAGACAATTAATTTTCTGTTAGTCTGTAACATGAGCGAAATCATCATAATGATATTTGCTCAAATGGCGGCCTGGGGTATTCTGCTAACGCCAGTTATGTTATTATTGATTAACTTGCTAGGTGACGGTATTCCGGGTATAAACCTTTCTCGGGAGGCATCTGACCCTACCTTAATGGATAAGCAGCCGATAAAGCGTAGTGAAAGTCTTTTCAGTGGTGATTTGTTACGTTTGATTATCCGGCAAACGGTTGTCTGTTCAGTTGCAGTACTGATAGGTTATTACATAGGTGCTTTCGTTACGGTACCCGGTATGGGTGCACCCTCAGCAGAGTTCGGACGAACTATGGCTTTTCTAATTACAGGCTTTACTTCGATATTACACGTTTTCAATGTTCGCAGCTCAAAATCGACCTTTAAAACAACCATCAAAGACAATAAGCCCCTGGTAGGAGGTGCTGCATCAATGATTCTAGTTTTCACACTGTTGGTCGTGTTGCCATTTGGTCACATCTTTGGTCTCTATCCCATCGGTGGCATTCACTGGATAGTTGTGCTTGGCTTGTCCCTACTACCTACTGCAATGCGCGAAATTTTCATAATAGTTGACCACATACCCATCGTTATGGAACGCCGCCGTTTGAGAAAAGAGCATTATATAACCAAGAAAAAAGAGCATATGGAAAAAATTCGCCAGAAAAAGTGCCCTGATGAAGTCAATAATGAAACACAAGTTATAGCAAAAGAATTACACGAACAGTAACCCCTTAACTTTCTCTATTCTTATATGTAAACAATCCATCCATATGTTAGATTTCTTGTAACATTTAGTTGATTTGGTTTTTCAAGCTTGTTGATTAACTAAATGGTTTAGTTGCATTAACGCTTTGCCTGAACTTAATGCTTCACGTGCTTTTTCCATACCGTCTTTATAGGAATCGCTAACGCCTGATACATATAAGGCAGCTGCGGCGTTCATGCAGAATAAGTCAACTAGTGGATTGTCATATTCGCCTGAAAGTACCTGTTTAATGGCCATTGCATTGTCATATGCTTTGTTAAAGGAAGCTATATCAAATGTGGCATGTGTTTTTACGCCAAAATCTTCTGGTTGTATGGTATATACTTGGATTTCACCATTTTTTAGTTCAACTACTCTTGTTGGGCCACATGGAGAAAACTCGTCAATGCCCATAGCGTTATCAACACCATTTACCATACCGTAAGGAGCTATAGCGCGACTAATTCCAATTTCCTTCAAAATGGCTACAAGTTGATCACAAACCTGAGGCGCATACGCACCAATTACAATGCAGCTCGTGTTCTCACATGGCATAGTCAATGGACCAACAATATTAAATGCTGACGTAAACCGCATATACTGGATAAGTCGTGCCCAACCAGATTTTAAAAAGGCTTCACCTGGCATATAGCAAATGTTGTATTTTTCCAAACTTTGTTTGGCTTTACTCATTGGACTTGACAGGTTAACGCCAAGTATTTCAAAAATTTCAGACGCACCTGAGACACCAGTTACTTTTTTGGCGCCTTTTTTAGCAATAGGAACACCACAGGCTGAAGCAATAAGTGCGGCAGGTGAAGACGCATTCACAGTTTTCATAACATCTGAACCTGTGCCAACAATATCGCAAATAGCGCCTTTAACGTCAGCCTTGAATTTCTCAGTGTCAAATTTGTCTAATGCATCCCAGACGCCCGATAATTCTTCGGTGGTTGGTTTACGGGTAATATGAGCTACCAAAAAAGCCCCCTGTTGAAGCTCAGGTTGCTCATTTAAAATGATTTGTCGATACGCTTCACAGGCTTCTTCTCGGGTCATAGTTTTGCCAGTAGATACTTTACATATTAACTGGCCAAATTCTCTTAATTTTTCTTCAGTTACCATGATATCACTCACATTTTTGTAGGTCTACAACGTACTTTAAGGCTTGACCAAGTAGAATCTCAGGCAGCACCGAAGGTACGCTTTCAAGGTCTATTATTTTATGAATTAGTAGTCTAATAGTTTGAGCGTTATCTTCTAAAATTTTCAGAGCTATAGTCATTTGTCGTTTTGTGCTTCCATATGCACCAACTATGGTTAATTGTCTATAATGAATTTCATTTAACAAATCGATTGGAATGCTAACATTTTTTGTAAATCCACTAAATAGACAATATTTGCCACCAGTGTTTAATTTTAAAATCCCCTCTATCAGGGTATTTGGATCTGGAGCAGCATTTATCGCAACATCAAAATTATCAAAAGCCACAACATCAGAAATATGAATGTCTGCTTCTTTACAAAATTGTGCTATATGTTCCCGTTTTTCGCAGTTTTTTTCGACAACAAATGGTTCTGCACCAAAATATTTGCAAGCTAATCCAAGCATGAGCCCTGCAGGTCCTCCACCAAAAATGAGTACTTTTTGGTTTTTCTGTAAATCAACTTGCTCAATTGCATTTATAGCCGAGGATAATAATTCAGTCATGCAGGCAATTTCAGAGGGAATATTTTCAGGTATTTTTATGAGGCTTTCTTTTGGTACTTTTATATACTGTGCAAATCCTCCATCACGATGAAAGCCGATAACTTGAATGCTACTGCAAAGATTTTCTGCGCCATTTTTGCAGTAATGACAATTATTACAAGCTCTCGCTGGCCAGACTATAAATCGTTCATTCGAATCAAGTTTCTGTCCACAGATTTCATGACCTAACACTCTTGGTAAAACCAGATCTCTTTGACCTTGAAACCACATTTTTGCATCAGTTCTACATACTGAGCAATAACTCACTTTTAGTAGCGTTTCAGTATCATCACTACAGTTAGGTATTTTGATGTTGTCTATGCGAAGTTTTTTTATATCTTCAAGGATAAGTGCTTTCATTATAGCTTCCTGCAAGCATTGAACTTCACGTTTTCTTACATTTAAAATTATTCTTCCGTATTACATATGTAATACAAAAAATAAAAAAAAGGAATGGTTACCTACACGTGTTCTTTTTTCTTTATTTTGATGTTTTTAGCAGATAACTAGATGATTCCTTGATCAGCCATTGCGTCTGCTACTTTTACAAAGCCGCCGATATTTGCGCCTTTGACATAGTTGATGAATTTTCCTTCTTTGCCATGTCGAACGCAGGTTTGGTGAATTGATCTCATGATTTCGTGTAGTCGGGTATCAACTTCCTCGCGTGTCCATGAGAGGCGCATGTTGTTTTGGGTCATTTCTAACCCTGAAGTTGATACACCGCCGGCATTTGCTGCTTTGCCCGGTCCATACAGGGCTTCGTTTTTGAGGAACACTTTTACGCCCTCAGGTTCAGTAGGCATATTGGCTCCTTCCGATATGCAGTAGCAGCCATTGCTAATCAAAGTCTTTGCGTCTTGTTCACTAATTTCATTTTGAGTAGCACAAGGCAGGGCCACTTGGCATTCAATTTCCCAGGGTCGTTTACCTTCAAGGTATTGAGCATTCTTATATTTGCTAGTATACTCTTTAATTCGTCCCCGCCGATTATTTTTTAAGTCCATTACATACGAAAGTTTTGAGCAATCAATTCCCTCATCATCATAAATGGTCCCATTGCTATCTGATAGTGTTACTACCTTTCCGCCTAGTTCATTGACTTTCTGCACTGCATATTGCGCAACGTTACCCGATCCTGAGATGGTAACAGTTTTACCATTAAAATCCTCGTTTCGTGTTTTGAGCATTTCTTGTGCAAAATAGGTAACACCATAACCCGTAGCCTCTGGTCGAATTAAACTACCGCCCCAATTGAGGCCCTTTCCAGTTAATACTCCTGTGAATTCATTCTTTATTTTTTTATACATTCCAAACATGAACCCAATTTCTCTAGCACCAATACCAATATCACCAGCTGGGACATCAGTGTTTGGACCAATATGTCGTGAAAGCTCCAGCATGAAATTATGGCAGAATCTTAGAATTTCAGCTTCACTTTTACCTTTAGGGTCAAAATCTGAGCCCCCTTTAGCGCCACCCATAGGTAACGTAGTTAGAGAATTTTTAAACACCTGTTCGAATGCTAAGAATTTAAGAACACTTAGGTTAACACTTGGATGAAAACGCAAACCCCCCTTATATGGGCCAATAGCACTGTTCATCTGAATTCTATAGCCTTTGTTTACTTTTACCTCACCTTTATCATCCGCCCAAGTAACTTTGAACATAATAATTCGCTCAGGCTCAATTATTCGCTCTAAAATATTGGCAGATTGATACTTGGGACTATCCTCAATTACCGACCAAACAGAGGTGATAACCTCATCTACTGCTTGATGAAACTCCGGTTGATTAGGGTTTTTATCTTTTACATAGGCCATAAAATCTTTGGGTGTTTTATACATCATCATAGTTGATTCACTGCTCGATTATATTTTGCTAACACTATACGCATCTGGTTAAAGTCCAAGATATCTCTCACAGTTTGGATGGAAAGCCACTTCGCAGCTACACCATTAGGTCACATACAGGAGGAGCTGTTATGACTCTAAAACTTGCAAGCTCTACTTCTCTCTTCAAGTCTAAAATAGACTTTACTGCCCAAGAAAAACTTTGCAACTTCCACATAGACTTCGCCGCAATAGATGTAAACAAATCCTTAAGACCGCTTCCAAATCTGCCCTTGACTTGATTTAATGCTTCTTCCAGCCGCATTTATAGCACTAAATGAATAAAGGTATTTCTGGAAATATATAGGCATGTTGGAACATTTTAGCTTTCTAACAGCCATTACAGTATTCTTCCAGTTATCTTTAAAGTCAAGATTGGGATAAAGAATCAGGCTTTGGTTGGTTATGTTGTTTTCCAAATGTAGCCTCGAGACTGTTATGGATGTTTTTGGTGAATTTGACGTTGAGCTGAATGAACTCGGTGAGTAGATTCAAATTCTTCAGACTCGTAAAACAAGTAGAGGCTAAATTTTTTTTGTTTATACTTGACTTTTTTGTTGACAGTTTGGTAGAGCCCTCTAATGATTTTGTTGTTGATGTTTTGATGTTGTTTTTGTATGGGTTGATTTTGTGCTATTTGAGTAGTGATTGCATGTTTTGTTTTGATGTTTTAATGAATGGATGTGTGTTGCAAAATAATGTGGGAGTAATATGGATATAATGTGGGAATATGGCTATATTGTGTAAAGGTAAAATTGTGATTAGTAGAACGTTGGGTACAGATGTAACTGAGGTTGCGGTATCCATTGCCTGTTATGTTGTAGTGGATCCAACAAGTGTCACCATATTTTGTAACTGAATGCACTGTATTCACGTTCTACTACAAGTTTCTCCATTGAAAGCGTTATTGACAGCGTCTATAAGTGTAAACCCACTGCCCATAATAACAACAAACAATGTTTATGTTCCCTCATCACACGACTTATACAAATTATCGCAATACACAATATGGGGTGATAGAGCAAATACTAAAAAACAAAAAACTATTCAATACAAAGAGAAAAGTGGTCGGAGTTAAGCAGACCTTTTGATTGAGGGTTTGGCAGAGGCAATAAGTGCCTCTTTACTTGTCACTTCTTTTTTTGTTGTTCATTTTTGTCTTCTTTAGTGTTTGGTGTGTAGTAGAAAATAATCTCGTTCTTAGTTGTGTCTTCATT
>JGI24705J35276_12237825_pt1 | contig 13403 bp, 12 predicted proteins | sample TergutNt197P4_FD_35276 | JGI IMG/M metagenome (IMG submission 35276)
CTGTTACCCTGATTTTCAAATCCACTCACATCGTCGGCTTGCCAACAGTGTATTGACAAAGGGATTTGTTTCAACACTTCCATTGCTTTGCCGGTATCTACTCCTATCGCTGCATATCGTTCGCAGGCCATCTCATACGTTTTGTTAATTACATTTTCTTTCATGATTCAATATATTCAGTTATTCATTTATTCATATTCGGCAAGAATTCTTTTACAGGAAATGAATTGGCGACGATCTTGCGAATCGCCCAACGGTCTGCAACTAATCCCGCAGCTTTGGCCTGCATCATGCAGTTGCCGATAGCAGTTGCTTCAGCCGGTCCTGCAAGCACAGGTTTTCCAATTGCATTCGCAGTCAATTGATTTAATAATATATTTTGTGATCCTCCGCCAATGACATGCAGTTTTTCGATAGGAAAAGATATCATGGCCGACAATTGATCTAATACTTCTTTATAACGGAACGCCAGACTATCATAGATGCAACGGATAAACGCTGCATCAGACTCCGGAACAGGTTGACCTGTTTCACGGCAAATTGTTGATATTGCTTCAGTCATACGCGTCGGATTTGCTAATCGGGGATCGTCGGGATTCACAATGATGCGATTACAAACTTCCTGCCCGGCAAGCTGCATAATGGCAGAATAGGTATAATTGCGTCCTTCTCTCGACCATTCTTTCCGACATTCTTCCAATAACCACATACCTGTGATATTTTTCAGAAAACGGGTAGTGCCTTCCACCCCGCCTTCGTTCGTAAAGTTGTTATTGAACGATTCATTGGTTAGCACAGGCGATTCCGTTTCAACGCCTAACAGGCTCCAGGTGCCGCTACTGAGGTAGGCGAAGTTGGGATTATCAGCCGGTACCGAAAGTACGGCTGATGCCGTATCATGTCCTGCTACCGCTACCACAGGTATCTTTCCAACACCGGTTTCTTCTGCCAAAGCATCGGTCAACGTACCAATAACCGTACCCGGATTGATCAACGGATGCAGCAACGACGCCGGTAGCCCAGCGGCTTCAAGTAACGACGTTTCGTATTGTCGTGTAAGAGGATTTATCAACTGTGATGTAGAGGCTTCGGTATATTCGCATACCTGTTTTCCAGTCAATAAATAAGAAAGCAAATCCGGCATAAAAAGAATTTTATCAGCCATATTGAACGGAACATAACCTGTTTGTTTTGCCCTGAATAGTTGAAATAAACTATTGAAATTCATAAATTGAATGCCTGTAAGCCGGTATACGTCTTCACTTGGCATCAATTTAAAATAATCTTCGGGAGCTCCGTTGGTATACGGGTCGCGGTATGCACGGGGCAAACCTAAAATCGTCCCATCGTTACCGATATATCCAAAATCCACACCCCAAGTATCTATGCCAATAGAAGTCAGTGAAATACCTTGGTCGGCGCAAACTTTCAATCCTTCTTTCAACGACTCATACAATCCGAATACGTTCCAATAATAATTTCCATGAATTTCCATCATTGCATTGGGAAAACGAATCAATTCTCTCAATTCAAATTGAATACCATCAAAAATGCCAAGTATGGCTCTGCCGCTTGAAGCGCCCAAATCAAAAGCTAAAAAATAAACAGGTTTTTTCATGTTCACGTACTATAGCTAAATAAACAAACTCAATAATAAAGCCAACGCAAACCCCATTACTGAAATAATTGTCTCCATGACCGTCCACGATTGCAACGTTTGTTTTTCGTTCATGCCAAGATATTTTCCGACTAACCAAAAACCGCTGTCGTTGACATGCGATGCAGTGGTTGCACCCGAAGCGATGGCAATCACTATCAAAGCAAGTTGTGGTTGAGAAAGTGAAAACGACATTAACAACGGAGACATAATCCCTGCCGATGTGATCATTGCCACAGTTGCCGACCCTTGGGTGACTCGAATCAGTAAAGCCAACAGATAGGCTAACACGATGGGTGGCATGGCAGCGTGCGACATACTTTCGGCTAATTGAACACCAATGCCACTGTCAACCAATAGTTGTTTGAAAACACCTCCGGCGCCGGTAACTAAGATAATCAATCCGGCAGGAGCCAATGCTTTGGTGCTCAGTTGCAGGATCGTATCTTTTTTGAAACCGCGTTTGATTCCCATAAAATAAATGGCTAAAAAAGTGGCGATCAGTAAAGCGATAAACGGATGGCCAAGAAAGGCAATCAACTGAATCCCGAAATGCGCTTTCATATCATACATTTTAGCCCATTCTCCTGAAATCGTATTGGCAAGAATCAGTATCATCGGTACTGCAATAATACCTGCAACCTGCCAAAAAGATGGCATATTCTTCATTATGTTGTCATCTTTGGTCTCGAAAGTTTGGGGAATTTCAAGATGAATTTTCCGGCCAATATATTTTCCGAAAACAGGACCGGCAATGAAAGCAACAGGAATACCGATGACAATCCCGAAAAGGATGACCCATCCTAAATCAGCGCCAATAATTTCGGCAGTGGCAACCGGTCCGGGAGTAGGCGGCACGAAAGCATGTGTAGTGGCCAGTCCTGCCAGCAACGGAATGGCGAAATACAGTAATGATTTACCTGATCCTTTAGCTAAAGCGTAAAGAACAGGGACCAGAATGATAAAACCTACATCAAGGAAAATAGGGATAGCGATGATAAATCCTGTGATAACCAACGCATACGGAGCATTCTCCTTACCGAATTTCTTTACTAAATAATGTGCCAACGATTCGGCGCCACCCGACGATTCGAGCATCTGGCCGAAAATGGCGCCTATCCCTACTACTATGGCTACAAATCCAAGCGTAGAACCCATGCCATCAGAGATGCTTTTGATAATTGATTCCATCGGCATTCCAGATGCAAATCCCAGAAAAACAGACACAACCAATAAAGCAATGAAAGCCTGTATCTTAAATTTCAACACCATCAATAGCAGCAAACCAATACTGGCTATCAGAATTAGAATAAGTTCGAGGTTGGACATATTTGTAGTTATTAGAGTTTAGAGTTTAGTTGAATTATTAAATATTAAATATTAAATCTTTAATATTCAGTTATTTATAACTGAACATTAAATTCCGGAATCGGCACAAACTTATGCGCCGACCATTCCATTCGTTTCCGTATCTTTGCATCTGCTTCCGAACTTCCCGATGTTCCTTCCAAAATAAAGGCATCAATCTGTTGATAGGTAATGCCTAATTCGTCTTCATCGGTTTGTCCTTCCCAAAGGTCGGCTGATGGTTTCTTTTGAATAATACATTCCGGTATTTCTAAAAAACGCGCCAATGTATAAACTTCCTGTTTGGTAAGCTTGGCAATCGGGTTGATATCACAAGCGCCATCACCCCATTTGGTAAAATAACCTACCGTACGCTCTGCTAAGTTGCCCGTTCCGCAAACAAAACGGTTACTCATTTGTGCTAATTGATAAAGGTAGGTCATCCTTATGCGAGGGCGAAGATTGGCATGACTTAAATCCATCATGGTTTTATCCGATGCGAAACGGTCGGAGATCAATGCATCAACAGCAGGCTGGATATCGAAAATATGAAAAGGCATCCCAAACTTATCTATCAATTCCATCGCATGATCAAAACTTTGCGTACGCCTCATATCGTCGCTGTATGGCATCAAAACCAAATGCAAATCAACTTCACCTGCCTGACAAAGACGGGCGACCACGCTGCAATCAATCCCGCCGCTCATACCAAAAATCACTCCTTTCCGGTTGGCCGCTTGTACCTGTTTCCGAATCCAGCTACCAATTTTTTCGATGTAAAACGCTACATTCTCATCCGTGATCACAAATGATTTCATTTCTGTATTGTTTGGTCCGTACATTCGGATTCGTAATTCGTAATTGTTAATTCGTAATTGTAGGGGCAGACCTACGTGTCTGCCCCTATTTTATATTACCATTACGGTCAACAAGCACTGGTTTGCCCAATCCGAGACTCTCAAGTCCTTTCATCTGACGGCCGGCATCGCCCGTTACGACATAGATCATATCCTGCTCATTAAGCCATTTATGGTAAACATCGCGTACCTGCTGCAATGTAATGGTGCGAAGCGTATGTTCGTTGCGCTTGACGTAATCGAAAGGCAGACCGAAGACAGAAATGTTATTCAACACGGAAACTAACTGGTAAGGCGTCTCATAAGCGCGTGTATTGGCTTGAAGCATGGTGTTCCGTGTACGCTCAAATTTTTCGTTGTCGAGTATTTTTTCAGGGTAGTCGGTGATGATCTCCTTGAAAAGTTCGAGTGAATGTTTAGTTGCAGTAGACTGAACATTGGAGCTTGCCGAAAATACATTGCGATAGTTTGCTGCCGAGATATAGGAGGAAGCGCCATACGTATAGCCGTGTTGGAGTCGAAGTACACGGAACAGTTCGCCTGACGGACTCATGCCCATGCCATAGTTGGCAATCTCCAAAGGATATTTATCGGGCGATGCCGCCGGCACAGCTGCCTTGATGATGTAAATATACGACTGCGGGGCGTCGGGGAAATCAACAAAAAAGAGGCGTGACGGGTAGCTTTTCGGCGTGTTATCGCCTGCAGTAATCTTAACGGCACTACTTTTCCAGTTATCAGCCAGCGGAGTAAGTAGTTTCATCAATTCGGTTTGCGTCAGATTTCCCACAAAGTTAAAGCTCGCATCTACCGGCGAAATGGCTTTTGCATAGTATGCCTTGAGATCATCAATGGTGATCGAACCGATCGATTCGACCGTACCGGACGCCTGATAACCGAAAATATTATCATTGCCGTACAATAATTTATATGCGACCTCATAACCTACGGAGGTGGGCGACATCTGCGACTGACGTAAGGAAGCCAACGCACGTTCTTTGCGCAAAGCGAATTTCTCTTCGTCGAAACGTGGTTGCGTAATCATCTCCTGCACAATCTTTAAGACTTCAGGGAAGTTGCGCAGCAGCGCCGAACCGCTGATGATGGTATATTCGGTCGAAGCGCCTACATTGATCGAAGCGCCCAGTGCGGCAATATCTTCTTCGAGTTCCTCGGCAGTCCTCAATGCCGTTCCTTCGTTCATCAGTTGTGCGTTGAGCGACGCTACGCCCACCTTGTTCATATCGTCGAGCAACATGCCTCCTTTCAGTGTAACCATAAAGGTTACCAAAGGAAGCGAGCTGTAATTCATCCCTTTTACGTTAAGACCATTCGGCAGTTTATCCGACCATATACTGAGTTCGGGAAGAACCGGCGTATTTGCCAGCAAACCTGGCTCTATGCTGCGTTCAAAAAGCGAAGGCGTAAACGGGTAGTCATCGTCAACAAGAGTACCTCCCTCCGAATTCATTGCCTGACTTGCAACGTCTTCCTGTTCTATGGTAGCTAATGTAGAACCAGCCACGGCAAGATTTTCCTTCCCTACAGGCAGATAACTAATCGTAAGATAGTTTTTCCCTTTCACATACTGATTGTAAACTCTCATTATATCATCCTTTGTGACCTTGCGGTAGGCAGAAAGCTCGTCAATCATATAGTCCGGCTTTCCGGCAAATTCGTTATTACGTGCCATCGTCAGGGCTACATTTAAGTTAGATGCAAGACTGCTGTATGTCTGCATTTCCTGTCGCGCCACATAACCGCTGATATCCCTTTCATTAATCGGCTCAGTCTCAAATAGTGCAAAACCCTCCTTAATAGCTACCATCACATCATTCAGATTTGTTCCTTCAAACGCACGGACTGCGATTTGTATATTACCTGCAAGTTCCTGAGTTGGATTATACATCGAAACTGTCGGAGCAAGTTTTCCATCGGTCACAATCGTTCTGTAGAGTGGACTTTTCTTTGTCCCCGCCAAGAGGTAGGCAAGGATATCGAGCGCAGCTTCGTCTTTATGATTGCTCTCAATAGAAGGGATTACTACGGTCAAGGCCGGCATTCTAACAAGTGGATCGGTATAATATACACCTTTGGTTGATGTAAAGACCGTCGGCATGGGTAGGCGTTTTTCGACAGGCGAACCAGACTTTATCTCACCAAAATATTTTTCCACCAATGCTTTCGTTTCGGCAGTATCGAAATCGCCCGAAATTACGAGAGTCGCATTGTTGGGGCCATAAAAGTTGCGATAATATTCTTTCACATAATCGAGCGAACTTGCCTCCAGGTCACTCAGCGAACCGATGACAGACCAACTGTATGGGTGGCCTTCTGGATATGCATACTTGAGTGTTATCGCATACTGTTGCCCGTATGGTTGATTTTCACCCTGTCGCTTTTCGTTCGACACAATATCAATCTCGCGGCGCAAACCAGCTTCGGTCACTGTGTTGATAAAGAAACCCATTCTGTCCGATTCCATCCAGAGTATTTTTTCAAGAGCGTCGCGGGGAACAACCTCGAAATAGTTTGTCCCATCCTGATTGGTACTTCCGTTGAAAGAACCGCCCAATTCGTCTATCTTTTCAAAAAAAGCATTACGTGGCAGATTTTCCGATCGTTGAAATAAAAGGTGTTCAAAAAGGTGGGCAAATCCCGTAGCGCCGGGTTTTTCACGGCTGGAACCGACATGATATTGGATGGCAACCGCTACCGTAGGCGTAGTTTTGTCCTTACGCAGGATAACTTGCAGACCGTTATTGAGTGTGTATTTCTCATAGGCCAATTTGAGTTCAGAAGCGCTGTTATTGCAACTTACGGCGATGATCAGCGCGATAATCAGTGTTGCGAAGCGAAAAAATGTTTTCATAATTTTTTACGATTAGTGAGTTAGTTTAATTATTATTACCGGTTTCAGTACAAAAGTATATATTTTCGTTATATTTTGCCTAATTAAAATGTATGTTTTTGCTGTAAATCGTTTTAGTTATATCGAATAGAGGTAAGAAATCTGAATATAAAATAAAATTTATTCTCAATTTTCAACTCTTCTTCACCGTCCATCCGAAATGTCCGATCAACTCACCTACCCTAAAATATTCTCCATGAACATAGACCAACAGATCGGCGCGTTTCATATCAAATTTTCCGGTATCCGGGTCTAAATATTTGTTGTCGGCGCATATATTCAATACTTCGGAGATGAACATATCATGACTGCCTAATGATAAGACTTCTTTTACCCTGCATTCAATACATAACGGCGATTCTTCAATCAATGGTGCATTTACGAAAGAAGCTTTTCCTGGTGTGAGTTTCATTTCTTCAAATTTGCGGTAATTTTTTCCGGAAGCTACTCCACACCAATCCGTAGGATATGCCATTTCTTTCGTTGTCAGATTAATTACATATTCCATCCGTTTCATTAAAATAGGATGTGAATGTCGTTCGGGACGAACGGAAATATAACACATCGGCGGATTGCTGCATATCGTTCCAACCCAACTCACTGTCAATATATTATACTCATTCTCTTCTCCTCCGCACGAAACCATCACGGCAGGTAAGGGATAAATCATGGTACCCGGTTTCCAATCCCGTTTCATATTTATTTGATCAATATGTTTTCCTTATTAATCTTTCGTTCGCAATAATGACACTTAAGTGTCACATTTTCACTGTCAATCACATCAAATCGTGAAAGCATCGGTTCGTTATTTGATATACACTTTGGATTGTTGCATTTGACAATGCCTACCAATTTATCCGGCAGACTGATGGCTTTTTTATCTACTACTTCGTAATCGCGGATAATATTCAGTACAACATGCGGAGCCACCAAAGCTATCCTGTTGATTTCATCTTTTTCGAAAAATTTGTCTGCTATTTTGATCACGCCTTTGCTACCCATCTTTTTACTGTAAAGATTATTACCTATTGTGATTCGGTTGTTCATTTTATCCAATTCAAGTAAAGAAGCAACTTTAAATAATTGTTCGGGAAGGATATGATCAATGGCAGTTCCGTTTTCCAAAGCAGCTACCTGTAATTCTTTTTTCTTATCCATAATTATTATCATTTATATATTAGGCAACACAAGGGTACACCTCTACAACAATTCCTAATTCCTAATTCCTAATTGATTTTGATCCCCAATACATCACATAAAATCGCTTCACGTGTAAACAACCCGTTTCGAGCTTGTTGAATATAATATGCTTTGGGATTATCGTCCACATCGTATGCGATCTCATTCACTCGGGGTAAAGGATGAAGAATCCGCAAGTTAGGACGACTGTTATCCAGCATTTTATTCCGAAGAATATATACGTTTTTCACCCGTTCGTACTCCACCAAATCCGTAAACCGTTCTTTCTGAACGCGTGTCATGTAAAGGATATCGGTTTGATTGATAATCTCTTCCGTAAAATCAACATGTTCATCATACGGAATTAGGTGTGTGGCACAAAAACGTTTCTGTTCATCAGGCATGCGTAATTCTTCAGGAGCAACAAAATGAAATGTCGGATTGAAATGTGACATTCCGACAATAAGCGAATGAACTGTTCGACCATACTTTAAATCCCCTACAATCGTAATAATCAGATCGTCTAATTTCTTCTGTGTCTTATGAATCGAGTACATATCAAGCAACGTCTGCGAAGGATGCTGGTTTGCTCCATCACCTGCATTGATAATTGGTACAGGAGTAACCTCAGAGGCATACCTTGCAGCACCTTCAAGATAATGACGCATAATAATTACATCAGCATAATTACTCACCATCAGGATGGTATCTTTCAATGATTCGCCCTTGGAAGAACTTGATGTCGAAGCATCCTGAAAACCTATCACACGGCCACCTAAACGATTGACAGCCGTCTCAAAACTCAATCGAGTACGCGTTGAAGGTTCAAAGAAAAGCGTTGCCGCCACCTTTTCTACCATATATTGCTGATTAGGATTATCTTCAAATTTCTTTGCATTATCCAATATTCGCAGGATTTCTTCTTTTGTACACTGCTCAATTGATACTAAACTTTTATTTAACATACTATCCTGTTTTCTAAAACGGAAAAATAATAATGCTGCAAAATTAGCATTTCTCCACAAGAAAAGAAATAAATAATAAAAAAAATTACCGGTTATTTCGATTTTTTTTCTTCGTGGCAACTCACACAACTTATCCGGTGAATATCGTTCGGGCTGTTTTTTGATAAATAAGTAGTATGCATGGTGCGGACATCCATCCTGCAATTTTTCGACACTTCGGAATGGCAAAGGACACACGATTCGCGGGTATCACCCGAATGTACTTTGTGACAGACTGTACAACTGATTCCCTCGTGTACACCTATCGGTGTGCGGTCGTCCTGACTTCCAGCAATATGCAAGTAATCAGGGGCATGACACTGTTGACACAAGAGTGTATTCGGATCTATGGCGTTGCTTACTTTCCTGCCATCATCGTATTTCATCGCCACAGGTGTCAACATATCGCTTCGCAAGTGCATTTTTTCGGATCGTACAAAAAAAGCATTATGTGGATTGCAGATTGGCTTAGCATTAGAATCCATTATTGACACATATCTTATAGAAACATGGTTTTCGGTATGTATCTGATGGCAGGTTAAACAGGGAATGGTAGATTTTAATTCCTGTCTTGTGTCTTTGATATGCCATAATGACGAATTTCCTTCAAGATTCATCAGATCGTTTATTGTTCCATTATAAAACATTCCATGACACCGAAAACAGTCCCAATACGGTTTTTCCATTGCGTTATGTTCCTCATTCATAAATATTTCGCGATAATTGACGGCATGTCCACTTGCCAACCATCCTGCATATTCCGCCTGATGGCATCGGACACAACGGTCGGCAATATCAAGTACCTGCTGTTCGTTAAGTTGTATTTCGTCATGATAATTCCTCCGGGAAAAATGGGAGACTACCATTTCTGTTTTCTCTTTCATCGAACGGAAACCATTCGACATGGCTGTTCCATGACATTCAACACAACGCACTTCAACATGTGCCGAACTAATCCAGGTGTTGTGAGACGACATTATTTCGTGGCAACGGGCGCATGTCTTGTCAGGCTCAAGACAATTCCATGTCGTATAACCGGTAACAATTGATAACAACACAATGATACAGACTCCTGAGAGAAAATAAACCTTTTTCATGTAGTTGATGATTTGATGTCGTGAAAATTACGGACAATATAATCACCGGTCCGGTATGCTACTGCCATAATGGTAAGCACAGGATTAAAACCGCCATTGTTGACGAACACACTTGCATCGGACACAAACAGATTATCAATCTGATGAACCTGTCCAAAAGCATTCACCACCGATGTTTGCGGGTCGTTTCCCATGCGGCATGTACCGGCCTGATGTTGCCCTCCACTGGGACCGGTAGCCGGTCTGGGGCTTGGAATACCTTTAGGCCAAATACGGAATGCGCCGGCTTCTTTCAATATTTCCTGTGCTTTCGACGACAGAAACAGGCAGTTTTCCCTGTCTAACGGATGATTACTTCCCGACAATGCAACGACAGGAATTCCCCAGTAATCCTTGACTAAAGAATCAACAGTTACCCGTGATTCAAAGATCGGTATTTCCTGTACAGGTCCATGCAAACGTCCGATTCTGTAAAAATAATCACGCTGATAGTCCTTGTGTTCTTTCCCCCATCGGGCAGCACCTGGTGGACGGGTATCTGAAAAAGCATACGGCAACTGGAAAAATTCTGTACACAGCACTCCACCGCCCACCAATCCGGGATTGTGATGATTGAAATCGCAGACAGCCATAGTAGCTCCAGGCCCGGAAAGATCCAGGAAATCGAAATCGAACAAACCCATAGCGCCTGCGTAAGCATGTCCCTGCAGATTACGTCCTACCCAATCGTTATTATTGCCAGCGCCATTTGGATGCAGCTTTGATTTGGAATTAAGCAACAAACGTGGCGTCTCAGTGGCTGATCCCGATACAACCACCAGATCAGCTGTCTGTATGTGTCCCTTTTTGTTTTCGTCGAAATATTTGACCCCCTTAGCGCACCCTTTGTCATCTATAATGATTTCCGCTACCATGCAATTGGTTTTCACCTGACAGTTTCCGGTTTGCATGGCAATCGGTATTACTGTGTTATGCGTTCCGTTTTTGGCATTTACAGGACAGGCGTACCCTACGCAGGTTCGATTTCGGATACACGCAGGCCGACCATTATAAGGAATCGAATTGCGTAGCATAGGGATGGAAAACGGATGCATTCCCAAACGTGTACAGACGTCGTAAAAGAAACGGCCTTCCTTATTAAATTCAAAGGGAGGCATGGGATAGGGTTTACTTCTCGGCCCCTCAAAAGGTCTGTGGCTGTCGCCTGCAACGCCAATTTCCCACTCTGCTTTTGTATAATATGGCTCCAGCTCATCGTATGTGAAAGGCCAATCTTCCAATGTAGAGCCTTCCACATATCCATAGGTGGTTTTTAATTTAAAATCTTCAGGCATAAACCGCCATGCCATTGCCCCATAACTGACAGTTCCTGAACCTACACAGGCAGCATTATGGTTATATCGTCCGTCTGACGGTGTAATGATTGTTCGATTTCCATCTCTATCCACAAACACTCGTGGGTTCTTTTCCCAATCTGGTCCATAAGCACTGTCCAAAACCTGCAAACGTTGCGAAATAAGTTCATCATTGATATGTTTGTCATAGACAGGCCAGCCGCCCCGTTCATACAACACAACCGAAAGCCCTCCAACCGCCAACTCCTTGGCAACTACTCCCCCACCCGCTCCGGCACCAACTACAATGGCATTCACATGTTTATTTACCATATCTGTTTTGTCCGATTAGTAGTGGATAATCGAGTTTAAGCATCCTGTAACTCACATAATTCTTATTCCCGCCATGTCTTGGTGAGCCATAAAAACCTTGCATGGTACGTCGTAATACGAGATTGAAAAAAGATTGCTGACTGATATCTTCCCAATGGACAGCCGGGAGTCTCCCCTGTTCCATTTCTTTGATGGTTTCGATTTGCAAAATATCGTTTAGTTGATCGAATGGCCTGCCATATAGAACTTTGCACGTTGCCTGTAAAGCAACAATTCCTTTCTGGTAAGTTTGCAACTCTTGTGGAAACCTCAGGAAGGTTTGCCGGTCTATATAATGGATCACACCGGCTTCGGTAGCTCCAGCGTCACGGTCAGCAGGGATGATTTGTTCGCAAAGCGCTATAAGACAGGTAGCTTCGTCGTTAGTAAAAACTCTGAAAGTGATAGTTTCCTGTTGCGAACATGCCGGATAAAACATGATGCTGCCATATAGAAAACTCATTTTTTTAATAAAATCACGTCGGGAACAGTCCATAACTATCTGTCGGAAAGTCATTATTTTTGCACAAATATAGATATAAAAAAACTCACAACAAACTTTTATTTCTGTTTCGCTATCACATCACTTATTTTTTTTTGTTTTTTTGTAGAATATTTAAAAATTAGTATTACTTTTACACGATTTCTTTTACAATACAATTTTTTTTTGAACAAATACTATTAACAATTATCTATTAATGAATTAAATTTTAGGAGGTTTTTTATTATGGAAGATCTAAAGAAAGATGCAGAAGACAACAAAATCATGGGGATTTTGGCTTATTTGGGAATTTTATTTTTAGTGCCTTATCTGGCAGCAAAAGAATCACCTTTTGCGCGTTTTCACGCTAATCAGGGGTGTGTGTTATTTATTGTTGAAGTTGCTTTTTATATTGTAATGGCCATATTGGGCGTAATCTTGCCACTGGGGATTTATTTCCTATTCTCCTTACTATATTTTGTATGTGGATTAGGTATTCTTGTCTTAGCAATTATGGGAATCATCAATGCAGTCAAAGGCGAAATGAAAGAGTTGCCCATTATAGGGAAATATACAATCCTTAAATAATGACGTTCCAATCTGTGTTTTGAATTTAAAGGTTCATGGTTATTTAACTTTGAGCCTTTAAATTTATTTTGTAGTACTTCCAAAAGAAAAAGCATGAAGAATAACGGTATTTCATTCAAACGACTAATCAGGAGTTTCGGGTACGCCTTTCATGGCATTCGTTTGATGATCAGGCAGGAACAAAACGCAAAAATACATTTACTGTGTGTGCTGTCTGTGGGAGTTGCAGGTTTCTTTTTTCATCTTTCCTTGTCCGAATGGTTAGCTGTCATCATCGTTACAGGCGGTGTGTTTACAGCAGAAGCTATAAATACCTCCATTGAAGCATTGTCCGATACCATCGCTCCTGAGTATAATCAAAACATCAAACAAGTAAAAGATTTTGCAGCCGGCGCAGTCCTTGTTGCTTCAATAACAGCAGTCATTTTAGGAATGATTGTTTTCATTCCTAAAATAATCGCGTTATTCAAATGAATTGAGGCAATACATTAGTAAGCATTCGGTAAAGTACATATAATTCGCTTTACAAAAAACGATTAATTTTGCGTGCCCCTATCATTCGACTATTGCTCGCAT
>JGI24705J35276_12237824_pt1 | contig 13401 bp, 12 predicted proteins | sample TergutNt197P4_FD_35276 | JGI IMG/M metagenome (IMG submission 35276)
CATCAGTCATTCTGGGAAACGTTCACGCTCGCGGCCATGGTCGATCGGCCGATCTTCATCCTGAAACACCAGTTGATCTACATCCCCCTATTCGGCCAGTTCCTGACCAAGGCCGGAATGATCGCGATTGATCGAAGCGCGGGCGGGAAGATCCTCACCGACATGACGCGACGGGCACGCGCCGCCGTGCAAAGCGGCTGTCAACTCATCATCTTTCCGGAAGGCACGCGCCGCGCCGCCGGCGCACCAGCCAGGTACAAAACCGGTGTTGGCTACCTGTATTCCGCCTGTGACGTTCTGTGCCTCCCGGTAGCGGTCAATTCCGGCCTGTTCTGGCCGCGCCGTACCTTCATGCGCTATCCCGGCACGGTGGTGATGGAATTTCTGGATCCAGTGCCGCCAGGGCTACCCAAGGATGAGTTCATCGCCCGCGTCCGCACCGTGATCGAGGATGCAACCGGCCGCATCGTCGAGGCGGGACGCAGAGAGCAGGAACAATTGCTGGGCAGCGCGCCGAGCTACATGCCGTCGGGCGATTAGAGGTCCGCCTGAGTCTCCTTTGAGGCAGGTGGCCTGTGCCTTCAGGCTTTTGCTATCCGCTCCAGTATGACCAGCCGGCGGATGTTGTAGACGAGGTTGGCGAGACCGATCCTGGCCCTTGCTCGCACTATGCCGATGGTGCGCACGAGGCGCCCACCCGGCGTGTTTTCCTGGACCGCAAACACATGCGACTTTTGGTTCGGTTCGCCGTCTGCTGCGTTGTTGATAACCGGTGATTGCGCGGACATGGATGCGGCTCCTGAAGCCACACGCTGCGTGCCGCGCCTCGATTTCCACCGCCCGATAGCACTGTCGGCATAAACATCGTTCGGTATGAGGGGGAGCGGCCTCAACGTCGTCCTGGATGGCGATGCCGGCGGGAGTCGGACAGGGGATGCCCAAATGTCAGGTCGCCCCCTTCCTTGAATCTGAATTCAAGCCAGAACCAAATTGAATTCTTCGAGGTGTCCTCTACCCCTGCATCTAAAAAGACAAAACCATTGCCATCTGTGAATATTCAGCCATGAGCGAGTGTAATTATGACCGGCATTTCACCAGCACTTCTCACTTCTACTTAATGCCTGGAATTGAATACTCAGCGTTTCGAATTAAAGGCCGGAGCGAGAATTCGCTATTGTTGGGCGAGTTGCGTTGTTCATTTTTGAACATCGGTCGCCAGCGTTCCAACGAAATAAATCATCGCGCGCCGTAGAATAATACCAGCGGCACCGTTCGCGACTTGGGGCTGCCAAATTGCTGCAGCCAGCGAACTTTCCAGAAATTTAATCAGACAAAGAATCGGAGGAAGAAAGGAATAATTAACCATAAAACCATTTTTTGAACACTAATCAGTAGCCCCGTCTGCTCGTCGGCTGAAGTTTTTTGATGTCAACCCGCTCGCTGTCTGCAGCGTGAGGGAATTTGTGGTTTCAGTATCGAATAAACCGGGAGTCGCGTTATGTAGGTTCGTTCATGCGCCAGTTTTTGCTTTATAAAAATTTGCTTTGCGGTAGTTCAGCATGCTTTTTTACGAGCCACTTTTTCTCACGGTTTTCCCGGCTGTTTATGCGATTTATCTGCTCGCGAGCTCCACATCAGCGAAGAAGTGGGCGCTGCTCGTTGTAAGCACACTATTCTATCTATGGGGTGAGCCGGTATTTGTTCTCATCGTGTTTGCTTCGACAGCGTTGGACTACGTGCTCTCCTTCCACCTGAATGAGCCGACCCCGCGGCGCACCCGGCAGCTTGCTCTCGCGGCCGGAATCATCGGTAACCTCGCCATTCTCTTCACCTACAAATACACTGATTTCCTCGCCGAAAATCTCAACCCAGCACTGAGCCTCCTGGGTGCGCACCGGATTCCGTTACTGCATCTGGCTCTGCCGATCGGCGTCTCCTTCGTCGTATTCGAAAAGATCACCTATCTCGTCGACACCTATCGCGGCGCGTTGCAAACAGCGACTACCTTCCGGGATTATTGCCTGTTCGTATTGTTCTTCCCGAAACTCCTTGCGGGTCCGATCCTCAAATACCATGAGATGCGAGACCAGATCGCAAAGCCGCGCCCGGTCGAATGGAGTGATTTCTCGTTTGGATTTTTACGTTTTTCACGCGGCATCGGGCGCAAGCTTCTGATTGCCGATCCCCTCGGCATGTTCGTCAACAGTGTCTTTGCCGCCGAGCCGGACAGCCTGAGTGCCGGACATGCCTGGCTCGGGCTCGCCAGTTTTACCGTGCAAATCTATTTCGATTTTGCGGGCTATTCCGACATGGCGATCGGACTTGCTCGCATGCTCGGCTTCAATTTAAGGGAGAACTTCGATACGCCTTATGTTTCGCAGTCGATCACGGAATTCTGGCGGCGATGGCATATCTCCCTCTCGACCTGGATTCTCGACTACCTGTATAAGCCGCTCGGCGGCAACCGCCGGGGCAAGGTACACAGCTATCTCAATCTTTGGATTTGTTTCCTGCTCTCCGGGCTGTGGCACGGGGCGAGCTGGAATTTCGTGCTCTGGGGCGCTTACAATGGGATATTCCTCACGCTCGACCGCCTGTATTTGCGCGATGCGCTGGCTCGATGCGGGGCAATCATCTCCACCTTCACCACGCTGTTCATCGTGATGATCGGCTGGGCGATCTTCCGCTCGGATTCACCGGTTCATCTGATGAGCTTTTTGTCGGCCTTGTTCGGCATGGGGCGCGCAACCGCCGCGTTGGAGATTCCGACGGAGGTACCGTTCGGGCTTGCGATCGGAATTGTCATTTCGCTGCTGCCGGCAACCGTGCTTTATCCGGCGTTTACCCGTGGCTATGAGAAGCTGGCTGCGTTGCGTGCACTGACAATGGCGGCGCTTGCCGTCATTTTCGTACTGTCGATTGCGCGATCGGTGACTGTTCCATTCCAGCCATTCATTTATTTCAGGTTCTGAAGATGAATAGCTTTGCTCTTTCCCGCCCCCATATCCGCGCGGCCTTTTGCGCGTTCCTCTTTTTGGTACCTTTAGGCAGCGCATGGAATCTGATGGTGAAGGCGCAAGGCTATCCCTCGCTCACCATCAAGATCGGTCCAAAGCTTGGCGGCGTGACTTACGACACCCCGGTGATCCTGTCGTGGGCTTCCGTTCGCGATGGCAGTTTTCAGAAAGCGGTCTCCAGTCGAATCACTGATGCCATGCCGATGCGGCCGCTTCTTATCCGCCTGAATAACGGAATCAGATTCAAGGTCTTCGGCGAACTCGCCGCGTCTCAAGTCGTGCGCGGTACCAATGGCCAGCTGATCGAACGATCCTATCTTGACGAGTATTGCGCACGCACCGAAGGCATGAGCACTCAGCTCGCCGCGGACATCTTGCCAAAATTGAAGGATATTCAGCAGTTCTATGAAAGTCGCGGCAATATTTTTATCTACGTGGTCAGCCCGTCGAAGGCCGCTCACCTGCCGGAATATTTTGTCAATCAACGTGCCTGCCCCAGCACACCAACAGCGCGGACCCAGCTCGTTCCTGACTATGTAGGGGTGCTCGAAAAGGCCGGCATCCACGTCGTCGATACTGCAAGTCTGATACATTCACTCAAAGGCACTTATCCATTCGACCTGTTTCCGCAAGGTGGCGTGCATTGGAACGATGTCGGCGGGGCACGCGCGGCGTCCGCCATTGTCGAAGCGGTCAACCGGCGGGCCGGGCGCGAGATCATTCCGCCGTATAAGTTCACATATACGCTCTCGGGCGTCACGAGCGGTGCCGATCGCGAACTCGTCGACCTGCTCAACGTGTTTTTCCCGCCGCTAGGCTATCAAACGCCAAAGGTCAGTTTCCAGCCTGAGGTGCCGTGCGCTGAAAGCTCGGCGCGCGACCTCGATGTCGCTATCGTCAGTTCCAGCTTCGGCCATCTGCCGGCGCGCACCATGGTTGAGGGCAATTGTCTGGCTCGCCTTCAGGTCTATTATTACGCCACTCTCGGCCGCTTCGGCGGCTCGCCCTATCGCGAATTACAGCAAAATCTTGCGGACTCCGACTTCGCTTCTGTACGCGATGCCAAGGTGCTGATTCTGGAGGAAAATGAATCCTTTGTCGCGAGGTCGAGCTATGTTGATCGGCTGCGCGCACTCTTGAATCGGCCATAAACTGCATCAGCGCTCATCGCGACGGCCCTTTAACGCGCTATTTTGTTACGCAGAACCGGTTTCCACTTCGGCGCAAAATGCGCTAGCGATTCTCGGTGTCCTCAATCGGAGCCGGTGTGTGCAGGGAACGCGCGTCATCATGCAGCACCTGCGCGAGCTTGTGCAGCGGCCCGTCGCGAAAGCCTTCCGCCTCGATTGCCTTGACCGTCGATACCACGTAGTCGCGGTTGGCGCCCGACTGTCCGTGACCCTGCAGCACGTGGCTGAGTTGCTCTGCGGTCGACAGCCGCCCGGCATATTGGACATGGCCACGGTCGGCCACGTAAGTGAGTGCGCTGACGCGCTGACGCGCGTCATTCTCGAGCCACACGGAACGCATCACTTCGCGATAGACCGACGTGACCTGCTCGCGCTCGCGCAGATAAGCAATCGTTGCGGCACGATTCTTCTCTGCCACGCGAAAAGCGATACCGCGGCAGGCGCCACCGCGGTCGAGGCCGAGCACGAGTCCGGGCTTTTCCGGTGTTCCGCGATGCACGAAGGAATAGACGCAGAGAGCCCGATGCTCGCCGATCAAGCGCGCAGGCACGCGCTCGATGAAATCGAAGCCCGGGCGCCACATCAGCGAACCGTAGCCGAACACCCAGAGGTCGCCCTTGGAATTGTCGGCGTCAAGGAGGGTAATTGCAGTCATCGCAGCGGACGGCTATCAGAACCGCACCGTAAAGCGAAGCGAAATCCGGCCGGTTTCGAACCCGGCTGTGGCCGCTTACATCTGACAAATTCCGCTGCTAAAGGGCCGCCCGATGTCTGATACGACTATTGCCGCTCGCCGTTCGCGCCGGAGCCTCGTCATCGCGCCCGTGCTTCTGCTGATCGCTGCGGTCGGGTGGAGTGGTTTCTGGTTCTATGCGGCCTCAAAGGCCGAGGTGGCGGCTGACGCCTGGGCCGCGCGGGAAGCCAAATCGGGGCGCGTGTTTGATTGCGCCAAGCGCTCGATCGCAGGTTTCCCGTTCCGCTTCGAAGTCCAATGCTCTGGCGCGAGCGTGGCGCTGGTGTCGCAGACAGCGGACAGAACGCACTTCACCGCAAAACTCGACAACATCCTGGTGGTGGCACAGGCTCTTGATCCCAGGCGTGTGACCGCGGAATTCAGCGCGCCAGCGACAGTGACGGATGATCGCACACAGACGTCCTTTGCTGTGAACTGGAGCAAGGGGCGCAGTAGTGTGGTCGGATTGCCAGCCGTGCCACAGCGCGCTTCCATCGCGTTTGATGATCCCACCATCAATCGTCTCGACGGATCGACGCAGGTGCCGCTGGCCCGCGCCAAGCAGGTCGAATTGCAGGGGAACCTTGCAGAAGGATCGTCATCTGATCGCCCCATCATCGAAACAGTGATGCGGATCGTCCAGGGCAGCATCCAGGACCTGCATCCGCTGCTCTCCGAAGCGTTCGACGCAGACGTACGGGCCAAGGTCACGGGACTTGCGGACTTCAAGCCAAAGCCCTGGCCACAGCGCTTTCGCGAGATTCAGGCCGCGGGCGGCCACATCGAGATCCTGCAGTCGCGAGTTCAGCAGGGCGATACGATCGCCGTCGCAACAGGTGTGCTCGGCGTGACCGCAAGCGGCCACCTTGACGGTGAGTTGCAGGTGACGGTTGCAGGCCTCGATCGCGTGATCCCGGCGCTTGGCATCGACAAAATGCTGGAGGAGGGCGTGCCGCAGTCGACGCTCGATCGCGTTGCGCCTGGCGTCAAGGCGAAGGATGTCAGCAATCTCCTCGGTGCGCTCGACCGCGCCATTCCGGGTCTCGGCAAGGTGGTGAGGCAGAACGCCAATGCTGGCGTTGCCGCCGGTATCAATGCGTTGGGCCAAAAGAGCGAGCTGGAAGGCAAGAAGGCGCGGAGCTTTCCGCTGCGGTTCGTCGATGGTGCGGTGTGGCTTGGCCCACTGAAGGTCGGGCAGATCCCGCCTCTGTTCTAAGCAAGGATGCGCTGGTACCAACGCATCCTTGCTTAGATCGCTGCATAATGATGCTTAGCTCTTGCCGAGCCGCGCATGGGGCCGGCCGAAATCGGGCGCCGCAGTATCCTGACCGGCTTCGACAATGCCGCGGCGAATTGCGCGAGTACTGGTGAAGTGATCGAACAACGTTTCACCATCGCCGCGGCGGATCGCCCGCGTCAGCTTGGAGAGATCTTCGTTGAAGGTGCCGAGCATTTCCAGCACGGCCTCCTTGTTGGCAAGAAACACGTCGCGCCACATCGTGGGATCAGACGCGGCGATGCGTGTGAAGTCGCGGAATCCGCTGGCGGAGAATTTGATCACCTCAGACGATGACACCTTGCCCAGCTCATCCGCTGTTCCGACGATGGTGTAGGCGATCAGGTGCGGCAGATGGCTGGTGACCGCGAGGACGAGATCATGGTGATCCGGCGTCATGATCTCAACCTTGGCGCCAAGCGCGGTCCAGAAAGCGCGCAACTGGTCGATTGCGTCCGCTACGGTACCATCGGGGGGTGTCAGGATGCACCAGCGGTTGATGAAGAGCTCGGCAAAGCCGGAATCAGGGCCTGAATGTTCGGTGCCGGCAATGGGGTGGGCCGGCACGAAATGAACGTTGGGCGGCAGATGCGGCGCCATGTCCTTGACGACAGTGCCCTTGACCGAGCCGACGTCGGAGATGATCGCGCCGGGTTTCAGATGCGCCGCGATCTCCTGCGCCACGGGGCCGCAGGCGCCGACGGGAATGCACAGGATGACGAGATCGGCGTCCCGCACGGCTTCCGCATTGGTCGCGACCACGCGATCGACGATGCCAAGTTCTTGGCCAAGCTCGCTCACGCGCGCGCGCGTTTTCTCGGAGCGCGCCGTGGTGACGATCTCGCCAACGATGCCCTGCGCCTTTGCAGCCCGCGCAATCGAGCCGCCGATCAGGCCGAAGCCGATCAGCGCAAGGCGTTTGAAATGCGGAATCGCGTTCATTTCGCTCTCATGAAGTCGCGCAAGGCATCGACCACGAGGCGGTTGGCCTCTTCGGTGCCGATCGTCAGGCGCAGGGCGTGCGTGAGGCCGTAATTCTTCAGCGCGCGCAGCACCAGTCCCCGGCTGGTCAGGAAAGCATCCGCTTCGTCGGATGTCTTGCCACCATCAGTCGGGAAGTGGATCAGTATGAAATTTGCCACGCTCGGCGTCACCTTCAGCCCGAGCTTTTCGATCTCCTCTGAAAGCCAATCACGCCACTTCGCGGTGTGCAGCTTCGACATCTGCTGATGCGCAGTGTCCTCGATCGCGGCGACCGCGGCATGCATCGCCGGCGTCGAGACGTTGAAAGGACCGCGGATGCGGTTGACGGTGTCTACGATATTGGCTGGCCCGAACATCCAGCCGACACGGAGCGCGGCAAGACCGTGAATCTTCGAGAAGGTGTGAGTGACCACTGTGTTCTCAGTGGTGGCGACGAGTTCGAGACCCATCTCGTAGTCATTGCGTGAGACGTAATCGGAATAGGCGGCGTCCAGCACAAGCAGCACGTGCGACGGCAGGCCGGCGCGCAGCCGCTTCACCTCGTCGAAGGGCAGATAAGTGCCGGTCGGGTTGTTGGGATTGGCGAGCCAGATGAGTTTGGTGCGGAGCGTCACCGCCTCAAGGATGGCGTCCACATTAGCGGTCAAGTTGGTCTCCGGGGCAACGATGTGCCGCGCTCCGTTCGCCATGGTTGCGATCGGGTAAACGAGGAAACCGTGGGTGGTCGAGATCGCCTCGTCGCCGTGGCTGAGATAGGTGTGGGCGAGCAGATTCAGGATCTCGTCCGAGCCGGCGCCACAGATGATGCGATCGGGGTCAAGCCCGAAGGCACGGCCGATCGCCTGTCGCAGCACGCGCGATGTCCCTTCCGGATAATCCTCCAGATGGCCGGCTGCCTGCGTGAAGGCCTCGATCGCCTTGGGCGAAGGGCCGAACGGCGTCTCGTTGGCGGAGAGCTTGAACACCTTGCGGCCCGGTTCCTGCACGGGGCTCTTGCCAGGAGTATAGGGCGCAATATCGAGAATGCCGGGATTCGGCACAGGGCGGGACATCTTGAACTCCGGATTGGCGGGGCTGCTCGTAACCTACTCAAGTAGCTTACGATTTCGCCCCACTTCTTTTTGCGGATCACGCTCGAGGCGCGTCCTTGCTAGGGCACCGTATAGCGGGTTGCATGGCTGCCGACGAGGGCCATCGAGCGGACCGAGGCCCCCGCCTCGATCAGGGCAGCCTTGATCGTGTCGAGGCTGGTCGCGGCGGTAGCCGAGATCAGCAGCGCCGCCCCGTCGAAGGCGGTGTCGGGGACCGCCACGATCTCGGCGAGCGGCGACAGCGCGCGGGCAGTTCCGGCGTTCCACCCCGAAACGCGCACGCTCCAGGTCTCGACCTCCGTCACCATGGCGCTGTCGGCCACGCGTGAGACCACGAAAACGGGCAATGCGGCTGGATGGTCGGCGCGCTCGACGAAAGGCAGTCGCGCGATGATTTTTGGCGCACTCTTGGTTTCCAGCGACAGCCACCACGGCGTGCGGCTGGAGGTCGCCGAGACCAGCGCGAGATCGCCCTTGGACTTCGCCACCGCCTCCACCGCCGCCTGCGCGCTGAAATGCGCAATGTAAGGGACGGTGAAGCCGAAATGGAATCGCGCGGAATCGCGCATTGCAGGCTCGCTGACCGAGATATCGGCATGCACCGAAAACGGCGCCTGCACATAGGTGAACGTCGCGATGATGACACGCCAAATGCTCTCGACCGTGTCGAGCGGCAGGATTCCATGATGGCGTTCAACCAGCCGCCGCATCATGTCGGCCTCGCGCGCCGGCCGGAAGGCTGAGCCGACCTCCTGTGTCTGCTTCACCTGGATCAGACGATTGATGATTTCGCCACGCTGCATCAACAGGCGGTGCACCTTCTCGTCGATCGTGTCGATCTCGTGGCGCAATTCCTGCAGCGACGGCGGCGCGGGCGGACGTTGGGACATATCAGGTCAAGTGTCTGTTCTGGGGTTTGCGAGAAGCCGCGAAGGCGGATCGGCCGAGGCGGCCCCGATGGGTTCAGCGCATTGATTAGGCAGTATGGACGCTGATTGCAAAGAGAAATGATGGTCAGTGTGGTTCTTTTGCGCTCATTCCTGCACCTCATCCTGAGGGGCTGCCGAAGGCGGGCGTCTCGAAGGACGAAGGCGCGGGTCACTCGCCCTTCGAGACGCCGCGCGGGTGCGGCTCGTCACCTTAACGTTCGATTCAGTATTCAAACAGCAGGTACAACCATGTATTCTCGCGGCGTGATATGCCAGAGCCTTGCTCGTCTTTTTACCGTCCTTCCAGAGAGGCCCCTTTGATTGAATGAGATCAATACGATAATTTAGAATTCGACAAAGACGAAATCATTTTGCTGCAAGGGCTTGACAGTTCTTGGGGGTGATCTGTCGGCCAGGCCGCGGCGGCCCGGACGGCCCGCGTCAAATAACGCGCAATGATGTGAAGCGGTGCTTTTCAGGCGCCGCGATAACATTTCGATAACCAGGAGCATTTGCGCCCCGGCAACGATTCTCTGTCATAGGAGACTAGCACGATAAACGCCGCCCCCTTTCTGGCGGCTGCTCTTCAGTCGAACCTCGACGGTCGCGATAAGCCAGTGCCGAACGCGGAGCGGTGATGAGACAAAAAAGGAGAGGCACGGCAATGACAAGAAACAGGAGAGGCCGCAATGACAATCACGGAAACCTTGCGCGACACCCGCGCCGCCGCCGAACGGGGGGACGCGAAAGCCCAATTGAAACTCGGCCTGATGTACTGGGAGGGCCAGGGCGTCGAGCAGGATGAAGCGCAGGCCGCCAACTGGTTCCGCAAGGCTGCCGATCAAGGGGACGCTGAGGCCCAGTTCAATCTTGGCCTGAGTTTCGAGGATGGGCGTGGCGTTGAGCAGGACGATGCGCAGGCTGTCGACTGGTATCGCAAGGCGGCTGATCAGGGGCTCGCTGACGCTCAAACCACCCTCGGCTTGATGTACGTGAAAGGCCGCGGCGTTGCGCAGGACCATGCGGAAGCGGTCGCCTGGTTGCGCAAGGCAACCGATCAAGGGCTTGCTACCGCTCAAACCTGCCTGGGTTGGATGTGTGCGGAAGGTCTCGGCGTCGCGCAAGACTATGCGGAATCTTTCAATTGGTACTGCAAGGCTGCCGAGCAGGGCGAGGCCAAGGCTCAATTCAACCTTGGCGCGATGTATGAGAACGGCCAGGGGGTGGCGCAGGACGATGCGGAAGCCTTCAACTGGTACTGCAAGGCTGCCGAACAGGGCGAGGCTAAGGCCCAATTCAATCTTGGCGTGATGTATGAAAATGGCCAGGGCGTCACGCAGAACTATGCGGAAGCCTTCAACTGGTACCGCAAGGCCGCCGAGCAGGAGGACGCCTTTGCCCAATATAATCTCGGCGTCATGTATGCAGATGGCCGCGGCGTCGTGCAAGATAATGCGAAGGCCGCGGCGTGGTATCGAAAGGCCGCTGACCAGGGCAACGCTGATGCTCAAGAAGCGCTGCGCCAGATGGAGCGACGATAGCTGCGACAATTTGGTAAAGGGGTTTGATGACAGAAAGCACAACGACAGAAACTCTGCGCGACACGCGCGCCGTCGCCGAGCGGGGGGACGCGAAGGCTCGACGCAACCTCGCCATAATGTGCGAAAACGGCCAGGACGCCGCTGACGTCCGGGAAGCGCTGCGCCAGATGGAGCGCCGATAGCTACCGCGATCTGGAATTGGTTCGATGGCAAAAACCACATCGACAGAAACTCTGCGGGAAATGCTCGCTGCCGCCGAGCGGGGCGACGCGGAGGCCCAATACAATCTCGGCTGGATGTACGCGGTTGGCCAGGGCGTTGCACAAGACGATGCACAGGCGGTTTCCTGGATGCACAAGGCGGCGTCCCAAGGCGACGCGAGAGCTCAATTCAATCTCGGAGTGTCCTACGCGACTGGCCGTGGCGTTGCGCAGGATGATGTGGAAGCTGTCAACTGGTATCGCAAGGCTGCCGAACAGGGCGATGCGGCCGCCCAATGCAATCTCGGTGGGATGTACGATAGGGGGCGTGGCGTTGCGCAAGACAACGCGGAAGCCCTTCACTGGTACCGCCTGGCTGCGGAGCAGGATGACGCTGATGCCCAATACAATCTCGGCCTGATGTACTGGAAAGGCCAAGGCGTCAGGCAAGACGATACGCAAGCCGTCAGCTGGTTTCGCATGGCTGCCGATCAGGGGCGCGCGGAGGCCCAATACAATCTTGGCTTGAGTTTCGAGGATGGGCGCGGTGTCACGCAAGACGATGCGCAGGCCGTCGCTTGGTATCGCAAGGCGGCTGATCAGGGGGTGGATTCCGCTCAAACTGCTCTCGCCTTGATGTACGAGGTAGGCCGCGGCGTTGCGCAGGACCATGCGGAAGCTTTCAACTGGTATCACAAGGCTGCCGAGCAGGGGGATGTGAAGGCCCAATACAATCTCGGTGTAGTATACGAGAATGGCCAGGGAGTTGTGCAGGACTATGCGGAAGCCTTCAACTGGTACTGCAGGGCTGCCGAGCAGGGGGCCGTGAAGGCCCAATACAATCTCGGTGTGATGTACGAAGACGGCCAGGGAGTTGCGCAGGACTATGCGGAAGCCTTCAACTGGTACCGCAAGGCGGCCGACCAGGAGGATGCTGACGCCCAATACAATCTCGGCGTGATGTACGAAAATGGCCGCGGCGTCGCGCGAGATGATGCGCAGGCGGTCCGCTGGTACCGCGAGGCCGCCGAGCAGGGGAACACTCGAGCCCAAACCAACCTCGGCGTAATGTACAGATATGGCCGGGGCGTTGCGCGAGACGATACGCAGGCCGTTCGTTGGTACCGCAAGGCTGCCGATCAGGGGGACCCCGTCGCCCAATACAATCTCGGCGTGGCTTACAGAGATGGCCGAGGTGCTGTGGGAGATGATGCACAAGCCGCCGCGTGGTTACGCAAGGCCGCTGACCAGGGAGATGTTGCCGCCCAATACAATCTCGGCGTGATGTACGAAAATGGCCGCGGTGTCGCGCAAGACGATGCGGAGGCTGTCGCGTGGTTTCTCAAGGCTGTCAGCCAGGGGGACGTTGACGCGGAAGAGGCGCTGCGCAGGATGGCTAACGGCTCCGGCCATCCGAAGCAGCGGCGATGACATCTCGATTGCATCGGGATAAAATAGACGTTCCGCAACCCGCCTGACGGCCCCTGATCGCACGAGAAATGCATTCATGAAGAAAGCTGCTTACGCCCTCACGCTCGCTGTTTGTTTTGGTTTCACGGGACCGGCTCTTGCCCAGGGTTCAGCAACACAAGGCGCAGCAACATCCGTACAGGCCAATGACAAGAAGCCAGATCTGACCTTTGACGAGGCTCGCGCCGCCGCCGAGCGGGGAGAGGCTTCCGCTCAAAACAGTTTGGGCAAGATGTACGCGAAAGGCCGGGGCGTTGCGCAAGACGAAGCAAAGGCAGTCAGCTGGTACCGCAAGGCCGCCGACCAGGGGCTCGCTGAAGCTCAATATAACCTTGGCGTGATGTACGTGAGCGGCCGGGGCGTCGCACGAGATGATGCGCAGGCAGTCAGCTGGTTCCGCAAGGCCGCTGAGCAGGGGGACGTTGACGCCCAAACCAATCTCGGCACGATGTACCTGATGGGCCGCGGTGTCGCGCGAGACATTGCAGAGGCAACTGCGTGGTACCGAAAAGCCGCCGACCAGGGAGATATTGGCGCCCAGGAGGCGCTGCGTGGAATGGAATCCGGTGGTCAAGGCCTTCCAAAGCCGCAATAATGATGCCTCGATAACATCGCCTGACGATCCCGCCTCGCACCAGAAATGCATTTCATGAAGAAAGCTGCCGCCTGCGCGCTCATGCTCTCTCTTTGAATCCTGGTTTCACAGGACCGGCTATGGCCTAGCAACATCTGCGCAGGTCAACGACGAGAAACTTGCTGCGACCTTTCGCGAGACTCGTGCTGTAGCGGAGCAGGGGAGAAGCTGCCGCTCGATAAAGTTTAGGTGAGATACCTTGGCAGGATGCGTAAGGTTACCGCGAGTCCGGCTTGACGAACCCGCTTCAAGCCACTAACTCTTGATCGTTCCGTGGTCATTTGAGCCGGCCGGCTTGCAGCCACGTTAAAAAACTCGCTAAACAGGCCGGGGATG
>JGI24705J35276_12237823_pt1 | contig 13400 bp, 19 predicted proteins | sample TergutNt197P4_FD_35276 | JGI IMG/M metagenome (IMG submission 35276)
GGCGCCGAGCCATGCCTGCCACGTCTTGCCAAGCCAAGCGGAGGGTTGCCGTGCCGCGCCTCGCGCTGCCTGCGATGCCACGCCGGGCCTCGCCATGCCATCCCCCACCGTGCGCTGCGCTGCCTGCGATGCGCCGCCGAGCCATGCGTTGCCTGACCGCGTCATGCCGTGCCTGCGGTGCCGAGCCCGGCGTTGCCACACCGCGCCACGCAATGCCGCACCCCACGCCGCGCTGCCATGCCTGCGATGGGTTGCCAAGCGGTGCGAGACCTTGCCAAGCGAGACCTTGCCAAGCCATGCCTGCGGCGCCTTGCCTAGCGGCGCCCCGCCCAGCGCTGCCATGCCGTACCCAGCGCAGCCGAGCCTGCGGGGCCAAGCGCCGCCGTGCCGCGTCGAGCGGTGCCACGCGCTGCCTGCGTTGCCAAGAAAGAGTTGCCCGGCCGCGCGGGGGCAAGGCGTGGAACGCGCGGCCGGGCGTGACCAGCGCGGCGCAACTTCGATGCCGTTGAGACCTATGAAGAGACGGCATGAAGAAGCGTTGCTCGCGCTGGTCAATGATGTTCATCGCGCCGAAACCATCACTCGGGTCTTGCGGCGCGGTGCCTCGGTGGTCGAGGTTTTGCGGCGGGCCGAGGGGGCAGCTTTCGGTTCTGCCGCCGCCGTTCGCGCCGCCCGATCGATTTCGGCGGCGACTGCATCGATCTCGGCGAACACCTTGCCGAACCGCCGCATCAACTGCCGATATTTGTTGCGCACCCGCATGAGATCGCGCAAGGCATCCAGCTCGGCAAGGTCTTGCAGGAACGGGCTTGCCGCGATCTCTTCCATATCGCGATAGCCGCCGCCGCGCACCCGGTCGTGGGTCAAGCTGAGTACCATCGGCTCGCCGTTGGCGTGACGAACATGAAGCACGATCAGCCTGCGGGCCTGATTCAGCCGGTGCTCATGGCCCGCGATCTTGTCGTTCCACTCGAATTCGTTGTGTAGCGGCGACTTCGGACTGCGCGCCAACCTCACAACTTCGTGGGGATAGAGCATGTCGTTGGCAGCGATCGCCTTGATCCGCAACAGCTCGGCTTTGATGATCTCACTGTGACTTGATGACATGGATTGCCCCTCCCTTGATGGCGAACGTGCCCCAGCCGAGCCCAGCGGAATCGCGCGAGTCGTGCCGGCCTTCGCCGATGCCGACCTGCATCCCGACGCGCCAGAAAAGATTGAGGACATCGTCGGCACTGAATTGGTCCAAATCCCACTGGACATGGACATTCATTTCCCAGCCTTCTTCCCATAACGGGCGCGCTCTTATATCGACGCCGCCAAGCTTCGGCCGCGCCGGCATAATGTTGCGCACCGGTTCGCCCTTGGTTATCTTGGTGAGCGGCTGGCCGGTGACGGCGTCGAAACCATCGGGCAAAATGAAGCAGCTCAATTTTGCCAAAGTCATCCGAAAGCCGGAGACGCGGCAAGCCGAGATCGCGGCATTACGAAACGCGCTGCAGGGGATGCCGTACCAGCCTTCGCGGCTGCGATGCATCGCGCCTTGATAGGCCGCCTCGAAATCCTTCGGCTCACGCTTCCGGCCCTTACGGGACTGCGAGCCGGCGCGCTGCGTCTCGATAATTGTGTCAATCGCCTTTTGACTAAAGGCGTTTAATACTAAAGGCGCAGTGCCGACAATCGGAATGATCGCCGTCATCATGCGCGGCGGCTTGATGATGACCGCCGTTTCGTCGCGCGGCTTGAAGATGACGTTTTCCGGATCGCCGTTGCCTTCGCGGGCTTTGGCTTGTGTGCGGGCGGCTCGCTGGGTCGTTGACATTCTCATAACATCGTCCTCCCTATGCCGGTTTTGCGGGTCCGATGATGCCGGCATTCACCATCTTGCTGTACGATCAGCGCACTCCACGGAAAGCATACTCAGGCTGCATCATGATCGGTGTCGTTGAAATTTTGCAGTTGCGTTACGCGCTGGCGCAGCATGTCTAACTCTTTCGTCAGGGTCTCCGGATCGATATTCGTGACATAACTCCAGCGCTGGTCATCGCTGTTGGGCGGTGACAAGACCATTAGGCAGAAGCCGACATGGCCTTCTTCCCTTGCCGTGGCGTTGAAGAAATTGTCGATCGTTCGCGCCAGCGTCATGATCTGCCGGCGATAACGGGGCGCAATCTGATTCTCTGACGGATTCAGCATGTATGGTCCTCCCTTAGAGTCCTTCGGGCCGTGGCTCCGGCCACTGCCATATCGTTTCGTCGTTGATGGACAGCGCGGGCCGCTTCACGAGGCCTTGCTGAATCACGGCTTCAACTTCCTCGCGTCCGTGCAGGAACACCGGCCGGAGGCTGTCGACGTTGTCGAGGTCGATCGTCTCGCCGGCCTCGTTGACGCCATAGAGCAGCATGTTGCCGGCAAACAGCCGCCCATTGATCATCACATAACTTTGCTGTTCTGGCGGAACGAACATGCCGAAATCGTCGACCACGCAGGCGATGCGCCAATCCACCGCGCCGTGCCCGACCACGCCGGGACTGAGACCGGCCGCGCGTTCGGCCTCGTGAATGGATTCACAGTCGAGGAAGTAGATGAAGTGCTTCTCGGCGTTGATCGCCCAATACCGTGTCGGCATGCGGAGTCTCCGTCATACCAAGGTTTTCCGGATGTGCTATTCGTCGTCGCCGTCGAGCCAGCGCAGCCACGCCATGATCTCGGCAAGCGCCACCGGGCCGATTCCGGGAATTCTTTGCAGCGCGTCGGGACCGGCCGCGCGGACATCGGCAATGGTCTTGAGGCCGGCGCCGCTCAGCTTGTCGCAGATGTGTTCCGATAATTCGGTGATCTCTTCGCGCGGCTCCCGCCACCACGGGTCGGGCCGTAATTCCGCCTGATCATGATCCGCCATGTTGGTGCTCTTCCTTGGTCGCCCCCTTGCTCCTGATCTCATTGCGGTGCTTGTCGATCGCTGCTTCCAGGCGGACGAAAACGTTGGGCGCGTCCTTCTGGAATTGGTCGAGCGTTGTCCGGTTGTGCGTGATCCAGGCATTGACCTCGGGCTCGGTGGTCGCCGAATTGATCGCCTGGATAAATCTTGCTCCGAAAGCCTGCCAGGTTTCGGGCGTGCCGTCCTCGGCGTCGAGGAACGCGATGGTGTGCGGCGACACCTCGCCGGTCTCGGGATGAACCGGCGCCTCGGCGGGCCGCACGGTCGGTTGCCGCTGTTGTTGCGGCGGCCGGCCTCCCGCCCGGTTGCCGTCGTCGTCGGTGTCGACCGGGATGTTGAAGATCATGCCGAGCAGCGCCCGCTTGCCGTAGGTGAGCGCCGACGAAGTCGCGTGCGTTTTCGTCATCATGTCGGTGCCCTTGAAACCGGTTGTGACAATCGGCATGTCGACCTGATGCCGGTGGGTGATGGCGCCATTGGCGGCAAGCCCGATGACGCGGAGGAGGTTCACATCACCGCTCGGTTCGGTATTGTAGGAAATTGAGAAGCCGTATTTGGTGTAGATCGGGCGGATGGCGCGGTCGAGCACCGCATATTTGGCGTAGCGTGATCTCGTTTGTGGATTGTAGGACTCGGCGCGCACCGCTTCCATTTCACCTTGGGCGCGCGACATCGCCACGTTGAATTCGCGATCGGCAGCGCGGGTTTCAAGTGCTTCCTGCAGTTCGACAAGCCGCTCCAGTTTGTCGATGTCAAAACTCGGATCGTTGGCCGCGCGAATGATGACATCGCGATAGCCGGGCAGCGCCGGCAGATTCTTGGCGGTGTCGTCCGGAGTATTTGCCATGGCTTATCCTCCACGCATTCGGACTGTGAGCGCATTTCGGCGGTCGCGCTTGATGCTGTAGCAACCGCATACGACCTCGCCGATATGATCGCTAATCAGGCTCTTGATCTCGATTTTGACCCGCTCATGGGCGTGCGCGGTCTCGCGCGTGGTGTCCCACTCGGCCAACAGCTCGCGCATCTGCGGGCTCCAATTCGGCGGATCGTCGCCGTCCAAATCGACGAAGCGCCATTCGGAAGGTGCCACGATACGCGGAAAAAGCAGCGGCACCGGAGGCGTCAGGCTCTCGACACAATGCCAAAACTCATCGATCTTTTGCCAAACCGCCGCGCGGAAATCGGCATCGATGTAAACCGGAACCTCGAAGGGCTCGGCGCCGCCTTTGACGAACAGCAGGGCCGCGTTCAAGGCCTGCCGGCATTCGAGCTGCACCAGCATTTGCGGAACATAGAACGCTGTGGCCTCGTCGATATCTCTCAAACAATGCACGCATTTGACATCGACGACGGTCGAGTCGACGGGGCGGAAAGCGTCCAAAGTCGCGGAGACAAAGGGGCGCGACGGATGAAAGAATTGTTCGCCGCGCTCGACCAATTCCATACCGGTTGCCTCTTGGTGGAAGTCCAACGCGAGAGGTTCGACGTGCAGTCCGTACCGCGCGGCCCAGCTCGACGAGAAATCGTCGGGCACATAGCGCTCGTCGCCGATGATGCGGAGCCACAGATTCTGAATTCGGTAGTGATCGCCGGATAGCAGCGTCGATACTTGCGAGGCTGTAATACGGCGTTCGCGGGTAGGGTCAAGCTCGGGCATGGCCGCAACGCTCGGCGAGTTGAGGCGGTGTTGTGAATTACAGCTAGGGTACGGGCAACTTCGTAGCGTCTCAGTGTCTTTGCCGATCCGCTAACGGCCGGTCACCACGCGCGATAGGGATATCCAACGGAGGGCGGTTGTCAAATCGACGAGCGGGCGTATTCGGGAAAAACGGATTATTGAAACATTTCTTTTTGGGTATATGCCGCAACCCCATGAGCGGACAAATAAAGTCCATTCACTGTTGCTTTTGTGTTGTCTCTCTGCCGGGCTCTTCCGTTCAATGGGCGTCGTCCAGATGAATTCTATTCGTCATAGAATGCATATTTTGTTTTTTGCAGTGCGATCTTGAGAGAAAAAATAAATTTCTTGCCAACGACTCTGAAGGTCTCACAATCCTCGACGGGGGCGCATCGAACTTTCGTGTGCGACATGCTGATGCCCCAAGAAGCGATGGCGCGAGCCGTCGCACTGTTTGGTAATGAAACCAAGCTGGCCAGTGCAATTGGGTTTTCCGCGCCGGCCGTTCGGCGTGCCCGCATCAGCGGGCGGCCAACTCCGGAGATGGCCACCAATATTCAAATTGCAACCCAAGGTAGAATAAAGCGCGCATGGCTGCGGCCAGACTTGTTTGGGCCGCGAATGAAGTTGATCGAGAATTCTTGGAAACGGTCTCGGCCGAAGACGGGATGACAGGATCGCCAATGGCCGGGCAACTCAATCTATTCGGCGGCAAACGTCAACGCGGCAGCAAGCCGCCGCCCGCGCCCGAATTCAATATTCACGTCATGATAGCTGACGATATCAAACGTTTCCGAAGTCCCGATTGGCGCGTCACGCACATGCCGATGGGCGAGCACCGCGACCACCGCGTCGACAAATATGGGCGCCGCTGGTCGCCGACCGGCGCGCGGCTGGCCAGGATGGGAGTCACGCCAGGATGGCCGGATTTTTTGTGCGCCGGGCCTGGGCCGACCGTGTTCTGGCTGGAATTGAAGAGAGAGCGAAAGGGCCGGCTGAGCGAGGCGCAAAAGGGTATTGCCGAGCACCTTGTCGGATGCGGCTTTCAATATCTCTGCACCGATAGCTACAAGGAGGCGAGAGACGCGCTGATCGACCGAGGCATCTTGCTGAGGATACGAAAATAGCATGGACGAACTCTCGGACATTTTCAAAATCGCGGAGGCCTGCGGAACGTGGAAGAAATATTCGCGCGGCGTGATGATCCTGTGCCCGTGCCATACCGATAAGAATCCGTCGTGCGCGGTGTGGCCGGGCGATCACGCCATTCTGGTGAAGTGCTTTGCCGGCTGCGACAGCAAGGACATCGTCGACACCTTGCGCGGCATGGGCTTCACGATGAGCCTGCGTGAGAGCGATGCGCGCAAGAAACGAAACCTTTCGCAAGTCATCCGGGCGGCTCGGCCGGTTATCGATCAGAACAGCCGGGTGCGGACCATGCTGGCGCGGGCGCTGTGGGACGAGGCGCGCGAGGCTGGCGCGTCTCCGGTGGCCGACTATCTCACACAGAGAGGGCTGTCGCTCGCCGTGGTGCCGCACCTCGACCACACCATCCGCTATCATCCGCATTGCCCGCGCGGCAAGGAGCGGCATCGCGCGATGCTCTGCAGCCTGCGCGATATTGCGACCGATGAACTGATTGGAATTCATCGCACCTTCATTGACAGCCAGAACCGCAAGGACGGCCAGCCGATGATGCTAGGCTCGCCCACCGATACCGCGATTAAACTTATGCCGCATGCCGACACATTCGACCACAAGCGGCATTTCGTCTCGCGTCTTTATGTCTGCGAGGGCGTCGAGACCGGCATTGGCGCCATGATGCAGAACTACAGTCCGGTGTGGTCGCTCGGCACGGCCGGCGCCATCGCCCGGCTGGAGCCTTTATTATCCGTCGGTGAACTGGTGGTGCTCGCCGATCATGACGAACCCGGCATCGCTGCCGCTCACTGCGCGGTGCGGCGCTGGCGCGAAGCCGGATGGGCGGCGCGGTTCGAACTGCCGGACCATGAAGGTGATGATTTCGCGGATCAGGCCAGGAGATACTTTGCGCACTCGAATTAGCGAAAGGGCAGGCCGATGGAATACCGCGTTGTGCATGTCGGCACCGGAGAGGTGGTCGCGTATCTGAATGAGCGAGAAATGGCGATCGCGTTCGCCCGACAGCTCGCCGCCGACCATGATTACTACGAGAACTATCGCGTGGTCATGGTGCAAACGATCTATGAGACCAAGCAACGGGAGGTCGACAAATGAACATTGCGAGCATCGTATCTATGCCGACGATCATTCCGCTTGTCTGCTCGAAATGCGGTGCCCAGGGCGAAGGCTCCTGCCGTTGCGGCGCGCCGTATATCGCACCGGGCCAACGGGCGGCGGCTGCGCTCAAGGCGGAACCGGGAAAATCGGATCGGGCTATCGCGGCCGAGGCCGGAGTCGGGAGCAACACGGTACGGCGTGCGCGGGAACCAGCTGCGCCACATGGCGCACCTGAAAAGCGGCAAGGCCGCGACGGCAAGCACTATCCGGCAAAAACCAAGCGTGCGAAACGAAAATCGGTCGCCCGCCTGCCGCTCAATATGCAGGTCAACAAAATCCTCGACCAGCTCAGCAACGATGTGCACGACGACTGCCGGGCGATCTTCGATTTCCTCGATACACACCCCGAGCTTGAGCAGGAAGGCCGGGATGCGTTCATTCAATTCCTGCAAATGGGCGCCAACAAACTGTTGGATTTGGCGCAAATGATCGATGGGAGGTCGACATGGCAAAACGTTTTTTTGTGAAGCCTGACGGGAGCAAAGTTTCGTTATTTGAAGCGCCCTATAAATATGGCGTCCGGGTCTACAAGTCAGATTGTAAGAAGGCGGCCATTGGAAATCCCGAGCAATGTCTGATCGCACTCGGCGCCAAGCGGGACAAGAACGTCGAGGCGGCCTTCATCGGCTCGGGCAAGGACGCATATCTTGTTTTCCGGGGCAAACCCAACGCTCCCTCGCCACAGATGCGTGTTGCGCATGCATTACACTTCACCATTCGGGCGATGGCGGCGCGGGTGCGCGACTTCTTTGATACCCATCGTGGCGCCGTCACGCTCGACATCGAATTGTCGGCGCCGACCCCAGGTCGTACGCTGGCGCACCGCGCCAAGCTCAACAAGGCCCGGATGGAGCGCATCAAGGCCGGCACCCACGAGGTCAAGAAGCGCGACAAAGCCGCCGCCACTCGCATCATGCGGCTGGGCGTTCCGCACCGGCCGAAAGCGGCGATTGAAAAGAATGTGGTGTCGATACATCCGAAGGCTGACGCGGCGACGTGATCCAGGCCGTCACGCAGACGCGCGCAAACCACGAGGGGGTGACCCATGCGGGCAGGCTAACCACGGAGAACAACCGATGACCGATACCCATACCGCGACCATGCGCCGGCCGAGCAACGACAAAAGGGCGCGCAAGCCGGTCGATCCGAACGAGAGCAAGGCCGACGCCTTCGTGCGGTTGTCGCTGCAGCGGATGCCGAAATTCCTCAAGGCCGGCCGGCAACTATGCTACCTCGCCAAATATCCGCACAGCGAGCAGCAGCGGGCGCGGATCGTCGAGGAGGTGCACAAGGTCGCCGACGAGGTCGAGGCCGCGTTCACCCAGCGCGACAAGAGCCGGCGCGATTCCTTCAGTTTCTAACATCGTGTCATGCCCGAGCGGGAGCGGCGCGAGTCGGCGTTCGATGACGGCCGGATTGTTCCGCTGCCGCCGTGCCCCGACTTCGCCGAGCCGTCATGGATGCCGACCGCCGAGAACTGCAGCACTGTCGTGCTGTCGCGGGCCGGCCGCTACCGCTTCGTGCGCGTGCTCGGCCGCTGGTACTTCTATGAGCGCGGATGCTGGCGCTGGGATGAAAGCGCGACGCTGGAAAAACTGATCGGCGATACCCTGGTTGAAATTTCCGGCAAGAAGAAACGTTCCGATCAACGGCAACTTGAAAGCCTCAAGATGGTGTCGCTGATCGAGCGGCGGTTGCGGGCGCAGTTGCCGGCCACGTCGGACCAATGGGACCGCGACCGGTATCTGCTCAATACGCCGTTGGGCGCGGTCGAAATGCGCCACGGTATCGATTTGCGCGAGCACCGCCGTCACGACTACTGCACGCGGATCGCGGCGGCGGGACCGAAAGGCGACTGCCCGCTATGGCGGAAACACCTCGCTTTCATCACCTGCGGCGATGCCGAGCTTGAAGCCTATCTGCAGCGCGCGGTCGGCTACACGCTGACCGGCTCAGTCGAAGAACAATGTCTGTTTTTTCTTTATGGTACGGGCGACAACGGAAAAGGCGTATTTGTCAGCACCATTGCCGGCGTCATGGGCGACTATGCTCAATCCGCCGCGATGGAGACATTTACCCAGACGCGCAATGAACGGCATCCCGAAGAATTGGCCGTGCTCAAAGGCGCGCGGATGGTCACCGCGTCGGAAACCGAGTCCGGCAAATCGTGGACCGAAGCGCGGTTGAAGCTGTTGACCGGAGGCGACAAGGTCAGGGCGCACCTGATGCGCCAGGATTCCTTCGAATTTCTGCCGCAGTTCAAATTGTGGATCATGGGCAACCACCGACCATCGCTGTCGGCCAACGCCGATCCGGCGATGAAGCGGCGGCTGCAGATCATTCCGTTCAACGCTCATGTCAGCGAGGCTGACAAGGACCGGCAACTCGGCGAGCGGCTGAAGGAGGAGTGGCCGGGCATAATGATGTGGGCGGTCGAAGGCTGCTGCGCCTGGTTACAGGACGGCCTGCGCCCGCCCGACGCGGTGCTGGCGGCAACGCGGGACTATCTTTTCAGCGAAGATGTGGTCGGCGCCTGGATTGATGAATGCCTGGAAGAACCGCAGGGCACCAAACCGGACGATTGGACATCGGCCCACGCTTACTTCACATCGTGGAAGGCGTATGCCGAGGCGAGCGGGGAGCGCGTCCGGTCGCAACGCTGGCTCACGCAACAGCTGGCGTTGCGCGAAGGCTTTTTGAAATTTGATCGCACCGCCGCCAGAGGCTTCTACGGCCCGCGCGTCAAAGGCGGGCAGAGCGAAGCGCCGTTCAATTTCGGACAGGGCACATGACCGAGCCACTGGTCGAATGCATCGCCGAGACCGTATGCCAACCTGCGCTGAAGCCGGCGTGTCGATCAGCAGGCGCGCCACCGTGTTCCACGACGGTGCCATGACAAACCGTCGCATGGGCGCAAATTAAATAGCAGATTATAAATTAAATGCGTCGGTGAATTTCTTGAATATCGGTATACTGACCGCCGACGCAAGGTCGCCGCGCTCCCCACGGCGCGGCGGCTTTTTTGCGATTTCGAACAATTAAATACTGTATTTAATTTGAAGTGACATGGACGCGCAGCACATTCGAGAACTGACCGGGCAGAGAGTCCCGGCATGCGAGATCATCGTGGCGGCGACCACACCGCCTGGAACTCGGGACTACCAGCGTAGGTTGCGGCTTTGGGCCGCCGATTGCGCGGCAAGGTCGGTGCATCTGATCCGGGACCGGAGAGAGGATTACGCGGCGGCGGTGCTGGCGATCGTCACGGCGCGGCACTTCGCGCGGGGGCTGGCCGGCACCGCCGCGCTTAAGCCGTTCAACTGCCGGCCTGGATCGAGCCTGTACAGCGAGGTCAAGCACACCGCGTTCTCGGTGGCGAGCGAGGTCCGGCTGGCGGCGGAACTGACGGCCCAGGTCAATGTGTGGAGCGGCGCGCTCGGCGCCGTCACCTACGCCAGGAGGGCAATCGTCAACGCCAAAGGAGACCAGCGGCGGGATGGACCCGGAACCGAGGCGGACTGGCAGGTCGGGCGGTTGTTGCGACGGCTGACCGCGCCGGAACCTGCCGATTGGTGGTTCGACTATTAGTTGAGCCATGTCTGGCGCGCATGGGTCGGCGCGTGGGTTCCGGGCGGCTCACGCGGCCGTGATGCGTCATAACAAACCCACGAAGCGTCATAACAAGGGGTGAAAAAGGGCGGCAAAGGTGTCTTGGTCAGTCTTGCTGCCATGACGCTTATGACGCTTGCTGATCGCAAGCGTCATAGAGGGAACAGCTTGTTTTATAGTGTCTATGACACTTATGACGCTTGTGACGCTTATTTACGAGCATACACGTTATACACATAATATTACCCGGATAATATCGCAACGCACAACGACATACGCGCTGATAATAGCGAGCGAAGCGTCATAAGCGTCATAGGAACTCGCCACCGCGCCGCAGCGAAGGCCAAAAAGCCACGTCGGAACCGCGCCGGGCGCATTGCTGATTTTCGGTAAGGCGGTGTGGACTATGCGGTCCCGTTTGCGCGCCACGCTACCCGCGCCACGGTTTGATGGCTGACGTTGAGCGATTGACCGATGGCTCGCATGCTTTCGCCCTTGTCGAGGCGCGCCAGCACCTCGCGCTGTTGGTGCGGCGTCAGCGTTGGATGCCGGCCGAGGTGCTTGCCTTCCGCCTTCGCCCTGGCGCGGCCTTCGCTGGTTCGCTGCAGGATCAGATCGCGCTCGAATTCCGCGATCCCGCCTAGCACCGTCAGCATCAAGCGGCCGTGCGCGCTCGTGGTGTCCGCCCAACTGTCACCAAGCGATTTGAATCCGGCACCGGCCTTGCGGATCGTTTCGACCACGCGCAGCAAGTCGAGCGTGGAACGCGCCAAGCGGTCAAGTTTGGTCACGACGACAAGATCACCAGGGCCGAGGAGGCCAAGCAATCGCTGCAGTTGCTTGCGCTCTGCGATGCCGGAAACCTTCTCACGGAACACGCGCTCACATCCTGCGTTGCTCAGTGCCTGCAGTTGTGTGGCTAGTGTTTGCCCTGTCGTGCTTACGCGGCCATATCCGTAGATCATTGTGGACCTATCTTGTGGACCAAATTTCTTCAACGTTTACAGCCCCTCTTGCGCGTAACGCAAGTTTTAACTTATGAACCAACGCGAAAAGGTTCCTTCTGAGGAACCGAAATCCATTGCCGCTCGGTTCCGATTATCCGAATGGCGGGGTTCTGCGGGCCGGCGTGGAAATTTTCCGGCCGGACGGTCGGCACCGCTTCGCAACACAAAATCCGCTGCAACCCGCCCGTGTCGCCATGATGCCATGGTTCCATGCCGCAATTGACGCGATGGACAGGAACCGCATTGCCGAGATCGAGGCCGAAATCGATTACCTTGAGGCCCAGGACTACCGGGTCGAGGAACTATTGCATCAGATCGACCTGTATCGGGAACTGCTGGGCGAGGCCGAGGCCCAGGGTTCCGAATTCAGCCAGCACGATCTGGACGCCCAGGAGCGGGAACTGGAAAAGGTCCGTCGTGGCATCACCAGCCGCATCGCCGTCCTGCAGGAACGGCGCCGCCTTTTGCTCTAGAACCAGCACCCAGCGGGTGCTATGGCACCGCCCATGCGTTAATCCGCCTCGCCGCTGAAGAGCACTAGCCCACCGACCGCGCGATCCCAGGCCGCCACGGCGGCGCGTAGCGCGGCATTGACTCCGGTTCCAATTTTCCCATAACGCGGAACCATGCCGCCGCCCAGCATCGACCGCGCCGACCGCCCCGAGCGCGTCCGGCAATTGCGTTCCGCGATCGGAACCACACAGCTCTCCTTGCGTGCCCTGGCCGCCGCGCTGGCGCAGGCCGGCCACGGCAACGCCAACAACTTGCGCGTCAACCTGCAGCGCTGGACCGCCTACGAACCGCGCCCGCGCTGCGTTGACGCCGCACCCGACTGGATTTTCGAGGCGATCAAGAATCTCAACCCGTGATCGATTGCAAATTTGTTCCTTTTATCGTCGCAATTGCCCGATCTTCTTCGCTCTTGGCGCTGATGGTCTTTATGCTCTCATTGATTTGCTTGGCCCGTTCTACGTCCGCCAAATCTGTGTCATGTCCTTCGAGTAGGCGCTTTAACTCAGCCAATAGAGAGTCTTTGAGTTCATCAAGCAAAAAATGAAAGGAACTTGGATCATTCTCCTCTATAAATCCAGCTCGATGTGGCAACGCGACCTTCAACAAATCTCTTGCGTATCCTCTATTGAGTAATTTTCCAGCATCCTCCACGCCCTCAGCTAAAGCCCGAGCTTCCATATACGCGCCTTGCACGATTGACGCATATGCCGAGTAATAGGCCCATGCGAGCGCCGAGAGGAATGGTTGCTCATGCACGGCCGTGTTTTGCGCTGATTTCAGCACCGAAGCTAAGTCTGGATTGGCGATCATGTCGAACATCCGCCGGATATTTGGTTCGTTTGGAGCGCGCTTTGCCGCCATGTCGAAATTAGTGTGGGCCATCATAGCAGTGACACCTGCGAATGGTTCTAGTCTTGAGAGTGCCGCCCAGATACGCTCTACTGCTTCGATGCGCCGCTTATCGACGAAAGCGCGACGTTGTGCAGCACCGCCGAGGACTGTTTCAAGCAGTGATTGGATTTCGCTCTCTTTGAGACGCAGAGCACTCTTCGTGCGCTCAAGCCTTTCGTTGAAATTGTGTTCGACCCGCTTTTGCACATTGGTTTCTATCAATTTTTTCGCGGCGAAGAGTCCGACCGAAATTATGAGGTTGAAGCAAATCGAAATCCAGGCAGCTAGGTCCATTTAAGCTTCCATCAATTCGAAAGGTTGTTGTACAAATTCATACGTCTGGCAGCACATTAGGGTCCGGACTCAATTTGGTCATATCCAGAAGGTGACGATAGCGACGAGACACACGGCGGAAAAGAAATTTTGCGCAAGTTTGTCG
>JGI24705J35276_12237821_pt1 | contig 13371 bp, 10 predicted proteins | sample TergutNt197P4_FD_35276 | JGI IMG/M metagenome (IMG submission 35276)
CGTACCAGCCGTTTCGTTAGCGATCAGGCCGCCCGCCGTAGCAGGTGTGACCGTCAAAACCGAGATCGGCGGCACCACGATCACAAGCTCTTCTGAGGCTCCGTCCATTTTCGGCTCGTCGCAACCTGCACCACCACAGAGCAATGCACCGACCACCGTCCAATGGCCGGGGCCATCGCCGCGGACGGCAATTTCAGTCAGTAACGATGCAGGCCAGCCATCCGTGCTTGAGCGCACAGGCCCCTGGTCGTTGTTCCGGATGCTGGAAGCGGGCTCGCTGGTGGCGAAATCGGAAACTGCGAGCGCGACCTTCATCGTCGCCGGACGCGAGCTCAACTATCAGATATCGACCGGATCGTTGCGCAATCCGCTGAACCTGTCAGTGCTCCGCGAATTTCGTTGCCCAAGCGGGATATGACCATGCGTTGCGGGTTATTCGGCAAGATCGGCGCGAAGCGCGATTTCATCGCGATCGCGACCCCGCGCCGTTTTCTGGAGGTCTGGGAGCCGTGGGTGCAGGCTGGGCTGTCGGCAAGCCGTCACCAGCTTGGCTCGGGTTGGCAGCAGGCCTTCCTGACCGCACCGGTCTGGCGATTCTGGCTCGGGGCCGCAATCTCTGGCACCACGGTCGCCGGTGCGATCATGCCTTCGCTCGACGGGGTGGGCCGATATTATCCATTGACGGTGCACGCGGTGACGGACGAGGGAGCTTCACTCCCGCCGCCGAGCATCGATCCGCAGGACGAATGGTTCGGACAAGCGGAGACGTATCTGCTCTCGACCCTCGAGAGGGCAGCGACCTTTGAGCAGATCTCCGATGCATTAGATCTCCTCGCTGTGCCGCGTCTGCGGGCGCCGGGCGCTGACGGACCGCCAATTGTGGCCCTGAACGCAGAGACGATGGGAACGGTTTCGGCGGCCGACACGTTCGCTGAGTCGTTTGGCGCACTTTGCATCGCGAATCCACAGGTCTACGCCGCGGCCAGTTTCTGGTGGACCACTGGAGGTGAAGGCTTTCCGCCAATGGCACTGTGTTGCCGTGGATTGCCGGATCCGTTTCACTATTCCAAGATGCTGACCGGCGATCTTGGCTGCACGACATCCGGGACGGTGTGACGCGATGGTACACATGCCGTCCTTGTTTGATGTCGGTAGCGTTTCCCATATCGGGCGGGTGCGGACGCGGAACGAAGATGCCTGCCTAGTACGGACCGATGCCGGTCTGTGGGCGGTCGCCGACGGAATGGGCGGTCATGAGGCCGGCGATCTCGCCAGTCGCTTCGTTGTGCAGTCGCTCGATGCGATCGGCACGCCGGATTCCGCTGCGGACCTGCTGGAACAATGTGAGGAGCGGCTGTTCATCGCGAACCAGCAGATCTTGGCGCTTAGGCGTGAACGGCACGGTGCGATGGTTGGCACCACGGCGGCAGTTCTGCTTGTGCGCGACGGCCATTATGCCTGTATATGGGCGGGCGACAGCCGAGTCTACCTGATCAACCGCGGCGGCATCAACCAAGTGTCGCACGATCACAGTGAGTTGGAGGAGCGGGTTGCTATCGGCGCGCTATCGCGCGAAGAGGTCAAGGATTGGCCGAGTAACGCCATTACCCGGGCCGTCGGCATTGCCGCCGATCCGGAGTTTGAGGTGGTGACAGGCCCGGCTGAGCCGGAGGACATCTTCGTGATCTGCAGCGACGGTTTGACCAGGCACTTACAGGATCACGAGATTCTGCAGCACGTAGCCACTCGGGTCGCCCAGACGGCCTGCGATGATATGCTCGCGCTGGCTCTTGATCGCGGAGGTTTCGACAACGTGACGATTGTGATCGTGCGGTTGCTGGCGCCACGATCCTCAGAGCCGACAAGATCGCAACTCGATCAGGTGCGGAAACTATGACCATAGTCGATCCGTTCCGATCGCCCTACCGCGGTGTGCCACCTGGCACACGGCTCAACGGCATCTATGAGATCGAAGCGGTGATCGGCGCAGGCGGCATGGGTGAAGTTTATAGGTGCCGCGAGATCCAGACCGGATCGGTGGTTGCGGTGAAAATGCTGCTGCCCGATATGGTCGACAACGCGGCGGCACTCGCGCTTTTCCGTCGGGAGGCAACGGCGCTCCACAATCTTCAGCATGACGCGATCGTTCGCTACTTTCTATTCACTGTGGAACCCACGCTGAAGCGACCGTATCTCGCGATGGAGTTCGTTAACGGTCGCTCGCTCTCGAACATGCTCGACGAAGGGGCGCTGACCTTCGAGGCGATGGTCAAGCTGATGCAGCGTGTAGCATCGGGACTACAAGCAGCCCACGAACATGGCATCATCCATCGCGACGTTTCCCCGGATAATATCATCGTGCCGCTCGACGATGTGAGGCGGGCCAAGATCATCGACTTCGGCATCGCTCGGTCGACCCAGATAGGTGACAAGACCATCATCGGCTCGGGCTTCGCCGGCAAGGACAACTACGCATCGCCGGAACAGGTGGGATTGTACGGCAATGATGTCACCGCGAAGTCTGACGTCTACAGCCTGGGCCTCGTGCTGTTCCATGTGTTGACTGGACAGAAGCTCAATATGGGTGGCAGCCAGTTTGAGCTGGTGGAGAAGCGTCGTCGTGTGCCCGATCTGGGTGCAGTGGACATGCGTGTCCGGCCTCTGCTGGAGCGGATGCTACAGCCTGACCCGGCGTTGCGTCCAACCATGGCGGAGGTCGCCAGCTGGACGCCGACTGGTTGGACTCAGACCGCTGGCACGCGGTTATACGGCTTCGACCCTCTGGCGCGGCCAGAAAGCGCGTCGCCGGTGCTGTGGGACGGAAAGCGATCGACCGCGCGGAAGCCGCGCGGCCTCTGGGTGGGTGCGGGCGTGGCGGCAGCCCTGATGCTGCTCGGCGGTGGATATCTTTTCTACGAACTGGTCTGGTCGGAGCCCGACGCGGCGGTGCGGCCACTCGATGGCAAGGTGCTCGTTGGATCGCAGACCGGAACACAGCCGACGGTGACGCCGTCTGTGGGGGCCGAGCGCGTCCGCAAATATGTGACGCAATATGCGGGGGGGGACTGCTTCTTCATCCTGCCAGTTGCAGCGAGTCAACACGCCGCAGTAATCGAAGGCTTCGGCGCCTCGATCGCCGCGTTCGTGACCTTCGACAAAGCGTTCCAGCGGGACCTGGGATTTGAGGCTTCGGTCGGTGTCAGGCAAGTGACCCCGGCGCAATGCCCTGCTGTCAAGTTCTTGAGTCAGGTTGGGGGCGATCAGGCGCGAGCGCCGCGTATCAATCTGTCAGCGACAGAGCTGACGGGCGGCGAAGCCTTGCAGGGTACCATCGAGAACTTCGCCAACCGAGTGGTGGAACTGCTCATGGTGTCGGATCGTGGCGAAGTCCAGAGCCTGTCCTATCTTCTAAAGCCCGGCATCGACTCGCTTTCCTTTGTTCTCCCAACCGCGCGTACGACTGGTCCACAATTGTTATTGGCTGTAGCGACCCCGCAGGTTCTGGAGTCGTTGCGCCGGCCGCGGCCGATGGCCGCCGATATTTTCTTCCTGCAGGCGCTGAGCGAGGCTCAGCGCAGCAACGTGACGATCGCCGCGGCTGCACGCTACGTGCGGCTCACGAACTGAGTTGTTGATGGGGCAATAAAAAAGCCGCTGCGGGTGACGCAGCGGCTTGGTACGCAATACTCAACACTACAGTCTTTCCTCGCCGTTTGTCAGGCTGTGACGAGAGAACGGCGAGAATTACGCACTTCCGTGAGTTATTGGATTTATCAGGAAGCGAATCAAATTTGCGCTGAAGGTGTGGCGGATGTGTGGCAGCGCTTAGGCTAGTGCGGGCTGCGCCAGCTTCTTGAGTTCGGCGGCGTCGTAACAGCGCGGTGGGTGCGCGCCGTCGTCGATTTCGAAGGTCTTGTTGGCGTAGATGCGCCGGGTGGCTAGCTCGTTATAGGCATAGGCGAATGGGTTGTTGCGATCAGGCGGGATAATGCTCGCGCCTTCGCTGCCATCGGCATTGATGATTGTAATCATGACCATGCGCGAATCCTTTCGTTATGGTGAACGAATCGTATCGGCGCGCGCAGGCAAGAGTGTGGCGTGAGAAAATCTTTGCTGGGATCGACAGCCCTGACGTGGCGAGAGCCGTTCGCCATTCAAGCCAATTCCTGGCCAAGTGGCCACATGTCGCGATTAATTTGCGCTTGTATTGCTGGCTGATGGTGGTGCGGATGTGCAACTGGGGCCGGAGGCAATCCCGGCCCACACAACGGGAAGCTTTCCATGGCAAAGCTACGAGCCGTTCAGATTGACCACCAGTGACGACTGCGAATTGCGCGCATCGTTGAAACAGTTCGGTGAATGAAGGAATTTGCTTCCTCAGAACGCTCCGATTACCAGGATCTTCAGGTCGGTATCCGGCTTGAAGTCGCTTGCCGTGTATTCAAGCGGATTTCCGGCGGATGCCTTGAGCTTCGCTGGACAGAAGCTGACCAAACGGTCGCTGCCGCCTGGGTTGATCGCCAGCCTGAACGAGCGGATAGACCCAGCCCAATTTGCGCCGGTGCTGAGCACGTACGAGATACGCCGCTCCCGAAGTTTCGCGGTGTTAGCCTGGTCATTACCCGCGCGTTTGTCCAACTCGGCCAGGAACGCATCCGTGATGCAGTACTCCTTCCGGTAGCGCTCGACTTCCTGACGGAGTGCGTTACTGCGGCGCAGGCTCGGGCGCAGGATGGTGTCAGGACTGGAGCCGACGCTCGGGCGATACTGGTGTTCGACGACGACTGTGCTGGTCGGCGGAAATACCTGCTCGCGCACAGCCGAAGTCTTGGTTACCCAGCCTGGTGCATATTGCTGGTGACCGTTGTCGCTCATACCGGCAGGCATCAGGAGCCCGTCATCCACGAGCTGGGTTCGCGTGGGTGCTGGCAGGTCGGCCACCCGGATCTCGCGGTCACCGACCGGCAGCAGCGGCACCTTGAGCTGTCGGAGTAGGGCACTGACATCCTTGTTGCCAACCATCGCGCGCTGATCGATGGTCAGCGGTGCCGGGTTGCCGTCGACCTTGGTCTCGAAGCCGGCGAAGTTGACCGGATCGCTTGATGGCAATGCAATGTTCTCGGCCTCCGATAGGTCTATATCGGGCAGCGGAAAGGCAACGGTAAGCGTGACCGGCTTGGTCGTGACGTTGACGAATTCGTAGCGGACGTAGATTTTGTCGAGCCCAATATGAAGCTGCTCGCTCACCATGGCGACATCATTGGTGCGGACGAACTGGAGCCCGCCGATTGACAATTCTGCAGCCGAGTCGTTGGCCTGCGCCGGCCAGCAGGTCGCGATCAACAGCGCGGCCATCAAGGCCCGAGCTCTCAATGATGGTCCGGTCGACGATCCGTTTGCCATGCTAGGCCTCCATGCAGCGTCGGCATATGCCGCTTCAGTCCGTGCTGGTCAATCAATCGGCTGGTAAAGGTCACCCCACTCGGCCTTCCAGACGCCTTCTGGATCGCACACCACGATCGCGATCTTCAGGTCGTTGGCAAGCCGAATCGCACTGCGAAAGGCGTCTTGCGCCGGTAATTGGGTGCTGATCTGGTCGGTCGTCAGCCGCCCCCCACTCGCGGCGGCTGGTAACACAACTGATCCGGAGGCGCCCTCATTGTCGCGCTTCAGAACCAGAGTGATCGCGTCGGGTTGGACCTCGTTGACCTGCTCGAATCTATTCCTGGCCATTTTGCACCACAAGCTGAAGAAGTTTGGACCAATTTAGCGAGAGACATTGAACGCGATTGGGGTTTCTCATCACTAAAACATTGAGGCGCCGGTTTGGCGCGTTCTAGGATTAGTCGATCTGACTCGGCAATCGGTTCGGACACATTGAGGCGAATATGTTTCGTCAAACTAGCTGGATCTGGATATTCATCGTTGGCTCGGCCATCTGTGCCACTACAGCGCACGCCGACGATACCGTCGTGCGAAGCTTTGCTGGCGGCTCGGCTGCCTCTATGGTCGGGATCGTCCCGTCCAGCGAGGATGTCGAACTCACGGGCCCGCAAGCGCTCAGCGCAGACGGGCAGGGCAACCTGTTCGTGCTTGATCAGGTCAACGGCCGCATTCTCCAGTTCGACCCCAAACAGCCGAATACTGAACCCGACATCCTCAAGATGCCGAACGACGTCCAACCGACCGATCTCGTCGTCCATAACGACGAGATTATGGTTTGGGATGGCGGCGTGCGTACGCTGAAGGCGGCGCCAGGGCAGTCCACGCGCGGGCTCGGTGGCGACGTGATCCAGCTTGAGGAGGTCTCCAGCCGTGGCGCGGACGATCAGGTCGCTATCTCGGCCTTCGCCCAGATGGGGTCGCAGGCGCCCAGCAGCGCAACCGAGCTGCTCGATCAGAACACCCGCGCGGCCGTCGTCAAAACAACGCGACAGCCCGACCGGCAGTATATTGCCACGCGCAACAAGGGGTCGGTAATCGCCGATATCATTCCGGACAAGGGCAGTACTGGCGTACGCATCGAGATCCAAACCATGGTCAGCAACGAGACCATCGGCCAGCTCGGCCTGCGGGTGCGCAACCAGCTCGGCACAGTGGAATTTCTCGAGATTGACAACAGCGATCGCTTCTACGTGCTGGCCGAGGATATTCCGCCGTCGGGGAAGAACGCCTCCTCATTCGTCGCGCGCTATGCCGCGAACGGGCGTCTTGAGGGAATCTACGAGATGCCTCTGGAGAATACTCCGCTGACCAGACGGTTCGTCACGATCTCGGGTGACGGCGATGTCTATTTCCTGCGTACCAAGCCGGACGGTATTGAGGTGGTTGGCGTCGGCTTCCAGCCGTTGGACAACGTATCGGTTATCAACGTGCGGTCGCGGACGGCAGTCGCATCGAAGGCGAAGTCCGGCACCAAGTTCAACGCGACAGCGGCCGTGCGGCCGTCGAATCGCCAGCAGACGATCGAGACCGCGTTTGCATTCGAGGGTATTCAGTGGAAGTTGACGCCAGCGAATTATGGCAGCGATCAGGACGACGACCAATGCCTCGGCTTCAACCGTATTCGCCGGCCATGGTACCTCCAGGGCAAAGTGAACCAGCATGTGCGCGGTGTACCCTATTGTTGGGGCTGCCACGGTTCGCTTGCGAACTTCCAGCAGCGGATCGATAGCGGGATGCTTGCCGGCAATGTCTGTACCCACAACGCGCCGCGGACGGATGTGGCTGGCGTCGACTGTTCGGCGTTCGTCAGTGCCGCGTGGGGACTCTCTGTCCACTACACGACCGTCGCTATTCCCGCGATCGCAGCGCCGCTGGAAAATCCTTGGGACCTGAAGCCTGGTGATGCGTTGAACAAGCCTGGCTCCCACGTGATGCTGTTCCTGCGGTTCACGCCGGATCGTAAGGCGGAAGTCATGGAATCCTCGACCGGCGGCTGTAATGGGCGTGTCTGCCGGAACGTCTATCCGTTGGCGAGCCTGCTCGCACGCGGCTTCGTTCCGGTTCGCTTTCGCGCCTTCGCAGATGATCAGACGATAGTTTCGGCGAGTGCCTATCAAGAAGAGACCAAAGCACCGACGGGCCGCAAAACAGCGACGGGCCGCAAAACGGCGCGTAGAAGGCACTGAACCACGCATGGTGTTGGCACTACACAGATGGGTAAGTAATACTGTTCACAGGCTGGCTTCTGAGTGCCCGGATACTGTGCTGGCGATTGTCCGGCTTGGTTTTGGGAGAGGCCTGCATGAAGTCGAGGTGGATTACGATGCGGATGCTCAGAGGACTTGATGACAAGATTGGGCGGTTGGGCGCCACGATCGCGCTCGCCGCGTTGATCGGCCTGCCATTCCCGTACGCACACGCGGCAGGGGGGCTGGCGATCAGTAATCCGGACGGGGCCGCCGTGCGCGCGCTCGTAATAGGTGTCGACGACTATCAGCACGTACGTAAACTGAAGGGTGCGGTCGCCGACGCGAATGACATCGTGTCCAGCTTGAGGTCGATGGGGGTTGCCGACGTTGTCGAGCTGACCAATGCTCAGGTCGATAGGGCTCGCGTCTTGCGCGAGATCAGCACTCTGGTCGAGCGAACAAACAACAACGACCTTGTCTTTCTGTCGATCGCCGGTCACGGCACGCAAGAGCCGGAGCGCGTCAAGGGCTCAGAACCCGACGGGATGGAAAACGTGTTCCTGCTGCCGGGCTTCGAACCCACGCCGACCGGGTCGGTTGAGCGTATTCTGGGTGGCGAGTTCAACCACTTCATCCGACAGCTCGAGCTTCGCGGCGCGAAGGTGATCTTCGTGGCTGATACCTGCCACGGCGGCGGAATGGTGCGCGATATCGATCCACGAGCCGCGGACATGAGTTTTCGGCAGGTGCCGCGTTATACGCTGCTGGTCGATGAACTGAAGCCGGTGTCCGACAGCAACGATCCCAAGACCGAGTTTGATTTCGACCACACGGCGTTCCTGGCTGCGGTCGATCGTAACACCAAGGCGCCGGAGGTACGAATCCCCGGGATCGAAGGACTGCGCGGAGCTCTTAGCTATGCGGTCGCGCGGGCAGTGGAAGGCAGCGCGGACATCAACCATGATGGGAAGGTGACGCTCAAGGAGCTCTTCACCAATGTTCGGCAGGTGGTCTATCAGCTGTCAGACCAGCGTCAGAACGTCGTGGCGATATCATCACCGGCGCAGACGCCGGAAACCGACGTCGCCTTCGAACTGACGCGCGGGGTGGTGTTGACGCAGGGGCCAGCCGCAAAGGCGGGCTCCGCTCAGACCAGAACAGCGCCGACCGCCGAAGAAAAGGCGATTGTGACAGCTCTCGCCTCGACGGCCCCAGCCGCTTCGACCAGTGCTGCGTCGGCCAGTGCGCCGCCGCCCTTCCGCCTCGTCGCGCCGATTCGACTGGCCGCGCTCGACAGCAATATGGACTATTTCGCGAATGTGAAGTCGCAGGACGTCACAGTGCAGGCCGTTCAACCGACAGACAACCCCGACCTCATCTGGGACCCCGTATCCCACGACGTGATCGCCTGGGGTGATGTGGTGGCCTACGGGGTCGACATTGCTGGTTTGCCAACGGTTGTTGATCGGACTGCGGCAATCCGTGAACTCAAGCGCGTGGCGAGCCGGTTGCCGCAGGTGATGCGTATTTTGCCGGATGATCGAAAACAGCGCAGGGGCCAGACGATCGAAATTGAACTGTCCGATGTGGCGTCAAGGGCGGTGCTGCTATTTAATGTGTCCGGCGATGGCACCATCCAAGTCTTGTATCCCGTGGGCTCTGATTCAGCGCTGGCCGGATCGGCGAGTTTACGGCTGCCACTCAAGGTGGGCGAGCCGTTCGGTGCGGATCAGGTTGTTGCGGTGACCTCACAGCAGCGCATGGTTGATCTTGAAACGGTCCTGATGCGGCTTAACGGACGCCGCGCCTCGGGGCAGATGATCAAGACGCTTGAGCGTTACTTGCCTGCGGATGCGCGGATCGCGTCGATCGGCTTTTTTAGCGTTCCTTGACCGTTTGTTGGAGGTGAAGCGGGCCATGCTGCCATCGGAGCCAATCCGCCGTGAGCGCCGCTGGTTCGCATTCGTGCTGTTATTGGCAGGAATGGGGACCGCGACCGCAGCACCGCTGCCGTCGGCATCGCCATATGTTGGTACGACGACCGCGCCGTGGCTCTGGCGAGCAAAGGCCACGCGCGTGCACGCCCATAGCTCCAGCGTGTCCATTGAGATACTGCCGAGCCAGACTGTCAGGGTCGGCGGCAAGGTATCGTTCGGTGTGACCGCCAGAAAGGCTGGATATCTCATTCTGGTGGATGTCGATGCTGAAGGGCGGATGTCCCAGATCTTTCCGACTGCCGAACTCCTGGCGCAATCGGGCGAAGACGACGTCAATCGCGTCAAACCTGGTGTCCAATTTGTTGTTCCGACGCCGGCGGCGCGGCAACGAGGTTTTGAGTATGCCGTCGTACCGCCAACCGGGTCCGCGGTGGTCGTTGCGATCCTGAGCGAGCGGCGCGTTCAATTGCTTGATTTGCCCGACTTGCCGCCCAAGCTGCAGAACCAGGTCGACACGCTGAGCTATTTGTCCGATTGGACCAGCAAATTGCGCGTGCCGGACAACGACAGTGGAAAACTCCTGCTGAACAATTGGTCGTTCGGAATCAAATCGTATTCCATCGAGTGAGCCAAATCTCGTTGCGGCGAAACGAGGCTGTTGTGAGCTGGAATCCGCTCCCGAACGTGAGAGTCACAGCTGCTTCCTTCGTGCGGTCAGTCGCCCGGGTCTCGCTCAGGCACAATCCTGGCTGCCCCTTCCGATCGTTGGCGACGAAATTGATGCCATCGAGTTAGCTCCGCCCAAGCCTGGGTGATGCCTCGTTGGTATTCCTGAGTGCAGGGTTGTGGCTGGTCTTTATCATCGATCTGGCGCGCCAATGCCGGATCGAGGAGGGAGGCATTTGATGCGAGATCACGACCACTTTGGGACGACCGTTGGCCGTGACGAAGAAGTGATCTGAACCTGCATCCGAAATCAACAACTGCCCGACAAACAACTGGGGCGGTTTGATCTCAAACCGCCCCAGACCCGATCAATCGTCTTAACGTTCCTTGAACCCGCCCCTTGGCAGCTCCCAATCAAACCTCCAGCTTTGCTGGAGGTTATTGGTTCACTGATTGTAGTTGTTGTAGTAGGTCGGGTTGCCGTACATGCGCTCCAGATTTCGCGCGGCCCTGGCCGCAGCCTTCCGCTGGGCCGGCGTCATATTCGCGAGAAGTTCGGCAGGCACGGTAATCCCGCCCATACCCCCTTGCGACGCGACAGTCTCCTGTTGGCGCGGAGCGTTCGGTGTTGGATCCTGCCACTGGTCGGAATGATCCGCTGTTTGATCCTGGCGGTTCGAATGATCCGCGCGCGCCCGTCGGCTGTTCGTATGGCGCTTTGCAACCGTCTTCTTCTCGTCCCGCTTCTCGCACTCTTTGTCGGACGAGCCTGCCTCACAGGTGGTGGTGGTGGTGGTGATCTTGGTGCACTGGTCGCCGACTGACCTGTAGCCGTCCTCACAGACCAGTGGGCAGACACGCGACGACCTGAGCTTGATCGCGTCAAGCGCATCAAGACTTGCATGCCAGACGTCCAAGTTGGTTCCTGCGTGCTGGTTGAATAGCACCAGCGAGCGCGCCGAAGCTGCATTCCATTCGCCATTGGCGGTACCGGTAAAACAGCCAACGCGATTCAATTCGGTCTGCACCGACTCGGTGAGCTTTTTGGTGAGCTCGGCCTGCTTCGTGGGGTCAGTTTTGGGCGGAGCGGGGTTCAGGGCGGCGACTTTCGTGGTGGCGTTGTCATCCTGGACCGGCGCTGCAACCTGGACCGGTGGTGCAATCTGGGCGGGTTCTGCAACCTGGGCTGGTGGTGCAACCTGAACGGGCTCTGCAACCTGGACCGGCGGTGCAACTGTGGCGGCACTGCCCACGCGGGCCTCCTCCGCGCCGACTTGGTCAAGCTGAAGCTTGGCCAAGTTTGCGTAGTATCCGTCTGGATATTTGGCGAGGAAGGCCTCGAAGGCGGCCTTGTTGTGGAGCTGCGACGCCAACTCGTAGTCACGGCGCATCTCCGAATCGGGGTTGGCCGCTGCTTTCGGTTCCTCCGTCTTGGGCGCAGGAACCAGCGAGAAATCCTCGCCGCCCAGCGAGCCGTAGACGTAGGGCTCTTGACGGTTACCCGTGGCTTGCATGACATCGTCGCGGACAAAGCCGAAGGCCCTGCGCAAGTCGAGCCCTGGCTTTGCGATATACTTTACGAGAGCCGCCGCGTAAGGACTGTTCTTGCTGACGCCATCAAGCGCCGTCAATCCGGCCTTCGCGGCAAATGCGACCAGCGTATTGGCTGTAGTGGGCTCGATTCTGGCGAGGCCACGGTTGATCGACCTCGAGGCCATCGTTCGTTTCATCGAGTCGACAATAGGATTGTTGCGGCACGCGTCGACGATCACGACCCGTAGCTGCCTCGCAGGCTCGATCGCCAGCAAGACACGGTCGAGCGAGAGCGCCTCGTCATAGATGTCGGTGTCGCGTTCAAGCTTGGCGTCTACCGGGATCAGATAGTTCGTGCCATCGATCTCAAGTCCATGGCCGGCATAATAGACCAGGGCGACGTCGGCATCGCGCGCTTGGTCGGCGAAATCCCTGAGTGCCCGCCGAATGTCGTTGGCGCCAAGGTTGAGCCGTGAGTCAACGATGTCGAATCCTGCGCCCTTGAGGGTCGCAGCGATAGCTGCGGCGTCATTGGCCGGGTTTGGAAGCGCTGGGGCGTTTTGATAGTTGGAGTTGCCGATCACCAGCGCGACGCGCTTTGCAGCCGAGGCCGGTTGAGAGGCCAGGAACAGCGAGGCAGCAAGGAGAAGGCAAAGTCGGATGTGCGGGTAAAAGCTCATGGTGCAACGCTCAATCATGTGGAGGAATAGTAGCGTCAACGAAAATGGCAGCGCAAGATCATCACGGCATTCGTATCGACCGCCGTTTGTCTCCGTATCGTGACGATCCCGAGCCCGATCCATTTGTCATTTGTCAGTCGGTGCCCCTAAAAAGTTCAAATCACAGAAGGTTGTAGTGGCAAAGAATCTTTTCTGGAAGGTTGTAGTGGCTAAGCATCCTTTCCGAAAGAGGGCACCGATTTTCGGACAGAAATATTGCGAAACAAAGGAAGCCAAGCAGAGAGCATCTTTGCTTGGATGAATAACCGGCGTGTAGCCTCACGCCATGTACCGTGTTACCTCTGGTTGCGGTCTTGGAGTACCGTTATTGGCGAAGAGGTCAGCCGCCCACCCCGAAGCCAAGCCGTCCAGATGATGGCGCGGGTTCACTAGCGCGGAAAGCAGCACGGCAATGTTGCAGGCGTGCGATGCGCGACTTCTCGACAAATGCGGCCATCGCGGCGTCGAATGTTTCTTAGCGCGTGCGGAGCCGAAGACGGTAAGCCGATGGTGTTAGGACCTACGCGGAGAGAGCAACCTCTTAAGACATGCCTTTGAGTTGGTGGAGGCTAGCGTTTCTATGGATAGCCATGTGCTTAGGTCATAGCCGTATACCGGCATCCAGCAAGGACAGGATGACCCTTGCCCATGCTCGGCTGCTGCCGCTCTCTGTTACCATACAGCCGCCGTTATCGTTTCAACGAAAAGTTGATTCGGCAAGATAGCGCGGAAAATTTCGCTATGGTGGAAAGCTACCGCGCCCCAAAATAATCGCGAGACTCAAGGAAGTAGCGCTAGCACTACTTTGGCAGATTGATTATTTTGGGGTTCCCTCGGCGAAGTTTCGGTGATTCATAAGGAGCCAGCTTTTATGAGGAGCTG
>JGI24705J35276_12237820_pt1 | contig 13360 bp, 11 predicted proteins | sample TergutNt197P4_FD_35276 | JGI IMG/M metagenome (IMG submission 35276)
TTAGGCGCCGGGCTTATTATCGGCGGGAAATGGGCTTATGTCGTCCTCGGCTGGGGTGGTTACTGGGCGTGGGATCCCGTGGAAAACGCCGCGCTTATGCCATGGCTGACGGCGACGGCTTTTCTGCACTCGGTCATTGTGCAGGAACGCCGCGGGATGCTTAAAACATGGAACATGGTTCTTGCCGTCATCACCTATCTGCTTTGCGTTTTCGGCACATTTCTCACCCGCAGCGGCATCGTCAATTCGGTACACGCCTTCGCCGATTCCAATATCGGGAAGTTTTTCATCTATTACATGGTCATTGTGATGGCCGCGAGCCTCTTTCTGATTATGGATCGCCGAGAATGCCTGCGCGGCGAACGGCGGCTCGAATCAATGGTTTCACGCGAAAGCGCGTTTCTTTTCAATAATCTTATTCTTGTCGTCGCGTGTTTCGCGATTTTCTGGGGAACGATGTTCCCGGTTTTCTCCGAATGGATTCGCGGCGTAAAAATTTCCGTCGGGCCGGTCTTTTTTAATAAAATCAATATTCCCGTCGGTCTGCTACTTTTACTGTTTACCGGCGTCGGCCCGCTTTTCGCCTGGCGAAAAACACCGACTGAGAGCATGAAAAAAATGTTTTTACTGCCCGCAGTCGCTATGGCCGTTGTCATTGCCGGCCTTTTTGCTTGCGGAATGCGCGATTTTTACGCGCTGGTATGCTTCGCGTTATGCGCTTTCATCATCGTTGCCATTATCGAAGAATTTTACAGAGGCGCGCGAACACGCGGACGCGCGCGCGGCGAAAATTTCACGGTCGCGATTTGGCGTCTGATATGTAAAAACAGGCGGCGTTACGGCGGATATATAGCGCATCTCGCAGTTGCGCTGCTTTTCATCGGCTTTGCCGGCAACGCGTTTAACGAGGAAGCCGCAGGATATATGCGAACCGGCGACGAAATGCACGTCGGCGGATACGCCCTGAAAATGGCCGGACTACGCGAAGGACTTGAGGAAGATTACAGGTTCGGCGAACTGCACATAGACGCGTATAAAAACGGCAGATTGATCAAAACGCTGAAGCCGGAAAGGCGCGTTTACGACGGTCGGCAGACAACGACAACCGTAGGCATTTACAGTACGCCCAAAGAAGATCTGTACGTGGTTTTCACGGGCATGACCGATGATGCGCGATGCGAGATAAGGGCGCGCGTCAATCCGCTTGTTTTCTGGGTGTGGGCGGGTGCGGTTCTCATGCTGGTTGGGACGATGATATCTATAGTATTTTTAATTTTGGATTGATATTGAATTTTTGATTGTTTGGATTGGGAAAACACCTGAATGTGGATATCTTGTTTGATTCTGGTTTTGGCGGCGGGCGGTTATGTTCTTTGGCCGCTGTTTGCAAAAAAAACTGATGAATGCGCGGCCTCACTGGCTGAAACAGACGCTGATTATCTCGTTGCGCGAAAAACCGCAATTTATCGAAATATAAAAGAACTGGAATTCGAGCGCAAAATGGGGCGGCTTTCCGAAGCGGATTTCAGGCGGCTTGAAACGGAATACAAAGACGAAGCAGCCGAAATTCTTCAAAAACTTGATATGACGAAAGATTCAACGACAATCGAAAATCAACAATCAAAAATCGAAAATTCAACCTGTTCAGCCTGCGGCGCGGCAAGCATCCCAGGCAAGAAATTCTGCGCGGATTGCGGCGCGCGTTTGTAAACGTAATCCGGCAATTAAACGCATTTGACTGGATGCTGGAGTAAATAACGACACATGAAAACAGTACGGTTATCCCTGATTATTCTCTGGTTGGTTGCGGCGGCGGCGCCGATAGCCGCGCAAAACCGTGGAGTCGCAGAGGGACGGCTTATTAACCGTACCGATCCAGCCATTGTCGCCGGAAATGCCGAACTTGAAGTTCTATTGCTTTCCGGCGGCATGGACATTATTAAAACCGCGACGACGGACTCAAGGGGAGCATTCCGTATTGAAAATTTGCCCGATGACATGCCGCTGATGCTCCGCGCCGTTTACAAGGGCGCGAATTATCACGGGATGTTGATGTTTGGCGAGGATGGGAAAGCCCGTCTGGATATGGATGTTTATGAAACGACGACATCCATGAAAGATATTCGCGTAGATGAAGCTGATATGGCGTTTCAGCTTACGGGAGATCACCTGCACGCAGTCGAAACTTACATGGTTGTCAACAATGCCAGCCCGCCGCGGGTTTACCTCAATACGGAGGGAAATTTCCGCGTTTCAAAGGCCCCGGGGATTTTAGAGCCGCCGCGGTTCAGGATAACCGCGCCGGGATCGGAAATGCCCCTGACGCAATCGGCGCTTGAGAGCGCGGATGGCGAATCTTACTACAGCCTCTATCCGCTGCGCCCCGGCAATACGATCTTTGAATTTCACCAGACTCTGCCTTACACGACGGGTAAATATGTTTATGAAAAAAAATTCTTCCAGGATATTCCTGAGATTTTGGTTGGCGTAATTCCGTTTGATATGACGCTTTCGGGCGACGGTCTCAAAAAGACCGAAGACCACGCGGCTGAAAACTTTTCGGTTTACTCCGCGGGCGCGGTCGGCGCAAACGACACGGCGATATGGACATTCGCCGGCGGAACTCCGGTCATGGAAATGGAAGAAGAACACGGATTGAGCGAAACAACGATCATTGCCATGGACGGCGTTGTCGGACGCAACGCGCTTACTATCGGATCGATAATTCTTACCGTTTTTGTGCTTACACTGCTGTTCGCGTCAAGACGGATTTCAGGCGCGCCTGAAACGGAATTACGGATGACCCGCGAAAAACCATGATAGCCGGGATAGAAGTCCGAAATCTGACTAAATATTACGGCCGTTCGACAGCGCTACGAGGCATGAATCTCGATATAAGCGCGGGAAAATGCGTCGCGGTTTTCGGCAGGAACGGCGCGGGTAAAACCACGTTTTTGCGCATGCTCGCGGGACTTGCGCGCCCTTCGTCGGGCAATATTAAAATCATTTTTTCAGACGGTAAAAAGCCGCGATTCGCGCGCGGCGAAATAGGATATTTATCGCACGGCATGTCTTTATATCCCGACCTGACGGCGCTTGAAAATTTGCGTTTTTTCGCCGACCTGATGAACGCGCCTGCGGACTATGCCGACGACTACGCGCTGATTAAACGCATGGAGGATGTCGGCCTCGGCGGACGCGAATTTGACCCCGTGCGAAATTACTCGCGTGGAATGCAGCAGCGCCTGGCAATTGCGCGGGCGTTCCTTCATAATCCGGCGATTTTGCTGTTGGACGAACCTTTTACCGGGCTTGACCAGGTTGGATTGGAAGTGATGCAAAATTATATCCACCGGGCAAAGGCGGAAGGAAAGACCTGCGTCATGGCGCTGCACGACCTTGCGCTGGGCTACGATCTGGCAGACAGACTTGTTGTTATTGAAAAAGGCGCAGCCGCGCTTGACGCTTCAAAACGGTCGCTGACACTTGACGGTTTTCTGGATATGTACCGTCGGATAATTAGTAGATAATAATAATGAACAAAATCTGGGCGATATTTAGAAAAGACCTGCTGATTGAATTGAGAACAAAAAGCGCCATCAATTCAATGCTCTTTTTCGGCGTGACGACGCTGTTAATTTTTAATTTTGCGCTTGGCTCGGAGGATTCTCGCCCGGCTTTTCCGGGCGTTCTCTGGACGGCGTTCGCTTTTGCGGGAACGCTGGGACTCAACCGTATGTTCGCGTCCGAAAAGGAAAATCACTGTATTGAAGGACTTTTAATGATTCCGGCGGACAGGGGCGCGGTATATCTCGGTAAGATGCTGGCAGGCGTTGTTTTTATGCTGATCGCGGAAATCGCGATCTTTGTCTTTGGCCTGATTTTTTTCAACGTAACGGTCTGGAATGAAATTCCCGTTCTGGCGCTGACGTTTCTTATTGGGACGTTCGGCTTTATGGCTGTAGGTACGCTGCTTTCTGCCATCGCCGTAAATACGAAACTGCGCGAGGTTCTTTTGCCGCTGATTCTATTCCCGGCAATTATCCCGGTATTAATCAATGCGGTTGAAGCGACAGGCATAATTCTTGGCGGCGGCGGTTACGCCGCGTTGAAACTGCCGCTTGGCGTTATGACCGTATTCACGGTTATATTTGGAACCATCGCATGTTTGTTGTTTGAGTACGTACTCGAGGATTAATTAATATGATTCGAAGGCAGTTATTTTACGGCATAACGCTTATTCTCCTGGTGGTCATCATTTTTCTGCTTTTGCGCGGACGGTCCGCGGAAAAAGAGCGTGTGACGCAAAAAGTAAAACAGGAACAAATCGCAACAGAGCATCCGTCTCCAGTACGGGCGATTTTGCCGCGCGACATTGAAATCGTTAATGCGGGGGTTTCATGGACGCGAAATCCCGCCGAAAAAAACGCCTCCCAAGCTCGTCACGACATAACCATCAGTAATACCGGCGGCGGTTCTTATGTCGGCCTGTGGCTTCGCATTGAATACATTGATGAAGCAGGCAGACTTGTCGAAACGCGGACGCATGAAGTCAACGAAGCTTTGCCTTCCGGCGGAACGCTGCGCCTGTCGGACATTTCCATTGACAATCTGCCGGATGCCGCGTCGGATTTTCGCGCGACTATTCTTTCCGCCGATCTGGATAATTATCAAAATTGACATGAAGAAAATAATTATGTTAAGGTGAAAGCTGATTTATTTTAATAGCTGAATTAACCCGGATGTTTCAATATGAAACCTTTTATACGAATTGTTTTCCTGGGCGTATTAATAACGGGGGCGTGGACGCCAGTCTATGCCAGTGATAACAACGGACACGTTTCAGGCAATATCTCCGATCTTCTGGGCAATCCTGTACAGGATGCGCTTATTCGGGTTGTGCAACTGGTTGACGGCCTTGAAAATTTCATCTCAATGCGTAGCGACGAAAACGGCTTTTTCAGGACTCCGGCTCTTACGACGGGCGTTTATTCGCTCCGTATCTCACATCTTGATTACCAGCCGGTTGCCACGGCGCAATTTGCCGTTGATGACTACCGTTCGGTTTCTCTGGAAATCGCGTTACAGAAAATTGCCGACATTTTTACAACGGATGAAGACCCGCGCAACCAGGGTTTTATGCAGGTGCTCAGGGGCGTTTCCGACAGGCGGCTTATTTTCCGCGCCATTATGCCCAATGCCCCGGAAAACGCGGCGAATCCTTTCAGTCATGGCGGCGTGATGAGTATAGTTTCCGGATCGTCTCAGAGTGAAAGTTACTTTCTGCGCCCATACGGCAGTCAAAGCGGAGTTTCTTCCAATTTCGCATTTGCGGAACCATTAAATACGACAAGCCGTATTGTCCTGTCAGGACAGGTTGATTCCGGCGCAGGTTCGTTCTGGAGGCTACGGAATACCTATAGCAATAAGCCGGATAAGGATCACGAATACAATATTTCCATTGGATATGGGCGCATATCCGGAAATTATCCGATGTCCGGTTACGTTTCCCCTTCTGCAAATTTCTTTTCGATGTCCGATGGACTTGAAACTTTCTCTTTTGGCACGGAAGGCGAAACCCGGTTGTTTGACATTCTTGCTATTCGCTATGGTGTTGATTATTCAAAACTGTATTATGGCGAGGACAAGAGCTTTCTTTCTCCTTCATTACGTATATTGCTGACGCCTTTGCAGGGATGGAGTTTGGAAGCATTTATTACGTCCAGGCAGCAAAGCGATGCCAGTTCCATTACCCTGCCGAGCGGAGAAACGCTGAATCTTTCGGAGCCAACGCTTGTCACTATAGCCGGCAATAAGGTGAATATGAGCCAGGCGCGGCATTCAGAAACGGTCGTGCGAAGAAATTTTACGCCGGAAACATCCGTCGAATTTGCCCTTTTTCAGGATAACATTATCGGTCCCGGTATCCCTCTGCTAATCACAACCGTCACGCCAATGGAGAGACGTTCCTGCGTCATTGAGATGAAAGAATCTCAGTCAAACCAGAGTGGTCTGCGCGTTATGGCGAAGCACAGGATCTTTGAATACCTGTCCGGCTCAATAGCGTATATTTACGGTGAATCGAAAGAAATAACGCAGGACGCGCGGCAGGCTACAATCGCCGCGCTTGAAGAAACCCCTGAAAATTATATGCGGCAGGGGTACAGGCATTCAATCGCTGGGCGCATGGATACATTTGTTCCCAAGACGCATACAAGCGTAATAATGATGTTGCGCTGGAATTCCGGCTACCCACTGACGACGCTCGACCGTTTCTTTGATGATATGGATATCGGCACGAAATCAGCAAATATTGAAATCAGGCAGATTGTTCCCATGCCCGCGTTTCTGTACGGTCCCGGACGATGGGAAGTGATGCTGGAACTGCGCAACGCGCTTAATCAGGGAAGCAGAAAGCTGGCCGCATCGGACGGCGAGATCGTATTTGACAGAAACCCGCGCTCCATGCGCTTCGGCCTGAACTACAGCTTCCATTAATTTTTGATTGTAATTTCCGGCGGTGTAATCGCCCTTATAACAACCGCGCCATCGGAACCTTTCATCAGTTGCACGGTGAGCTTGCCATTGGCGGGAAGCCGCGCGGCATCAAAGGCGCCGGAACGAACCACGGCGTGAAAGTCCTCGGCAGTAACGCTTTTTATATATTCCGGCGGCGCCAGTATCTGTACGGAAACATATTCCGGCGTAAAGGAATAATCTCCTCCTTCGACAATAACCGGAATTTTACTGATAGTGTGCAGACGGCGAACTGGTCCAACCGCGACCTGCACCAGGATCAGATTTTCTTCCGACGCGCGAAGAGAGGAATCGTGCAAATTAAGATTAACAAAAAAACGTCCCGGTTCCCGTTGATCCTCCAGAGAGATCGGCATCGTTTCCACTTCGGTAACCGGCGCGACGCGGGATCTCGCGCCCGTGATTATAACGGATAAAGGCTGCGTAAACTGGTTGTAAATTTCAAATCCATTAGGCGGCCCGGCGGTAATCGGCACAACGATGGGGACTTCCTTTGAAACCGTCGTTTCCAGTGTAATTGTCAGCCGCGCCGGCGAGATGCGCAGAATCTCGATGCCTCCCCTCTGGTTTATCCGAATATTTTCCGACGTTAACGTTACAATGTGCTCTCCTTCCGAGGCGTTCTGTAAATCCACTACGCAGGTTGGCGGTATTTGACTCAACCATGCGCCGGAAACCGCCGATCCCCGCATTGTTACTTCAACGCTTGCCGGGAGCCTGCCAATGGTTTCCATCTGCTGCGGCTTTCGCACTTCCAGCTGCACAGATATCACCCGTTCATGACCCGGTTCTCCATGCACAAAAATCCACAGCGACAAGGATATTAAAAGCGAAGCGGTTTTCAGCGGCCAGTCATTTAAAACGTATTTGCGCAGAAATTTTTTCATACCGCTTCCCGTCCTTCATGCGCATTGATTTCCACTAAGGCGTTGCGTCCTCCGGCTATAGCGGTTTTGAGCGCATTCCTGAGTTCGTTGCCTGAAAGTTTCCGGGTGATTTTTCCGCCTATGGCCAGCGAAATAGTTCCGGTTTCCTCGGATACGATCACGGCGACTGCATCGGTTTCCTCTGTGATGCCGATTCCTGCGCGATGGCGCGTGCCGAGTTCCTGGCTGAGGTACGGATCGAGAGTCAGGGGAAGAAAGCAGCCGGCCGCGACAATCCGGTTTTTGCGCACTATGACCGCGCCGTCGTGAAGAGGCGTTTTCGGAAAGAAGATCGTATCCAGCAAATGGTAAGTGATTATCGCGTCCAGTTTGATGCCGGTTTCGGAGTAATTCCTGAGGCCGACTTCGCGTTCCACGATAATAAGCGCGCCGATTTTCAGTGAAGCAAGCGTAGAAGCCGCCTGAACGATTTCATCAACGCCGTCGTCCGTATTCATCCGGCTGCGCCCCCAGATGGAAAAGACTCCAATTCTCGTAAGAATCATACGGAGTTCGTTTTGATACAGAACGATGACGGCAAAGAATATATAGGTCAGAACGTTTGAAAGGAGCCATTCGACGGCGGCTAGATTGTAAAAACGAGTAATCCAGAAAAAAATGAACAGCGCGATGATGCCAAATGTCATCTGCATTCCGCGTGTTCCCTTCATCAGCAGCAGAGAACGATAAGAAATGAAGGCTACAAGCGCGATGTCAATAAAATCGCGAAAAGAAAAAGACGTGATTCGTAAAAGCTCAAAGATCGAATCCATATTTTCAATTCAGGGGCGCGATTCATCACGCCCGATAATAACTATGTTTTTCCAACCAGGGCGCGATTTATCGCGCCCCTACACGCTAATATTTATGATTGCGTCCGTTATATCCGCGACCTCTCGCGCGGCTGCGACATCATGTACGCGAACGGCGTGCGCTCCATATAAAATGGATGCCGCAACCGTGGCGCATGTTCCATATACCCGGTCTTTCGCGGGTTTCCCTGAAACCGCGCCGATAAAAGATTTGCGGGACGTGCCTATTAATATCGGAAACCCGGCGGCGGCAAATCTTTTAATATTCGCTATTATTTCAACGTTCTGCGCCGCTGTTTTTCCAAATCCCACGCCGGGATCAAGAATGATCCTATCGTGCGCAATGCCGCAGTTTGACGCGCGGGCGACGGCATCCTTAGCCCATATGTCGATTTCTCCCAATATATCCCGGCTCGGCGGCAGCGTCTGCATGTTTTGAGGCGTTCCACGCATGTGCATCATAATCATCACGGCGCCATATTCCGCAACCACCGACCCAATCCGCGGGTCTGCCATCATGGCGCTGATATCGTTAATAATGACCGCGCCGTGTTTCAGCGCCGCCCGGGCGACTTCGGATTTTGTGGTATCCACTGAAATCGGAAGCGGGTAACTCGTTCCCTTTGTCAAAGCTTGAAGCGTTGGAATGACGCGGTTAATCTCTTTCTCAGCGTCGATTCCGGCGGAACCGGGGCGCGTCGATTCGCCTCCGATATCCAGTATGTCCGCTCCTTCTTCCGCTATTTCCCAGGCGCGCCGGACGGAGGCTTCAATGCCGAAATATTTTCCCTTGTCCGAAAATGAATCGGGTGTGACATTAAGAATACCCATTACCAGGGTTCTTTCACCCATAGTAAGCATTCGGTCCACTGCCCTGACCGTATAAATCGAGCGTGAAGAAAACTGCGACGACATATCTTTTACGCAGGCGCCGATGTCTCAGTCGGGTTTAGCAACTGCGGCAGAGAAGGCCGTTCCTGCGTTTCCGCCAGCGCCGGAGTTCCCGTGGAATCAGACCCTGAATCGATCGGCGTCTCCCTTGGCGCAAGCGGAATTCCCTTTATTACCTGTTCAAGTTCTAAGCTGTCCAGCGTTTCGTACTCAAGCAAAGCCTCTGCAAGCCGAACCAGCGCGTCGCGATTTTTATCGAGCGTTTCCATCGCCAGGTCGTAGCCTTCATTCACAATCCGTTTTACCTCCCGGTCAATGCGAATGGCGGTATCCTCGCTGTAGTCCCTATGCTGTGCTATTTCGCGCCCGAGAAATATCTGTTCCTCTTTTTTACCGAATGTCAGCGGTCCCATTTCCGGACTCATTCCCCATTCGGTAACCATTTTACGCGCCTGATCGGTTGCGACCTCTATATCGTGAGCAGCGCCGGTGGTTTCCTGGTTAAGAAACATTTTTTCGGCGCAACGGCCTCCCATCAGAATGGCGATTCGACCTTCTATATAAGTTTTCGCGTAATTGTGTTTGTCGGCTTCCGGCAACTGCTGGGTCAATCCGAGCGCCATGCCACGTGGAATGATTGTGACTTTATGCAGTGGATCGCTTCCCGGAACCATGAACGCCACCAGCGCGTGACCCGCCTCGTGATATGCCGTAACCTTCTTTTCGTTTTCGGTTATCACCATGGATTTGCGTTCCTTGCCCATGATGACCTTGTCCTTGGCGCCTTCGAAATCCAGCATCTCGACAACCTTCCGGTTGTAGCGGGCGGCATTGAGCGCCGCCTCGTTAACCAGGTTTGCCAATGAAGCGCCCGAAAAACCGGGAGTGCCGCGCGCTATTACAGACACGTCAACTTTTTCAGAAATTGGAATTTTGCCGACATGCACTTTCAAAATTCCTTCGCGTCCGCGAATATCAGGCAGGGGAACTACGACCTGTCTGTCGAAGCGTCCCGGGCGCAAAAGAGCCGGGTCGAGTACATCTGGACGGTTGCTGGCCGCAATCAGGATTACGCCATCGTTTGATTCAAAGCCATCCATTTCGACAAGCAGTTGATTGAGCGTCTGTTCGCGCTCGTCATGTCCGCCTCCGAGTCCAGCGCCGCGATGACGTCCCACGGCGTCGATTTCATCAATGAAAATGATGCATGGCGCGTTCTTTTTTCCCTGCTCAAACAGATCGCGCACACGACTTGCGCCCACGCCAACAAACATTTCCACAAAATCGGAACCGCTTATGGAAAAGAAGGGTACGTTTGCCTCTCCCGCTATGGCTCGCGCCAGCAGGGTTTTACCGGTTCCCGGCGGTCCCATAAGCAACACGCCTTTGGGAATACGCCCGCCAAGTTTCTGGAATTTCTGAGGCTCTTTAAGAAATTCGATAATTTCCGACAGTTCTTCCTTTGCTTCCTCGACGCCGGCAACATCTTTGAATGTTACTTTTTTCTGCTGATTCGACATCATTCGAGCGCGGCTCTTGCCGAACATGAGCGCCTTGGTTCCGCCGCTCTGCATCTGGCGCATCATGAAAACCCAGAAGCCTAATATTATCAGTATCGGTAAACCGTTGAGCAGAATCATCGTCAGCATCGAACTGCCGGCTTTTTCTATTTTTACCGTTACTCCGTTCTGATTGAGTTCTTTAGCCAGGTCATACGCAGCGTCGAGCGGAATTGTGGTCTTAAATTTTTCGCCGTGAATTGATTCGCCTTTAAGCTCTTCTCCCGCAATCGTAACTTTCAGGATCCTCCTTGCCTGCATTTCCTGATTGAAAGTCGTAAAATCCTTTTCGGCCAGGCCGGCGTCCGGAGCGTTGAAAATAAACTGCCACGACAAAATCATTACCACGCCGACGACCATCCATATAAGGACGCTTTTAAAATTGGCGTTCAACTACGAAACCTCCGGTTGGTATTTGTTCAATAATTAAAACATATTAGTATACCAGAATAATTATTCTATTTTTATGCCATTTCTGACATGTCAATCATTTCAATCAGCAAACACGCTTCCGATTCCGGACGCGCCTCATAACCGCGCGCAGAGCGAAATCCGGGAATCCAGATAACGGCGTCAGCGGCGGCAAACATCGGCAAAACCGCGCGCCGGTCGAGGGGGATTTTGGCGTCTATGAGCATTTTTTTTACCTTCCTGCGGCCTTCGCCTCCATACCGGTCTCCCGGTTTTCGCGAGCGTATCGTCAGCGATTCCGGCAGCGTCGCGAGATCCAACAACGCCTGATGCCGGTTTTCCGGCAAATCGACATGTCTGCGGATAATCGTAAAACGAAACAGCATATTAATTTCATGAATATATAGATCTCCCGGAATCGCTACCGGGTATAAATAATCGGCTGTCGGTTTCGGCGGATTCATTTGCAATAACAGGCTGTTGAAGCTACGAATTACCTTGCTTTGGCCGGTAAGCTGGATTTCGCCGCCACCGGTTTTTTTTTGGCAAATTTTCAGAAGGTTTTCGATATGCGCCGCGCTGATATTCAGCGTTGAACCTGAGCCGTCTTTCAGCGCCAGGCGCAAAACCTGTTTTTGCAGCGCCGGGTGCAGGCTTAAAAGCCCGGCGATGTCCAGCGAAATCCCGTCTCCGGTTTCGACGCGCAGATTTGTAAGGGCTGTACGCGACTGCGTTTCAATATAATCCCATGTCTCACGGGCGATTCCGGTTTCACGCGCCAGTGTATCGACGATGCGCGGATTAAAATTTTTTTCAAGGTAAGGAATCAGTTCATGCCGTATGCGGTTTCTTGCGTAATGAATCTCGGCGTTGGTAGAATCCTCACGCCAGTGAACGCCTTTATCAATCAGGTAGCCGCGGATCAATTCGCGTGGACAATCAATCAGGGGGCGGATGATTCCATTCCGGAGAACCGGCCGTATGGCGGAAAGCCCCTCAATTCCGCTGCCGCGCAGGAATCGGAAAATGGCGGTCTCGGCCTGATCGTTCCGGTTGTGTCCGACCGCGATTTTCCGCGCGTTCATGCTTTGAGCCGCGCGGCGTAAAAAATCGTAGCGCGCGCGGCGGGCGCAGGCTTCAAGGTTTTCCCCGGAATCTTCGGCCAGTTTTTTTACGTCAATGGTTTCAGTGACGAATGGGATTTCCAGAGTATCGCAAAGCTGTCGGGTAAATTCCGCGTCGGCCTCTCCTTCTAATCCGCGTATACAATGGTTCAGATGGGCGGCCGCCAGAGTAAGCCCCGCTTCCCGCGCCAGCGTTTTTAAACAGAGTAGGAGCGCCGTGGAATCCGCGCCTCCCGACGCAGCGACGAGGACATGTTCTTCACGCGCAATCATGCCGAAATTATGGATGGTTCGGCGAACCCGAATTTCGAGAGGATGAAATCTAATGGTTGTTTTTCCGGCAGTTGTCATTCCTGCGCGTTAAAACGTTAATGTAGGGGCGCGATAAATCGCGCCCAAATGTTGTCATTTATGCGCACATGCGCGTTAAAATCCCAGATCAGGATGTTTTTATTAACGAAGTGTTAACCATAAAAACCCGATCGTGAATGGTAATCGTTTCAGGGTCGTCCACTTCAAATGTTACGCCGCAGTATTCGATTCCCTTGGAATACGAAATATTGTAATTTTCGCCGAGAATCACTGATGGAACCGTAATATGGCTCACCGACCAGGGCGTATTGAACAATTTAGTTTTAAGGCCGCCGGCGATAATATTTGTAATTTCTCCGACGCCGTCAATCACCTGTGCGGTAATTGTCTTAAATTCTTCCATGGACATTTTTGAAATGGCGAAAGTCGCCACCCGTTCCGGCATTGAAACCGACATAAAACCCGTGCAGTTTCCACTTAATCCGATGAAGCCTGTAACAGGCGTCTTTGGCAGTTGAACCGGGATTTTTGTAACCCCAACGACCCGCACTTTCAACTCGCACATCTGCAGGCAATTCTCAACCGATGAGATCACCGAATTGATAATCAGGGTATTTAACGTTAAACCTTTAATATCCGAAGCGTCAGTGTTATCACTCATGGCCGGTCCATAAAAATAGGTGAAATTACTTAAGGAAACGCTGATTAATTGCCTGTGCGGGCGAATCGCTGCGTTGCGCGGCGCTCGTAACCTCGACATATTTCTGTATATGCCTCGGTTCCTGCGC
>JGI24705J35276_12237819_pt1 | contig 13350 bp, 9 predicted proteins | sample TergutNt197P4_FD_35276 | JGI IMG/M metagenome (IMG submission 35276)
CCGCAATGACGGGGATATTTAGGTAATTAGTCTCATTTTGATCATTTTGTTAGTGTTTATTCTGGTTTCTAGAGGTGCCCTTAAGTGATACTCCGTATGCTTTTGCAGTTTTCCATTTTTCCCATCATATCCCTGCATTTCACATATTTATTATATGTTCTTTTGATGCTATTATATAATGTGCCGCCTATTTTTTCAATGGGTGTTTTTTCTTCTAACAGCCTATCCAGAGCATCGTAGGAAAAGGCAGGCTATAGGCGGCATCGTATGTATAGGTCGTTTTATACTCCGTGTTTGCGGTATTAACGTTGGCTAGGGGAGACCAAGAGGCTGTTATATTGCCTTTGTTATCATACTGATACGCTTTTTCAACAGAAAAGTGAGGCGGTTCGTAACCGATTTCATTTATGGGGTCGTATATGCTTTCGGTAAATGGGTCATAGGTTCCTCGACAGAGCCTGTTGTACTATGGTGACTTTGGTGATATAATAAGGGCCAGGTTATAGAGGATTAATCAGATAATTTATCAACTTACAACTTCTAACCGCATATTTCTATTTTTCGGAGGTGTTAGTATGAGTTTATTGGGAAGGCTATTCGATGATAACGCAAAAGATATTAAGCGTTATAACAAAATACTGCTGGGGGTTAATGCCCTGGAAGAGCAGATACAGAAAATGAGCGATGAGGAATTGCTGGCGCAAACAGTGGCTTTTCGTTTGCGAATTGCCAATGGAGAAGGTATAGAAGAATTACTGCCGGAAGCTTTTGCCACAGTGCGCGAAGCCGGCTTGCGGGTATTGGGGATGCGCCATTTCGATGTGCAGCTTATTGGAGGTATGGTGCTTTCCGATGGGCGTATTGCCGAGATGAAAACCGGGGAAGGAAAAACTTTAGTTGCCACAGCGCCTACCTATTTACATGCCTTATTCGGTAAAGGCGCCCATGTGATTACGGTCAACGATTATCTGGCCCGCCGCGACAGCGAATGGATGGGCCGTATCTATAAATTTCTTGGCCTTACGGTAGGGCTTAGTGTGCATGGTATGGAGCCACCGGGTAAACGCGAGGCTTATCTTGCGGATATTACTTATGGTACAAATAATGAATTTGGCTTTGATTATCTGCGCGATAATATGGCCTTTAATAAAACCGGTATGGTACAGCGCCCACTCTATTATGCTATTGTCGACGAGGTAGATAGCATTTTAATAGACGAGGCGCGTACACCGCTGATCATCTCCGGCCCGGCAGATAAACCCACTCAGTTGTATGAGCAAGCGGCTCAATTTGTACCGCGTTTAAAGCGTGAAGATGATTATACGGTAGACGAAAAAACACGTCAATCGGCACTTACTGAAGAAGGGGTAGCCAGGGCGGAACAGGCTTTTGGGGTAGAAAATCTCTACGACGATAAGAATATGGAGATTTCGCATCATATAAATCAAGCCCTGCGCGCCCATAGCTTGTATAAGAGGGATAGGGATTATGTGGTTAAAGAAGGCCAAGTTATTATTGTGGATGAGTTTACGGGCAGATTGATGTTTGGCCGTCGCTATAGCGAGGGCTTGCATCAAGCTATTGAAGCGAAAGAGCATGTAAAAGTGGAAAGAGAAAGCCAAACTTTGGCTACTATCACATTCCAAAACTTTTTCCGTATGTACGATAGATTAGCCGGTATGACAGGTACTGCCCGTACCGAAGAAGAAGAATTTCGCAAGATATATGGTTTTGACGTGGTGGAAGTCCCTACCAATTTACCCATGATACGGGTAGATAATTCGGATATTATTTACCGTTCGGAACCGGGTAAATATAACGCCGTGGTAGAAGAAATTGCTGCCGAGCATGACAAAGGCCGGCCGGTGTTGGTGGGTACCATCTCTATTGAAAAATCGGAGGTTCTTTCCCGCATGCTGAGCAAACGTGGCATAAAGCATAATGTTTTAAATGCTAAATTCCATGAGCAGGAAGCGGAAATCGTTTCGCAAGCCGGGCGCTTAAACGCGGTGACCATTGCCACTAATATGGCCGGGCGCGGTACAGATATTATGCTGGGTGGTAACCCGGAATCTTTAGCTGCCTCAGAAATGGCCGCTGCTCAGGCTATAGATGCGGAGCGGGAATTCAGCGATGCCGAGCGCCTGGAATTGATAGATAAGCATAAAAAAGCCACTGCCGCCGAGCATAATCAAGTGGTGGAATTGGGCGGATTACATATTATTGGCACGGAACGCCACGACAGCCGCCGTATCGATAATCAGCTGCGTGGGCGTGCCGGACGTCAGGGCGACCCAGGAAGCAGCCGTTTTTTCATCTCTTTGGAAGATGATTTAGTGCGTCATTTTGGCGGAGATAATATTCGCGGTATTATGGATCGTATCGGCATGGACGATACTATGCCGATAGATTCCGGTTTAGTTTCACGCTCTATTGAGGGTGCGCAGAAAAAAGTGGAGGAACGCCATTTTGAAATGCGCCGTCAGGTGCTGAATTATGATGATGTTATGAATCAGCAGCGCGAGGTGATATATAAAGAGCGCCGGCGTGCCCTTTATGAAGAAAATGTACATGAAAGTGTCTTTTCTATGATGGAAAATGTAATAGATACCATGGTAACGCCGTATATGGGTATGAGCGAGTATCCGGAGGAATGGGATTTAACCTCTCTCGTAGGCGAGTTTGCGGCAGTTTTACCTCAAGACGCGCCCACGGAACAGGAATTGGCCGCTCTAGCTAAAAATGAAGTGCCGCAAGATTTAAAAGAACGTCTCTTCAAATACTACTATCAACGTGAAGAGATATTGGGAAAAGAAATTATGAATCAACTGGAGCATATGGCTATATTACGCGCTGTAGATAGCAAGTGGATGGATCATTTAGATGCCATGGATCAATTGCGTCAAGGTATTGGGCTACGCGCCTATGGCCAGATAGATCCTTTAGTGGAGTATCGCAATGAAGCCTTCAATATGTTCCAGCAAATGATAGAAGAAATTCAAGCCGATGTAACCCGTTTGATTTTACATGCGCAAATAATAGAACAACCGCGCGCTCGCGCTGCTGTTTCTACAAATCGTGGCGAAGGGGCTACAGCTAGAAAGCAGCCGGTACGAAAAGATGCCCGGCAACAAGTGGGGCGGAATGATCCTTGCCCTTGTGGAAGCGGCAAAAAGTATAAAAAGTGCTGTGGCGCCATTGAGGAATAATAAACAGCGAAAGGGGCAGGAGCATGACCATACTGATATTGGATGAATTACGAGCTGCATACACTTTGGGCAAGGAGCGTTTGGAAGAATTACGGAGGTCTCTTTGACATTGAAGGTAAAGAAGAAGCATCTTCAGAATTAGAACAACAAACTTTGGCGCATGATTTTTGGCAAGATAAGACGGCTGCTCAAGGCGTGATCAATAAACTTAACACCATAAAGGATTTAATACATTCTTTTTCCGTAGTGCAAGAGGCTTTAGATGAAAGCGAAGCTTTATTAGAGCTTGCGCGGGAGGAGGATGATGAAGTTCTGGCTGCGGAGGCTGCCGCTGCCCTTAAATCCTTTTCTAATCAATTGCAGCAATTGGAGCTTACTTTACTACTTTCCGGCGAATACGATGACCACAATGCCATATTGGCCCTACATGCCGGGGCAGGAGGGCTGGAAGCGCAAGATTGGGCCGAGATGCTACTGCGAATGTTCACCCGTTATGCCGAACGGCATGGCTACACAGTGGAGCTGATCGATAGCCTGCCTGCCGACGAAGGCGGGGTAAAAAGTGCTACTATTTTAGTAAAAGGGGCGAACGCCTATGGCTATCTTAAAAGTGAACGCGGCGTACACCGTCTGGTGCGTATATCCCCTTACGATGCGGCGGGCCGCCGTCATACTTCTTTCGCTTCGGTAGATGTAATGCCACAGGTGGCAGACGATAAAGAGGTAATGATAGACCCAGATGACCTGCGAATAGATACTTATCGTTCTTCGGGTAAAGGCGGCCAACATTTGAACAAAACCGATTCCGCTGTTCGTATTACCCATTTACCCAGTGGCATTGTGGTGCAATGCCAAGACGAGCGTTCTCAGTTTTCTAATAAAGACAAAGCTATGCAACTATTGAAAGCTAAGCTGTTACAGCAAAAAATTCGTGCCCGCGAAGCCGAATTAGCCGCTTTACGCGGCGAGCAGCAAGATATTGGCTGGGGCAGCCAAATACGCTCTTATGTGTTTCAGCCTTATCGCTTGGTAAAGGATCACCGTACCGGGGTAGAGATGGGTAATACAGATGCGGTGATGGATGGAGAGCTGGATGAGTTTATTGCCGCTTATCTGAAGAAAACAATTGATCATGAATAATAGACAGTTGCGAAGAAAAAATGTAGCGGAAAAAGATGTGGGGTGCAAACAGGAGTTATTGTGGCGTAGGTTGAAATTGGGTTTGCTGCTCTTGATAAGTGCGCTTATTTTTACTTTGCTGCTAAGTATAATTTTGCCCTGGGCTGCCAAAGGGGCGCTTTCCCGCAGTTTTTGCCAAGGACTACAGGCAAAAACTGTAGTCGCAGATATTAAAACCCGCTCTGTATGGCAATTGCTTAGGGGTAAAAGCGAAAGTATGAGCTTTACAATGGAGTTTGACGACAATAGCTTATTGGCGCTCTCTTCCCTACAAGCACAATGGGGGCCTAGCAATGTGGCTTTTGGATTGATGCGCCGGGGAAGAGGTAGCGAGCGCGATGCCGAACCATCTACCACGCAGTTGTATTGGGATGAAGTTAAATTGGCGGCGTATCTTAACCGGGTGCAAAGCGAAGTGTTGGTTAGCCAGGTAAGAATAGGTTCGGAACAGGTGGAGATCAACGGCAGTATGATACTAAACGGAGGACGTCACAATTTCTATTTAGCCTGCTTACCCAGAAGCGATGATTTGGGGCAGGTGATTTTTAAAGTATCTGTGTGGCATATAGAAGGGCTGGTAGCTACACAACAACTTGAAGAAAGGCTCTGTAAAGTTTTAAGCTTTGAACCCGATCTCTCTCCTTTAGCTTGGAAAGTCTGGGCTAAGCAGGTGGTGCTTTCTCCGGGGCAAATGCTGGTTTATGGCAGCAGCAGTTGTTGTCATTGAATAAGGGGCGCCTCAAGGATTATGCGGAGGATAATGTTATGGCAAAATCGGAAAAAAAAGAATCTGCTCAACAAAATAAGTCTGGCAGGCGCAGGATACTCTTTACCGTGGCTTTTTTATTTTTTCTTGTTGTGGCGGTATACTCCGCTTCACAAATATTCATAGGTTTATGGGAATACCATAGTTCGCAAAATGAATATGAAAAACTACGGGAAATATATGAGCCGCCTGAGGCGGCTCAAGCAACAGAGGCAATTGCCGAACCGGATACTTCTACAGTTATTGCTAATACATCTTCAGCAGATGAAGAAGAAATTACCAATAAGCCCGCCGTTGCCGAGCAAAAACCGCCTTTAAATCCTGCGGAAGTAAATAAAGAATATATCGGTTGGCTTAAAATAAGCAGCTCGGTTATTAATTATCCTATAGTGCAGGCACAAGACAATGAAAAATACCTGAAAACCTCTTTTGAAGGAAATAAAAATGGTTTAGGCGCAGTGTTTATGGATTTCCGCTGCGCGGGAGATTTTAGTGATTATCATAGTATCGTTTATGCGCATAACGCAAAAAACGGCACTATGTTTGGCTCGCTGGCGAAATATTTAGATGCAGAGTATCTTAATACACATCGCGAAATTACCATCACCATGCCGGATGGAGAAAAACAAATATGGTATGTTTTTGCCGCACGTAAAAGTGATATCAATGACCATGCCTACCGTATTGCTTTTTCTTCCAACGAAAGCTTTGCGGCTTTTGCCGCAAGCATAGATGCGCCGGAAGGTATTAACCGCATCCTTACCCTTTCTACCTGCACTACCGGTGGGGGTAATGATGAAAGGATGCTGGTGCATGCTTCTCAATAGCAACTTAATCACCCGAGCTAACGCCAAAATCTCTAATTTTGAGTAATAGCTAACTGGCTTTTGTTACACAAAAGCCAGTTATGTCACACTCTATCTTCTATCTTCTGGCATCTTTGTGGGCGCAGCCCACCTTAGTATTGATTAAGCCGCATTTGGTCATTTTTGCCATGTATGGCTACTACGCTGCGAACCATACGCGCATTTAAAGGTGTATCTATGCCATACTGCTCTCCCAGGCGCATAATGCTGCCGTTGATAGATTCAATTTCCGTCATGCGCCCTTTTTCCACATCCGCCAGCATAGAGGAATAATTTTGTGCAGTAGCGCGACAAGTTTCCAATACGCTGGCCCACATTTCGCCATAGTTTAAATGCGCTCCGTCTTTTTGTGCTACCGTCACGCCTTCCATAACCAAGCTCATCATATCGCGGGCAATTTCCGGTTTTTTTGGTAATTCACCGTTTTGCAGTTTATAAATGGCGGAAAGTGGGTTAATGGCGCTATTGACTATCAATTTTTGCCAGCGTATGGGTTTTATATCTATACTTGCGGCAGCCGGTATATAGCAATTGTTCAATATATAAGCCAGCTCCATGGCTTTGGCCAGAGAATTTTTCAGTAAACGCGAAGAATTTTTGTTGCGAGAACGAGAGTTTTCTATTAACGGGGCAATAGTGGTAAGGCCATTGCCGCTATGAAAAATCTGGCCCGGCTTTGTTTCGCAGGCAGCTTGATAGGTAACGCCGGGAAATATCTGTTTTTTATCTATATACTGCGCTATAATGCTAATATGACCAAAACCATTTTGTAAAGACAATACCTGTGTTTTTGCTTTTTTTACCAGGCTAACTTCCCGTGCCGCCTGTGCGGTATTGTATGATTTTACCAGCATCAGCACTAGTTCTGGCGCAGGCGCATCTTCAATAAGATTTATAGCTTTGGCTATATAGGTTTTTTGTGTGCCATCCGTTTCGGTTATAACAAAGCCTTCGCGGTTCAATAAATCGACCTTATTTTGATCCACGTCATAATAGGTTACGGCATGCCCGCCTAAAGAAAGTGCCCCGCCGAAAATACAACCCATTGCTCCGGCGCCCATAATGAGTATTTCCATATTACTCTCCCAGTAGTTTTTCCAGTTTTTTTACTTCATCGGCATCCATAAAATAACTGTGCTCAGAGTCGGGGTAATTGCCTGTTTTTACTTCCGCTGCAAAATCGTTAAGAGCTTGCAGTATAATAGCTGCGGCATTGCCATATTGTTTTGCAAAACGAGGCATATGGTTTTCGTTAAGACCAACAATATCATGAAATACCAATACTTGCCCGTCGCAATTGAGGCCTGCGCCAATACCTATGGTGGGTATTGTTAAAGCGGCGCTTATTTTTGCCGCAGTTTCGGCTGTTACAAATTCTAAAACTACAGAAAAAGCTCCTGCTTCTTCTAGCATGCGGGCTGTTTTTAGCAGGCGCATAGCTGAATCAGCATCTCGCCCTTGACAGCTATAGCCATGCCACATGGCAGCGGTTTGTGGCAGCAAACCGATATGAGCCATTACCGGTATGCCGTGCTTACTAAGGGCGGCTATTATAGGAGCAGTCTCTTCCCCGCCTTCTACTTTAACAGCTGCCGCCCCGCATTCTTTGATTAAGAAAATGGCATTGGCTAAAGCGAGATCGGTATTTATTTGATAAGAACCAAAGGGCATATCGGCTACCAGCAGCGCGTTTTTTACTGCCCGGGCTACAGGTTTAGTATGATGACAAATATCTTCTATGGTAACCGGCGTGGTCGATTCATAGCCAAGCATTACATTACCTAAAGAATCCCCCACTAAAACAACATCCGCACCGGCTTGTTCAGCTAAGCGCCCACTGGGATACCCGTAGGCGGTGATCATAACTATCTTTTCGCCCCGTTGTTTTTTATCCAGCAGCTGCCGAATATTCATAGCTAATTATCCCCTTTATTTTTTATTTTCCAATGAGTATTATACTACAAGAATATAAGCAAAAGCAAATTTTACCGAATTATTGTATGTGTTTGGCATTTGTAAAAGAGATTAGCGTATACTTGCGGCAACAGCCTGCTAGATCGTACACTGACATCTGTATTTTATAATCTGGCGTCTGCAAGCCGCCAAAGGAGGTACATTATGAAAATTGAAATACTGTATCATGGCGATGTAGAAAAGATTGTGGTATGGGATAAGGGAGATTGGCTAGATTTACGCGCCGGAGAGCGGGTTGAATTTAAAGCGGGAGAGCATAAGCTTATATCTTTAGGTATATCTGTAAAATTACCAGTAGGTTACGAGGCGCATATTGCACCGCGTAGTTCCACTTTTAAAAAGTGGGGCTTATTGCAAACAAATAGTCCCGGTATTATTGATGAAAGCTATGCGGGGCAAGAGGATATATGGTTTTTTTCCGCTTATGCCACAAAAGATACGGTGGTGGAAAAAAACGACCGTATCTGCCAATTTAGGTTGGTCGAGAAAATGCCGACAATTGAAATCTGCCAGGTAGAATGCCTATCCGGCCCATCACGTGGCGGTTATGGCAGTAGCGGCGCCTGTTGATTATAGTCTAAAATGAGAAAATCCATATAAATTATTTTTTTTTTATATCGATATAATGAATGTTAAACATTCACCATTGTTAAGCATTCATTATCACGAAATAATTAAAAATGTACGCCTAATAAAAGGAGGTTTTTTTACATGAAGAACTTGAAGGTCTCTATGAAGCTTATCGTGAGCTTTGGTATAGTTTTGATTTTAGCGGTCGCTATTGGAGTAGTTGGTATTATTGGCATGACTGAAATTAATAGGGCGCAAACGGAAATGTACCAACTGCAAACCGTTCCTATGCCTTATATGGCGCAAATCTTAAAACTAGTACAAGAATATAGGGTATATGCCAGAGAATATTTGATAGGTTCTATGACAGATGACCAGGCGAAAATAGAATCTGTATATACAATTGTAGAAGGTTACAAAGAAGACATGCAAGTATATATGGATGGATATTATCCTTCGATACTTACCGCCGAATCTCGTAACCTTTTCAATGAAGCGCGAGGCCTATATGAAAAAGACTATGTGGAGTTTTTAGATCATTGTTATAATTTGGCAAAAAATACCAATACTGAACAAATACTGGTAGAATTTACCCAAATGCTCCCTACCATCAATAAGATAGCAGATAATTTTGAAACATGCCTTAACAATAAGGTTGTTTCCGCCAGTAAAAATGATGCAAGTAACGATGCTCTTGCCCGCAGTTTACTGCTGATAATTATAGGTTTTATTTTAGTGGCTGTGCTTGTTGGGGCTTTTATGGCCTTTTATGTCGCTGGGCTTCTCAGCAAACCGCTAGTACCTTTAACTTCGTTTATGAGTAATGCCGGTTCTGCCGGCGACCTTACTCTTAACCGGGAAGATGAAGAAGTTATTAATAGATTTTCTAATCAAAAGGACGAAATAGGCCAACTAATTGGTTCATCCTCTAAGTTTGTGCGGCGTTTACAGGAGGTTAGCAAAGTGTTGGAAACATTAGCTGAAGGCGATCTCACCGTAGAATTGCCACTGCTCTCCGACCGAGACGCTATCGGTGTTTCTTTGCATAAAGTGATCGATAATCTAAATCGTATGTTTAGTGAAATACAATCTGCCACCTCACAAGTTTCCATTGGCTCTAAGCAGATAGCAGATGGCGCTCAGACATTGGCGCAAGGTTCAACAGAGCAGGCTTCCGCAGTAGAGCAGCTTTCTGCATCTATAGCGGAAATCGCCAATAAGACTAAGAATAATGCAAATATGGCTGGGCATGCCGCCCAATTGGCTGAAAATATCAAGGAGAATGCCGAGAAGGGTAATATGCAAATGGATCAAATGATGCAGGCGGTTCGGGAAATTAACGACGCCAGTCAGAATATTAGCAAAGTTATCAAAGCCATAGACGATATAGCTTTCCAAACCAATATTTTGGCCTTAAATGCTGCGGTGGAAGCAGCCAGAGCAGGCCAGCATGGTAAAGGTTTTGCCGTGGTAGCAGAGGAAGTACGGAATCTGGCGGCTAAAAGCGCTGAAGCAGCCAAGGAAACAGGTACGCTTATAGCCAATTCTATAGAAAAGGCGGAGATCGGGTCGCGCATAGCACAAGATACAGCCAATAGTTTAAGTGAAATAGTATCTGGTATAAATGAAAGCACCCAAATCGTAGGTGATATAGCCCAATCTTCGGAAGAACAATCGGCAGGTATAGGACAAATCAATAGTGGTATAGATCAGGTGGCTCAGGTAGTACAGCAAAACAGCGCTACAGCGGAACAAAGCGCCGCCGCCAGTGAAGAAATGAGTGGGCAGGCAGATTCCCTGGAACAATTGATAGGGCAGTTTAAACTAAAGAGTGGTTCTGCCCGTATTGGCGCTTCCCATAAAGAAATGCGCAGCTTGCCGGAAAGAACTTCTTATGGTTCCGTAGATTCTTACGGTGGCATGGGTAAATATTAAATAGAAGATGATTAAGATTAGATATTAGTAAAAAGGGGGCGACTGAATTGGTCGCCTCCTACTCATAAACGTAAAATTGAGAAAAACTGTTAAAAAAAGAGAATTTAGCCATAAATTAACGAAAATATTCTATAATTTGCCACTTCCGCCAAATTTTCATTCTTTACTCTCTTTTAGGATATGGTATAATCAATATAGGTCAAAAATGGTCAAAAGGTGAGACAATGTTAGAAGGTGAAAGAAGGTTAGGGCCTGAGGCGCCAAGTATAGTATGAGTACTTTAGCAGATCAAATAGAAAGCTATATTAAGCAGTTGTTAAGTAAGAATGAAGGCGTAGTTGAAGTGAAGCGTGGTGATTTAGCCAGCACTTTTATGTGTGTACCTTCACAAATAAACTATGTGTTAGAAACACGCTTTACAACTCAACAGGGCTATATAGTAGAAAGCAGGCGTGGCGGCGGTGGGTATATACGCATAGTGCGCCTTTCTTTGGCAGACCCGCAATTGGTCAATTTAATTAAGGGTAAAGAACGGCGTATTAGCCGGCAAAACGGCGAATTTCTCATCAAGCGTTTAGTGGAAGAAGAATTTCTTACTAAACGCGAAGGTATGATCATACTGGCATTGTTAGATAACTCTGTGCTGGAAGCTGAGCATATAGATGCGGAAAGCCTGCGTGGAGCAATGCTAAATACTCTTTTGATCAATTTACTTAGAGAAGATTTTATCTAAACAAGGAATAGGGGTGTTTAAAATGAAGTGTCAAAAATGTGGTCGCAATGAAGCAACAGTGAAGATTGTGCGCGTTAATAATGGCATGCGCGAAGAAGATTATATATGCGAACAATGCGCTAAGGAGTATGGAGAGATGGATTTCTTTAACAGCGACGAGTTGTTTAAAGTTTTCAATAATCTTTTTGGCGGGCGTTCTTTAGGGTCTTCTTCTTTTGGTTTGGGCCGTATAGCCAGTCGCTTAACAGAAAAATCGCAGCGTGCCTTAGCTTTGGCAGAAAAAACAGCCAAAGAAAGAAAATCGGCTTTTATTGGTACCGAACATATGCTTTTGGGTTTATTCGGTGTAGAAGACGGCATGGCTGCGCGGGTTTTAGAGCAACTGGGCCTTAACGCACAAGTACTGGCCGATGCCATTGATGATGAAGCTAATTATGGGTCGGAATTTGGCGGTTTTTCTCCTCAAGCCAAACGGGTATTGCAATTGGCTGTAGAAGAAGCCTTGAACTTAGGTGTGGATTTTGTAGATACAGAGCATTTATTGTTGGGTTTGGCTGCGGAAGGAGAAGGAGCGGCCAGCCATTGGTTATTGGATATGGCCGACGCCGATTTAAAGCGTGTTCGCAATATGGTGATAGCAATGATAAGCCAGGGTTTGCCTCAGGGTAGAACAGAGCGCGGAGGGCGCGGCAAAGTGCAGCGCGGCAGCCGCAAAATGGGAAATACCCCAGTGTTGGATGAATATGGCCGAGATTTGACTGCGATGGCTAAAGAGGAAAAGCTTGATCCCGTAGTGGGGCGGGGAAAAGAGATAAAGCGTGTTATACAAATACTTTCGCGCCGTACTAAAAATAATCCGGTGCTTATAGGTGAGCCGGGGGTAGGTAAAACAGCTATTGTAGAAGGGTTGGCCCAACAAATAGTGGAAGGCAAGGTGCCCGATATTTTGCTGGGTAAAAGAGTGGTAACGGTGGATATGTCTTCTGTGGTGGCAGGCTCCCGTTATCGTGGCGACTTCGAAGAACGGATGAAAAAGCTGGTAGACGAGATTAGGGCTAACCAAGAAATAATCCTTTTCATAGATGAGTTGCATACCCTGGTGGGGGCGGGCGCGGCTGAAGGCAGCATAGACGCGGCCAATATTTTGAAACCGGCGCTTTCCCGCGGAGAATTACAATGTGTGGGCGCTACCACTTTAGACGAATACCGCAAACATATTGAAAAAGACGCGGCTTTGGAACGCCGTTTTCAACCGGTAACTGTTGATCAACCCAGCGAGGAAGAGGCTATTGCCATATTACATGGTCTGCGCGACCGTTACGAAGCTCATCATCGCGTGCAAATAACAGACGATGCCTTACAGGCAGCGGTAAAACTCTCGGCGCGTTATTTGCCAGATCGGTTTCTGCCGGATAAAGCCATCGATTTAATGGATGAAGCATCTTCTATGGTGCGCTTGGCTGCTCATACTGCGCCGCCCGATTTACGAGAAATGGAAGATTCCTTAGCCATGGTGCAAAAGGAGAAAGAGGCGGCGGTAAAAGCTCAGGAATTTGAAAAAGCGGCTAATTTACGGGATGAAGAAAATAAGCTTTCCGAGCAGATAGAACAAGGGCGCAAAGGCTGGCAAAAAGAAGCCGGCAGTAAAAACTTGGTAGTGGATGAAAGTGAAATAGCCCGTGTTTTGGCCGATTGGACCAGTATTCCGGTAGCGCGCCTTCAGGAAGGCGAGGCAGAACGGTTATTGAAACTCGAAGAACTGCTTCACGAACGCGTAATAGGCCAAGATGAAGCTGTAACCGGTATTGCCAAAGCCATACGCCGGGCTCGCTCCGGTTTAAAAGATACGCGCCGGCCCATCGGTTCTTTCATCTTTTTAGGCCCCACCGGTGTAGGTAAAACGGAATTGGCAAAAGCTTTAGCTTTTGTTATGTTCGGTTCCGACGAAGCCATGGCTCGTATCGATATGAGCGAATATATGGAAAAGCATTCCGTTTCCCGCTTAGTGGGTGCGCCTCCCGGCTATATAGGATACGATGAAGGCGGGCAGCTAACCGAGACAGTACGGCGTAAACCTTATAGCGTTGTACTGCTAGACGAGGTAGAAAAAGCTCACCC
>JGI24705J35276_12237818_pt1 | contig 13341 bp, 8 predicted proteins | sample TergutNt197P4_FD_35276 | JGI IMG/M metagenome (IMG submission 35276)
CTAATCTGCAACTCTACATTTTTATTCCATTCGTCATTCACCCAGAACGGGATGCGCGCCCCGGAACGGGTTTATGAATATCCACAGCAACCGAGGAGAAAGGAAACTCCCGGTCAAAATTGAAAGGAAGCGAAACTATGCGTATTCAAAACAACATCACAGCTATCAATGCGCACCGCAACTACGGCATCAACCAATCCGGTATCGGCAAGAACATCGAGAAGCTAAGCTCCGGCTACCGTATCAACCGCGCCGGCGACGACGCGGCGGGCCTCGCAATTTCTGAGAAAATGCGCGCCCAGATCCGCGGCCTGACCATGGCTTCGAAAAACAGCCAGGACGCTATCTCCCTCGTACAGACGGCTGAAGGCGCACTGCAATCCGCGCACAACATCCTGCAGAGGATGCGCGAACTGGCAGTCCAGTCAGCCTCCGATACGAACGAGACCACAATCGACCGTGCAGCACTGCAGCAGGAATTCGGACAGCTCATCGCTGAGATCAACGACACCGCTGCAAAGACGAAGTTCAACGACCAAAGCCTGATCGACGGATCCTTCGCGAAGAGCATTACAACAGCGACGACAACAAACTCATTTGCAAAAATCGTATGGGCTGATGACAGGCTCCTAAAGGGCACTCATACGATTACATTTGCAACACTCACTGCTAAGCCCGCAGTAACAGGTACCACTGGTTCTGCAACAATGACAGGAACATTCTATGCTGCTGCAGCCGGGACCCCATTAACCATTTCATTCACAGGTGCAACCGCCATTTCACAAGAGAAGTTCAATGGTGTCTGGAATGTGATTTACAGTGATGGGCAGCTTGTTGCTGAAAACCTTAAAACTGGCGAACGTATTAACTCTGAGTTAGCTGGTATTGCTGCTGGTGGTTCCGTAACCATAAACATTGGTTCGCTAGGCTCCATTACAATAAACAACACTAGCACAACACGCGCAGCTACTGATGAGGACTTCCAGAGCATAACAGGCCAGTTCAAGGTTACCGGCGTTGTTGATAAGCGCGACGCTGAGTTTAAACATGTCGCCGTGCTTGATAGCGGTGAGCAAATTGTCCTGGAGACCGGCCAGTCAACGCTGAACTTCAAGAATGGCGGCATAAGCATGCAGCTAAATGACTCTATCGTGGCAAACTCGCTGACTTCCAACCCCATAACTGACTACGGCGCCTCAGGAATCGTAATCGAAGTTGTCAAAGGTAACGGCAAGAACCTTGTCATTCAAACGGGTGCTAACGAAGGCGATAATCTCGCTATCAATCTTGGCAAGATGGACGCTTACTCGCTTGGCATTGCTGATGCATCAATTGGGAACAGGATGGACGCCAGCGTAGCCATCACACAAGTAAACACTGCACTGAATGTTGTTTCAACACAGCGTGCTGCTCTCGGTGCCCTCCAGAACCGTCTCGAGTTCAAGATCTCGAACCTCGACATCGGCGCGGAGAACCTGCAAGCAGCAGAAAGCCGTATTCGCGACGTAGACATGGCAAAAGAGATGACGTCCTTCATGAAGAACAACATCCTCTTCCAAGCCTCCACTGCGATGCTGGCACAAGCGAACGCACTCCCGCAGGGCGTGCTGCAGCTCCTCGGCTAAAATCGTTCTTAGCGAAACACCGTTTTATAACGGTAAAGCGGATTTCATTTACGCCGCATGCGCGGTGTACAACACCGCGGAATTTCGCGGTGACGCCACGCAGGCGTGGCGTAAAAGAGATAAGCGCGCGCGTAACTCCCGGATCATTCGACCCGGGAGTTTTCGTACGCTTAGCATGTAGTAATTGACAACACAACACTCTTTGTCGTAAAATGCTCATGTGGAACGCCGCTTAGCGGCTCGGTCACTCTCTGTACAGGGGGTGATGCTATGGTGTCATATGAGTGTCTCATCGCCTACACTATGATGCTAGTTGCTGTTATTACTCTCTGCGTATTATTACTGCGTAGGAAGAAATGATTCGAGGCGCCTTAGCAAGTAAGGCGCCTCTATCCTTGCTCTAGGACTGAGCCGCCGAACGCTGGCGGCGTTCCCATCCATATTTGCATTATAAACATAAAAATAATGTTTGTCAAGAAGGTACACGAACATGGCAAAAAAGGGTAATAAAAAAAGATCCTATCACAGACCTCCTGCACATAAAGCAAGCACACAAAAATCTGTCAGGCTCTCTCAGTGTATGATTGTCAAAAACGAGGAGAAAAACATCGAGCGGGCTCTCTCATGGGCAAAAGGCTTTGCTTTCGAACAAATCGTCGTGGACACCGGCTCAACAGACAAAACGATTGAAATAGCTGAACGAATGGGCGCAAAGGTTTTTCATTTCGAATGGATAAACGATTTCTCCGCTGCCAAGAATTTCGCTATTGAGCAAGCAAGCGGCGATTGGATTGCGTTTCTCGATGCGGACGAGTATATGGTAGAGGAGGACGTAAAGAAACTATCTAACATACTACAAACAATTGAAAGCAATAACATGTATCGGAAAATTAACACAGCCATCAGCTGCCCGCTTGTCTCTCTTGACGACAATGGGCAGCCTTTCTCAGTTCATACACAACTACGCTTTTTCAAGAATGCTCCTGAAATACACTATGTTGGCAGTATTCACGAGATACTTGTGAACTTGAGTACGCCTCACTTCAGCGCGCCGGAAATAAGTATTATACACACCGGGTATTCGGATTCTGCATATGCTGATACAATGAAAGCAGAACGAAATGTGCAAATGATACAGGCAGAACTCGATAAAAACCCGGATGATGCTACCCTCAAGTGTTATCTTGCTGATTCTTTTCTCCGAACAGCACCCAATGATGTGCGAATTATGCAGAAAGTGGATGCGCTTTATCATGAGGTTCTTGCCAGTGAACAGGATATCCCTGCACAGCTTAAACAGAGTGCGTATAGTTTTTTAATCTTAAGATATTTTCATGACAATACTCACGAGGCTGAGAGTATGGAGTTATGCAAGAATGCATACGACGAGTTCCGCCTCAGTCCAGATTTTTGCTTCTATTATGGTCGAAAGCTCTACGATAACTGTGATTTCAATGCGGCGTGGGATAAATTTACTGAATGTGAGAAGCTTCTTAGTCAGGATCTACCTGAAGAAAGTCGCGCTGAATATGTTATTCAAAATGCGATGTTCATCTTCTATCAGATGGTTTTAACTGCAGAAGAACTGGGTATCACAGCTGAAGTAATTCGTTGCGCAACACTTGTACTTAAGGAAGACAAGTATCAGCATGCAATACTTGCGCCATATATCGCTGCTTTTAACAAAGAGGGATACATGGCTTCTCCTGAGGATATTCTTTCTATTCTTATGAACATATATGACTTTACAAAAACGAGAGATAAACTCACTGTCTTGCAAGCAGCAAAGAGCGCATTTAATTCAGAGCTTGTACAGATAATCCTAAACATGCTAAATCCTGAAGAAATAGACTTGCTTGTGAATCCCTTATAAATGAGAGCTTCACGAGCAAAGTCAGTGAAGTATGCAATCAAGGAAGCCGTTTATAATTTAGCAGCTTTAATCGCAATAATCTCCATCGACCCATTGTAGTGATTTGATATACTGTAGTCAACGGGAACAAACGCGCATCTCTCAAGAAGCGTAAATAAAGAGTGACGTGAGAAATAATTCAGGTGGAATGTCTGCATTTTCATGGGGTCATTATGTCCAACAACAATCGAAAATGCGCTGTCAAAGTTCGGTGTCGATACCCACAGGACCCCATCCTCATTTAGTAGCTTATATGCTTTCTGCAAGGCTGCAACAGGATCGCTGACATGCTCGATTACATCGCCCATTATTACAATATCATACTTCCTTTCAGTTTGATATTTAATAAAATCTGCCGTTTCCACGCTTAAGCCGAACTCTTTTCTAGCTAATTGAACATGCTTATCTATAACGTCAATACCGCATATACTAAACCCGATCTCCCGAGCTACCAACACACATTCACATCCGCCAATACCAACCTCGAACAGCGACATCCCTGAAGTATACTGAGCGATATGCGACAACACATTGGAGTAGTAACTGAACAAAGCAGGGTTTGGATGACGCGGTTCATCATCATATATAAAAAGATTCTCTGGAAAATTACGAGCAACAATGTGGTGACATGGTTCGCAATACATCCAAAGACGTATTGGATTGAAGAAACTATTATAACCCAAGGCATCGGTGAGTGAATAACACCATTTTGGGGTTATTTCTGTATTGCTGCATAACGGGCAGCAAGTCGTTTCTTTTTCTTCTTTCATGCATTTAAAAACGTAGCTGTGACTAGGATTACTCTCGTTATACAAAATAGAAGCTATGTCCGGCTTTGTGTTAAATGCTCTGTAGTATAAATCGTACGCAGTCATGGGATCTCCGGTGTTGTTTGAAATAGCGGCAAGTCGATAGTCACACAGGGCTTCGAGTGTACTATATTGTCGTCTGAGCCTAAGAAATATCTCAGACGCTTCATCATAAACACCCTTTCTAAGAAGTGCATCCGCATTATTAAACTCATCAATAGGTGTCATATTCTACCGTCCCCTCTTTATTCTAGTTATCAAGCCGACTCAGCATAGTTGCTTTACCATGTTTCAGTGCAAATTAACATGAAATTAGTCCACATTGCTCCACATCATTTTTCACCGACTCATAATCTAGCATAACTATTTCACGTTATCTATTTAACCATTAGCATTACATTATTACCTCAGGTTTAATGTCAAACCTCTTGATAGTGTTATCGGTATAATATGCTCTTTCATTGAGCAAAAAAGTAAACATTTAAATAAAGCAGCGTCAGCTGAGAATTCGCCGTTCTTTTCAGCTCTTCGAATGCTTCACTTTTGAAGGTCAGAACAGGATAGGTTTAATAATATATCGCGCTAAAGTATTCTTACTGAAATAGCAGCAACTTTTGAAGTATGCTCTTTTTTCCCAACATTTTCATAGTAGTCATGAACTAAATGCTGAAGTAATGGTTGAAAGTGTCGATAATTCATATAAGAGTACCAATTTAAGGAAACAGTGATATATTAGATATGAGAAAAGCGCAGCAAAAGTGTATACTGGATTTGCTCCAAACGATCAAGCAAGCTCAATCAGCAAGCTTATACGCGGACTGTCAGCGAGGTGCGCTTATTGTTGGCGAGACTATTGAATCCATTAAAGGCGAGGGGACTCAAACTGTTGCGTTGTTGGAAGAATATTGTGAGCTGCTTTTCAGAGCAAGCAATGGAGAGGTCGGAGAGAAGTTACTAAGGAAACACTTTATTAAGATAGAGAACAGTGTAAAAAGAGAGTTAGTGCCAGATAATATTGAGATTGTATTTCTCACATATAAAGCGAGTATGTCTGACTCGATTAAAAGTATTTACCTTGCTGCGAAATCTGATCCAGCCTGTGATGCTGTCTGGTTGCCAATACCTTACTATGAGAGAAATCCCGACGGTACACTTAGCACTTTGCATTATGAGGGCTCAGAGCATTATCCAAATATTAGCTGCACAAACTGGCGGGAGTATGACATTGAGGCGCGTCATCCCGATATAATCGTTACGTTTAACCCATATGACGAGACAAACTATGTAACAAGTGTTCATCCGAATTTTTACTGCAAGCATTTACGAAGATTGACGGATCTACTCATATACGTCCCATACTATATTTCGATTAATGATGAAGTTGAGGAAAAGTATTGCCTTGTTGAAGGAATTATTTACGCGCACAAGGTTATTCTGCAATCATCTAAAATACGCGATTGTTTTATCCGCATATTTCAAGCAAAATTCGGGAATAGTTATGGGAAGCCGGAAGATAAGTTCATTGCCTTGGGTTCATCAAAGTTCGATACCGCGATAAACACAATCCGTTCTGACAGTAACTTACCCGAAGCGTGGCTGGAGTTAATGAAGGGCTCTGACAGCAATCGAAAGAAAGTTGTGTTGTACAACGCTCGGCTTACAGATACTTCTGTGAGAATTGAGAATCAACTTACAAAAATCAAAGGTACTTTCTCGTGTTTCAAGGGCCAGTCCGATATCGTTTTATGGTGGAGACCGCACCCTCTTAATCTGGAAACTCTAAAGTCTATGCGGCCGCAGCTTGCTGCAGAATACTCTAAAATCGTCGATGATTACAGGAGTGAAGGATGGGGGATATACGATGATACGAGTGATCTGGAAAGAGCACTGATAGAGAGTGACGCCTACTATGGAGACTACAGTTCGCTTATTGCATTATATGGCGTACTGGGGAAGCCGATATGCATCAATAATAACGGAATATATACCGAAAACAACACCAATATAGCTGCTGAAATAGGAAATCAGCTTGACGATGGCACATACCACTGGTTCACACTCTACCGGGAAAACGCGTTATTGAAAATGAATAAACTAACGTGGGAAACAGAATATGTCGTGGGTATACCTCGAATTACTGATGGCAGGACTCCTGTATGTGTGGAGATAGTGGAGTGCCAGGGGAAGATATTCATTGCATCATCAAGTGATGATTCTATAACTGTTTTTAATAAAAATACTTATCAACTCACTAAACTCGCGCTAAAAGCAATGAAGAATCCACGCGCCTACAGATTTCGAATGGCTTGTTCATGTAGCGAGTTTGTATACATGTTTGGCTTCTCTTACCCGGCGATAATTAAAATCAACTCTATTACTTTAGAGGTTGAGTATATTACAGATTGGTTAAACTCGTTATGCAAGCAGCCAGCCAATACTGACAATCTGTTCTTGGGTGTAGGCTGTGTAATAGATAATGAAGTCATACTGCCCGCTCAGTCCGCAAATTCAATACTTTTTTTTGATATGGAAAGTTGCACGTCGAGAATTTTCGCTGTTCCAAGCAAGAACAGTGGATATGTGTCAATATGCTTCGATGGAGACAGTTACTGGCTTTCAGCAAGGCATAGCGGCGGCACAGTCGTGAAATGGCATCCGGAAAGAGGCGCTACAGAGATTGAGATTCCCAATGGTTGGGCAGACGGTGATTATTGGAATCTATGTTACTCAAACGGCTATGCATGGTACTTTCCGACTCTCGGTAATACCGCATTTAAAGTAAATGTTGAAACACACGAAGTAGAAGTTGCAGAACCTTTTATGCAAGAATGCCGTTTGAGGACCAGCAGCGGCGACGCCAATGCGGTGAATTACATTATGGCTCGTGCTGAAGGTGACGTTATTTACGCTCACACAGGCGAAAGCAATACACATATATCGTACAACACAAAAACCGGGGAACGCCGTGAGGAAGCAATTGTGATATCAGCTGAGGACAGTAAGAAGATTATTAACGACACGGTGCAAAGCCATTGTAACAGGGACTTAATGAAGTCATTAAACGACTGCATTTTCAGAGAATCCTCCACATTTTCACTGGAAGACTATATAGATCAGGTTGTCAATGGTCCCGAGGAGATCTGGGACAAGGTCAAAGAAATCCAGCTTGAGGTCTGCCGAGCGAATATTACTAACTCAGACGGCACAGCGGGGCAGAAGATATACGACGAAGTCAAACGAATGGTGTTAGGATAGGTGCCGCCGGGTATGGACTACAGTAAAGAAATCAAGGCATATATTGAGTTGGAGCGGACAGTTCTCTCACAGCTTGATGTAAGCATGATTAACGCCGTTGTGAACGAGCTTGACGCAGCGCGTCGCCGCGATGCTACAATCTATATTATGGGAAATGGCGGTTCAGCAAGTACTGCGTCGCATTTTGTGAATGACTTTTGTAAAGGCATATCGGAGCATCTTGAACAGAAGTTCAGGTTTATATGTCTTAACGACAATATAGCGACTATTATGGCAATAGCAAACGATATAAGCTATGACGCTGTTTTTGAGTTTCAGCTGCGGGGAAAAGTCAGGAAAGATGATGTTGTTATCGGCATATCAGCGAGTGGTAATTCTATGAATGTGCTGAGAGCGATTGAGCTTGCGAAGTCGGTCGGCACAAAAACAATAGGGCTGATGGGCTTTGACGGTGGTAAGCTAAAACAGCTTTCTGACTTGTCGTTCCATGTTCCGGTTATGAGTATGCAGGTCACTGAGGATATGCATATGGCATTAGACCATTTGATGATGGCGGTATTTTACAAAACGCTATGCGGAATAGAGCACCTTAAGGAGAAAAGGTTATGATTATCGTTAGAGCCCCGACACGTGTCAGTTTTTGTGGCGGGGGAAGCGATTTGCCCATCTTCTATGAAAAACACGGCGGTGCCGTGCTTTCGGCGGGTTTGAGCAGATATCTGTATCTGTCAATCCATCCTTATTTTTATCCTGATAGATTGATCTGCAAATACTCAAGGAATGAACCTGTAAACAACCCGTCAGAGCTTGAACACCCAATATTCAGAGTTCTGCTTGAGCAGTTCGGAATAAACGGGGTTGAAATCACATGCAACGCGGATGTCCCGTCAGGAACAGGGCTCGGGTCGTCAAGCTCGTTTACAGTTGCACTTCTGCATACACTATACGCCTACACAGGCAAGTATGTTTCTCCGGAAAGACTCGCAGCGGAAGCGTGTCATACTGAGATAGATTTGCTTGGCGAACCGATAGGAAAGCAAGACCAATATGCTGCGGCTTTCGGCGGATTAAATATTTATAAATTTAGAAAAGACGGAAGCGTAACAGTCGAACCTGTGACTCTCTCACCAGAAGCTCATGAGCGTATGGAACGCAATCTATTAATGTTCTACACAGGAGACCTAAGAGCAGCATCGCAAATTCTATTAGAACAGAGTAGAAATGTGGGGTCAAACAGCGAGATTGAAAGAGCGCAGCTCGAAATATGCAAGCTGACAGACGAACTGCATATGGAACTTGTCAATGACAATATTGACGCGCTCGGCGGAATACTTAACGCTAATTGGGAGAAGAAGCGTAACCTCGCAAGTGGGATAACGAACCCGCTGATTGACAAAGCATACAGCGACGCGATGGCAGCAGGAGCTATGGGCGGAAAACTGCTCGGAGCAGGCGGCGGTGGTTTTCTTCTATTCTATGTGCCGGAGCATAAGCATAATGCGGTGAAAAACGCGCTTTCAAACCTGACCTATATGGAGTTCGGTTTCAGTCAAAGCGGGTCGAGTGTAATATATGTCGGTGATAGGCCGAAAAGGAGCAGAGTATGAACGTTCTGTTAGCGGGTGGCGCCGGCTTCATAGGCAGCCACCTAACGGACGCTTTACTTGAACGCGGCGACCATATCACTTGCGTTGATAACTTCTCTCTTGGTAATAAGGAGATAATTGAGCATTATCTTGATGGTCTGAATTATGAGTTTTGTGAGCTTGACATTTGCGACACTGGAAAACTGAATACAGTATTTGAAGAACATGACTTTGATAGCGTGTACCACCTTGCAGCGAACTCAGACATTCAAAAAGGTGGCACAGATCCAAGCATAGATTATCACGACACTTTTTTGACAACAGTTTCAATTCTAAATGCTATGCGAGAATTTGGGGTTAAGGAGTTGCTGTTCTCGTCCACGTCGGCAGTGTACGGCGATAAGGATGAACTCCTCAGTGAGAGCGCTGGAGATTTACGTCCGGTTTCCTACTATGGCGCGGCGAAACTGGCAAGCGAGGCTTATATCTCAGCATACGCTGCAATGAATGGACTAGCAGTTAACATAATCCGGTTTCCGAATGTAGTCGGCGAAAGGCTGACACATGGTGTAGTTTTTGATTTTATAAGGAAACTAAAGACTAATCCAAAGGAACTTGAAATCCTCGGCAATGGCATGCAGGATAAGCCATACATCTACGTCGCGGATTTGGTTGAAGCAATATTGTCCATGAAATACGCGCCCGGTGTGGAGATCTTTAACGCGGGAGGAGATACTACCACTACGGTCAGGCGCATTGCCGATATCGTGTGTGAAGAAATGGGCTTACAGGGCGTTACATACAAGTATACCGGTGGTTCAGTCGGGTGGCTCGGCGACATTGCAAAGTTTCAGTATGATTTGAGTAAAATTCACGCGCTCGGTTGGACTGCAAAGTATACGTCCGACGAGGCGATAAGGCTTGCGGCGAGGTCGAGCTTGTGAGAGCGGCAATAATCGCGGGCGGTAAGGGAACGCGAATCGGTATGTTGTATCCCGACTTACCTAAACCGATGATTCCGATTTGTGGCAAGCCATTACTGCAATGGCAAATTGAGTCACTTGTGATGCAGGGAGTAGGTGATATAACATTAATTGTTGGTTACAAAGCAGATGTAGTACAAGCATACTTCGGCAGGGGCGAACATTATGGTGCGAAAATCAGCTACATTGTTGAAGACAAACCTCTTGGAACAGGCGGCGCATTGGTATTGCTACCGCGTGAAGACACGTTGGTACTACTCGGAGACGTGTACTGTGATGTCGACTTTCATCGCTTCGTAAACTATCATAAAGAGAAGCAAGCGGAGATCACATTATTTGCTCACCCGAATTCTCACCCACAGGACAGCGATATTGTGGTGGTTGACAACGATAATCGAGTAACCATTTGGAAGTCAAAGAAAGACAACAAGCGAGATGAACTTCGCAACCTTGTTAACGCAGGGCTGTATGTTTTTTGCGGTAATGCGCTTCCAACATGCGAAACGGTCAAATGTGATTTAGAGCAGGATTTAGTTATACCACGACTCGCAGACGGCAGAGTTTACGCGTACCGCTCAACCGAGTACGTGAAAGATATGGGAACACCGGAACGCTTAGCTGCAGTAGAGCGTGACATCGAGCACGGAACAACGGTTGTAAGAAATCTGCGACACAAGCAACGAGCGGTGTTTATTGACCGCGACGGAACGCTGAATGAAGAGCATGGTTTTATATTGGCCCCTGACCAACTACAACTAATCCCCAGAGCAGCAGAAGCCGTCAGAATGTTAAACTCTTCTCGCTATCTCACGATTTGTGTTACAAATCAACCTGTAGTAGCACGTGGAGATGTCAGTTTTAGGCAACTTGGTGCGATACATGCAAGGCTCGACTCGCTACTCAGCAATGAAGGCGCCTATCTGGATGACCTGCTTTTTTGCCCGCACCACCCAGACAAAGGTTTTTACGGCGAGGTACAAGGTCTTAAAGTTGATTGTGAATGCCGCAAGCCTAAACCCGGTATGCTGATCGAAGCAGCAAGACGCTATAACATTGACCTCTCACAATCCTATATGATTGGTGACAGAACTGCAGATATCGCGGCAGGAAGTGCAGCAGGTTGCAAGCCAATCGGTGTGAAAACAGGAGCTGCGCTAGCAGATGAAAAGTTCGCTGCAACAACGGATGAAGTATACGATAATTTGCTTGATGCAGTTAAATCTATTCTTGAGTTGGAGATAGATAGCAAATGAAATTCCTCTTTGTAGTTCCCGCTGAAAACACCTACTTGGGTGCCGCTCCGTTTGGTATAGGCATTGTTGCTACCGTCGCGAAGCAGGCGGGGCTAGACGTTGAAATGCTGATTGGTAAAACAGATGAGAATCAGGATGTATTCCACCAAGTAATGATAGACAAAATCCGAAACGATAATATCGATTGCATAGCCATCGGTGGAGGAGCGACTAATTACTTAACAATAAAGAAAATCATCGGGTTAGCTAATGATGAAGGTTGTATTACTGTGTTGGGCGGTGCGATAGTCGACCCATACCCAGAACTTATAGCTGAAAACATCGGCGCGACGTACATCGTTATCGGAGAGGGAGAGATTACTTTCCGTGAACTGGCCTTTGCACTGATTAACGGTTCCGATGTAAGTCAAGTAAATGGTTTGATTTACTTTGATGGTAGCATAATGGTTAAGACTTCACAGCGCCATTTTATTGAAAATCTGGATACACTCCCGTTTGTTGATGACGAGTTGACAGGCATAGGAGAGAGCATAAAGATTACTAAGACACTGCTATTACTTGGAAGTCGATCCTGCCCCTTTTCATGTACATTTTGCTATCATTTGAAGGGGCAGACGTATCGGTATCGAAGCCTTGATAGTTTACTCGCTGAACTGGACTATTATACAAGAAAGTACGGAGATTGCTTTACTACATTAAAACTGCTTGACGAAATGATCAATGCCGATAAAGACCGAATATTGGAGTTCTGTCGTAGAGTCAAGCCATATAACTTAAAACTATGGCTCCAAACAAGGCTCGATATGGTTGATGAAGAGATACTTCTTGCCTGTAAGGATGCTGGTTGCGTGACGATGGCTTACGGTATCGAAAGTGTTAATGACAAGGTGCTGAAGAGCATGCGAAAAAATACGACCAAAGAAATGATTTATGATGTTTTAGCGTTAACATTAAAATGCGGAATACAAGTATGGGGGAACCTAATAGTCGGAGACATTGAAGATGATGAGAGTACAATAGCCGAGAGTATTTCATATCACCGTAAGAACGCAGGAATTTATGACGTATTCAACATCTGGCCTATTAGAGTCTATCCAGGATCTTATCTGTATAAATATGCTATCAAGAACGGCATTATCTCGAATGAAATCACCTTCCTAGAAGCAGGTTGCCCTTTTGTGAATGTATCCAGGTTATCAGATGACGCCTATGCGCTAATGGTAAAGCAGATAAATCTAGAGCAAAATAATGATAAAGCTCGTTATCATTCGATTGTACCTCACGAAAAAGGAAGCTTGCGGGTACACAAGAACGGTTCGCTTGACTATATTGGGCGGTGTTCACATTGCGGTTCAGTTATTATTACTACAAATATTCCTCGCGATACCTTTTCAAAAAAGTGGCCATATCAGACGGGAACTTTCGCGACATGTGATGTTTGCGGTTGGAGTTTTTCACCATATTATATCGACCTACTAGTAAAAACGGACATAAGCGATATGACGTCGCATTTCATAGAGTCTGAATTTGAGAAGTATATCGGTTCCCGCATTGCGATATGGGGAATAAAGTCTCCGCATATACGGCAGTTGATTATAGATTCACAAACACTACGCGACTGCCTTGTCGCAGTTGTTGATTCGAATTTTGCAGATCTTGAGAATGAACACTATTGCGGGTTATCTATCACTCACCCAAAGACCTTAGCAAAAATTGCTTTCGATTATCTTATTCTTGGCGTTCGCTACCGAGGACGGAAAAGCATTGAGAACGAGCTATTTCGTATGAATATCACAGTTCCAACTATTGAACTATTCGAAAAAGCTTGGACAGTTCAAACTACAGAGGTGAGAGATGTGCACAAGGCGATACTAATGGCAGCAGGTAAAGGCACAAGGATAAGCCGCACAATCGACGA
>JGI24705J35276_12237817_pt1 | contig 13336 bp, 13 predicted proteins | sample TergutNt197P4_FD_35276 | JGI IMG/M metagenome (IMG submission 35276)
ACAATTGCAATTGGCGCCCCCGGAATGCTACCGGACCTACCAGAACTCCGGATGAGCACAAAGGCTCAAATTGGATAACAATTCGCCAACGCCGGGCTAGTGTCCATGACCGAGTCATTTGGCCGCACGCTCGTACGGCCGCAAAAGGGGAAGGCCATTGCAGGACGCCATACTGGTGCTGGGTATCGAGACGACCTGTGACGAGACCGCCGCCGCGGTCGTTGAGCGCGCGCCTGATGGTAGCGGGAAGATGCTCTCCAACATCGTGTGGTCACAGGTGGAGGAACACGCCCGCTTCGGTGGCGTGGTGCCGGAGATCGCTGCACGCGCCCATGTCGATCGGCTTGATGGCATCATCGACCGCGCCATGAAGGAGGCCGGGGTCGGCTTTGCGCAATTGTCGGGCGTTGCAGCGGCGGCGGGTCCGGGCCTGATCGGAGGCGTGATCGTGGGGCTCACCACCGCGAAGGCGATTGCCATGGTGCATGCCACGCCGCTTCTCGCGGTCAACCATCTCGAGGCGCATGCGCTGACGCCGCGGCTCACTGACCGGCTCGACTTTCCTTATTGCCTGTTCCTGGCTTCGGGTGGTCATACGCAGATTGTCGCCGTGGTCGGCGTCGGCCAATATGTGCGGCTCGGCACCACGGTTGATGACGCGATCGGCGAGGCTTTCGACAAGGTCGCCAAGATGCTGGGGCTGCCCTATCCGGGCGGACCGCAGGTCGAGCGCGCTGCTGCGAGCGGTGATCCCGCGCGCTTTGCATTTCCTCGGCCGATGCGGGGCCGCCCTGACGCAAACTTCTCGTTATCAGGATTGAAGACGGCGGTTCGCAGCGAAGCGAGCCGGATCGCTCCGCTTGAGCAACAGGACATCAGCGATCTCTGCGCGAGCTTCCAGGCTGCCGTGCTGGAATCGACCGCCGACCGGTTGAGCGTGGGCTTGCGGCTGTTCCGCGAACGGTTCGGCGCACCACATGCGCTCGTCGCCGCCGGCGGCGTTGCAGCCAACCAGGCGATCCGCAACGCGCTGCGGGAGGTCGCTGATAACGCAGGGACACGCCTGATCATGCCGCCGCCGGGTCTGTGCACCGACAACGGCGCGATGATCGCCTGGGCCGGCGCGGAACGTCTGGCGCTTGGCATGACCGATACAATGGATGCGCAGCCCCGGGCACGCTGGTTGCTTGATGCAAATGCCACGGCACCGGCCGGCTTCGCCAACACGCGGGCGGGATTCTAGCGATGCCATCATTCCAGTCTGTCGCAGTGATCGGTGCCGGGGCCTTCGGGACGGCGCTCGCCACGGTCGCGGCACGCGCCGGACGCAACGTCACACTTCTGGCGCGCAATGCGGAACACGCGACGCGAATAGCATCGACCCGCGAAAATCCGCGGCTACCCGGCGTACAGCTCGCCTCACACATCGTGGTGACGAGCGAGCTGGCATTGGCCGCGCGGGCCGACATGTTCTTGATTGCAACGCCCGCCCAGCATCTGCGCGGCGCGGTCAACACACTGGCACCGTACCTGACAGGGCCCGCCCCAGTCATTGCCTGCGCCAAAGGCATCGAGCATGGTACTCATAAGTTCATGACCGAGGTGATCGCGGAAGCTGCACCTGTTTCACAACCGGCAATCCTGTCGGGACCGAGCTTTGCCGACGACATTGCGCGCGGCCTGCCGACCGCGGTCACGCTGGCAGCAAAAGACGAGCCGCTCGCAAGCGCGGTGGTGGAGGCGCTGGGCTCACCGACTTTCCGGCCTTACCACTCAACGGACGTGCGCGGCGTCGAGATCGGCGGCGCGGTAAAGAATGTGCTGGCGATCGCGGTGGGTATTGCGGTCGGACGCAAGCTTGGCGCCTCCGCGCAGGCCGCGCTCACCACGCGCAGCTTTTCGGAACTCGCCCGCTTCGGCCGCAGCCTTGGCGCACGGAGCGAAACTCTGGTGGGGCTCTCGGGATTAGGCGATTTGATGCTGAGCTGCTCGAGCCCGCAATCGCGAAATTTCGCACTTGGGCTTGCACTTGGACGCGGCGAAGAGCCCCCGGCCGGCAAGCTTGCCGAAGGCGCGTTCACCGCGCCCGTCCTGGTCGAACTCGCCGCTTCACATGGCATCGAGATGCCGGTTTCGCGAGCGGTTGTAGCGATCCTGAGCGGCAAGACCACGATCGACGCAGCGATCGAGGGACTGCTGACGCGGCCCTTCAAGGCGGAAGGATGAAATTGGAGAAGCGAGTTTGGCCTACTGGCTGGTGAAATCCGAACCCTCGGTCTGGTCATGGGACCAGCAGGTTGCCAAGGGCGCGAAGGGCGAGGCCTGGACCGGCGTGCGCAACTTCACCGCGCGGCAGAACCTCGTGAAAATGAAGAAGGGCGACAAGGCGTTCTACTATCATTCCAACGAAGGCAAGGAGATCGTCGGCATCGCCGAGATCATCAAGGAAGCCTATCCCGATCCGACCGACAAGACCGGCAAATTCGTCTGCGTCGACATCAAGGCGGACAGGCCGTTGAAAACACCGGTCACGATCGCCACCATCAAGGCCGAAAAGAAACTCGCAGACATGGCGCTGGTGAAATATTCGCGGCTGTCAGTGCAGCCCGTGACATCAGACGAATGGAAGCTTGTCTGCAAGATGGGCGGGCTTTAGGTGCTCACCGAAGTTCTGCTGTTGCTATCAAGGATGCGCGCCGACCTCGCATCGTGGCCAGAGCTTGACCACGAGTAGCTATGGCGAGCGTGAGAAGTCTCAGAACGCGTCTTCGATTTGCCTGAGCCTGCATCCAACTTCATCCTTCCGCGTCAGGAGTTCCGCGCCTGCATCAGTACGGCGGCGGCCACAGCGGCAACGCGTCGCCGCAGTCGCTCCCGAGAAGCGTCATCTGCGACTTGTGCACCAGCGTATGTTCGCCCGTTCCATGAAGCACGTTTGTCATCACGATCTCCACGCTCGTTTCATTTGTTATTTCCACCTCCACTTTAGCCGTCACCTTACTCGCCATTTCGCTCGCGCTCACCCGTGTGGGGCCGCACGTCCTCTTGAATGTCATCCGATTGCCGCTGCGGCTGATCTCTGGCGACGTGCATCCCTCTTCATGATGAACGAGCAGAGTCAGCCACTCCCCCTTGGCCGCCGCGGCGCTCACGCATTTGCGATCGGCCAGCGGGCTGAATTTGGACGGCGCCTGCGTGCGCGCCAGCGCTTCCTCACGCTTCTGCATCTGCTCCAACATGTCCTTGCCATCCGCCTCCACTTCCAACACGCGCGTTTCCCACAGGCCCGGCTTTATCTCCGCCGCCCGCTTGACCGCCTCGTCCAGCGGCTGCAAGCCGCCGCAGTCGTCGCCGAGAAACTTCATCGTCATCTGCGTCTCTCGCACGCTCGTCCCAGATGTGAGACTCTCCTGCTTCACTTTCGTCGTCGCCTGGTCTGGTGCGATCACTGTCTCGCCCCTGGACACCGTGGTGTCGCCGCTTGTCTTGCATGTTGTCTCAAATGTCATTCGGGCGCCGCTGTGGCTTACCTTGGGCCGCGCGCAGTCCTCCTGCCGCTCGAACGGGGCCTCCAGCGTAGTCTTCCAAATCAGCCAGTCCCAGTCCCCCTTGGACATCGCCACAGTCACGCACATGCGCTGGACATGCGCCTGGCCGAGCCCCGACGACGACATGTCGTCCCCACCGCTCTTCAACCAACGTTCTTCCGTTTCCCATAGACCCGGCTTCATCTCTACCTGCGCCTGCGCCGCGCCCGCCGCCAGCAGGGCGCACAGGCCTGAACAAAGCTGCTTTGACTTTCATGACGATCTCCCCGCTTTCGTTTGAACGACCCCGTCAGCGGTGTTGAGTACGGTTCCGGGCAGCCGTTCCGTTGCCCTGTGTGCTTGGGCTGCCGGAAGTTTCCGGCCAGGGACGGACAGGCGCGCTCTCGCCCGGCTTCAGGGGGCCGACATGACGCAGTATATTTCTATATTTCGGGTGGTCAGGCGGATAACGGAAATAGCCATGTGCTCTGCCGCCGCCAGGAGGCGTAGCGTCGAGTTGCAGGACGATAGTGCCGTCCGCTTCCATGTTGGCGAAACCGATAAAGTCGCTGGCGTTGTCTTGTTGTTGCGTCGGTGATGATGGAATTTCGTCGGCCCTAGACGCAGTGACGAAGAGAAAAAGGATCAGAAGGAAAAATATCTGGTGGAGATGCCATTGTGGCCCACGAAAGACAGAAGATATCGACACCCCGACACCAGGCAATCCCGCAAAACACATCCTGTCGAATCCGGACAGTAGAGGCAAGACCCGGCTGACGATCATGATTTTAACGAGAGGCTGGCCAGGAGTCACTCCCCCGAACGCGGGATTGCTGGGGCGCGCGCTCTATGCTGAGGATGGCGCGCGACGCATTTACGTTGCGAACAAAAGCGCCCCATTTTCAAAAGGACTTGGAGCAAAAGAGACTTGGAGTAAACATGTTATTTTTGAAGAATTCAGCCTTTTCGGGCGGGGCGGCTCTCTTACTTGGTGTCTTGCTGGTAGTTGGCTCAGCTCAGGCGGGCGACCACGAGCTCGGCGAGATCGGTGATAGCCTGCGCGGCTTCGATCGGTGCAGTGTAACCGACCCCACTGGCACACCGCTCAACATCCGTGCGGCGCCTCAGGGGCAAGTCATAGCCACCATCGAGAACGGCATCCTGGTCAGCATCATCGAATCGTCCACTGATGCCAAGGGCAAGAGCTGGGCGCATGTAGCGGACAAGAACCGCCGTCCGCTAGGCTGGGTATACCGCGAATTCGTGACCTGCTTCTGACCACATTCACGGGGGCGGCGGAATTCTGTTGTAAACATCCTCCGACGTCACAGGAAGGTCCCGGATTCGCTGCGCTTGCTTTGTCGCCATTTCAACGTCGGCGGCCGGAGTCCGCTGAAAGGCTGTGTTGTGCGTTGACGCAAAGAACAGTAAAACGGCTGGCATCCCTTAGTTCCAACACTCTCTTTTCAAGAAACAAACGCCGTGTCTGAAGAAAGTAACACCATCCCAAATAGCCAAAATAGATTGAGCAGCGTAGCCTATATAATCGGTGGGATGTCCTTTATTCCAATGCTTGGCGTGCCTTTTGGGATGATCTCGATTGTCTGGGGGCTGGTTACTTCAAAAGCCGGAGGAAAGCGCCTTGCAATAGTCGGACTGGGAGGCATTTGCTTCACCCTCATGCTTTATGGCTCGCTGTTCTATTTTGGCTTCGTACAGCGTGGTGGAATATACGACGATCTCCGCAGAAGACTCGCTCAAACTACTCTAAATTCGTTGGTCCCCAATGTTGAATTCTACAAGATGCTGCATGGCCAATACCCAGCATCACTCAAGGAGTTAGGAGAGTCATTACCGAAGAACACAAATGTTTTTGTTTTTGATCCAAGCAGGTCTGTTCTTACATCAAATTATTTCTTCTATGAACGTGTGGGGAATGATCATTACTACTTGCGCTCGGTAGGGCCAGATGATCAACCGTTTACGGCCGATGATATTGTTCCTGAATTGACGCCTTCCGAGGCGGGCAAGACCGGGTTGTTGCTGGAGCGAAAAGCTGAAGTGCCGATTCCATAGGCTAACAGGGCTCGCCGATCTTTCAGCAGCTTCCTGGCAGCAGGACCAGCATGCATGGCCCAGAGCCTTGATAGACCCCCGATCGGCGGCCTCGTGAAACTACGCGGCCTCGTCCAAGGCTAACCGACCGTTCCAAGGCACGCGGCTCCTGACCAGGAGGAGCCGGTGTGGTCGGTGTGCGCGAGCTACTTGCTCCGCCGTTTCTGTTCGATCACATCCCAGATCATTGCCGCGATATCGGGGCCGCCGAGTTTTGCGACGGCGCGGATGCCGGTTGGGGAGGTGACGTTGATCTCGGTGAGGCTGTCGTTGATGACGTCGAGGCCGACGAACAACAGGCCGCGCTTGCGCAGTGCGGGGCCAACGGTGGCGCAGATTTCGCGTTCGCGCGGAGTCAGATCGGTCGCCTGGGCCGCGCCGCCACGCACCATGTTGGAGCGGAGATCGTCCGCCGCCGGCACGCGGTTGACGGCGCCTGCAAACTCGCCATTGACGAGGATGATGCGCTTGTCGCCATGTTTGACCTCCGGAATGAACTGCTGGATCACCCAGGGCTCCCTGAAGGTCACCGCGAACATGTCGAACAGCGAGCCGAAATTCATATCCTGCGGCATCACACGGAACACCGCCGCGCCGCCAAAGCCGTGCAGCGGTTTCATAACGACGGCACCGTGCCGTTGGCGGAAGGCGTTGATCTCGTCGAGGTCGCGCGAGATCAGGGTCGGCGGCATCAACTGCGGAAAGTCCATTACAAACAGTTTTTCCGGCGCGTTACGCACGCTTGCCGGGTCGTTCACCACCAGCGTCTTGGGATGGATGCGCTCCAGCAGATGCGTCGACGTGATGTAGGCGAGATCGAAGGGCGGGTCCTGCCGCAACAGGACCACGTCGAACGCATTGAGAGGCTCGCGTTTTGGCTCGGTGAGCGTGAAGTGGTCGCCGGCCTCATCGCGCACCGTCAGGCGCTGGATGGGCGCGACCAGTTCATCGCCGACCAGCGAAAGCTTGTCGGGGGTGTAATAGGACAGGGCATGGCCGCGCTTTTGCGCCTCCAGGAGCAACGCGAAGGTGGAATCGCCGCGGATGTTGATACGGGCGATGGGGTCCATCTGGACGGCGACGTTCAGTTTCATCGGCTGCCTTTCAGGTCGATGCGTCAAATGCCGCCAACACATGGCGCGGAAGTCGCCGCGGCGCAATCAGCATGGCATCAAATCGCATTTCAAATTCGGCATGTTCGGGATGCGCGGCCAGCCAGACGAGCGCAGCATTGATGATGCGCTGCTGCTGGTGCGGCGTGACGGCGAGTGCGGCGTCGTCAATGGTGGCACGGGCCTTGACTTCGATAAAGACGATCAGGTTGCGCCGCCGCGCCACGATGTCGATCTCGCCATGCGGGGTGCGGTAGCGCCTGGCGAGGATGCGATAACCCTTGGCCATGAGCCATGCGGCGGCGCGGCCTTCGCCGGACACACCTGTGCGGAACGCGGCGACGCGTTTGGGCGAGGCGACTTTCCGAGCAGACTCCGCGGAAGCTGCGCCGTCAGCCTTCGTCATCTCAGCCTTCATTCTGGTCGCCCCGCAGTGCCTTCGCCAGTTCAAGCGCACGCGCATAGACCTCACGGCGTGGCCGGCCTGAAAGTTTGACCACATGCGCCACCGCATCCTTGACGCTGTTGGTTTGAAGTTCTCCGCGCAGCAGTTCGTCCACCGCATCAGGCGCCATCACTTGCATCTCCGCTGCGGGCGGGCCGATCACCAGCACGAATTCGCCTCGTGTCTCAAGCGCGTCCGCCTCGCGCGCAAGCTGGACCAGCGGCGCACGCCTGATCTCTTCATGCAGCTTTGTCAGTTCGCGGCAGATAGCGGCGTCGCGGTCGCCCATGATCTCGGCGAGATCGCGTAAAGAGTCCTGCACGCGGTTGCCGGATTCAAACATCACCAGCGTCGCATCGATGCGGACAAGCTCGGCAAGACGCGCCCGGCGCGCTGCCGATTTCGCTGGCAAGAATCCTTCGAAGAAGAAGCGGTCGGTCGGCAGCGCTGCAACGGACAGCGCCGTCAGCACCGACGACGGGCCGGGCAGGGCGACCACCGCATGGCCAGCTGCAGCCGCCTCACGAACCAGCTTGAAACCGGGATCGGAGATCAGCGGCGTGCCCGCATCGGAGACCAACGCGATCGATGCACCTTGCGCGAGCGCTTCCAGGATCTTCGGCCGGACAGCTTCCGCGTTGTGCTCATGATAGGGTTTGAGCTGCGCGGAGATCGCGTAGCGCTCGGTCAGCCGCCGCGTGATGCGGGTATCTTCGCAGGCAATGATGTCGACGCCTGCGAGGGTCTCGAGGGCCCGTAATGTGATGTCGCCCAGATTGCCGATGGGGGTCGCAACCACATACAGCCCCGGCGCTGCCCTGGCCGCCGGAAAGTGATGGATGGCAATGGCAAAGCCCCGTGCGCCCGGTTCCGCCGGACCTTCAGACCTGTTTATCGGGGCGGCCTTTGCGCGCATGACAAGATACTTTTAGGGGAGAGGAGCATTTCCGCCATGGTCCAGGGCGTTGTTCCAGCCGGGAACAATTGTTATGAACAGGCAACGGCAACGTTAGGCTACCATTATCCGCCTGTTTTTGGTTAATTATTCGCCGACAATAAGCCTGAATCCCTGCGCTAAACAGGCGGAGAGGGATTCCGATCTGTTCGGTTGATCAACAACAGCGTGATCCGCAAGAGCGGGAACCGGTTTTGTAATGCGTTTGTCGTGGAGATCACGCTCAAACAAAGAGGATAAGTGCGTGGACCGATTCAATCGGCTCGGGTCGCACTCCTGGAAAAGCTGCTATGGTGGGTCCGCAAAATTCCAAATCTGCCCCGTTGGAGTCCGCTTCTATCAAGCCGGCCTCTTTGGAGCCCCAATCGCCGGCGACGACGCGGCGGACCGCGCTTGGGTTCCTGCTCGCCGCACCGCTGCTTTCGGCTTGTGCCAATGTGCAGCAGGGCGTCAATGCTTCCAATGCTGAGCTGACGCCCGCCGGCCCGCCGCAGCAGGCCACGGTCCTTGGCACCGGCCAGGTCAAGGTTGGCCTGATCCTGCCGCTCTCCGCCGCCGGCAACGCCGGGCAAGCCGCGCAGTCCATGCGTAACGCCGCCGAGATGGCGCTCGCGGAGTTTCAATCTTCGAACCTCCAGCTCCTGGTCAAGGACGACGCTGCGAGCCAGACGGGCGCACAACAGGGTGCACAGCAGGCGGTCGAAGAAGGCGCAGAGATCATTTTAGGTCCGGTGTTTGCGCCGTTGGTTCCGGCCGCTGCGCAGGTGGCGCGGGCTCGCGGCATTCCGATGATGTCCTTTTCGACCGATTCCAACGTCGCTGGTCGCGGCGTCTATCTGTTGAGCTTTCTGCCTGAGTCCGACGTCAATCGTATCGTCGAATATTCCGCCAGCATCGGCAAGCGTTCCTTCGCGGCGCTGCTGCCGAACAATGCCTACGGCGGCGTCGTGGAAGCGGCGCTCAAGCCCGCGGTGGCCCGACGGGGCGGTCGCCTGGTTGCGTTCGAAAAATATGGCACGGATCAGGCTGGACCAGCGCGCACCATCGCACAGGCACTTGGCCGCGCGGATGCACTTCTCCTGGCGGACGACGGTGATGCCGTCGTTGCGGTTGCGGATGCCCTGACAGCGGCGGGTGCGAACCTGCGCAATATCCAACTGCTCGGCACCGGGCAGTGGGACAATCCGCGCATCCAGGCAAGCCCGGTGCTGCAGGGCGGGCTTTACGCCGCGCCGGATCCGGCAGGCTTCATCGCCTTCGCTGGCCGCTATCGCGCCAAGTACGGTTCCGAGCCGGTGCGCGCCGCAACGCTTGCCTATGACGCCGTAGCGCTCATTGCTGCACTCGCGCGCACCCAGGGCGCCCAGCGTTTCTCGTCCGACGTTCTCACCAACTCCTCCGGCTTTACCGGTATCGATGGTCTGTTCCGCTTCCGCTCCGACGGCACCAATGATCGCGGGCTTGCAGTGATGAAGGTCGCGGCGGGCGGTGGCGTGCCTGTTGCGGGTCCGCCGAAGAGCTTTGGGGCATAGCATCAAGGCGGCCCACCTTTTCCCCGAAGCAAGGTGGCGGACGGGGAATCAATCTGGTCTTTTTTCCTTGTTTGAGCGTGATTTTCGCACAAACGCCTTCCGGGAGCGTTTGCGCAGGACGATCACGCTCTATGCCGCCAGATCCGCGACCACGGCGTCCAGCACGGGAAATCCGCTGCTCGTTACGCGTAGCCGACCGGCTGCGTCGATGGTGATGGCCCCTTCCTCGCGCAAGAGTGCGATGCGGCGCGGATCGAGCGGGCGGCCAGCAAGTGCCGCGTAGCGCTGGGGGTCGATGCCTTCGGCCAGACGCAATCCCATCAGCAAAAATTCGTCTGCGCGCTCTTCGCTGTTGAGAAGATCGTCAGTGATGACGCCATGGCCGTTCGCTTCGACCCGCATCAGCCAGGTCTCAGGACGCTTGTCTGTGGCGGTGGCGTGCCTGATGCCGCCAATATCGAGCCGGCCGTGTGCGCCAGGGCCGATGCCGGCATATTCATCGCTGCGCCAATAGACGAGATTGTGACGGCACTCGGCGCCGCGCCGCGCATGGTTGGAAATTTCGTATGCGGGCAGGCCAAGCTTGCCGCAGGTCTCCTGCGTGACATCGTAGAGAGCGCGCGCGACAGCTTCGTCCGGTGTCTTCAACTTGCCGGCTTGGTGCAGGCCGAAGAATGGCGTGCCTTCTTCGATGGTCAATTGATAGAGCGAGAGGTGCTCGGCGGCCTCGTCGATCGCGCGACGAAGCTCGGCTTCCCACATCTCGGGTGTCTGGCCGGGGCGGGCGTAGATCAGGTCGAAGGAATAGCGATCGAAGGAACGCCGCGCGATCGCAACCGCCTCAAGCGCCTCGCGGGCGCTGTGCAGCCGGCCCAGCATCTTCAACGAGACGTCATCGAGCGCCTGTACACCAAGAGAAACCCGATTGACGCCAGCGGCACGATAGCCGGCAAAGCGCATGGCTTCGACGCTGGTGGGATTGGCTTCCAGTGTGATTTCGATGTCGCCCGCTGTTTGCCAGTACTTGCTGATCGCATCGAGCACGGCGCCGACCGTGGCGGGCTGCATCAGGGACGGCGTGCCGCCCCCAAGGAAGATCGAGGTGACCTCGCGGCCGGGTACGCGAGCCGCGGTGGCGGCAATTTCGCGCTCAAAGGCCCGCGCGAACCGCTCCTCGTCGACGCCAGCGTGGCGGACGTGGCTGTTGAAGTCGCAATACGGGCACTTCGACAGGCAGAACGGCCAGTGCACATAGACGCCGAAGGCCGGTTTCTCAGCGGGCAGCTTCTCAGGGCGCGTTTTCTCAGGGCGCGTTTTCTCAGGGCTCATGGAGGCAGATCTCCGCAAGCTTCACGAAAGCGCGGGCCCGGTGCGAAAGGCCGAGGCCCAGAGGCGGCAGGCCGTGCTTCTCAATGCTGGTCATCTCGCCGAAGGTCCGTGTGTGGCCTTCGGGCAGAAACATCGGGTCGTAGCCGAAGCCGGCCGTGCCGCGCGGTGGCCAGACCAGCGTGCCGTCGGCGCGCGCTTCGACTTCCTCAAGATGGTCGTCGGGCCAGGCGACGCAGAGCGCGGAAACGAAGTGCGCTCTTCGGCCGTCCGCTGTGGTGGCGCCGCGCTCGTGCAACAGGCGCTCGATCCGCGTCATTGCTCCGGTGAAGTCCTTGTTCGGACCAGCCCAGCGCGCGCTGTAGATGCCGGGCGCGCCATCGAGCGCATCGACCACAAGACCCGAATCATCGGCGAAGGCCGGAATTCCGGCTGCCTTCGCAGCCGCGCCCGCTTTGATCCGGGCGTTCTCGCGGAAATCGCGGCCGGTCTCTTCGGGCTCAGGCAGCCCAAGTTCGGCAGCCGAAATAGCCACGACGCCGTACGGCCCCAGAAGCTCCTGCATCTCAGTGAGCTTGCCGGGATTGTGGGTCGCAATGACTAGCCTGCCTGTGATTGCACGATGCATGGGCATCATTCTTGCAAAGTAATTGCCGGCTTCGGATTATGCCACCGCCAGTTTCTGCAGGTCCACGAGACGTGCGACACCCTTGCGTGCCAGGGTCATCAGGGAAAGGAACTCTTCCTCAGTGAACGGCTCGCGTTCCGCGGTGCCCTGCACCTCGATAATGCGGCCGTCGCCGGTCATGACGAAATTGGCGTCGGTTTCGGCCTCAGAATCCTCGGCGTAGTCGAGGTCGAGCACCGGCGTGCCGTTATATATGCCGCAGGAAATTGCAGCGACATTGTTGCGCAACACGTTGCTCTTGACCATGTTGCGCGCCTTCATCCAGTTGATGCAGTCGGCGAGGGCAACCCAGGCACCGGTGATGGAGGCCGTGCGTGTGCCGCCATCGGCCTGCAGCACGTCGCAATCGACCGTGATCTGGCGTTCGCCGAGCGCTTCGAGGTTGATGATAGTGCGTAAGGACCGACCGATCAGCCGCTGGATCTCCATGGTGCGCCCGCCTTGTTTGCCGGCGGATGCCTCACGGCGGGTGCGTTCCAAGGTTGCGCGCGGCAACATGCCATATTCGGCGGTGACCCAGCCACGGCCCTGGCCCTTCAGCCAAGGCGGCAGGCGGTCCTCGAGCGTGGCGGTGACCAGCACATGGGTGTCGCCGAACTTAACAAGGCATGAACCTTCCGCATATTTGACCACGCCGCGCTCCAACGTCACGGGGCGCAGTTCGTCCGGCGCACGGCGGCTTGGCCGCATGGGAATCCTCCAAAATCCAAGGGAAAAGGGTGTTGGCGGTGCTTGTAGGTGGGCGAAGGCTGGGCGGCAAGGGGGGGACAAGGGGGAAAGCAAGCCTTTTTCCACCCGAATGGGGTGCTTGTCAGAGGCCGTCCGAATGGACAATTTAAGGCGTTCGAGAGGAGTTGATGTCTGTGGCCCATCACGATCCGATTCTGATCGCGCAGCGCGCAGGCTTTGCCCAGCTCAATGAGCGCTCGCGCGACATCTTTCGTCAGATCGTCGAGAGTTATCTGGCTACCGGCGAGCCGGTTGGCTCGCGTAACATTTCGCGCCTGATCACCGTTCCGCTGTCACCGGCTTCGGTGCGCAACGTCATGGCCGATCTGGAACAGCTCGGCCTGATCTATGCGCCACACACCTCCGCCGGGCGGCTGCCCACAGAACTGGGCTTGCGATTCTTTGTCGACGCCTTGATGCAGGTTGGCGAACTCAACGAAGCCGAGCGGCAGTCGATCCAGAGCAAGCTTACATCCGTCGGCCATACCCAGTCGGTTGAAGCAGCGCTGGAAGAAGCGCTGACACGGCTGTCGGGCCTGACCCGGGCGGCAGCCGTGGTGCTGACCCCGAAATCCAATGCCCGGCTGAAACATATTGAGTTCGTCCGCCTGGAGCCGGAGCGGGCCCTGGTGATCCTGGTCGGCGAGGACGGCCAGGTGGAAAACCGCGTGCTGACGCTGCCGCCCGGGGTTCCCGGCTCGGCCTTGACGGAGGCGAGCAATTTCCTCAATGCGCGGATCCGGGGCCGAACATTGGCCGAGGCGCGGCTCGAGCTCGAAACAGCGCTCGCCATGGCGCGTGCGGAGCTCGATCAGTTGACGCAGAAGGTGGTCTCTGCAGGCATCGCGGCTTGGTCCGGCGGCGAACACGAGGACCGCCAGCTCATCGTGCGTGGTCACGCCAATCT
>JGI24705J35276_12237815_pt1 | contig 13325 bp, 8 predicted proteins | sample TergutNt197P4_FD_35276 | JGI IMG/M metagenome (IMG submission 35276)
CCATAACCCCGATTGGTGGTTATGGATTCCGGGCTCGCGACTACGTCGCGCCCCGGAATGACGAACCCATAGGACCACACCAAATCGATTCATCAATTGTCGGACCAGCCCTTTGGTCTGCCAGCCAGCACCCGGCTCTCCCTGCACCCTCAGCACTTCATGAGGGAAGCCAAACCTCGGGCGATCCGCGCCGCGAGAATACACGCACTCGGCCGGGCTGGTGCTACGCCGTTCAGGTGCGCCCTTGCCGTCCCGATAAGGAGGGACGTGAATGACTGACATATTAAGAACAATTTCTACGCTTTGCGATGCGGCATTCGATGATGAAGAGCATTTGCCTGATCGCACTACACTTGTCTTCGATGCGCTCGATGCCGATTGCCGACAAAGCGCTGAATTGCTGATTGGAAATTGCTGAATTTGGAGTTTCACCCGTGTTTCGTACCATAGACGACATCCGCAATGACCTGATCAAAGCCGGCATCGCCAAGACCGAGGCCGATTTGCTCGCGCGACAGGCCAGGCCGGCCGTGTGGCTGAAAACGAGCAAGGTCGACGACGAATCGGCGATCGCCATTACCGCCACCAAGCTGGGCGGACGTCCCGATCTGCCCGCGGACGCCATATGGCCCGTTCGACCGGCTTACCCCGATGTCGCAAAACGCACCAAGTTTCTTCTTCAAGATGTGGCCGATCCAGACAAGGCATGGTCATGGGCCCAGCCCGAACAACGCGAGATATTTCGTCAGGACGCACTGAACCGCATCGAGATGATCCAGAGCGAACAGCCTTTGTCCTTTGTCGCCCAGATCAATCTGGCCGAGATGTGGGCAGCAGGTCCGCTGGACCCGGACATGCCACGGCAAGGGGTGCTATCCATTTTCTATGACATGGTCGAGCAGCCTTGGGGATTCGATCCGCAAGACCGCATCGCCTTCGCCATTCTGTTCAATGACACCGAGGGCAAGCAATGGGCGCGACGCGATGAACCAGCCCCGTTACGCGCCCTTGCACCCAGCTATCGCCTCTCGCCTTTGGCTTGCACTGCCCATGCATGCATGACGCCCTTGCCGGCCAATACAGCCCAATACCGCCAACTGGGGCTACCAGATGCATTTCTGGACCAGCTGTGGGAAAATTGGCACTGGTCCGAAAACGGCCCCACCTCGTCGGAGAATGGCGAGAACTGGAAGTGCCACCACGTGTGCGGCTGGCCCACGCCGGTTCAGGGCGACATGCAGACTGAGTGCGCGCTGGTGGATTCCGGACACGACGTCGGCCACGGAGACGCCTATAAGGACCCCGCGCTCGCAGCCCTTCGCGCCACGGCAACCAACTGGCTGCTGCTGGTCCAAATCGGCTCCGACGACAAGGGCGACATGATGTGGGGCGACAGCGGTCAAGTCTACGTCTGGATTCGCCGCGACGATCTCAAGGCCAGGCGCTTTGAAAACGCCTGGCTCATTCAGCAATGCTACTGAAGCGGTTGTGGTTATGGATTCCGGGCTCGCGACTTCGTCGCGTCCCGGAATGACCGTCTCAATATCGCACAGTCATTCCGGGGCGCGAAGCGAGCCCGGAAATCCATAACCACAAGCGAATGAAATGGCCGCACTGCGCCCGCCCGGTAAGCAGCAAACTCAGTCCGCTATTATTTGGGGCAGCCTCGATACAGCCTCTCCAACTAACGCTCGTGGCTATGGATTCCGGGCTCGGCGCTATCGCGCCGCCCCAGAATGACGACAAGGGCCAGACCTCCGCAGCATGACCATTTGAAGATGCCTGCCTATATTGGTGCCTGATCCGCGAATCAGGCAGGCCATGCGCGTTTTCAACGTTCCAGTTTCCGTTCCATTCTTGCGCACGGTCGTGGCCGCGCTGCTCGATGGCCGGCTGGTCGATGGCTTCGAAGCGCGCAAGGCGCCTGCGCGGCTGGCGGACGCGACGCTCTATTTGCCGACGCGGCGCGCCGTGCGGACTGCGCGGGAAGTCTTCCTCGAGGAGATGAAGGCTGACGCCGTGGTGCTGCCGCGGATCGTCGCGCTCGGCGATATCGACGAGGACGAACTCGCCTTCACTGAAGAGGCCGAGCCCTTCGATGGCAGGGCGCCGCTCGACATCCCGCCCAAACTCGGCGAGCTCGAACGCCGCTTGATGCTGGCGCGGCTCGTCGCGGCCTGGGCGCAAAGCCCGGTGTCGGCGCCGCTGGTGGTCGGCGGCCCGGCGTCGACGCTCGCACTCGCCTCGGACCTCGCGCGACTGATCGACGACATGGTCACCCGCGGCGTCGAATGGAGCGCGCTCGATCATCTGGTGCCCGACCAGCTCGACCAATATTGGCAGTACTCGCTCGATTTCCTGCGCATCGCCCGCAAGGCCTGGCCGGATCATCTCGCCGAGATCAGCCGGATCGAACCCGCAGCGCGGCGCGATCTCCTGATCGCGGCGGAAGCTGCGCGGCTGACCGCGCAACAGGGCGGGCCTGTCATCGCAGCCGGCTCGACCGGTTCGATGCCCGCCACAGCAAAATTTCTACATGCGGTGGCTTCGCTGCCGCACGGCGCGGTAGTGCTGCCGGGACTCGATACCGATCTCGACGAAGAGGCGTGGCAGACGATCGCCGGTACCAAGGATTCGCAAGAGAAGTTCACGACGCCGCCGACGTCGAACCATCCGCAATATGCGATGCACGCGCTGTTGCAGCGGCTCGGCATCAAGCGAGGTGACGTCGAAACGCTGCAGCCGCCCGCACCTCGCGGCCGCGACATCCTGGCATCGGAAGCGATGCGGCCATCCAATGCGACTTCGCAGTGGCACGACCGGCTGAAGCAGGCCGATGTCGCCGCGAAAATCCGCGACGGCATGACAAACCTCGCAGTCGTCGAGGCACCCAGTCCGGAGATGGAGGCGCTCGCGATTGCGGTCGCGATGCGCGAGGCCCATCATCTCGGCAAGTCGGCGGCATTGGTGACGCCGGACCGCGCCCTGGCGCGACGCGCTATGGCGGCGCTCGATCGCTGGAAGCTCGCCGTCAACGATTCCGGCGGCGACGCGCTGATGGAGACGTCGGCGGGGATCTTCGCGCGCCTTGCCACTGAGGCCGCAGCCAAGGGGCTGGAGCCGCCGACCCTGCTAGCGCTGTTGAAACACCCGCTGTGCCGGCTTGGCGGTACGATGGGCGCGTGGAAGACGGCAATCGAAGGACTGGAGCTCGCAATTCTGCGCGGGACACGTCCGCCTGCGGGCACTGCGGGGCTCGACCGCGAATTTGCGCGCTTCCGCGCCGAGTTGGAGAAGCTGTGGCGTAAGGAACCGTCCTCGCTGCATCCATCAGAACCGCGCGCGCATCTCACAGCGGAAGACATCGAGCACATTCAGGCGCTGATCTCCGCCCTGCAAAAAGCCCTGGCACCGATCGAGAGCCTGCCGCCGTCAGGACCTTACGATTTCGCCGAACTCGCCCACCGGCACCGCGAGATCCTGACTGACCTCTCGCGCGATGAGCAAGGCATCGCGCTCGCCTTCGACGCACATGAGGGATTGGCGCTGGCATCCGCCTTCGATGATCTGCTTGGTGAGCAAACAAAGAGCGGGCTGATGGTCGCGCTGTCGGATTATCCGGAGGTGTTCCAGACGGCATTCGCCGAGCGCGCGGTGCGGCGCCCCGAGAAGCGAGATGCGCGGCTGTCCATCTACGGTCCGCTGGAATCCCGCCTGATGCAGACCGACCGCGTCATCATCGGCGGCTTGATCGAAGGTGTCTGGCCGCCGACACCGCGCATCGATCCCTGGCTGAGCCGGCCCATGCGACACGAGCTCGGCCTCGATCTGCCGGAGCGGCGCATCGGACTTTCAGCGCACGACTTCGCGCAGCTGCTCGGCACCGACGAGGTGATCCTCACCCATTCCGCCAAAGCCGGCGGCGCGCCGGCGGTCGCCTCGCGCTTCCTGCACCGCCTGGAAGCGGTCGCGGGCGAAACGCTGTGGAAGGCGGCAAGGCACGCCGGCGACAGCTATGTCCGCTTCGCCCATGCGCTGGATCAGCCTGCCACGGTCGTGCCGATCGCGCAGCCAGCGCCACGGCCACCGCGCGCAGCACGGCCGCTGAAGCTTTCGGTCACCGCCATCGAGGATTGGCTGCGCGATCCCTATACGATCTACGCCAGACATATCCTCAAGCTCGCCGCGCTCGATCCCGTCGACATGCCGTTGTCGGCGGCCGACCGCGGCTCCGCGATCCACGAAGCTCTCGGCGAATTCACGCAACGGTTTGCCCGCCGCCTGCCCGACGATCCGGCACGGAGCCTACGCGAGATCGGCGAGAAATATTTCGCGCCATTGATGGAGCGCCCCGAAGCGCAGGCGCTGTGGTGGCCGCGCTTCCAACGCATCACGCGATGGTTTGCGGATTGGGAGATCACGCGGCGCGAGACCATCAAAACGATCGCGGCCGAGATCTGGGGCGAGATCATCATTCCGCTCGACAACGGGCGCACCTTCCATCTCTCGGCGCGCGCCGACCGTATCGAGCGCCGGCTGGGCGGCGGTTACGCAATCCTCGACTACAAGACCGGCCAGGCGCCGACCGCCAAGCAGGTCCGCATGGGCTTGTCGCCGCAGCTCACGCTGGAAGCGGCGATCCTGCGCGAGGGCGGATTCCGGGACATTGACGCGGGCTCAGCCGTGAGCCAGCTCGCTTACATCAAGCTGAGCGGCAACAATCCGCCCGGCGAGGAACGGCTATTGGAGCTGAAGATCAACGCCCGTGACACGCCGCAACCGCCGGATACGGCCGCGGCCGAGGCGCGGCAAAAGCTGGAGGCGTTGGTTCGCGCCTTCGAGGACGAGAACCAACCTTACACTTCGCTCGATCTGCCGATGTGGACCAATCGCTACGGCGCCTACGACAACCTCGCCCGCATCAAGGAGTGGTCGGCCGCGGGCGGATTGGGGACGGAGTAATGGCGAAAGCGCCGCGTCCCATCCCCGATGCCGTACGCGCCACTCAGGCACGCGCGTCGGACCCGGCTGCGTCGGCCTTCGTGTCGGCCAATGCCGGCTCCGGCAAGACCCATGTGCTGGTGCAGCGGGTCGTCCGGCTCCTGCTCGCCGGCGTGCCACCGGAAAAGATCCTCTGCATCACCTTCACCAAAGCAGCCGCCGCCAACATGGCCGAGCGCGTGTTCTCGACGCTTGGTCATTGGGTGACACTCGATGATGACAAGCTCGACGTGGCAATCCGCGAGGCCGGCATCCCCCACCCTACCGCACGATTGCGGCAGTCCGCGCGCAAGCTCTTTGCGTGCGCCCTGGAGACCCCGGGCGGGTTGAAGGTACAGACCATTCATGCGCTCTGCACGCGCCTGCTGCAGCAATTTCCGTTCGAGGCCAACGTGCCCGCGCGCTTTGCCGTGATCGATGAGCGCGACCAGACCGAGATGATGGAACGCGCCAACCTGAAGGTGCTGCTGGAAGCCGCGCGCGATCCGGACAGCGCCACCGGACGCGCGCTGCAAACCGCGATGGCGAGCGCCGCCGACGCTACCTTCAAGGACCTGGTGCGCGAAGCCTGCCTCAGCCACGATCATTTTATGGCCTGGACCGATGCCGCCGGCAGCGTCGAGGCTGCTGCGGCGCAAATGTCGGCCGCGCTCGGCATCGACTTGAGCGATCGCATCGAAGAGATCGAACGGCAGATCGTGGACGGACCATTCCTGGCGCGATCGCGCTGGGAGGCGATCGCGACCGCTCTCGACAGCGGCAGCGAATCCGACCGTAAACAGGCAGGCCGGCTGCGGGAGGCGGCGGCCTTATCCGGCGGTGCGCAGGTCGATGCCTATCTCGGCGTATTCCTCACCGACGAGAAGTCGCCGCGCAAAGCGCTGCTGACGAAAAAATTCGCCGACACTTCCGTCGGCAACCTGTTCGAGGCGGAGGCCCGGCGCATCCACCCGCTGATCGAGCGTCGGCGGGCGATCGTGGTCCGCGACCGCAGCGAGGCGCTGCTGCATATCGCGACCGCTACGGCTGCGAACTACCGGCGCGAGAAGCAGGAACGCGGATTGCTGGACTATGACGATCTGATCGACAAGACGCTTGCGATGCTGGATCGCGTCAGCGCTGGCTGGGTCCACTACAAACTCGACCGCGGCGTCGATCATGTCCTGATTGACGAGGCGCAGGATACGAGCCCGCGGCAGTGGGACATCGTCGCGCATATCATTGCTGAATTCACAGCCGGCGAAGGCGCTCGCGATCGTCTGACCCGCACAATCTTTGCGGTCGGCGACGAGAAGCAGTCGATCTTCTCCTTCCAGGGCGCCGCCCCGCGCGAATTCGACCTGCGCCGCCGCGAACTGCACCGGAAGTTCACCGAGGCCGGACTGAAATTCGATCCGGTCTCGTTCACCTACTCCTTCCGCTCGGGAGCGACGATTCTGCAATCGGTCGACCACGTCTTCCACGAGCCGACGATCTACCGCAGCATCCACTCAGAGGATATCGGCCATCCCCTGCACAACGCACTTTCCGATGCCGGGCCGAGCCTGATCGAGCTCTGGGAGCTCGAGGAGCCCGACGACAAGCAGAACATCGAGGGCTGGCGCGCTCCGTTCGACGGCGTGTCCGTCACCAGTCCGGAAGTGAAGCTTGCCCGACGCGTCCAGGGCGAGATCAGGCAGCTGGTTGAGAGCGGCACCATGACCGGCCACGCGGGAGAACGGCGGCCGTTGCGCTATGGCGATGTGCTGGTACTGGTGCGGCGACGCGGCAAAGCCTTCGACGCCGTAATCCAAGCCTTGAAGCACGCTAATATCCCCGTCGCCGGTGCCGACCGCCTCAAGCTCACCGAGCACATCGCGATCGTCGATCTCATGAATCTTGCCGACGCGCTGCTGCTGCCACAGGATGACCTCGCGCTTGCGGTGGCGCTGAAGAGCCCGCTGTTCGGCCTCAACGACGACGATCTGTTCGCATTGGCGCACACGCGAGAGGGCTCGTTGCGGCACGCGATCGGCGAACGCGCTGAAATCGACGAGAGGTTCAGGTCTGTACTGCGCCGGCTGGAGACTTGCGAGACGCGCGCACGCCATCAGACGCCATTTGCGTTCTATGCATGGCTGCTCGGCGGCGACGGCGGGCGCGCGCGCATCCTGCGCCGCCTCGGGCCAGAGGCCAATGACGCGCTCGACGAATTCCTTGAGCTTGCGCTGAACCATGAACGCAAGGCGCCAGCCTCGCTGCAAGGCTTCATGGCTTGGCTGCGCGCGGCCGACACCGAGGTCAAACGTGACATGGAGATCTCGCGCGACGAGGTGCGCGTGATGACCGTGCACGGCGCCAAGGGCCTGGAAGCCTCGATCGTGTTTCTGGTCGATACCACGACTTCGCCGTCAGACACGCAGCGCCTGCGCCTGATCCACCTGCCGCGAGACAATGAAGGCAAGGTCGTGGTCTGGGCTGACAAGAAGGCCGACGATCCCGCAGCCGTAGCGGCCGGCCGCGCGAACATGCTCACCAACACGGAGGACGAGTATCGCCGTCTGCTCTACGTCGCGATGACCCGCGCGGCTGATCGGCTGATCGTCGGCGGCTGCAAGCCGGGCAATTCGAAATCGGTTCGCGAGTTCTGCTGGTACGACCTGATCGCGAAGGGGCTCGCCAATTCCGGCTTGCAGGAACAGACGATCGAGACGCCGTACGGACAGGCGAAACGCTTTGCGCGGCCGGAGGACATCGCGGCCGATATCATGCCCTCGGGCACGGACGGCGCAGCCATATCGGAACAAACAGAACTGCCGCCCTGGCTGCAAGCGCCGGCGTCCCCTGAAGCCAGCGATGACGATGTGCTGCGCCCCGCCCGCGACGAAAGTGAGGGCCGCGCGCTTCGAGGCGGCGAATCGATCCAGGCCAGAACGTTTGCGCTGCGGCGCGGTACGCTTGTGCATCGGCTGCTGCAATCCTTGCCGGATGTCGCAGCAGAAAGGCGTCGCGACGCGGCGCTTGCATTCCTGTCGCGCACCGCCTCGGACTGGACCGAGGCCGACCGCGAGACGCTTGCGACGAAGGTGCTTAGACTGATCTGCGAACCACGCTTTGCTGTGGTCTTTGCTGCCGGCAGCCGCGCCGAGGTGCCGATCGTTGGCCGCCTGGAGCGGGCCGGTCGAGCGCCAGCGCTGGTGTCCGGGCAGATTGACCGGCTGGTGGTGACGGAAAGCGAGGTCCTGATCGTCGATTTCAAGACCAACCAGACACCGCCCAAGCACCTGGAAGACGTCCCGGCCAGCTACGTCCGACAGCTTGCGCTGTACCGGGCCTTGTTGCGCAAGCTCTATCCCCAACTGCCTGTCCGCGCCGCCCTACTCTGGACAGAAACCCTTGAATTTACGGAGATTTCAGTCTCCGCGCTGGACGCGGAGCTGACATCTGCTCATCTCCGCGTGACCGAACTTGACCAGGCAGAGGCGCGTTCATAGGTTCGCGCTATGATACCGGCGCGATTCTAGGTCGCGCCTTTTCCGTTAACCGAACGAGGTATTCCATGGCCGTTGGCAAGGTTTCAGACACCGATTTCGAAGCCGAAGTACTCAAGGCGGACGGCCCGGTGGTCGTCGATTTCTGGGCCGAGTGGTGCGGCCCCTGCCGCATGATCGCACCGGCTCTCGACGAGATTGCTGGCGCGATGGGCGACAAGGTCAAAATCGTCAAGCTCAACGTCGATGAAAGCCCGAAGACGGCCTCGAAATACGGCGTGATGTCGATCCCCACCCTGATGATCTTCAAGGGCGGCGAGATGGCCTCCCGCCAGGTCGGCGCAGCGCCCAAGGCGAAGCTGCAGCAGTGGATCACGGCTGCAGTCTGAGCGAAGATTTTGTACCCTAGCGGCGCGCAATGCCGAAGCGCCATCCCTTTAACCAGACGAGGTAGTCCAGTGGCCGTTGGCAATGTTTCCGACGCGGATTTCGAAGCAGAGGTACTCAAGGCGAACGGCCCTGTGGTTGTCGATTTCTGGGCCGAATGGTGCGGCCCCTGCCGCCACATCGTCGCACCCGCGCTCGACGAGATCGACGGCGCAATGGGTGATAAGGTCAAGATCGTCAAGTTCAACGTCGACGAAAATCCAAAGACGACGACGAAGTATGGCGTGATGTCGGTCCCGACACTGATGATCTTCAAGGGCGGCGAGATGACTTCCCGTCAGGTTGGTGCCTTGCCGAAGGCGAAACTGCAGCAGTGGATCTCGGCTGCGGTCTGATCCGATTCGCTTCAATCTGTTTTTTCGAAACGGCCGGCATTCGCCGGCCGTTTGCGTTACGAAAGGTTCAGTCTGGCGGCGTGCCATTGATGGCGAGCACGTGGCCGGCGAGATAGAGCGAGCCGGTGATCAGGATGCGCGGCGGCACCTCGTAGGCAAGCAGGGACAGCGCACGCAGCGCCGCTTCGATGCCGGGCGCGACCTGCACGCGCATGCCGACACCGCGCGCAGCATCTGCGAGCTGATCCGGCGGCATCGCGTTGTCGCGATCGGGGATGGGCACGGCGATGATATGGCGGGTAAGGCCGGCAAAATTGGCGAGGAAGCCGTTGGCGTCCTTGTTCGCCATCATGCCCGCAATCACGACCAGCGGCCGCGACACCCGCTCTTCGAGATCGCCGAGTGCCGCAGCGGCCACGCGCCCGCCTTCGGCGTTGTGGCCGCCATCAAGCCAGATCTCGCAGCCTTGCGGTCCACAATCCAGCAGCGGCCCCGAAGAAAGGCGCTGCATCCGCGCCGGCCATTCGGCGTTGACAATGCCGGCCTCGAACGCGCCATGGCTGATCTTGAACGGACTGATCTTGAACGTACCCACGGCGCGCAGCGTCGCGATTGCCAAGCCGGCGTTATCGAATTGATGGCGACCGAACAGCCGGGGCGCAGCAAGGTCCATCAGACCACAATCGTCCTGATAGACCAGCCGCCCGTGCTCGACATTGACGTGCCAGCTTTCGCCTGATGCGAACAGCGGCGCTTGTTTGCGCCTGGCCTGCGCTTCGATCACAGACATCGCTTGCGGATGCTGCTCCGCGGAGATCACCGGCGTCCCGCGCTTGATGATCGCGGCCTTCTCGCCGGCAATCGCGTAAAGCGTATCGCCCAGGAATTCGGTGTGATCCATGCTGATGGGTGTCATGACGCAAGCGAGTGGTGCCTCGATGACGTTGGTGGCATCCAACCGTCCGCCGAGCCCGACCTCGAGAAGCAAAACGTCCGCCGGACGCTGCGCGAACAGCGAAAATGCCGCCGCCGTCTGGAGCTCGAAAATCGTGACGGGCTCACCGGCATTGGCGCGCTCGCAGGCCTCCAGCGCACCACGCAGTTCGTCGTCACCGACGAGGACGCCGCCGCCAACGTAGCCTATCCGATAGCATTCGTTGAGGCGCACGAGATAGGGCGAGGTATAAGCATGGACGCGCAAGCCTGCCGCTTCCAGCGTCGCTCGCAGATAAGCGATTGTCGAGCCTTTGCCATTGGTCCCGGCGACATGGATCACCGGCGGCAGTTTACGCTCGGGATGATCCAATCGCTCAAGCAGCCGGTGCATCCGCTCCAGGCCGAGATCAATCCGCTTCGGATGCAGCGTGGACAGCCGCGCGATCAGCTCGCCGAGCGAGGATCGCGGGCTTTCGGCAGGCGTGTTCACGCGTGCGGCGCGGCCGGCGCCACTTCGGGAGCCTCAATGATCTCGGCACCGGCGATTTCTTGCGCTGGCTTTGGTTCGGCGCCCAATACCGGCGATTTCGTCAAGATCCGGCAGAGCCGCGCCAGGGTAGGACGCAGATCGTGGCGGTGCACGACCATGTCGACCATGCCATGCTCCTTCAGGTATTCGGCACGCTGGAAGCCTTCCGGCAGCTTCTCGCGGATGGTCTGCTCGATGACGCGCGCTCCGGCAAAGCCGATCAGCGCGCCTGGCTCGGCGATCTGCACGTCGCCCAGCATGGCATAGGAGGCGGTGACGCCCCCTGTGGTAGGATTTGTCAGTACCACGATGTAGGGCTGCCTTACCTCGCGCAGCATCTGCACAGCGACCGTGGTGCGGGGCATCTGCATCAGCGACAAGATGCCTTCCTGCATGCGCGCGCCGCCGGAAGCGGCGAACACAATGAACGGCACCTTCTTCTCGACCGCCAGTTCAAGCCCCCGGACGATGGCTTCGCCCGCGGCCATGCCGAGCGAACCGCCCATGAAATCAAAATCCTGCACCGCGATCACCACAGCGGCGCCTTCAAGCTTGCCAAAGCCGACCTTGATCGCGTCGTTCAGGCTGGTTTTCGCCCGCGCATCTCTGACGCGGTCGACATATTTCTTCTCATCGCGAAACTTGAGCGGATCGGGAGCAACTGCGGGCAACGCGACATCGTACCACGTCTCGTTATCGAAGATCGATTTCAGGCGCGCCTCCGCGCCCATGCGCATGTGGTAGTTCGAGCCGGGAATGACGAACTGATTGGCCTCGACGTCCTTGAAGAACACGAGCTGTCCCGAATCGGGGCACTTGATCCACAGGTTCTCCGGCGTATCCCGCCGCAGTATATTGCGGATTTTCGGCCGTACCACATTGGTGAGCCAGTTCATGATTTACTCCGTACTGCGACGATCACCATCGCCGTGAGACTATATGGCGGCCCGGACACTGCCCAGCAAGCCGCCGTTTTCGGCCCGTTTGCCGTCCTATCCGGTAGCCTGCGCACCGCGTACTCCTTGCGCCAATGCGCTGGCAAGATCGACCACCGCACCAACGGTTTTCGTGGTGGCACGCCCCGCCGAATTGAGGCTCCCGCTCAGCGCATCCACGAGTGCGGTGCCGACCACGGCGCCATCGGCATGCCCGGCAATGGCTCGAGCTGCCTGTGGCGTGCGGATGCCGAAGCCGACGCAGACCGGAAGCGCGGTGTGCCGCTTGATGCGGCCGACCGCCTCGCCGACGGATTTGGAATCTGCCGCCGCGGCGCCGGTGATGCCGGTGACCGAGACGTAATAGACAAAGCCCGAGGTATTGGCGAGCACCACCGGCAGCCGCTTGTCATCGGCGGTCGGCGGTACCAGCCGGATGAAATTCAGTCCAGCGTTCAGCGCGGGAACGCACAGTTCGGCGTCTTCTTCCGATGGCAGGTCAACGATGATGAGGCCGTCGACGCCGGCGCTCTTGGCGTCAGAAAGGAACCTATCGACGCCATAGACATAGATCGGATTGTAATAGCCCATCAGCACCAGCGGTGTGGCGTTGTCTTCCTTCCGAAAACCACGCACCAGCTCCAAGGTCCTCCGCAGCGTCATGCCCGCTTTCAGCGCGCGCAGCCCCGCGGCCTGAATCGACGGACCATCAGCCATCGGATCGGTGAAGGGCATGCCGATCTCGATCACGTCGGCACCCGCTTTCGGCAGCGCCTTGATGATCTCGAGCGAGGTTGCTGGATCAGGATCGCCAGCCATCAGAAAAGTGACGAAGGCTGCGCGGCCTTGGCTTTTCAATTCGGCGAAACGAGTATCGATACGCGTGGTCATGATGCGGCAATCGCTGTGCTATTCGTCTCCCCGATGGGGAGAAAGCTGTAAGACGAGAGACTCCCCGGCGGCGAGAGGTAAAGGAATTGCGTTTGGCCAGTCACTTGATCCTGCCTTTCAGGATTTCGCCGACCTGCGGCACATCCTTGTCGCCGCGACCGGAAAGATTAACCACCATCAGGTGATCCTTGGGCCGCTTCGGCGCGAGCTCCATCACTTTGGCGATGGCGTGCGCGGGCTCAAGCGCGGGGATGATGCCTTCGAGGCGCGACAGCAACTGGAAGGCCGCAAGCGCCTCCTCGTCCGTCGCCGACAGATAATTCACTCGCCCAATCTCATGCAGCCAGGAATGCTCAGGGCCAATGCCGGGGTAGTCGAGCCCGGCCGAGATCGAATGCGCGTCCTGGATCTGGCCGTCGTCATTCATCAGGAGATAGGTGCGATTGCCATGCAGCACGCCCGGCCTGCCGCCTGCGATCGAGGCCGCATGCAGTTGCGTCAGCCCGTGGCCGGCCGCCTCGACGCCGAAAATCTCCACGGAAGCATCATCGAGAAAGGGATGAAACAGCCCCATCGCGTTGGAGCCGCCACCGATGCAGGCGACGAGCGAATCCGGGAGCCGTCCTTCGACCTCCTGCAGCTGCTGGCGCGTTTCGTGGCCGATCACCGACTGAAAATCGCGCACCAGCGTCGGATAGGGATGCGGACCGGCCACCGTGCCGATGCAATAGAAGGTGTTGTGCACGTTGGTGACCCAGTCGCGCAGCGCTTCGTTCATCGC
>JGI24705J35276_12237814_pt1 | contig 13312 bp, 11 predicted proteins | sample TergutNt197P4_FD_35276 | JGI IMG/M metagenome (IMG submission 35276)
GCCGGCAAATCGGGAGAAGTATCTCCCCTCGCATCGTGGGTGTTGCGCCATCAATTGGAGCAGAACAGACGGCGGGAATAATCCTGCCGCGACCAACCTATAACCGAGGAGTCACGCTTGGTTCAGGAACCAGAAAGGGGCTTATGGTCACGCTTGATCAGTCTGTTCATGCGGCATGACGAAGAACGCCTTGAGAAAGCTATCCTTGAAGCACGCGCCGAAGGTGAAGTCGCTGCCGATGAAGGCTCTATGCTGCTACGGGTTTTACGACTCGACGATATGCAAGTCAGCGACATCATGACCCCCAGAACTGACTGCCACTGTATCCCGGCGGGAACTCTCCTGCCTGAGGGCACCCAGCTTATCATCGCCTCCGGACACTCGCGCATTCCCGTATACCGGGAAACCCGCGATAATATCGTCGGCATCGTCTATGCTAAAGATTTGTTGCCCAGCCTTGTTAACGAGAAAGAACACCAAGGCATTATTGATCAGATTATGCGCCCCCCCTTCTTCGTGCCTGAAACCAAAATGGTACTGGAACTGCTGCAGGAATTCCGCAGCCGCAAACAGCATATCGCGGTGGTACTGGATGAATATGGCGGCACTTCCGGTCTTGTCACCATTGAGGATGTCCTGGAGGAAATCGTGGGTGACATTGAAGATGAACACGACACTCCGCAAGAAGAACACATCAAGATACTTGATGAAACGCATTTTGAACTTTCCGGCCGCGCTTGCCTGGATGACTTGGCCGAACTCGGCATCGTGCTGGCTTCCGACGAAGTGGATACCATCGGCGGATATCTCAGCCTCACTGCGGGACATGTACCGTTCGCCGGAGAAGAATTCGTCCTGAGCGGCTGGAAATTTAAAGTATTGGAAGCAAGCACCAAGGCAATCCGTTGTATAGGTGTGGAACCGGCAGACGGCCGCCCTGCATGATCCCTTCCTTATATATCGGCTTGGGCGGCGCAATCGGCCTTTTTCTGGGTTTTCCAAATCCCTTCGTCCACTTGCCTGTCTTGGTTCTTATCTATCCAGCGGCATTAGCTTTGTTAGGTGAAAATGCGCCCAGCCCCGCGTCTGCACTGCGACAGGGCTGGCTCACGGGCATTGCCGGCGCTTCCGCGGCGCTGTACTGGCTGGCAGTCCCGGTATACGAGGTGGGGGGGCTGCCCTGGATTCTGGCCGTCCCCTGTTCCTTAGCCATAGGCGCGTATGTGGGCCTGTACGGAGGATTCTTTGCTGTGTTTGCCAACAGGCTGAAGACATACCCCCCGTTCACCCGTTGCTGCGCTCTAGCTCTGTGCTGGTTCCTGCTGGAGGATTTACGCGGTTTCCTTTTTACCGGCTTTCCCTGGCTGACGCTGGCTTCGGCCTTTGTTCCCTGGACTCCCGTCATTCAAGCGGCAGCACTGTTCGGAAGTTACGGTCTGGGTGGTTTATTAGCCGGAACAGCATGCTTGTTCGCACATGGTCTTCGCCGTAAAAGCTGCCTTTACTGCGGTCTGCTGATCTCATTGGCCCTACCGCTCGGCGGCCTGCTACGGCTGGAAAGCCTGCCCGGCCCGGACGCCTCTCCTCTGACTAGGCCACTTAATTTTGCACTGATACAAGGAAATATCGACCAAAATCAAAAGTGGCTCTCTGCCTACCAGCAGGCTACGATAGCACATTATCTGCGCCTCAGTGAGCAGGTAGCCGCAAAGGGACATCTTGACCTGATTGTCTGGCCGGAAACCGCCATGCCGTTCTTTTTCCAAAACCAGCCGGAATATGCCTCCCTTATACGCGAATTTGCAAAAAAATACGCCGTGCCTCTGCTCATAGGCGCGCCCGCGCACGACGGGGGGATATCCGGCAAACGCCGCATCTTCAACCGCGCATTTCTCATCGGCAGTGGAGGACAGGATCTGGGATTTTACGACAAGGAACACCTCGTGCCCTTCGGGGAATATCTGCCTCCCTGGCTGTCTCATCCAGCCCTGGCCGTCCTTTTTCAAGGGGTGGGCGACTTTGTGCCTGGGGTTTCGGAACTCCCCTTACAGGTAAAGGCGCTTGCACTGGGGGTGCTCATCTGCTATGAGACAATTTTTCCGGAAATTGCGCAGGCGCGCGTGGGCGCGGGAGCCGAGCTGCTCCTCAATATCAGCAACGATGCGTGGTTTGGCCTGACGTCAGCGCCGGAACAACATCTGCAGCTTTCTGCGCTACGTGCCGTAGAACAGGGACGATGGCTCGCCAGGGCCACCAATACGGGTTTTTCAGCGTTTGTGGATCCTGCCGGACGCATACACACGCGCAGCAGCCTCATGAAGACGGAAACACTGGTAGGGACTGTGGTGCCGAGACAAGAATTTACACCTTTTCATCATATTTTTCCCTGGTTGAGGTATCTTGTTCCGACGCTCCTGCTATGCGTACTGCTTGTCCCCAAGATATGCCATCATCAAGCAATTGAAACTCTATAACCATGTTGCAACTTGCCGAATTGCGCACCCGTTGCGCCCCGCTGTCTGAACGTTTCGCTTCGCTATGGAGGCGGCTTTGACTTTGCCGCGAACGCGAAGCGTCTTGACGAAATAGAAGAACAGCTTGCCAAGCCCGGCGTCTGGAGCGCGCCCTCGGCCCTGACGCCTGTACTCCAGGAAAAAAGCCGCCTGGAGGCCGAAACCGGACGCCTTAAGCGCCTTTCAGACTGCCATGCCAATATGGAAGAATGGCTGCAGCTTGCCGAAGAGGATGAAGAGGCATTAAGCGTCCTTGACGAACAGGCACATCTTCTGGAAGCTTTGCTGGAGGAAACGGAAATGAGCCTTCTGCTCGCTGCCGAGGAGGATGGGCGCGACGCACTCCTGGAAATACACCCTGGCGCCGGAGGAACCGAAGCCCAAGACTGGGCAGAAATGTTGCTGCGCATGTATACACGCTGGGCTGACAGCCATAGCTTTGGCCTGGAAGAGTTGGACTACCTTCCTGGAGATGAAGCCGGCATAAAAAGCGTCACGTTGCGTGTACGAGGCCCCAACGCATACGGTTTTTTGAAAAGCGAACGCGGCATCCACCGGCTGATCCGCATTTCTCCTTTTGATTCCTCCGGTCGCCGCCATACCTCCTTCGCTTCGGTGGACGTTATCCCAGATGCGGGACAGGACATTGTAATTGAGATCAAGGAAGCGGATTTGCGTATTGACACCTTCCGCTCCAGCGGACCAGGCGGACAGAGCGTGAACAAAACCAGCTCCGCCGTGCGCATCACTCATCTGCCCACAGGTATTGTCGCTCAATGTCAAAACGAAAAATCCCAGCATAGCAACAAAGAAACCGCCATGCAGATTCTACGGGCCAGGCTTTACGACCTTGAAAATCGGAAACGCGATGCGGCGCGCCAAGCCACCTACGCCGACAAAGACAGCATTGCCTTTGGCAGCCAGATCCGTACCTATACACTGCAACCCTATCGACTTGTGAAAGATCACCGCACCAATTCCGAAATGGGAGATGTAGACGCCGTGCTTTCCGGACGTATCGATCAATTCCAACGTGAATATCTTTTACATCAACATGGCCAACCGCGTTGACTCTTTTTTGCGCCTGCTCGCGGCTTCTGACTTCCAACATGAGCTGGAGATGGAAGTACTGCGTGCCAAACGGGGACGATGTCCGCTGTCTCTGGTGATCTTCGTGCTCGAATTCCGGAATAAAAACAACAAAGACGTGGAGGAGCGGGAACTGATCCGCTGTATTGGAGACTACGCAAGCCCATGCGATTCGTTAGGGCTTTTGCCCAAGAGACGCTACGCCCTTCTTCTTCCAGGTGCAGAAATTTTCAGGGCGCGAAATATTGCAGAACACATCCTGCAACGCTTTGAAAATTCAGGATGCAACTGCACAGCCGGCATTGCCAGCGCAAAACTTCCTGAAAACGCCCATGCCGAAACGCTTCTACAACAAGCCATCACCACCTTGCGACAGAACCAGCATCAGAGCGGCAAGGTCAGCGTCTATCATGAACAGGCGGACGTCCTATCTCTACACAAGACCCTGGTTCATTCACACGAAAAACGCTTCCTTTTTTCCGGAGGAGAATAACATGGAATCCGGCAAAACGCTCAGCATCGCCATCATGAGCGGCAAAGGAGGGGTGGGTAAGACAAACCTGACCCTGAACCTCGGCTATGCCTTGCACATGTGCGGCCATTCCGTGTTGCTTATGGACTGTGATTTAGGATTGGCAAATCTAGACGTACTCCTCGGCATAGCCCCCGAAGGCAATATGCAGGACGTTCTGCTTGGTTCAACCGATATACGAAGCATCATCCATCCGATAGCGCCGCATGGTTTCGATATTCTGCCGGCTGCCTCCGGCGTACCTGAACTGGCGGAAATGACGGACGACATGCGCCAGATGCTGCTTGACCGCTTGACGCCTGAACTTGGCCGCTACGACTATGTACTGATGGATACCGGAGCAGGAATCAGTGAAACCGTGCAGACAATAGCAGCCATGGCAGCCTTGCGCATTGTAGTGATCACGCCCGAACCCACTTCGCTCACAGACAGTTATGCCCTGATTAAGGTGCTATCTGCCCGCCACGGGGTGCGTGATTTTTTGATTCTGGCTAATCAGGTACAAAACGAGAAGGAAACACAGTACGCTTTTTCACGGCTTTCTATGGCTTGCCAGAAATTTTTGCAGATCGAACCGACTTTCCTCGCCGCTGTGCGCAATGATAAGGAACTCATTGAGGCCGTACGCCGACAGCAGGCGCTGCTGGTCTACAAACCTGCATGCCGCGCAGCGCGGGATATTCAGGTAGCTGCTGATAAAATACAAAAAATCCGGTATACTATGACTGAATGGATGCGAAAAAACCCCATACTGCGTTCATTGCCAAAGGTCGAAAATTGATCTATACTAAAAAGTAGTGGATATAGTTCTCAAAAAATATTTTTCCTTGACGTCTATTTTCAGGATACGGAGTTTTCGCATGAACAAGAGTGAACTTATCAAACACCTCGCCGACGAAACTAATCTGCCGCCGGAAGAAGCCACTTTGGTGGTCAATACCTTTGTGGACTGCATGAAAGAATCCCTGCTCGCCAATGAACGCGTCGAGATCCGTGGGTTCGGCAGTTTCAAGGTCAAACAGTATGAAGGCTATGTCGGCCGCAATCCAAAAACCGGGGTGAGCGTGGAAGTGCGCCCCAAGCGTCTGCCTTTCTTCCGTGCGGGCAAAGAACTCAAAGAGTTTCTTAACGCGTAGCGCAAAGCCGTCTCAGCTTTTCTCTGAACAGCCCGTTGCGCTCCATGCCGACGGGTTGTTCTTCTTTGTGCGTCAAACCGTGCCGAATGAAGGCCCTTTTTTGTCCTAGCGATGTTTCACCCTGTTATCCATGAGGAGGGAGTATGCGTTTTACCGGAGCTTACACCGCCCTTGTCACCCCTTTCAAAGACGGCGCGCCGGATGAAGCCCGCTATCGCCGCTTCATTGAGTGGCAGATCGAGCAGGGCATCAATGGACTTGTTCCCTGCGGAACCACCGGAGAATCCGCGACGCTCTCGCACGAGGAGCATGAACGGGTCATCCGCATCTGCGTGGAACAAGCCAAAGGACGCGTTCCCGTGCTTGCCGGAGCAGGCTCGAACAATACCCCCGAAGCCGTCAGGCTGACGCGCTTCGCCAAGGAAGCGGGAGCTGACGGCGCGCTGCTCATCACGCCCTATTACAACAAACCCACCCAAGAAGGCCTGTACCGGCACTTTGCCGCCATTGCCGATGCGGTGGATTTTCCACTTATTCCCTATAATGTGCCCGGCCGCACGGGCTGCAACCTGCTACCCGCGACTCTGGGGCGTCTGGCGCGAGAATATCCGAATATTGCCGGGGTAAAAGAAGCTACTGGCGATCTAACCCAAGTATCCGAGGTACGTGAACAGTGCGGCGCGCAATTCTGCCTGCTTTCCGGCGATGACTTCACAGTGCTCCCCATTCTGGCGGTAGGTGGTTGCGGAGTCATCTCCGTCACCTCCAATATTGCGCCCGCCAAAATGTCCAAGCTCTGCTCCTCCTTTGTGCAAGGCGATCTGGAAAGCGCCCGCGCCCTGCACTTTGAGCTTGCTCCGCTCAACAGAGCCATGTTCCTGGAAACCAACCCCATCCCCGTCAAAACAGCCCTGCATCTGATGGGATTCGCGGAATTAGAATTCCGACTGCCCCTGTGCCCCCTCGGCGAAGGCAACATGGTCAAGCTTAAGGAGGCATTGCGCGCGGCGAAGCTTGTATAGAGCAGATTACTTGTAACAGTAGTATCGTAGCCGAATGAAGCGTCGCCAGGAAGGGGTGAAACAAACACGCCTTGTTTGCGCAACTCGTTGCAAATCCTCGCTTGACTGGTATGGAAAAGCCGATGGCAAAGGTGGCGACAGCAGCCTCCATGGTCTCTTCAACGCGGTTTTTCAGGTCCGACTCCTGCCTGCTCAAACAGCGCTTCGTTCCTTCTCGGCTAGGATGCAGTGTATGCGCATAGCAACAAAACGGGTATATGACGCCTTGGAAACGGCAGACGGATATCGTGTACTTGTGGATAGAGTTTGGCCGCGCGGGCTGACCAAGGAACACGCCGCCGTAGCGTTATGGGCCAAAAATGTGGCTCCTTCCAATGCTCTCCGGCAATGGTTCGGACATGCCCCGGAGAAATGGAATGAATTTCAGAGACGTTACCGTGTCGAACTCGCAGCCAATGCCCAGGCGTTTGATGAACTGCGCGCCGCAATAAAAGGCAAGGACACGGTAACACTCGTGTACGGGGCGAAAGATGAGCAGCACAACCAAGCGCTTGTTCTGCAAGCTATATTGCTTGGCACATGACGCAGAATGCCAAGCTTTTTTGATATGCCCCATTCGCCCCAGGACCACAAAGCCCCGCCCCGCCCCGGCCCCAAAGAGCGAGAAACGGGAAATTCGCTTTTAGTCCTTCGCGGCCTTCAATCCTTTCAAATCATCTGCTTATTGGATTAAAAAATTGTTTTATATTATATAAATATCTATTACGCACCTTCTATATCCCCTGGATTTTACAAAGAACTTCTTCAGAAAAGAAAAGGTGCTTACTACAATTTATTCGTAACTACCTGATATTCCTGGTGGGTGGTACAGGACTCGAACCTGTGACCCTCGGCTTGTAAGGCCGATGCTCCACCAACTGAGCTAACCACCCTCGCAGCAAACGCAGTGTACGCAATGTGCATTTTGGAAGCATACTCGGTATCCACCAAAAAGAAAAGAGAGGGTTCGCCCGGGTAGTGCTCAGTTTGAAATTTGATTGGCTCTAACCCATCAGAATTATCCCTGATAGGCTAGAGCTTTATTTTTTCCCCTCATAGATCGAATACGGAATACGGATGGCCACCCCGCTTCCATCCCAAGCGTAATCCATATTTGCCAAAAAATCCTTGCCGCCAAGCGCATTCATCGTCAGCGCCACAATAGCTTCGGCCATCTTTTCGCCATTTTGCCTGACTGTCGCGCTCATAACGCCTTTTTGTATCGCGTCAATTCCCCGGGGTGTAGCATCCACGCCCACGACAGGAAGAAATTTTGACGCAGGCCCCCCCTCTTTGTTAAAGCCAGCTTCCTGAAGAGCTGCTATGGCTCCCAAGGCCATAGAATCATTGTTGGAGATGACAAGCTCGATTTTATCGCCGTATGAGGCCACGGCCCGCCTCATAGCCTGGCGGGCGAGTTCCTCATCCCAGTCACATATGTTCGTTTCACCTACTTGCTGCAAAGGCACACCCAGTTCCCGGGCATGTTTCACGCTATATTCCGTACGGGCGACAGCCTCGGGATTGTCCGTACCCCCCTGAAACATCACATACTGAAATACGCCATCCTTGTTACGGTCGTATTCCGGATGTGCCGCCCATATCCGCGCAATCAGCTCACCCTGCATCGTCCCAGCCTCATTGAGCGCTGTCCCCACAAAGCGGGATTTATCATATGCTTTCAGTATCTTCAAATCTGGTTCCCGATTGAAAAAAATCGCCGGAATACCCGCCTTCTTCGCCTTATCTACCACTCGCGATGCCGCCTGAGGGTCAACAATATTGATAATGAGCGCCTGCACTTTTTTTTCAATAAGCGTTTCAAGCTGTTCATCCTGACGAAGTTGATCGCGCCTGCCATACATGACAAGCACCTCCGCCCTATCCGCAAACAGCTTGCTCAATGTATCCGCCACCAGCGAAATGTACACATCGTCCTTCCAATAAATCAGGATGCCGACCAAGGGCTTGGCGCCGTTATTTGCATGCGGCGAAGAATCATTGTCGCACGCCCCAAGGGAAAAACACCCGCACAACAGTATCAACGTCGCCATTCCGAACCGCAAATTCTTCAAGCAGTGCATGACAACTCCTTTGCTGCCATTATCCAAGGTCAGCGTCACACATTGTCCGTTTTGGACATGGTGCCCCACAACATGAGCACATTGTGCAATTCCCGGATATCGAGAGGCTTGGTAATATGGTCATTCATGCCAGCGGCTAGGCTTTTTTCCCGATCGCCACTCATGGCGTTTGCAGTCATGGCAATTATCGGGATACGTTGTGCCCGCGGCACATTACTGTCCCGAATGGCTCGTGTAGCGCTTAATCCGTCCATTACAGGCATTTGGATATCCATAAGAATCAGGTCAAAGCTTTCTTCCTGCCATAAATGCACTGCTTTTTCGCCATTTTGGGCTATGGTGACGCTTACGCCCATATCATTGAGTATTTCTTGAGCAATTTCTTGGTTGATTTCATTGTCTTCAGCCAAAAGCACATGTAACGATGGCAGGGGGGGTAAGACATCCCGCGACGCGTTTCTGTCGGCTTCAAGTTCCATAGCATTGCCGCAACGAGTCAGGATAGTAAAATAAAACGTGCTGCCCTTGCCGGGGGCGCTCTCCACCCAGATGTCGCCGCCCATCATTTGACTAAGCAATTTGCATATAGCCAGTCCAAGCCCTGTCCCACCATACTGCCTAGTATTGGAACCATCCGCCTGGGCAAAAGATTCAAAAATCCCTTCCGTCACTTCGGCTTTCATACCAATACCGGAATCCTTCACAGCGAATAACAGCAACATGTCGCCTTCCGTGCCGCCTTCCGGCGCGGCCATTTGTGAAACCCGCAGGCGAACATACCCGGACTCCGTAAACTTTATGGCATTTGTGCAAATGTTAATGATAACCTGACTCAGCCTGAGAGAATCGCCTTTAATAATATCAGGAACATTATCTTCGGTGGAAAAAGCCAGCTCAAGATTTTTTTCCTGACTTTTCACAAGCATCAGGTCATACACGGAATTCAAGACATCAGAAAGACGGAAACTGGCATTCCTAAGCTCCATTTTATTGGCTTCCATCTTGGAAAAATCAAGAATATCATTAATGACGCCCAAAAGCGTTTTGGAAGCGTTATCTATCCGTTTCAAATATCCAAATTGCTTTTCTTCGGGGCGTTCGCGCATGGCCAGATAGGTCATACCGATAATGCCGTTCATGGGTGTACGGATTTCGTGACTCATGCGCGCCAGAAATTCACCTTTTGCTTTCGTAGCTTCTTCCGCTCGTGAAAGCATCTCGGTCAGCGTAGTAACCATTTTCATCAGGCTGTCCGATAGATCCCCAAGCTCATCGTCCCGTTGCACCCCTGTGGATTGAGGCTGCCTGCTCTCGGTAATCTGCCTGGCAAAAAGGCTTAGTCGCTTGATATCCCGGGTGACGGGGAAGATAAACACACTGACACACCCCATGGCAAGCAACGCCGCCACCAGCCCGGCACCCCAGAAAGTTCTCTGTATCGTCTGGATGTACGTTCCCATATACCCCGCATCGGCAATAACTAAAGAGAACATATCCGTCTGCGGTACATGGAAAAAACCGATGGTTCGCTTTTCTCCTTCCACATCTTCATGAATTATTCCGGAAACTTGATCTCTAATGCGATATATCCACGCCGCGCTGCCCGCTACTCTCTCTCCGATGCGCTCCTCATCCAGGGCAACAAGAATTTGTCCCGTGTCGGTCGCTACATAGACGGTCACCCCCGGGCTGGTGGATTCCCGTAGCACGGCACGCGTGATCTTGCCCAGCATAAGCGTGCCGATCACGGCGCCAACCTTACCATTATACACTATTTTAAGCGACACGGGGAGCAGCCATTCTTGAGTGGCCTCATGCCAAAATGGCGACGATACAACAACGGTGTTTTTGGCCACACTTTCAGCAAGCCACCGCAACTTTATATCATCCATCGCATCTTCAGCAGCAAAGCCTGCCAGCAGTCTTCCCTGTCCATCCACCAGATAGAATGATTCGTAATAGCCACAGGCCTGCCTGAATCTGTTCAGCAGAGAGGTGAGCGCCACGCGATCGGCGGAATTATCCTCCACGGGGGGAAGCTCGATCCCCTGCAGCACGCTCGGAATTCCGGCAGCCAATACCATATCGTTTCCGGCCCGCTGAAGCTGTACGGAAATGCTGTTGCCTATGCGCAGGCTGAGATCTTCAATCCGGCTGTTTTTGACATAAAAAATGACCGAACTTGCCGTATGCACGACAAAAATCGTAGAAGCGGAAAACATCAATAGAATGACTGCCAGGATGGAAAGAGAAAGCTTGGCCCGGATACTGCGCGGTTTCATCATCAATTCCCGTTCCCGATGCTACATAGCCCCATCCCAAATGAGAGCAGTCCATTCTCCCGCCTGCTTGCGCCGAGCCGCACTAAAACCTTCATGCCTGTAAGAAGCTTCCACTTCATCCGCCTGTGTAGTAAGAATGCCGGAAAGCACAAGACAACCGTTTTTTTTCACGGCACGTCCAATGTCAGGAGCAAGCTCTCGAAGCGGACCAGCCAGAATGTTGGCAAGCACTAAATCAAAATGCCTGCGCTTAACACACTCCATGCTGCCCATGGCAAGTCGAAATTTCCGGCAGTTATTACGCTCTTTGTTCTCAAGGGCGTTTTCAACCGCTAATGGATCCGTATCCAAGCCGATTCCCCTCAAGCCAAGCCGACAGCAGCCGATGCCAAGGATACCGGAGCCGGTTCCCAAATCCAGAAAGCTCATTCCCTCAGCAACGCATCCAGCCTGATATAATTCGGAGATAGCTTCAAGGCACAGTACGGTACTCGCATGATGTCCAGTACCAAAAGCGGAACGAGGTTCGATGATAATAGGCAAACGCCCGCCCAGCAGCGTATCCCGTTCCCGCCAAGGGGGGAGAACCAGAAAGCATTCGCCACAGGCAACAGGCGTAAAATATTCGCGCCAGACTTGTTGCCAGTCCTGTTCTGTCACGCTGGAGACAACAATATCAAGCGAAGGGTGCAAAACATGAAGTTCTTTCGTTAGTCCCTGGATGAAAAGGACATCATGGGCATGAACGACAAAACATACTCTCCCATCAGGAAGACTCTGTTCTTCCCAGCCGGATGAGACGCGCATAGCCAGCATGCCAGAAACAACATCAACCATATCCTCAGCGGCAAGGATATCACAGCGGAAAAGCATCCTGAAAAATATCCGTCAGATGGAGACGGTCAAAGTCAAGAAAAAGCGTACGCGGGAACTGCGGTAACAAATAGGCAAGCCAGCATCAAAATACAAAACATACGTTTCATCTATAAGGTACTCCTGTTAAGAGCCACGACAAGCGAACGGAACTGGCGGTTTCCGACCATATTATGGTTTATATCAGCCTTACCAAAGCGGTGTCAAGCCGGGAAAAATCTAGAAAGTTCACTTAAAAATGCTGCTGGACAGAACCAGCAAAAAATTTATCCCGCATTTTGACAGAATTTTCATTGATGAGCGAAGTTTGCACCTGCTTTTCATCAACAATATGCAACGCCGCCTGATTAATTGAATGCCCGGCGGCGGGCCAAAAATCCGCTCAAAGAACTGCCGCTTTGAGCCAAAGTATGTCCCCTTCGCTGATTTTGGGAGGTACTGCACGCAGGCTTGCCCCCAGAGTAAAAGTCTGCTTAAAATAGACACAGGCTGTGGAACCCGTGGTGTACTTGCCGCCCGTGATTTTTCAGTGCAGGAACACACAAGAGGGTTTCGCTCCACCATGACGAATGTCGGGAGGGGGTACGCCTACCTGCTGCATTTTTTGGAGTTGCAATGATCCGCCTTGCCCCCTGCCCCAAAGGCTACTTTCTTGACCAAGACAAAGCCATATCTCCGGCTGAGACTATCGCTCGAGTGCATGAGCGCCTCCAACGCACTGAGCTTGAAATTTTAGCCCACACCCGTCGCATTGATATCGGTCGGCTGGATATTCCTGTCTACCTCAGCGTCTGCGGCAACGATGCCAGATGTTGCATGCCCACCCGTAAACAGATGGGCAAGGGGGCAAGCCCACAGCAAGCGGAAGCATCCGCGCTGATGGAACTTATCGAACGCTTTTCCTTCTTCAGCTTCTGGCAGAGCATGCCCGGCATGACAGAAACAACCTGGGACGAGGCCGAACGTCTTTGGGGCAGCACGCTCATCCCGATCGAAGAAATTTTGCTATCAGTACATGATCCTTTGCCGCCAAACAAAGCGCGGCAAGCTCTCAACCTTTTATCCTGGAAATTTTTTCCTGCCACCTGCCTGACCACGGATCGCGAATGCCGGCTCCCGCTGGACTGGTTCAGGATGCTCGGAGAATTCAACGGTTCCTCTGCGGGAAATACCCAAGAAGAATCGTTGTTGCAGGGCATATGCGAACTAGCGGAACGCCATGTATGCGCCCTGATTGACAAACAGCGCCTGACAACGCCGACCATCGACGCGACGAGCTCCCAAGACCCTGTGTTATTGCAGCTCACAACAGCCTTTGCCCGTGAGGGCATCCAGCTTGTGCTCAAGAATTTTTCCCTTGGGCTGCCTGTGCCTACTGTAGCGGCTTTGGCTTGGGACCCCGCCACGTTCCCAGAACGTTCCGAACTTGTCTTGAGCGCCGGAACAGCCTCTTCACCAGTTAAAGCCGCTATCCGGGCCATCACTGAAGTGGCGCAACTCGCAGGGGATTTTTGTACCGGCGCCTGCTATGAAGCTTCTGGTCTGCCAAAATTTTCAAGTTTAGAAGATACGGCATGGTTGCTACAAGGCCCCGTAGTCCCCCTGGATAGCCTCCCTTCCATTGACGCCGCCGATATTCGCGACGAACTCGCCAAGCTTGCCACCGGGCTTTCCGCACAAAACTTTCGTATCTACAGCATCGCCACAACGCACCCCGCCCTGGAGATTCCCGCACATTACAG
>JGI24705J35276_12237813_pt1 | contig 13301 bp, 1 predicted proteins | sample TergutNt197P4_FD_35276 | JGI IMG/M metagenome (IMG submission 35276)
GCTCTTCCGATCTGTAATTCCACATAAACCGGTACGGTAATGGTTTCGCCCGCGCCCACGGCATATAAGTTATTCAAGAGGGTAGGATCCAAATAACCCTCTACGCCTACGCGGATAATATCGGTGGCGTCGCCGGTATTGGTGATCTCGAAATTGGCAACCGCTACTTTGGTAGGCGTTTCGCGTTCGATGTTGCCGATAGCAACATCAAGGTCGCCGCCGACCGCCGGAGCCGCGTCATGCAGCATACCCACCTGATAGCTAAGTACTTCACCATATTTGCCGGGTATCATGATCTTATCCAGAACATAGAAATGTAGCCCGTTAGCTTCGTCATAGAATTCATTGACCGTATCGCCGGAGACTATTTCGTCGCTGATACGTTTGTCGCCTTTATACATGCCGCCCTTATAATAGCCGGTATCGACAAAAGATTTTCCGGCATGGAAAAGAGCGTCGTTTAACTGCGCGGAATGGCCGATAACATAATACACGGGTTCACCGTTCAAATAATAATCGACCATCTCGATATTATAAAGATGCGAATCGATCAAACCGCGCTGCTGGCCGTTGGAACCGACGCGTGAAAGCAAAACGCCATTATCGGTGCAGAACGAATCGTAACCGGTACGCTGTACAACTTCCAGCGCCATACGTGAAGCTCTAAAATACGTCCAGGTATAGCCGGTTGTTTTTAATACGGCTTTGTCTGCGTTGGCGGTGTCGAAAGTTAAATCGATGCCCTTATAAACCTTCGGGCTTTCCAAACCGTAATCTGCCAGCCAGGGGTAGTATTTATTGGCCAAAGGAATATTACGCGCCACCACATTGGCTACTACCGGCTTACTGGTTTTCAGCTGCGCCACAGTCATTTCGAGTAAATCGCCGTCGTCATAATAACCGGAGCGTTTTTTAGGGAAGAGCATCATATGCGAAGGAGAACCGTCGGCTTCCAAACCGCCCGGCACCGTCCAGCGGGCATGATAACCGCCGGGGCCATTTCTGTCGCCGCGGCTCATTAAATCCCAATAATCGGCGCGTGGGCTATAAGCAATAGCCCAGGGATTATCATAATTATCGGCATGGCTTACGATATGACCGAATTCATGGGCATAAGTTCCCATGCCATTGTTTTCTCCCTGTTGCGAATACTGTTTAGATACATTACCCCCGCCGTTTGCGGGAGATCTGGGCACGGAAGCAGAGCCGGAGTTGGCCCATGCTGTAGCAGCATAAAGCCAAGCGCACCAAGGAACATAACGGGTAGGTGCAGCGTTGCCCCAGCTATAATTGGCATACCAAGTTCTGTCTACCTGGGGAAATTTGAATTCGTATTCATCCAAAGTATTTGCTGCCATATGCGCTCTGATTTTTGCCGCCTCATTGGTAAAAGTCGGCGCCTGGGTATAACCGCCGCGGGTGGCTAAGCTAAGTACATATTCGGGATGCTCTGTTAATATTTCTTCTATTTGATCCATTTTAGCCCCGGCGCCGTATTCATAGGGTACATCCTGAGGGCTGGCCCATTGCATGGGGCCGAATTCCAGCCAGGCATTTGATTCATCATAACCGGAATGCAGGATAAAGAAGAAATCATAATCGCCTAAATATACGCCGTTATCTCTGGCCAATGCCACCGATTCCGTAGTAAGGCTGCGCCTTCCGCTGGTACCGGAAGCGCCCCGGCGAATACTGGGCGGGTAATCGGACCAGCTGGTATAATCCAAGCCATATTCCATTTCAAAGCCCTGCAAGGTGTAGGGGCCATAGCCGTCAACTTCGATCGACCATTTGCCGTAGGCGTTTTCGCGCCAGTATCCGTCAACGCTTAAACCATGATTGATATCTTGGGGAATGCCGATAAAATCGGCCATCCATTGGGCAAGTTTCTCTTCTGCTACTTGATAAAGAGGATTATTGGTGATATTATCTTGCAAAGTGCCGTCTGCGTTGCGCAGACGATACCCCAGCATATCGCTGCCCACAGGTTGAGAAAGAATAAAAGGCCTATCCCAAAAATCGACCAAAATCAAAGCCCCTCTAATAGGTTCGGTGTTTCCGGCGGCTTTAGGGTTCACTATGCCCAGGGGGTTAAAATCACTGGACATCCAGTTAATAGCCGGGTTTGGTATAAGATCTGCCCAAGTCATATCTTCCTGAACCATCCAACTTTGCGGGTCGATGGGCGGTGGCATGGTATCCTGGGCTGCAGCGCTAAAAAGCGGCGTTGCCACAAGAAGTAACGCAAATAATAATACTAGCCAAAGTGATTTTTTCATGATAATTTCCTTTCTTTTAATTAAACTACACACAAAAAATCGCAACTCTCAACTCCCACTTCTCGACTTGCAACTCACAACAAAACAACTTTCAAATTTTTCTTTGCAACTTACGACAAAAACTCTCGTTTGGCTACCGGGCAACATGATCCTCCTCTCTTGGTTTATTATAAACTAGATACTATTATTTTACTATATTATCACAACTCGGTCAATGTTTATTTAACTTATGGAAAAACAAACTTTTGTTACGTAATAATAGGCTTATTATACGTAAAAAAACATTTTACAAACAACAAAAAGCCCAGCTGGGCTTTTTGTTGTTTGTAAAGCATATGAAGCTTTGTTTTGGGGCGCCCTTTATTCAATAACCTCTTCAATCGACTCTTCAACTACCTCTACAAATACAGCTAGATCTTCCGCTTCTTCCATATATTCAGGGGCAGGGGTGGTCAAGGTAGGCGCGGCAATAACTTCCACTGTTTCGTCGCCTTCCAAGGGCCAGTCGACGCGCAAGGTTACCGTTGCTAAGCCGGGGCTTATCTCTTTAAAATCCCACAGATAAAAATGAGTGTATTTGCCATTTATTTTTAGCTTAAAACTATTGAGAGCATTGTTTTTGGTTACCGCGCCGCTGTAATTACTGAAGCTAAATTGTATTAAAACAGGGCGGGAAAGGATTTTTGCGCTATTTATGCCCACAACACCGGATACCGGTTTAACCAAAGCTTCCAGCTCTGCTGGTCTTACAGGCTTTTTCACGCCGCCGGGCCGCGCGAAAGGATGCTCTTGATTTTTCAAGGGTTCTAAACCATTGATGTCGTCAAAATCGGGTATGGAAAAATAAGAAGAGCCGCCCACAAAATCGTACCGGTTATTGGGATAAGCGGGATTAGAGGGTTCCCTATATGGTTCGGGGCCCCATACATCCGGCACATTCCAAGATACCCATTTAACGGCACTGTTGAGCTGCGATTTCTCCGGCAAGCCATTGAGTGCTTCCAAATAGGGGTTATAGCGCGCTACCTGCGGTATTGAGTAGCCCCATTGAATCAAATCATCTACTTTTGTCCAGCTACTGAACTCCCCATAAGTATCTCTTAAAAGTTCCCAATCCTCAGGTATTACCCGGTAATCCGGGTCGCCGATTTTATTTTCATACCATAGGTGCAGTTCGCCGACATAGAATATTCTCTTGAACACCTCAAAACCGTATGGGTCGTAGCGGTATAATTCTGTTCTTGTACTCATCGGTGTCCAGGTAGCATCGTTTACGCCCATCATTTGTTCACGCATTACACCTGCATAGAAAGTGGGCAAAGTCGAAGTATACTCGCTTCTGGTACCGCAGTAAGCAGCCAAATTATCCACATCGGCCCATCTGGCGCCGTTTACAGGAGAAGCTGCGGTAGCCCAAGCTGCGGAGATATCATTGTAAATGTTTTGGGCATAGTTACTTGCCCCATTAGTGAAGCTATCTATACCATGGCCGCCTTCATGCATAATCAAAGCTTCATTTCTGTATCTGCATAAATTATAATCCCTCAATACCAAAACATCTTCTGTTTGGAAAGTGGTGCCGCCCCATCCTTCAACACGATAGCTGTCGCCTACACTGGTTCCTCTTAGCCCGGTGCTTTGTGGTTGCTGACCCGGATGATGCCCCAGTACAGACCCTGCGGCAATTATCATTCCGCCGTTGCCGCGCACCGCACCATCCGCTATCCTTTGACCAACCCTGTCATAAACTACGGGATCATTAGTGATAGGCAAATTATCTGCGGTAGGCGGTGTTAAGGAGCTGGAACTTACTCCCAGTTTGCCATTATCCCATCTGGCGGCGCTATACTGATTAGCGCCGCTGGCGCTGGAAAAAGAGCCGCTGCCACTGCCAAAAGCTTTATCAAAATCTGTACCTCCTGCGCTATTGGGGTATACTATATAGGCGTTATTTTGTAAATGCGCCTCATAAACCTGCGCGCCTACCATAGCTACTGTTTCCGCGTCATAACCCGGGTGGTCGCCCACCGCAGCGTCGAGATAGATGTAAAGTCCGGTAAGCGGGCTTCTATAGGCATGACCTATCCAAGGCCGGAACTTATCGGCCTCGAACCGAGCATTTTTAGCCAACACAGAACCATCCCAAGCTTCCACATTTTCGGTGCCAATATACGCTATTTCAACTTTACCAACTTTATCTGCTCCTCTTTTAATAGCTTCGTCCACGCCTACAAATTCTCCAAACTCTAAGGAATTTGTGCCCAACACCTGATTATTAAGTATCCATCCGCCATTGGCTACGCTGCGTTCATCAAGGTCGCTTTGACTGAACCCGGCAAAATAGCGGCCATAAGGTTTGCCGTTATCCAAACGGTTGGCAGCATTAGATGTGGCTAAACCGGTAGCGAAATCGACAGTGCAGTTAGTTGTTAAACGAATGCTTTTCCAGTTATAACCGTTATTTTCACCAACCGTGCCTGTCACCGGTTCACCGTTTATGTAAATCATCCAGTTTGCTCCGTTGGTTACACTGGCCACAGTTTTTATCTCGCGGTTAAATACCACGTCGATTTGATTATGCGCGACAACTGTTGCCGAAACTATTTTCAGCGGTTCATAAGGAATGCCCGCAGTACCGTTGGCAGTTGCCGGTAAACCATAATTATCCTGCTGATTATGCCAGAACCATGGGGTTTGATACTTGGAAATATCATTAGTAGTACTGGCGCCCTGCAAGTTCCCTACGCCGGTCCAAAATTCATATTTTCCATATATACCGCTTAAAGCCCAATATAAGTCATAATCATACTCATATAATTCGGCGCGGGTATTAACTGGGAAAGTAGTATATTCAAAATCTGGGGATTCCGGTAAAAATTCCCAGTCTATCATGGCTCCATACAGGTAATAATCCTTCACACTGTTCATCATAACAGTATTCGGCCATTTACCCTCGGCCTTAGCCTGCGCATAAGCCCTTTCTAAATGCAAATCGAAACGATAATCATCGGGATCATTATCCGGACCCAGCGGAAAACGCGGGCAGCCTACTTTCACACCTATTTCATAGTAAATATCAAAGAATGCTTCTCCGAAATAGAAATGATCGCATCTGGGGCGCGCCGAAACGCCGGGCGCTACTTCAACGGGGCTGTCATGACGCATAATATCATCGGCTGTACCTACAATAAACGGCTTTTTAAACTTGCCGTTGCCTAAAAAATTGCCGGGCACATCGGTAGCCTTTATACTGGTACGGGTATATGTGTCAGTCGTTTCACCATAAGTATAAAGCTCACGGAATTCGGGTGCTTCGTATACAGATTGCGCAGCGCCTACTAACAGAGCTTTAAAACCCGAATCCACAAAGGGTAAGGTTAAAAATTCCGAGCGGCCGCAGAACCTATGCATACCTTCGGCAACCTGCCTTGCTATAAACTCGTCTGTATAAAGAGGTTCGCTGGTAGCCGAGAACACATTGCCATTATTGCTGTCTGCCCAGTCTCTAATACGCTGCCCGTTATTTCCCGCTTCTGCCGAAGCATAAGCATACACTCGGGACATATGCCCCAAAGATCTTTCTGTATAAAAGGCTTTCCAAACTGCTGTTTTAGTCGTAGATGAAGCGGCGCCCACCGTTAGGCTGGCAGCGGCTATAGGCCCATTTATATGTTCCGTACGGGCTAAATAACTCTCGGCAGCTGTTTCACGCCTTCTACCGCGTGGTTCGCCCACATCTAAGGCATTTTTCAAACGAAGATTGACCACCCCGCCCCGGGTGGCATAGGAGCCGAAATCGAAATAAGAAAGATAATCCCATTCCACCGCCTGGCCATCTACCTTGATATCGAAGATAGCTTTAGCTACAAAATCATTGGGTACGGCTTTGGGGTAATCTATTTCTATTTCCGAACCGGTAATAAGTAACACATTGGCTAATGGTGTAGCGGCAGGGCTGATCAAAGGTACGCTCATAGGTAAAGCAGGAGCTAAACCAGCGCCTATCACACCTGCCGGCGGATTGATTATAGCTGTGGCAAAACTGAGGGATGTATCGGTAAGTATTTCGCTAAAGGGTTTTACCGTAAATTTTAGTGTTACTATTTTTACATCCGGATTACATGATTCGCCCAAAATCATATTTGCAGAAGGTACACTGCGTACAGAAACTTTACCACCGGAAAGAGGGCTAACCGCCGCCACCCAGCCCTGCAAATCGGCATAGCCGGCATATTGCAATAAGTTGGCGTCATAAGCTATTTCCGCAGAAAACTGTGTATAGTTAAGGTCGCCCGCCAGCATTACATCCACTAAAAGGGTATTATCGGCTAGGGCATATTCTTGATCGGTAGTCATATACACATTATAGTTATAGCCAATCAAATCGCTTACTTTAAAAGATACAGTACTAACTTTGTCTGCGTTCGATTCGGAAGAAGCTGTAAAGGTGATCATTTTATCGCTGATATTTCTGGTGCGTATATCTCCTGGCAGATCTACATACAAGGGAACGGTGATGGTTTCGCCTGCTTCAATTGCATAAAGATCATTTAAAACCACACCGGGCAAATACCCTTGTGCCTCCACGCGGATAATATCTGTAGCATCGCCGGTATTGGTTATTTCAAAGTTGGCTACCCCTACTTTAGTAGGAGTTTCTCTTTCGATCTCGGCTAGGGCCACATCCAATTCTCCACCAACGGCTTGTCCGTCTGTGCGCAAAATACCAATTTTATAACTTAAAAACTCACCATATTCAGCAGGATTCAGATGCTTTTCTAAAACATAGAAATGCAGCTTATTTGCCTCATCAACAAATTCATTCACTGTATTGCCAGAAACAATCTCTCTGCCATTGCGCGGTTCCCATTGGAATATACTGCCCGGTTTAATCATATCTTTTACCCACACCCTATTGTAGTTGCTATCGTAATAAATTGGTCTTTCTTGATTATAATTAGGGTCTAATGGGTTATATTCGCTGGCGTAATAACCGCTATCTACAAAAGATTTCCCTGCATGGAAAGCCGCGTCAAATAATTGTGTGGCATGGGCCATCGGGTATGGGGTATACTCGCCGTTCAATTCATAGTCGATCATCGCTATATCATATAGATGCGAATCGATAATATGGGTAAAGGGAGAACCGCCGTTTCGCGCGATTATAACGCCATCGTCGGGAGTAAATGAATCGTATCCGGTGCGTTGTACTACTTCCACTGTCATGCCTGTGGCTGCGTTACGGTTCCAGGTGAAGCCTGTAGTCTTGCGGCTTACCTGATCCGCCCACACACCGCTGCCGAAATTAAGCTTGATTGCCTTATAGTAATTGGGGCTTTTTAAACCATATTTTTCCAGCTGCGGATAAAAGCCATTATTATTCAGTGGTATATTGCGCGCCACCACCTCGGTTATTAACGGGGTATTGCCCTGCAGCTGTTGCACGCTTAAGGTAAGAACATCGTTATTATCGTAGAATTGATTATATTCCTTTTGGCGTTGCATAAAATGCACAGGCACCGTTTCGGCTTCAATACCCGGCACAGTCCAGCGGGCATGGTCTCCGAAAGGACCGGCAAAGGAACCGCGGCTCATCAATTCCCAAGGCTCGGTAGCCGGACTATAATTATCTATCCAGGGGGTGCCATAATTATCACCGATACCGGAAATATGGCCAAATTCATGGGCGAAAGTAGCCATACCATTATTTTCACCTTGAGTAGAGCGGCGTATGCTTCTGCCATTATAGGTAAAACTGCCCGCATGAGACCATTCTCCTACTGCCGCTTCCCAGGAAGTAAAGTTTACATAGCGGGTATTCCTTTGGGTTTGATCATTATAGCCATTTACCCAATCCCAATCTGCCTGCTGAAGATGAAATTCATATATTTCCGGTTTTCCCTCGCCAACCAGCGCATCATACTTATTGCGTTCGGCCGTCCAAAAAGAGGCGCTGGGAGTACCGGAGTATCTTGTAGCATATGTAGCAAGCCATTCCGGATTTTTAGTGAAAAACTCTTCCACCTGCTTCATACGCGGGCCGGGGCCTAATTCATAGGGAATATCTTTTCTGGATGCAAATTGAGACTGCCCAAATTCCTGCCAAACGCCGCTTTCGGCATAGCCGGCATGGAATAAAAAGAAAAAGTCAAATGTACCAAAAGGAACGCCTTGTGCTACAGCCAGGTTTTGAGCTTGCGTATCGAAACTGGCGCCGCTACCGGTACCGCTGCTACCGGTGCGAAAAGAAGGCGGCACATCACGATACGTTTGAAAGTTACTGCCAATATCATAGCTCATGGTTTCGAATTCGAAATACGGTATAGTAAAAGGACCATATGGCCTTAAATCTACCGCCCATTTTCCATAAGACACTTCGCGCCAAAACTCATCTATGCCGGTATAATTATTGATTTTTTGCGGCTTATTTAAATAATCCGCCCACCACTGCGCAAACATGGTATCTGTAACTTGCGAAACGTCAATGCCTTTTTCTGCGGCTATCAACTGCGGCACATTATACATAGGGTTATGGGTTTTGGTATCTTGCATGCCAGAGCCATCATTATTGAAAAGATAATAACCCAGTACATCGCTGCCTAATTCCCCGCGGCTAATAAATTTGCGGTCTAAATACTCAATTAAAATCAAACCGCCCACAATAGCGGTATTGGGGCTATTGCCGCCAAAAGCAAATTTATTATCCAAACTGGCTGGGTTTAAATCTTGGGCCCAATCGATAACCGGATTCGGAAGAAAATCATGCCAGGTTTGGTCTCTGTTCAATTTCCAGCTTTGAGGGTCAATGGGAGGCGGCATATTATCGATAGCTAAAGCGCCTGTAAGCGGTACTGTCACTAAAATAACTGCAAATAATAAAACTAACCAGATATTCTTTTTCATATTACCATCCTTTCAAAGCTATAAATTCTCAACTACCAACTCTCTATTTTCAAGGGGCTGTCGCGCAACTTTGCGCCACAGCCCCTTGTTTCGCTTACGCGATTCCCATAGCGTTTATTCGATCACATCTTCGCTTATCTCTTCAACTACCTCTTCAAACACTGCTTCTTCAAAAGCTTCTTCTTCAAAAGCTTCTTCTTCAATTATCACTGCTTCCGGAACTTCTATAACTTCAGTGATTTCTTCGATCAATTCAGGTACGGGGGCGGGAGCAGTGCCGGCGTTGGTTACGGTAATGGTTGCGCCGGTGGGGATAACCGTTACTTCAACAATGTCGCCCGCATCTACCGGCCAGTTGATATAAAGATCTACATAGGCGGCGGTATTTCTGTAATAGCGGAAGCCCAGAGCTTTGCCGTTAACTTTTATGGCAAAAGTGGTTTGGGCATTGTTAACGGTGATCTGTGCGGCGGCGCTGTAACTTACTCTGGCCAGCACCGGGGTGTACATAGCAAGAGCTGTTGCGGTACCGGTTACCGGGTTAAATAAGGCTTCTTCTTCCTCTGTTCTTACCGGTCTCTTCACGCCGCCCGGTTTGAGGAAGGGGTTAAGGAAGCTTCTGGGTTCTTGCGCCCGGGGATCCCAAGCTTTGTAGCCGTTAGGATCGGGATAATGTAATACGCCGCCTAAGAAGCCCATATTATTGTTGGGATAACTGGGGTTGGTAGATTTTACAGTGGTGATGTCGTAAACCATAGGCGTGGCCCAAGAAACCCAATTGACCTGCGGGTTATGATAGTCATTGTAGGGGTCGTTACGCCAGGTTTCGAATACGGTAGCGCCCCAGGCTATCAGTTTTCTCTCGGTGTCCAGCGGCACTGCCTGACCTGTGCCATAAAGCCCGCTGGTCAAATACAGATACTCAACCAGCTCGGGGTCATTTTGTAAGTATTTCCAGTCGCCCGGTAAAACGCGATAATAGGGGTCGCCTACTTTGTTCTCATACCACAAACCTAAGTCGCCGCTGAAGAAGAGGCGGGTAAAGGCTTCGAAGCCCCACGGGTCATACAAGGAGAAATTCCAGCGGTTGGAAATAGGCGTCCAGGTACCGTCATTGGTGCCGTCTTTCGATTGACGCATTGTAGTGTGATAATAAGTGGAACCGGTAGAAACATACTCGCCGCGCGACGAATTGTAAGAGCCTACATTGCTTTCATTATACCAGCGATATCCTTGAGCAGCCGATACCGCCGTACTACGGCCGGAAGAAATGTCTGTGTACACATAGGGGGCAAAACTGCTGCTGCCGGTGTAGCTGTCGATACCGTGGCCGCCTTCATGGTAAACTAAGAATTCGTTCTTATAACGGGTCATGCTGTAGTCGCGGGTAATATTATTGGCTTGGTCTTGGAAATAAGTGCCGCCCCAACCTTCCACATACAAGCCGGAGTAGAAGTTGCTGCCCAAATTACCTCTGGATTGCTGATTGGCATGGTTCCCTTCAGCCACAATGCGCATACCGCCTGCTTGATTGGTAGCATAGTCGGCAACCCTTTGACCGGTACGGTCATAGGTAACAGGTGTCATGTTTCCGCTAACCCAGCCGGCTTGACGGTCATATGTGATAGTCTGGTTATTGGTAAAGCCCGCGTCATAATACATACCGGCGAGTTTCATAGTTTCTTTGGGAACTTCTCTGTCGCCGTAAATATATACACCGGTGAGGGGGCTGCGATAAACATTGGGGGTCCAGGGCATGAATTCCGCGTTAACGGTTTGCGGCGCCATGGCTACGCCATCCCAACCGCAGACACGGGTATTGCCGGTGTATTGAACGCGGATCAGCCCGTTTAAGCCGGCGCCGCGCCTAATGCATTCAGCCAAATCAACAAATTCACCCTTTTGCAGCGCATTGGCATTCACAGCCTGGGTTATCCAGCCGCCGTTTGCGGTAGAGCGTTCATCCCTATCCTTTTGGGTAAAGCCTCTGAAGCTGGTACCATAATTACCCACGGTAAGGCTGCTGCCACCGAGCGTTATGGCCCGCCATAAATAGTTGCTGCTATCTCCCATGCTGGTGCTGACAGCGCTCCAAGAAGAACCGCCATTAGTGCTGCGCTGTATCTGCCAGTTAGAAGCCACCACGGCTGCGTCTATATCCCGAATTTCACGATTGAATTTAACATCGATCTGCGAGTTGGAGATTACCCATACGTGCTCGATAGCCAAGGGCGGATACGCCGTGCCGTCTACATTGAAATTATCCTTCTGGGTATGCCAGAACCAAGGCTGCCCGCTTCTTACATTATCGCGGCCATTATTAAAGCCGGTGCTGCCTTCGCTGGAATAGTATTCCCATTCGCCGAATATACCCGTCATCGGCCGGTACAAGCCATGAGCTTCGGCTTTCAAATCGGCGCTATAACCGGCGGGATAATTATTGCATAGCAAATCATAACGTTTCAGTTCATCGCGGGTGTTGACCGGTCCCGAATCATAGGTCCAGCTGCCGTCGGCGGATTCCGGTATGAATTCATAGAATATCATGCCGCCTAAGACGAAGAATTCCCGCACGTCTTTCATCCATCTGCTCACGAATTTACCATCGGCGTCTTTGCCGCCATACAGGTTATTGGCTACGGCAAATTCATAAGCATCCTGTGTATGAAGGTCGAAGCGAAAATCACCCGGGTCATTATAAACGCTGCGAGGATAGCGCTTGCAGCCTAAAGTCGCGCCACCCAGTTCCGGTGCCGCCACAGCCACATCCCAGAACATACGCAAGAAAGCTTCGCCCAAATAGTAGAAATCGCTTCTGGGGCGGTTCATAGCGCCGGTGCTGTTCTGACGCATCACATCGTCGGTGGTACCGACCAGTATGGGCTTTTCTACCGAACCTTCGATAACAACGCGGGTATACCAGTCATCAGTTTGGCCGGCTACATACAGTTCGCGCCATTGGGGGGCTTCATATACAGATTGCCCTGTGCCAACCAGCATTACGGTCATACCATAATCCACGGCGTTTTGAGTAATATATTCCGCGCGGCCTGTCATCCGGTGGAAACCACCGCCGGCATAAGAGATAACATTTTGATAGGTATAGGCGGTATTGGTTCCACTGACGCGGTTGATATCATTGGCTGCCAGGGTATTACATAAACTGGTGCCGGTAACGCTGATTTTAGATTTGGAGCCGATATTTTTATATTCATAGAAGGATTTCCAAGTAGCCCTGCCGATCTTTTGCCCGGTGCCATTGGCATCTACACTGATGCGGGCGGCGGCTATGGGGCCTTTAACAGATACATTGTAATTGCCCGTGGTCATGGGTGTAGTGGAAGTACCGGTAGTTCCGGTATATTCGCCCACATCCAGCGGCTCTTTCAGGCGCAGGGTGACCAAGGGATTATTAGCATAAGCGCCGATATTGAAATAAGAAAGGTAATCATAATCAACTTTTACTCCGTCTATCATCAGGTCGAAGCTATGTTTGATATTCCTTTCACTCACTTCTATGGGGGCGCCGAAAACAATTTCCACTTCCTGGGCTGTGATGAGGTTAACGGCTGTAACAGTTTCATAAATGGGTCTGATCAAGGTAACGGATATAGGCAAAGTGGGGGCAGCGCCCGCGCCGACAAAGCCTGCCGGCGGATTGACCACTGCCGAAGCAAAGCCTAGGGCGGTATCGGTTAAGATGCCGCTGAAGTTGCCTAATACCTTGAATTTCAAAGTCACGATTTTAACATCCGGGTTGCAGGGTTCGCCGAAGACCATATTAAGTGAAGGTACGCTGCGTACGGATACTTTACCTGCCAAGGGGCTGACCGCCGCTACAACGCCTTTCAAATCGACGTAGCCGTCATATTTAAGCAAATTGGCGTCATAGGCTATTTCGGTAGAAAATTGAGTATAATTGAGGTCACCTGCCAGCATTACATCAACATATACAGTACCGTCGATGATAGTTTCTTCCTGCTGGGCCGCAAGATAAACATTATAGTTATAACCAACGAGGTCGCTAACTAAAACTGTGGCCGAACCGATCTTCGCATTATTGGATTCGGAAGAGGCGGTGAAGGTGATGCTCTGCCCGCTGATATCTTTGGTGCGTAT
>JGI24705J35276_12237812_pt1 | contig 13300 bp, 10 predicted proteins | sample TergutNt197P4_FD_35276 | JGI IMG/M metagenome (IMG submission 35276)
GCAAATTCTTGCTTTGCCGCATTTTGTTGCGTCGAACCGGTTCCCACTTCGGCACAAAATGCTCTAACAAGAACCGCGTCCTTTGAGCCTTGAGACTGAATGTCGATCGATGATGATGTAGCGCTTTTCCAAAGTGTCCCGACACTGCGGCTGTTGGGAAACGCTGCGCTACGCATGTTGGCGATTGGCTCCGAGCAGCGCGAATTCCAACGTGGGGAAATCCTGTTCCACCAGGACGATGAAGCTGATGCCGGTTTCGTCGTTCAGCGCGGCGCGTTCCGGCTGGAAGATGGCGCCAGCACTGAGATCGTCGCAGGTCCCCGCGCCCTGATGGGCGAGCTTGCGATGGTCGTGCCGGTCAAACGGCGGTCGACGGCGACTGCCCTGGAGCGCTCCCTGGTCATCCGCATCCCGCGCAGTCTGTTTCAGCGGGTACTGGAAGCCGATCCTGCTGCGGCGCTTCGGCTGCGTGACGAGTTTATTGTCCGCTCCAGCCAGATGACCGACGATCTCGAGTTGGCAAGCGCGAAGCTCAATCGCTGATCTCGCTGGAGCGCGATCCGAACCCACTTTTGCGGATCAAGCTCCAATCGTCAGATTTCCAGCGTCACAGTCACCGGCACATGGTCCGACGGCCGCTCCCAGCTACGAGCTTGACGCAAGATTCTGAAATCGCAGACTGCATCTTTCAGCGCCCGCGAAACCCAGATGTGGTCAAGCCGGCGGCCGCGGTCGCCGATGGTCCAGTCAGCGGCGCGGTAGCTCCACCACGTATAGACTTTTTCCGTCATCGGGATGCGCTCGCGCGCGACGTCGATCCATTCGCCTGCGCCAAGCGCCGCCAACAGCTTCTCGCATTCGACTGGCGTGTGCGAGACCACCTTCAATAATTGCTTGTGCGACCAGACGTCATTTTCGTGCGGTGCGACGTTGAGATCGCCGACCAGAATGTGGCGGTCCTCACCGCGCGGATGCAGCGGCTCGCACGCTCGCATTTCGTCAAGGAATTGCAGCTTGTGCTCGAATTTCGGGTTGAGTGCCGGATCAGGAAGATCGCCGCCGGCGGGAACGTAGAAATTGTGCAACACCAGCGGTTTTGCGAATTGTGCTTTCTCTCCGAACGATACCGAGACATGGCGCGAATCGATCTTGTCGCAAAAGGTGCGGATATCGGTGCTCTCGAACGGCAGCTTTGAGATGATGGCGACGCCGTGATAGCCCTTTTGTCCGTTCAGCGCGACATGCTCATAGCCGAGTCTCCTGAATCGCTTCAGTGGAAAGGCGTCGTCGATGCATTTGGTTTCCTGCAGGCACAACACGTCCGGCCGCGCAATTCTAAGAAATTTCGCGACGAGGTCGATACGCAGCCGCACCGAATTGATATTCCAGGTTGTCAGGGAAAGCCGCATGAGAGGACGCGTCATAGCACAGATTTGGCTGCCAGAGCATTTTACGCCGAAGTGGATACCGGTTCGGCGTAATAAAATACTCTGGACGGCTGCCCACAGTGGCTGGACGAAGTCCCCGCATGTGGCCAAAGGCACGAGCCAAGCGGTGCCTCTCGGGCCTTTGCTTCTCTACTGGCCGGTCGGTGTATTGTAGTTGGTGTAGTCGATCTTGAACATGCCGGGATCGAGCTTTTGGGTCGAATCCAGATCATAGACCGCAATTGCGGTGTCGTATCCTTGGGGGTCCGTCACGACCCATTGCTTCAGCTGACCATCCTTGGCGCCAAACATCAGCATCAGACGGCTGGTACCGACCAGCGCCTGCTTTTCTTCGATGGTGATGCTGACAAAGACATCGTTCGAAGTGACGTCAATGACATTGGTGTCCTTCAGGAGATCGATGCGGTCTGACAGCAGGAAGCGCAGCGGTGTTTGCGACAGCGGATATACGTCCTGGGTCGCCAGCTTTCGGTCTCGCACCACCAGCGACGATCCGTCGGCGACGATGTCGATCGGGCTTGGCTCATCGTATTCGAAGCGGACCTTGCCAGGTTTCTGAATGTAGAAATCCCCTGTGGTCTTGCTGCCGTCCGGTGCGCGCTGGACGAATTTTCCGACCAGTGTCTGCAGAGAGGACAGATAGGCACTGACCTTCGCGGCCTGCGCCTTCTGATTGTCATTGATGCTGGCTGGGAAGTTGTGACGCGGAAAGGGAATGACCGGATCTGGCGGCGCTTGGCTGCCGACTGGCGCGGGTCCCTTCCGCGCGTCGGGCGGACGGACTTTCGGCGCGGATTTTGGAGCAGGGACGGTCTGTGCGGTGCACGTCGCGCTTACTGCAGTAACCGAGACGGCTACGAGAATCGCGCACGCGATTCGCGCACTGGCGGTGGCGGCGAATAGACCTGTTGGATTTCTGATCAACGCGTCGTCCTGCATGGCTAGGCATCATTTCCGAAGGGTAGACACCGATTTTCGGACGAAAATGATACGAAATTATGGAAACTGAGCATGACCCGGAGCCGGAGGGCGGCGCAGCCCAAAGCGCGATAAGAGCCATCCCTGGAACGATCGCGATTCAGGCCCCTCTTACCGTGATTTCGGTCAAAAACAGACATCGTTTTTTGTGAAATATCGTTCCGACGCCAATTCGCCACCAGTTTGCCTCACGAATTCGCTTCACATGGGGCTGTCTTCTTCCTCGACCAGGATTTCGCGTTTTCCGGCGTGATTGGCAGGCCCGACAATGCCCTCTTGTTCCATGCGTTCCATCAGCGAAGCGGCGCGGTTGTAGCCGATCTGCAGCCGGCGCTGGATATAGGAGGTAGACGCCTTGCGGTCGCGTTTGACGATCGCCACGGCCTGCGCGAACAGGTCGCCGCCGCCATCGGCGCCCATGCCCGTCGCATCGAACACCGCGCCGTCTTCGTCGGTAGGTTCTTCGGCCGTGACCGCCTCCAGATATTCCGGCTGTCCTTGCGTCTTGAGGTGACGCACCACTTTTTCAACCTCGTCGTCCGAGGCAAACGGGCCGTGCACGCGGCTGACGCGGCCGCCGCCCGCCATATAAAGCATGTCGCCCTGACCGAGCAGTTGCTCGGCGCCCATCTCGCCCAGAATGGTGCGGCTGTCGATCTTGGAGGTAACCTGGAACGCGATTCGTGTCGGGAAGTTCGCCTTGATGGTGCCGGTGATGACGTCCACTGACGGACGCTGTGTGGCGAGGATGACGTGCAGGCCAGCGGCGCGCGCCATCTGGGCGAGGCGCTGCACCGCGCCTTCGATGTCCTTGCCCGCCACCATCATCAGGTCGGCCATTTCGTCGACGATGATGACGATATAGGGCAGGGGTTCGAGCGAGAGCTTCTCTTCCTCGTAGATCGCCGTGCCGGTCTCCTTGTCAAAGCCGGTGTGCACCGTGCGCGTCGGCTCCTCGCCCTTGGCCTTTGCATCCAGCAGGCGCTTATTGTAGCCATCGATGTTGCGTACGCCGAGCTTGGCCATGTTCTTGTAGCGCTCCTCCATCTCGCGCACGGCCCATTTCAGCGCGACCACCGCCTTCTTCGGGTCGGTCACGACGGGCGTAAGCAGATGCGGAATGCCATCATAGACGGAGAGCTCGAGCATCTTCGGATCGACCATGATCAGCCGGACCTGATCCGGGCGCAGCCGATAGACCAGGCTGAGGATCATGGTGTTGATGGCGACTGACTTACCGGAGCCGGTGGTGCCGGCGATCAGCATGTGGGGAGTCTTTGCAAGATCGATGATGACGGGATCGCCGCCGATGGTCTTGCCGAGGCTCAGCGGCAGCTTTGCCAGCGTCTCGGTGGTCTCCTTCGAAGTGAGCAGCTCGCGCAGATAGACCTTCTCGCGATGCGCATTCGGCAATTCGATGCCGATGACGTTGCGGCCTGGAACGACCGCGACACGCGCCGACACCGCGCTCATGGACCGGGCGATGTCGTCGGAAAGTCCGATCACACGCGACGACTTGATACCGGGCGCGGGCTCCAATTCGTACAGCGTGACCACCGGCCCTGGATGGGCATTGACGATCTCGCCGCGCACGCCGAAGTCCTGCAGCACACCCTCCAGCGCTCGCGAATTGGCCTCCAGTTCAGCCTTGCTGAGAGGCTTGCGATCCGTCGCCTTTGGCGCCGCCAGCATGGATATCGCAGGAAATTCGTACTTGTCGGGAGTCTTGCGCGCAGGTGCGCGCGGTGCGGCCTTCTTGCGGGGCGGCCGCGCGGGGGCCTCCTCCTCTTCTTCCTCCTCCTCCTCGTCTTCTTCCTCTTCCTGGTCGAGATCCTCCTCCTTGGATTGCGGCGCTGTTCGGCCACCGAGGGTGGGTTCCTGACGGGCGAAGGATGACACGCGGGCTCCGCTGGAGACGAGCGAACGATAGGCAGCGGCGAGCAGCCAACCGAGCCGCACCTTCGTACTCATCAACGCATGGAACAACCATCCAAGCGACACCGAGCCGATACTTCTGTCCTCCTCTTCGTCGAGCGGTGCATCGTCATCCTCAATCGGCGAATCCTCCTCCTCGTGCTCGCGCGCCCCGAGGCCGCAGGCAACCAGGAAGGTCAACACCATGGCGGCAAACAGGATCACCCCGAGCGCGAAGCTGAAGAGGAAGTTCGCAGGCCCGAAGATGACAGCAGGCGCGCGCACCAGCGCGTCGCCGACAACGCCGCCGAGCCCGGTCGGCAGCGGCCAGGCGCCGCCATGCGGAAAGGCGCTGGCAAAGCCGGCCGTACTCGCCATGCAGAGAATCCAGGAGCCAAGCCGCAGCGCCTCGCGGTCGAACGGGCGATTGGTCAGCATGCGCCAGCCCAACACGCCGATCGGCAGGATCAGCATGATCGCTCCGAGCCCCAGGATCTGCATCGAGAGATCGGCGCTGATCGCTCCGGCATAGCCAAGGGCGTTGCGAATCGGCCGCGATGTCGCCTGACTGAGACTCGGATCTTGCACCGACCAGGTCATCAGCGCGGTCACGCCGAGGCAGCAAAGCCCGATCAGGCCAAGACCTGTGAGCTGCCGCAGGCTTCGCGTTATCAAATCGCGAATCGACGGCGGCAACTGACTGACCAGCGGGACGACGCGCTCGATTGTCGACATACTCATCCGTCTAGCCCAGTGTTTCGACCAGCCGATGCAGCGCCTCGGCCGTTGTTTTGCCATCCTGCACCAGCGCGAGGCGGATAAAGCCTGCGCCTGGATTGAAGCCGTCCGGCTGCTGCCGCGCCAGATAGCTGCCCGGCACAACGCGCACCCCCGCCTCCTTATAGAGTTTGACAGTTACCGCTTCGTCGCCGCCGAGCTTGGAGACATCGAGCCAGAGGCAGAAGCCGCCGGCCGGCCGGCGATAGCCGTATCTATCCTTAAGAATCTGATCGGCGAGATCGAACTTGCTTCGATAGAGCCTTCGATTGTCCTCGACATGCGCCTCGTCGCCATAAGCAGCGACTGCGACGTGCTGCAATGGCACCGGCACCTGTGGTGCAGCCACATTGCGCAGCTCGTGAAACATGTTGAGGAATTTCCGGTCGCCGCTGGCAAAGCCGACGCGCAGGCCCGGCAGATTCGAGCGCTTCGACAGCGACTGGAAGGCGACGACGCGGGTGAAATCGGGGCCCGCGCACTCCAGCGCGCTGCCGGGAGCCTCGCCAGTGTAGATTTCCGAATAGCACTCGTCGCTGAGGATGACGAAGCCGAAGCGGTCGGCGAGGTTCTTCAGTCGCGTGAAATAGGACTGTGAGACGACCGAGCCTTGCGGGTTGGCAGGCGAGGCGATGTAGAAGGCAACGGTGCGCGCCAGGGTCGCCTCGCTGATCCCATCGAGATCGGGCAGGAAGCCGTTCGCAACGGTCGTCGGCAGATGGATCTGCTCGCAGCCCGCGGCGTGAGCGCCCGCGCCATAGACCGGATAGAACGGGTTGGGCATCAAGATCGCGGGCGGGCCTGCACGCTCGCCAGCATAGCGAGCTGCGGTCAGCGCGGCGAAGAACAAGCCTTCCCGACTCCCATTCAGCACCAGGACCTCGCTGTGGGGGTCGATGGGACGTGGCAGTGTGAAACGACGCGCGAGCCAATCCGCCGCGGCTCTCCTGAAGGGCTCGATGCCCTTGGCCACAGGATAGCGGCCGAATTCGGCGGTGTGCCTGGCGAGCACCGGGCCGACAAAGTCCGGTAGAGGGTGCTGCGGCTCGCCCAGCGATAGGGTTATCAACGGCTTAGCCGGTGAATAGGGGGCGAGCAGCTCAGTCAGCCGGATAAAGGGCGAGCGGTGGGTTTCGCGGCTTCCACCGCCCTGCGGCGCACGGGATGATGCGGTCATGGCCATACTCAAGGCGCGCCAGTTACTCAGGGAACAACCGGTTGCGGGGGCAGCCGGGCGGAAACGGTCGAGCTCACCATAGAGAGGTCGAGGTTAAGACGCGATTAACCAATCGGCTCCATGGGCGATCATAGCGTGGATTTGGGCGGCTTGGGGCTCGCGCAGTTGGTATCCTGGTCCGCTGTTGCCCAGTTCAAAAGTCCAGCTCCTGTGGGCTTGGAATCATGAGCCTGGACTTGGGTTAGGGCGCATCGAATGCCTCCGTACCGGACGGTTATAGAAAGGGGCTCCAACCTATGCCGGAGCCCCTCGATGGTTGGAGACATAGCCGCTCCAACCTGCAGTTTCGGGCGCGACCCCCAAGGGTGATCGCGCTCGGGAGGAAAGTCACATGTTGTAGGCGCGCTCGGTGTGCTGGGTGATGTCGAGGCCTTCGCGCTCGGTCTCCAGGTTGGCACGCAGGCCCACGGTCATGTCGACGACCTTGTAGAGGATCGCCGAACCGACGCCTGACCACAGCAGCGCGGTGCAGACGGCCCAGATCTGTGAGACCATCTGCGCTGCAAAATCGTAATTGGCAACCTTGGGCGGGATCGCGGTGTAGTCGATGATACCCGTCCCGCCGAGAGCAGGGTTGACCAGGATGCCGGTGGCGAGTGCTCCGACGATGCCGCCGACACAGTGCACGCCGAACACGTCGAGGGAATCGTCGTAGCCAAAGGCGTTCTTCACCATCGTACAGAAGAACAGGCAGACGCCGCCGGCCAGGAGGCCGAGAATAATCGCGCCCATCGGACCGGAGTAACCGGACGCCGGCGTGACGGCCACAAGGCCCGCGACTGCGCCAGTCAGCGCGCCGAGCGCCGAGGGGTGTCCCCTCACCAACCATTCCGCGAACATCCACGACAGCGCAGCCGCGGCGGTGGCGACAAAGGAGTTGGCCATGGCGAGCGCAGCGCCGCCATTGGCCTCAAGGTTCGAGCCGGCGTTGAAGCCGAACCAGCCAACCCAGAGCAGTGAGGCGCCGATCATCGTCATGGTCAGCGAGTGCGGGGCCATCAGTTCCTTGCCGTAGCCGGTACGCCTGCCGATCAGCAGGGCGCCGACAAGGCCGGCGATGCCGGCATTGATGTGCACCACGGTGCCGCCCGCAAAGTCGATTGCGCCCTTTTTGAAGAGCCAGCCGGCGTCGGCGTTGATCTCATCAAGGTTCGCCTGAGCCGCGGCTTTTGCCGCCGCGTCACCCGCCATAGCGAGAGCCTTCGCCGCATCCTGGATCGCATCCGGACCCGGCCAGTACCAGACCATGTGCGCGATCGGGAAGTAGATCAGCGTGACCCAGAGCGGAATGAACAGCGCCACCGCCGAGAACTTCATGCGCTCGGCAAAAGCGCCGACGATCAGCGCGGGCGTAATTGCCGCGAAAGCCATCTGGAAGCAAACATAGATCAGTTCCGAAATGTTGGTATCGACGCTGAAAGTTGACGTCTTCGAATCCGGGGTGACGCCCATCAGGAAGGCCTTGGAGAGGCCGCCGATGAAATCGGAGCCACCGGTGAAGGTCAGGCTGTAGCCGTAGAGAGCCCAGAGCAGGATGACGACGCAGACCGAGTAGAAGACCTGCATGAGAACGGAGAGCATGTTCTTGGAACGAACAAGGCCGCCATAGAACAGCGCAAGACCTGGGATCGTCATCAACAGCACCAGCACTGTCGATGTAAGCATCCAGGCGTTGTCTGCCTTGTTAACCATTGGCTCGGCTTGGGCTGCGGTCGCCGTCAACAGGCCAACGGCGAAAGCCGCCAATCTCAGGCCATAGGGACGCTTGAACGTCATTCCATTCCTCCTGATGAGATAAGATTGAGCACGTAATCAAATTGCCTCTGCATCAGTCTCGCCGGTGCGGATGCGAACCACATGGTCGAGATTGATGACAAAGATCTTGCCGTCACCGATCTGGCCGGTCTTGGCGGCAGAGACGATGGCATTGATCGTCTTGTCGACCTGGTCAGAGGTGATGGCGACTTCGACTTTGATCTTGGGCAGGAAACTCACGGCGTATTCGGCGCCGCGATAGATCTCGGTATGGCCTAGCTGACGGCCATACCCTCTGACCTCTGTCACTGTAAGACCGTGAACGCCAATCGCGGTCAGTGCGTCACGAACTTCTTCCAGCTTGAACGGCTTGATGATCGCCATAACAATCTTCATGCGTCCTATTCCCGCTTAGGCCAGTTCCCGCCTAGGCCAGTTCTTCCCGCTTAGGCCAAGTCGGACTGGTCATGGTTCGCCAAGAAGTCTGCAACCAAGGGTTCAGCCACCCTCCAATAATCAAATGTCGTGCCAGATCGGGAGCATTGCTTGATGGAGGTAAAAACGCGCCTCCATTTCTTCTTGTCCTGGCGCATTTTGCGACGCCGAACCGGTTAACTTCGGCAATGCGCGCATCGCCTGACGTCGGGCGCGGTAGTGGTGCGCTTAAGGCGCGCCCACCCTGCCTAAAATAGAGGCGTGCCGGCCATCTAGGCGCAATTATGCCGGATTGATATGCGCCCTTCGCACCGGTAAAGGGCGGCATAGGAACGTTTTGGGGGCACATATGGCGAGTTGGTTTTACGCATCCGAGGGCAAGCAGGAGGGGCCCTTTTCGGAGTCTCAGTTCCGCGATTTCGTTACCCGGGGCGTTGTTCAAGCCGAAACGCTGGTGTGGACCGAGGGTATGTCAGGATGGCAGAAGGCTTCCGAAATTCAGGGACTCTTGCCAGCTGGTGCCGCGCGGCCCGCGGTTGCGCCGTCGAATGCTCAGTCAGGATATATTGCAGAGGTCAGTTCGGGTCCCAGCGCCGAGGCCGGCCAGCTTTCGATGGACATCGGATTGTGGAACCTGCTTTGGCGCAGCATCGTTTGCGGCATCGGCGGCTTCCTCATAATTCCCGCGCCTTGGGCCTACACTTGGTTCTATAAGTGGGTGGTCCCGCGCATTCATGTGCCGGGCCGCCGCGATTTGGGTTTCGCCGGCCAGCCGCTGGACATCTGGTATGTATTTGTCGCGTTAGGACTTACAGGGCACGCGAGCAAGATCGTCGAGTGGATCGCTGGCCCGACCGGCACGGCAGCGGACTTAATTGTAGGATTGTTGGCGTGGGTGGCGCAGGGCTTCCTGGGTTGGAGGATCATGCGCTGGCTCTTCGCAAATCTCGTTGCCGACGGTCAGCGGTTGGCGATCTCGTTCAACGGCAGCCCGTTTGCTTACGTCGGTTGGTCTCTGCTCGTGCTCCTTTCTTACTTCACCATCATCGGTTGGGCCTGGGTGCTTGTATTTTGGATGCGATGGATGTGCCGCAGCATCGCGGGCACCCGCCGCCAAGTTGCATTCACGGCAACCGGGCTGCAGGTCCTGTGGCGAACGCTGGTGTTCGGGATCTGCTGCATCTTCCTGATACCGATCCCCTGGATGCTGCGCTGGTACGCACGTTGGTACATATCGCAATTCAGACTCGGCGATCCGGTAGCTAACGTCTTCACCTGATCCTGCGCGCCCGACGCTGCCAGCCAGCGGCTTGGCTGTTGCGTGAGCTGAAGGATTTGTCCATTCGCGTCAGAACTCGAAAACGTCCGCCGATGCGACCTTCGCACCGGCAAAGGGCTGGCCGAGGAATGTTTTGGGGGTACACATGGCAAGTTGGTTCTACGCATTCGAGGGCAAGCAGGAGGGGCCCTTTTCAGAGGCTCAGTTCCGGGATTTCCTTACCCGAGGCGTAATTCGAGCCGATACATTGGTGTGGTCCGAGGGTATGTCAGGATGGCAGAAGGCCTCCGAAATTCCGGGACTGTTGCCAGCCACCGGCGCGCCCGCCGTTCAGCCGCGAAGCGGCCCCACCCGTGGTGCAGCGCCTGACGCCAGCCCCGACACAGGCAACAGCCGGCGGGCAACGGACATTGGACGCAGAGAGTTCCGTGTAGGCGTTGTGCTGAGCCAGGCCTTCAGTGCTTTCAAGGCCAGGCTGGGAACCTTCCTGTTGATGGCCTTCATCCCCTCACTGGCGACGTTCGTCGTTGTTTTTGCCGGATTGATGCTCCTTGGTTTTGGAATTATGGCAGCTGGCCCTGGCCGAAGTTTCGGCGCCTACATCCCAATCGCTATCGGATCTCTCATTGCGATATTGTTTTTTTTCGTTGTGTCCTTGGGCAGCCAGGCCATGATCGCATATGGGACCTTTCTGAACCTCAGGGGTCGGAATTTCACCTTTGGCGACGCCTTCACGCACACCTCTCGACGAATCTTGTCGATCCTGGGGGTGGCGCTGTTGATGGTGCTCGCAGCCGTTATATTTTCGATCCTGGGTACGGCCGTGATTGTAGGGCTTGTGGCCCTGATCGGGTCGGTCGGCGCTTCCTTGCTTGGCGTTCTAATTACACTGATCACATTCTTCCTCGCCACAACGGTGCTGTTTGTCACCATTCCCGCCTGCACGATTGAGCCGCTAGGCTCCGTCGCAAGCCTCTTCCGCAGCGTTGAGCTCACGAAAGGCTATCGCTGGAGGGTGTTTGGCCTCATCTTAATCGTCTTGTTGGGAACCTTCGTCGCCGCCATCGCCGTAGGCCTGCTGTCGGCGGTAGCGCAATTGGTGGGAGGAGCGGTTTTAGGTGTAGTGGTCAACACCGTATTCAACATCTTCCTCATGGCGTTCTATAGCGTGCTGCCCGCGGCCACCTACTCAAGCTTGCGCATGGCGAAGGAAGGGATCGACGTCAGCGATATCACCAGCGTCTTCGAATAGTGGCCCCCTCGTCATTGCCGGGCTTGACCCGGCAAGCCATCCTACGTGAGTAGTACGAGCTATCTGCGCTGGCGCACCGAGCCTTCCTGCGCGACCGACGCCACCAGCGCGCCGTCGGCCTTGAAGATCAGACCACGGGCAAGCCCGCGGCCTGATTGTGAGCTCGGCGAATCCTGGGCGTAAAGCAGCCATTCATCGGCGCGGAAGGGGCGGTGGAACCACATCGCGTGGTCGAGGCTCGCGGGCATCATGCGCTTGTCGAACAGCGTTCGGCCGTAGCGCGCCATGACGGCATCAAGCAGTGAGAAATCCGACGCGTAGGCGAGCGCACACAGGTGCAGCGCCGGATCGTCGGGCAGGGGCGCCGCGGTCTTGATCCATATGTGAATGCGGCCGTCATTGACCTTCTGGCCGAAATATCGCTCAATCTCGACAGGACGCAGCTCGATCGGACGCTCGGATTCGTAGTATCGGCGAATCAACTCCGGCATCTCCTGCAATATCGAATGCTGCTTCAGCATTTCCTCGGCCGTGAGACTTTCCGGCGGCGGCACCACCGGCATCTTGTCCTGATGGTCGAAGGCGCCCTCCTCCTCGGCATGGAAGGAGACCATCGCCGAAAAGATCGCGTTGCCGTGCTGGATGGCTGTGACCCTGCGCGTTGAATAGCTCTTGCCGTCGCGCAGGCGCTCGACCCGGTAGATGATCGGTATTTGCGGATCGCCCGGCAGGATAAAGTAGCAGTGCAGCGAATGCGGCAGCCGTCCCTCAACAGTGCGGCAGGCCGCGACCAGCGCCTGGCCGATCACCTGGCCGCCGAACACCCGCTGCCAGCTCGTCTTGGGGCTGTTGCCACGGAACAGATTCACCTCGAGCTGCTCGATATTGAGGATGGAGATGAGGTCGGTCAGACTATCGGACATTGGCTGTGCCTTCATCGTCATTCCGCGCTGATCAGTGCGATCCCGGAATCGGAAAATAGTTAACAAATTTCAGTTTCGTCTCTTGACGACTTCGGAAACGACATTTCTGGGCCGGACGGCCCTTGTCTCACCTCACTGTTTCGCCCACCTATAGTCTGCTAGCAAGAGTTATAGAGCGTGATTAGCCGGGATATAGGGTATGTCAGTACAGGGTAGCATTGTCATTGGCGGCGGATCATTTGCGGGCCTCGCGTTGGCAGTGGCGTTGCGCCAAGGTTTGCGCAGCGACGGCTTGAGCAACGACATTCCCATCATCGTCGCCGATCCCGCACTGGCGACGCGGCCCAGCCGCGATCCCCGCGCAACGGCAATTGTGGCCGCGTGTCGCAGATTGTTCGAGGCGATCGGCGTGTGGGACGATGTCAAGGGCAAGGCGCAGCCGATCCTTGATATGACCATCACCGATTCGAAATTGGAAGATGCCACGCGACCAATATTTTTGACTTTTGCCGGTGATGTCGAGCCCGGTGAGCCCTTCGCGCATATGGTCGAGAACCGCCATCTGATCGATGCGCTGGTTGCCCGCGCTGAAGCCGAAGGCGTCGATCTGAGGGCGAAGGTCGTGACCTCATATGAGGCGCGTGCTGATAGCATCGACGTGACCTTGGATGACGGAAGCCACGTTGCCGCAAGTCTCCTGATCGCCGCCGATGGAGCAAAATCAAAATTGCGCGAGCGTGCCGGCATTGCCACCCATGGCTGGGACTATGATCAGTCTGGTATCGTCGTCACAGTCGGCCATGAGCGCGATCACGAAGGACGCGCTGAAGAACATTTCCTGCCCGCAGGTCCCTTCGCGATCCTGCCGCTGACCGGAAAGCGCTCCTCGCTGGTGTGGACCGAGCGGCGCGCGGAAGCTGCGCATATCGTTTCATTGAACGACGAAGATTTCCACGGCGAACTGGAGCGGCGCTTCGGTCTGCATCTCGGCGAGGTCAAGGCGCTCGACAAGCCGCGCGCGTTTCCATTGTCCTATTTTGTGGCGCGCTCCTTCATCGCTGAGCGCCTCGCGCTGGTCGGCGATGCCGCGCATGTCATCCACCCCATCGCGGGTCAGGGTCTCAACCTGGGGCTGAAGGATATCGCAGCATTGGCCGAGGTTATCGTCGATGCTGCCCGGCTCGGTGTGGACATCGGTCAGGCCGACGTCCTTGATCGCTATCAGCGCTGGCGGCGCTTCGACACCATGGCGATGGGGTTTGCGACCAACTCGCTGAACTTCCTGTTCTCCAACAAGTCGAC
>JGI24705J35276_12237811_pt1 | contig 13299 bp, 14 predicted proteins | sample TergutNt197P4_FD_35276 | JGI IMG/M metagenome (IMG submission 35276)
TGCGTGACGCCGTGCTGCTTGATCAGTTCGAAGATCTTCGTCGGCTCGACTTTGCGCAGGCACACGTTGATGCCGGCGGAGGCAGCGATGGTCCAGGGAAAGCACCAGCCGTTGCAATGGAACATTGGCAGCGTCCAGAGATAGACCGGATGCTGGCCAAGATTGCCGGCAAGGATGTTGCTCACCGCATTCAGATAAGCTCCGCGATGATGGGTGACCACGCCCTTGGGATTGCCTGTCGTGCCCGAAGTGTAGCTCAGCGCAATCGCATCCCATTCGTCCTGCGGCCGGACCGCGACGAAGTTGGGATCGCCATGCGCCACCGCAGCTTCATATTCGATTTCGCCGATACGTTTTCCGCCCTTGAACGAGGCATCATCAACGTCAATCACGAACGGCTTTGGGCCGCGCATCTGGCTCAGCGCGTCTGCGATGACGCCAGAGAATTCCGGATCGACCAGGATGATTCTGGCGCCGCCGTGATCGAGCTGAAAGGCAATGGACGACGCATCCAGGCGGATATTGAGCGTGTTGAGTACGGCGCCCGCCATGGGCACGGCGAAGTGCAATTCGTTCATCGCCGGCACGTTCGGCAGCATCGCCGCCACAGTATCGCCAACGCCGATGCCTTTGTCTGCCAGATAGGAAGCAAAGCGCCGGCAGCGCGTGTAGGTCTGGCGCCAGGTGAAGACGCGGCCTTCATGAACGGCGCTGGTGTGATTGGGATAGACGGCCGCGCTGCGCGCGAGGAAGCTCAGTGGCGTCAGCGGCACATAATTCGCAGGCGTTTTGTCCAGGCCGGTATTGTAAGTGTTCTGCCTCTCAGTCATTGAGACCCTCCTTGTGCATCAAAGAAACCCATTTCTTTCGGTTTCGGAAGCTCGAACCGATGCGCTCGTAGTAGAATCGTGAGTCCAAGGTCGTCGTAAAGTCCGCACCACGCGATGCAATCCACCGCTCATACATAAGAACGATGTCGTCAAATTCGAGCCATGGGACAACGCCCTCGCAATTGCTCAGGCTCGCGTCACGTTCAAAAAGGGCAAACAATTTCCGGATCCGGGTGTAACCTTCGTTGTCAAACCAAAACGTCAGGCGCTCGTGGATTTGTGCGGGATCGTGTCCCCACGCTTTGTACTTGGTAGCGCAGCTATCGACCACCTCGGCGAATACGTCCCGTGTTGCAAGTCCGATCACCAGACGCTGGAGCCCGGCGGATAATGCGGCAAGACTGCTGCCATAGAAAGGCAGATCCACGTGGCTCAGGAACACCAGGTCAAGCCCGATACAATCCTTGCCTCGATCTTTCCTCCAAGCCGTTCCCCAATTGCACTCGACGTCCAGGAAGCGAAAGCAGACAGAGAGCCGCGCTTCGGACGACGCAAGGACGTCGACATCTTCCAGGCTGCGAAAGATCGTTTCCTCTGTATCGCGATAGGCCAAGTTGGTTGACCGCAGCTGGTAGCCGCGGATTGTCATGGTGCTGTCGCTTGTTGATTGGAAAAATGGTTGGAGGGGCATGGTTGAAACTAACTTGCTTTAAAGAAATCCGATCGAAATCCATGGAAATACCGCGACGACGATTAGGCCGGCGAGCAGTGCCAACAGATAGCCCCAGATCGGCTTGATGCCTTCGGCCGGATCAACGCGTCCGATGGCGCAGGCGGCATAATAGCCTACGCCAAAGGGCGGGGCGAACAGACCGATCCCCATCGCGAGAATGATGACCATGGCGTAGTGCACCTCGTGCACGCCGACCGTGCGGGCAATCGGAAACAACAGTGGCCCGAACAGCACAACGGCCGGGATGCCTTCAAGCACACTGCCGAGAATGATGAAGGCCACGATCGAGACAGCGATAAAGGACGCCGCGCCGCCGGGTAACCCGGTCATGGCGGCTGCCAGAGACCGCGAAAATCCAGACTGCGTCAGGCCCCAGGCCATCCCCGTCGCACTCCCGATGATCAGCAGAATTGCGCCCGATAATGCCGCGGTCTCAACCAGCATCGGAAACAGACGCCGCCAATCAAAGCGCCGGTAAATCAGCAGCCCCACCAATACGCCATAAACAATGCCGATAGTTGAGACTTCGGTTGCTGTCGCGATGCCCTCAACCACCGAGTAACGGATCACGAAGGGCAGCGCGAGCGCGGGTAGGGCGATGACAAACGTCTTGCCGATCTCGTTGACGCTGGCGCGCTGGATGTGACTCATATCTTCGTGGCGGTAGCGCCACCACACCAGCATGCAGAGCGTGATCGCCAGGACGCCACCGGGCAGGATGCCGCCAGTGAAGAGTGCAGCGATCGAGACGCCCGTCACAGAGCCAATGGTGATCAGGACGAGACTCGGCGGAATGGTTTCAGTCTGTGCGCCAGTGGCAGCGAGCAGGGCGACGAGATCACCGGGACGGGCGCCTCGTTGCTTCATTTCTGGAAACAGCACTGGCGCGACCGCGGCCATGTCGGCTGCCTTGGCGCCCGAAATGCCTGAGACCAAGTACATCGCGCCGACCAGAACATAGTGCAGCCCGCCCCGGACATGGCCAAGCAGGCTGGCCAGAAACGCCACCATGGCACGCGCCATGCCGGTCATTTCTATCAAGAGTCCCAAGAATACGAACAGCGGCACTGAAAGCAGGATCAGGTGGCTCATGCCTTCGTCCATCCGCCCGACCAGTACCGTGACTGGTGTATGCGTGGTCAGCGCCAGATAGCCGAAGATCGCGAGCCCAAATCCGAAGGCGATGGGTACGCCAGCAAAGACGCAGAAGCCGGCTACGCCTACAAAGAAGACCAGCAGGTTGAGATTGCCGAGCGGCCGCAAATAAGGCTGTGCCAGCCAGAATAAGCAGATCACGATGGCGACCGACGCGGCGGCGCCGATCACCAACCGGTAATCCGCCGAGCGCGCCAGACGCAACAACGCGAACGCAGCCATCAGGCAGATGCCAACCGGCAGCGCCGCAGCACGCCAATAATTCGGGATCTGCAGCGCAGGCGTCGTGATGAAGCTTTCCTCATAGGCGTAATCATAGGAAGGCCAGACGATCAGCACGAGGAACGCAAGCGCTGCAGAGGTCGCGACCAGATCGAGATAGGCCCGCGTCGCGGGCCGCGTTTTGGCGACAATCGCGGTCATACGCATGTGCTCGGAGCGGCGGAACGCAACCGCAGCCCCAAGCATCGCCAGCCACAGGAACAGGATGGAGGCGAGTTCGTCGGACCAGATCAATGGCTGGTGCAGGCCATAGCGCGCCACCACGCCGGCAAACAGGATCACGATTTCGGCGACGACAAGGATAGCCGCGGGAATCTCAACCAGATGCCCAAGGATCTGCTCCAGCGAAGCCAGCGGCGAATGTCGGCGAGGGGGCTGAACAGCCGCCTCGCCCTCCACTTCAGTTGCCTGCGTCCCGTTTGCTTCGATACGAGCCATAATGGCCCCGTCGCGCTAGGAAAGCTTGCCGACGGCTTTTTCCAACAGCTCCCAGGCCTGCTCACCATATTTGCCTTTCCACTCGGCGTAGAAGCCGGCGGCACGCAGCTTGTCGCGAAATGGTGCAACATCGGGCTGATTGAAGATCAGGCCTTTGGTGGCGAGTTCCTGCTGGAGACTGGCGTTGAGCTTGGCGGTGTCGGCTCGCTCGTTGACGCCTGCGGCGTTGATGTACTTGGCGACTATCTTGCGGACATCCTCCGGCAATTTCTCCCAAGCACGGCGGTTCGCCAGGAACCAAAAGCCGTCCCACATGTGGTTGGTCAGCGAGCAATATTTCTGTACTTCATAGAGCTTGGCGGTCGCGATGATCGCGAGCGGATTTTCTTCGCCCTCAACGATCTTGGTCTGGAGTGCCGAATAGACCTCGCTGAAATTGATCGAGGCGGGCGCCGCATCAAACGCCTTGAACATCGACGTCCACAACGGCGAAACTGGCACGCGGATCTTGAAGCCCTTGAAGTCGTCCGGTCCGTTGATCGGCCTGGTTGACGACGTGGTCTGGCGGAAACCGTTGTCCCAGATCTTGTCCATGACCTCGAGACCAGCCTTCCTGATCTCACCACGGATATGGGCCCCGAGATCGCCATCCATGGCCTTCCAAACCGTATCGTAGTCCGGGAATGCAAATCCGACACCATTGATGGATGCCGCCGGAACCAGGGTCGCCAGGATCAGGCCCGACAGCGTGAAAAACTCGACGCCACCGGAACGAATCTGGCTCAGCACATCGGTGTCGGAGCCGAGCTGGTTATTCGGGAAAACCTGCAAATCAAAACGGCCGTTGGTCTCGCTCTTGATGGCAGCCGCCATTTCCATGGCGCGCACGTTCATCGGATGGGAGTCCGGCAAGTTATTTGCGTATTTGTACGTGAACTCTGCAGTTTGGGCACGCGCCACATATGGCGCGCCAATACCGCCAATGACTGCGGTTGCGGCGGAGGCCTTAAGAAGCGTGCGTCTGGAAAAACTCATCGGGCTTGCTCCCAGGAAAGTATTTCGGCAGATCGTCTGCGATCTTGCGAGAGTTTCGCTTATCGCAGCCGACCCGGGCCACGGCAATATCGGCTTTCAGATGTCCATTGCCGATTTGCGCCGGCTGATTTGGCACCACGGCGAGCTGGGGCAAGGCTGCGACAGCGCTGAAACCAATGCACTTGGCAGATTTTGCGGACAAGTACCTGATCCTATTGATAGATTAATATTCCATAATATACCTTATGCGAATTGCGCTCCTCGCGTCAGGATTCTTCGACATCCAGAGCATCACCCGCGACGTCGGCAGCCGCCCGTCCTGGGTCGGGAAATCGCGTAGAATATCACGCCCTCAATCGCGCTCCAATTCTGCGCAGCTTCTGCTGAAGAACTGCATAAGCGCATCCCAATTCCGCTTCAATCCGCCATCATCGAGGGATCCATTACAACAACACAAACTGCACAGCACCCCCACATGCGTCACCGTTGGCTTGCGAGACTGCTCAAAGGCGGCATTGCGCTTATCGTCGTTTGGTTATTGGCCGCTGTCTTCATCGGCACGCGAGGCATTTACACCCCCTACGACAAGGTCGACATGGCGGTGATCTTCGGCAACGCTCTCAGGCCGGATGGCACCCCTAAGCGAGTTCTGGCCTCGCGTCTTGACGTCGGGGTGAGTTGCTTCCAGGCGGGAGACTGCCCGTTGCTCTTCGTCAGCGGCGGCATCGATGGTCCCGGGCTGGATGAAGCCGCGTCCATGCGAGATTACCTTTTGGCCCGCGGCGTGCCGGCCGACCGTATCATCGTTGACAATCTGGGCGACAACACGCTTGCGACCGCGCGCAATGCGGTGCGTTACATGCAGGACCACGAGATGTCGCGGGTGATGCTGGTGAGTCAGTATTATCATCTGCCGAGAGCGCAGGTGACATTCGAACGTGTCGGTGCAAAGCAGGTGTATGGCGCCTTTCCTCGATCGTTCCGACCGCTTGATCTCTATTCGACCTGGCGAGAGGTCCCGGCTTATGCCGTCTACTCCATCCGCCTGACGCTCAATCCCGATGCTGAACCGATCTCATTCCGGCCGCTGCTGTTTCTCATAAAGCTGTTTTCCTGAGCTCGATAAATTGATTATCGTGCCGGAAATCCATGAATGAGACCACATTCAGCAGGAGCGCTTTCGCATGTCATTTCGGGGATATGTTCAGGTCTATACGGGCGATGGCAAGGGCAAGACCACCGCTGCGATCGGACTTGCGGTTCGCGCCATAGGAGCCGGGAAACGCGTCTTGCTCCTCCAGTTCATGAAGACGTCCTCGTACAGTGAACATGCGGTCCTCCAGCGGCTGTCCCCTGCACTGACGATGGCGGCACTGGGCAAGCCATTTTGCCTCGCCAAGGAAGGCGCGTTGAGCGACGCCGACCAGCGGGCACTCGGGGACCGAGTGGTCAGCTTCGCACCGGGGCAACCGCCGGAGGATTACAGAAAGGCGATGGCCGACGGAGTCGAGCAGGCCAAGAAGGCGGTGAGCCGTGGCGACTACGATGTCGTCATTCTCGACGAGATAATCGTTGCGGCCTATTACGAACTCGTGAGCGGCGATCAGATCGCAGACATCTTGTCGAGCCGATTGTCATCGGTGGAGCTTGTTCTCACCGGGCGAGGAGCATCGGATGATCTCATCGCCCGCGCCGATCTGGTTACGATCATGCAGAACGTGAAGCACTATTATGATCGCGGCGTGCTTGCACGCGCAGGAGTGGACTGCTGACGCGGGCCGGCTCATTGATGCTGTACTCGCAAGGGATTTGCTATGAGCTTTGAGCCGAGGGGACGTATCTTTCAAGACGACCACTTCACGCTGAGCGAGTTCACCGGATCGAGATTAACCGGACTGGTGGTCTGGCAGGACCCGGACGACGGCGACGCGATCATCGTGTTTATCAAGGTAGATCGTCGCCCGTGGCAACGGTTCTTTCTCGATGCAGGCATCGGGTTTTGGGAAGACTGGGGCGAGCTTGAGCCGGGCGTGGTTGAGTCGGGTGACGAAATCCCGGATGATCTGGAAATCGTCGACAAGCTCCAAGAGTTCGGTGTTGCCGACGCGGTTATTCGACGCATCTTCTGTGAGCCCTACGGCAACAACGCCCAAATCGTCATCGAACTTGACGACGGTGCCAGGGTGACGCTCCAACCAACTGACCCAGAGATATTTGACAGCCCCAGCGAGTTAGTGATGCGGACACCTTGAGGTGGGTCGAGTCCGATAGCTGAGGCATCCCGATTACGATCAGATGGGGTTAGCCTGTCACGTATTCCCGCCACCCTTTCGCCCGCAGCGCGCAGGCCGGACACTCGCCGCAGCCATAGCCCCAATCGTGCCGCGCGCCGCGTTCACCGAGGTAGCAGGTGTGGGAGTGCTCGCGGATGAGGTCGACGAGCCCGGTGCCGCCGATGTCATGCGCGAGCCGCCAAGTCGCGGCCTTGTCGATCCACATCAGGGGCGTGTGAAGCCGAAATTCCCTGGCCATACCAAGCGAGAGCGCAGTCTGCATCGCCCGGATGGTTCGGTCGCGGCAATCCGGATAGCCGGAATAATCGGTTTCGCACATGCCGCCAACGATGTGGGAAATGCCGCGCCGATAGGCGAGCGCTGCCGCAAATGTCAGGAATACCAGATTGCGTCCGGGCACGAACGTATTCGGCAGGCCGTCTTCGCCCATCGCGATCTCGACGTCGCGGGTCAGTGCTGTATCGGAGATCGCGGCCAGCGTCGGAATCGAGACCGTATGACTCTCGCCAAGCTTGGCGCCCCAATCCGCGCGCAAGGCCTTCAGTCCGTCGAGCAGCCGGTCACGGCACGCAAGTTCGATGCCGTGACGCTGACCGTATTCGAAGCCGACTGTCTCCACGCGTGCAAAGCGGCTCAAGGCCCAGGCAAGGCAGGTCGTGGAGTCCTGACCGCCGGAAAACAGCACCAAGGCGGTCTCGGAAGAAAATGGCTCGTTCATGCGCCGCGATTTATCACTGTTGGCTCGAGCCGCCAATTGGTCCCTACCCCATTTTGACGAGGATTCGCCTGCTCCCGGGCCAGTGGCGAATGCCGGTGCAATGACGTAGACAGCCCGAATGGAGCTCAACATCGCGCGCCTGGAAGATCGGCTGCTGGTCATAAGCCGCAAGATCGGCGCGCCAGCCTATGACTTCGACTTCCAACTAAACTTTTCGTGTGTGCACCCGTTCCAGTTTCGGGGCGGCGAAGTGTGCATCCTGAGGATCGGACCTGTCGCGCACTACGCACAGGAGTGCGGAGAAAAGGCGGGCTGGGGACTGCGCCTGGTCAATTCGCCACAGGAGCATTTCAGAGCCAGCGAGCTGGAAGGGTGGTATCCCCTCATCTCCGACCTCACGCCTGCAACGCGAGTCTTTGACACCCTGCCCTCGGCAGCCGAAATCGAAAACGAGTTTGGATGGCCAGTCTTCGTGAAGGGGTCTCGTCAAACCAGCAGGCATGATCCTAATCTTTCGGTTGCCCGGGATGCCGCCGACTATGTGCGCCTTTGCGACGGCTATCGCCTCGACCCAATTCTTCATTGGCAGCGACCTGCCGTCCGGCAATTTGTCGACCTCGATCCGATAGCTGGCGATGTTCCGGGCAAGGTTCGCCCCTCTCGCGAATTTCGCACGTTCTGGTGGAACGGCGAGTTGGTGGGATATGGCCATTATTGGTATCAACTCCCCGCCTATGGCGCGCCAGATATGGATGAGGGCCTTGCCGTTGCCCGAAAGGCTGCCAAGCGGGTTTCGGTGCCCTTTCTTGTGGTAGACATTGCTCGAAAGTGTGACGGCGGTTGGATCGTGATCGAGTGCAATGACGCCCAGGAAGCTGGATACGTTGGAATGTCCCCTCATGTTCTGTGGCGGAATATCCTTGATCGCGTTTGAGGCCCGGAAACAGACAGATGATATCTTGAGTAGGACAGTATGACCCCTTCCCGCGACATTTCACGCCTGATCGAGATCATGGCGGCATTGCGCACGCCAGTGACCGGTTGCCCCTGGGATATCGAGCAGAGTTTCGCAACGATCGCGCCCTATACGATCGAGGAGGCCTATGAGGTCGTCGACGCGATCAGCCGCGGCGATCTCGATGACCTCCGCGACGAGCTCGGCGATCTCCTCCTCCAGGTCGTGTTCCACGCCCGCATGGCTGAAGAGCAAGGCGCCTTTGCCTTTGGCGATGTCGTCGAGGCGATCACGAAGAAGATGATCCGGCGGCACCCGCATGTCTTTGCCGACAAGGACGGCAAACTCGCGCCCGCGCATGTCAAGGAAGTCTGGCACCGCATCAAGGCGGAGGAAAAGGCCGAGCGCGCCGCACGGCGGCCGGCCGAACAGACGTCGCACAAATCGATGCTATCGGACGTGAAGGCAGGCCAACCTGCGTTAGTCCGCGCCATGGAACTGCAGCGCAAGGCCTCTACCGTCGGCTTTGACTGGAACGACCCGCGTGCGGTGCTGCAAAAGATCCGCGAGGAGACGGACGAGATCGAAGCAGCACTCGACCGCAATGACAGCGAGGAGATTGCGGAAGAGACCGGCGATCTGCTGTTCGTGCTCGTCAACATGGCCCGCCACGTCGGCGCCGATCCCGAAGCCGCGCTCCGCGCGACCAACGCAAAGTTCGAGCGCCGCTTTGCCTATATCGAGCGCGCACTGGAAGCGCAGGGACGACAGCCGCAAGACGCCTCACTTGCCGAAATGGACGCGTTGTGGAACGAGGCCAAGCATGTCGCGTCCAAGGAAAAGACCTGACTGCCCAGTGGGGTCGGCCTCGGCCTCACTGCTTCGACAGCAACTCATCCACGTAAGCAGGCACGATCTCCGTGGCCTTGCCATAGCGGGCGTCATCGAACAACGTCGCGCCTTCTGACGGCTCAAGGTTGAGCTCTACCGTGGCTGCGTTCTGTCTTCTTGCCTCAGCGACAAAATTCGAGGCTGGAGAGACGTTGCCGCTGGTCCCGATCGAAATGAACAGATCGCATTTTTCCAGCGCCTCGCAAATCTCATCAAGATGCAGCGGCATCTCCGTGAACCATACGATCGCCGGACGCATGATCCCCTTCGTTTCGCAAGACGGACATTCCGTCTCAACCGAAAGATCGGTCAGCCACTCGTGCTCATCGCCGCAGGCTGTACAGCGCGCCTTGCCGAGATCGCCATGCATATGCAGAAGCTTTTTCGATCCGGCCTGCTCATGCAGCCGATCAACATTCTGCGTGATCAGCAGAAAATCACCGTCGAATTCCTGCTCAAGCCGCGCCAGCGCGATGTGAGCGGCGTTTGCCTGGGCCTTCATCCCGTTGCGGCGACGCATGTTGTAAAAATCATGAACCTTCGACGGATTGCGCGCAAAGCCCGCGGGCGTGGAGACCTCGCGGTAGTCTATTCCATTCCAGAGACCATCAGCACCGCGAAATGTGCCAAGGCCCGATTCGGCGGAAATGCCAGCGCCAGTGAGAATGACGATTGAGGAAGGACGTTTCATAACAAAACCAATTCAATACGAGTCTGAGATGGACAGGCCGACCGGCCCTCACTGCTTCGACAGCAACTCATCCACGAACGCAGGCACGATCTCCGTGGCCTTGCCATAGCGGGCGTCATCGAACAACGTCGCGCGTTCTGACGGCTCAAGGTTGAGCTCTACCGTGGCTGCGTTCTGTCTTTTTGCCTCAGCGACAAATTCCGAGGCCGGATAGATGTTGCCGCTGGTCCCGATCGAAATAAATAGATCGCATTTTTCCAGCGCCTCGCAAATCTCATCGACATGCAGCGGCCCCTCCTCAAACCACACGATCGCCGGGCGCATGGTCCCCTTGCTTTGGCAAGACGGACAGGCCGTCTCAACCGAAAGATCGGTCAGCCACTCCCGCTCATCGCCGCAGGCTGTGCAGCGCGCTTTGCCGAGATCGCCATGCATATGCAGAAGCTTTTTCGATCCGGCCTGCTCGTGCAGCCGATCAACATTCTGCGTGATCAGCAGAAAATCGCCGTCGAATTCCTGCTCAAGCCGCGCCAGCGCGACATGAGCGGCGTTGGCTTGAGCATTTATCCCGATCCGGCGACACGTGTTGTAAAAGTCATGAACTTTCGACGGATTGCGCGCAAAGCCCGACGGCGTGGAAACCTCGAGGAAGTTTATCCCGTTCCAGAGACCATCAGAGCCGCGAAATGTGCCAAGGCCAGATTCGGCGGAAATGCCAGCGCCAGTAAGAATGACGATTGAGGAAGGACGTTTCATAACAAAACCAATTTAGTCCGCACGGTCCATCTCAGACTCGAACCAACGTGCCGCCGAACTGTGACGCGTCAACGGAGGTTACGGCGATCTTTCTTGGTCAGGAAAACCGGACCAGATCATGTCACTAGTATGAAAGGCGCTGCACGTAAATGTCAGGTGGAGAGGGAAAGCTCCACAAGACCCTCAAAGGGCTTCCCGCGCGCCCGACTCAAATCCCCTGCAGCACGGCGTCGAAGCGTGACATGACGATATCCCGCTTGGTCTCATCGACCCGCACGGTCATGTCGAAGCGACCATCGTGAAGCTCTTTCGCCAACACTTCCGAGTTGCGATGCAGCCAGCTGATGCCGGCGCCATCAGCGGCGTCAATCGACAGATTGAGCGTGGTACGGCGCGCGGCCAACCGGCTCTCAATGCCGGCGAGCAGCGCATCGATCCCCTCTCCGCTCTCGGCTGAAACCAACAGTGCCGGATGATCCGCCGGTCGGCGGGCTGCGATATTCCGCAATTCCTCGCGCTGTTCGGGAACGAAGCGGTCGATCTTGTTCCAGACCTCGATGATGCGCTCGCTGTCATCCGGATTGATGCCAAGCTGGCGCAGCACCGCGTCGACATCGCTCTGCTGCGCCTCCGCGTCTTCATGCGAGATGTCGCGCACGTGGAGAATGATGTCTGCTTGCAGCACCTCTTCCAGCGTCGCACGGAATGCCGCGACGAGTTGTGTCGGCAGATTCGAGATGAAGCCTACGGTATCCGACAGCATCGCCTTGCCGCCAAGCGGCAGTTTGAGCGCGCGCAGCGTCGGATCAAGTGTCGCGAACAGCATGTCGGCGGCCTGCACATCCGCGCGCGTCAAACGGTTGAACAGCGTCGATTTGCCTGCGTTGGTGTAGCCGACCAGCGCGACAACACGATATGGCACCCGCTGGCGGCCCGCACGGTGCAACTGCCGCGTCGCCTGCACCTTCTTCAATTCGTTTTCGAGCCGCGAAATCCGCTCACTGATCAGGCGTCGGTCAGCCTCGATCTGCGTCTCGCCCGGACCGCCCATGAAGCCGAAGCCGCCGCGCTGACGCTCAAGGTGGGTCCACGACCTCACCAGGCGGCTGCGCTGGTAGTTCAAATGGGCGAGTTCGACTTGCAGAGAACCTTCCTTGGTCTTGGCGCGGCGGCCGAAGATTTCGAGGATCAGTCCGGTGCGGTCGAGTACCTTGGCGTTCCAAGCCTTCTCCAGATTGCGCTGCTGGATCGGCGAGAGTGCGCAGTCCATCACCACAAGCTCGACATCGTGGCCTGTGATCAGCCCTGTGATCTCCTCGACCTTGCCCTTGCCGAGATAGGTCGCAGGCCGAATCTGGCTGATCGGCGCGATCAGCGTGTCGGCGATCACCAAGTCGATGGCGCGGGCCAGACCTGCGGCTTCTTCCAGCCGCGCCTCGGCATCGCGCTGGACATAACTTTCTGATTGCGTGTCAGCGCCGCTGGCACGCGTTCGCAGATAGGGGCCGATGACGATCACTCGTCCAGTCTGCCTTGCCGACCGCGGGCGGTCGGCACCTTTGTCGAGATTCCGAGGTTCCAATCAGAACACTCTCAAGCTGGATCCTCGCCGCCTTCGAACAGCTGGATCGGAGCGCCCGGCATGATGGTCGAAATTGCGTGCTTGTAGACCAGCTGTGAGTGACCGTCACGCCGAAGCAGCAGGCAGAAATTGTCAAACCAAGTGACAATCCCCTGCAGCTTTACCCCATTGACCAGAAAGATCGTTAGTGGCGTTTTGGTTTTGCGAACGTGATTGAGGAAGGTGTCTTGTAGATTTTGTACGCGGTCTGCCGCCATCGTTGTTATCTCGCATTGAGTTTCTTGTTATTGCGCCGGTTGCAGCCCTCTTTTGTATTTTGGAGCCGTCTACCGGTTGCCTTCCCTCGTGAGATCCCCCTCTGGAGAGTCGGCAGTATAATTAGAGGCAGGAGCGGATGCTAGGCAAGCCGGTTCCCGCGCCTCTACACTCTATTCCTCCAAAAGGCGACGGAAGTCGATGATTTTCCTCGATTAACATGAACGCCTCCCGAGGCGTCACTCAACCGACACCGAGCGCCTTCAACTTCCGGTGTAGTGCCGATCGCTCCATGCCGACGAACTCGGCGGTGCGCGAAATGTTACCCGAAAAGCGGCTGATTTGGGCAATCAGATAGTCGCGCTCAAATACCTCCCGCGCCTCGCGCAGCGGAAGACCCATGATGTGTCCTTCGCCATTATTGGCGGTTGGCATTGCCGGTACCATCGAACCAACATCCTGCGGCAGCATATCGGCGGTGATGATGATCTCCGGCCCACCGGCCGCCAGGATCATGACGCGTTCGACATTATTGCGAAGTTGGCGGACGTTGCCCGGCCAGACATGCGACTGCAGCACGGCCATGGCATCCTGGCCGATCTGGCGCTTGGGAAGCCCGGTCATCGCCGAAATCTGGTCCATGAAATAGTCGATCAATTCTGGAATATCCTCGCGCCGTTCCGA
>JGI24705J35276_12237810_pt1 | contig 13291 bp, 9 predicted proteins | sample TergutNt197P4_FD_35276 | JGI IMG/M metagenome (IMG submission 35276)
AAAACAATAAAAAGTACCAATATTTTAAACCTATTGTCTATTACAACTTTTTTATAGTTTTCACATACAATAGAAAAAGTTAGCAACATTAATAATGGTAATTGAAACAAATTTGAAAGTCTTATATCTAACCAGCCCATCCAAGTTCCAATAAGTTGGAACGGATAATCCCATACAATCCAATCCATTTGTCTTAATGAATTTATAATAATTATTAAATAACATGTAGGATGATGTAAAATAAATTTAAGTTGCTCACTTGAATTTACATTTGGATTGAACTCCATTAAATATCTGGTAGCATATATTAACCAAACAAGATTAAGAATAGTTATTGTTCCTATTATAGTAGTTATTTTAATAAATTTATCTTTTTTGTTTTTAAACCTTTCCTCCGGTATTCCATATAACAATAAGCATAACGGCAAATATACAATCTTGCTCATTGCCAATACCAAACAAGAACTAATAAGTATAATGTAATCTGTTTTATTTAACTTATCTTTCTTTTCATATATTAGATATAAAATATATGAAGCAACTAAAATTGCTGTAGATATTGTAATTCCATCTGCTGAAAGTGATCCAATTTCCTGAAATACCATTGGTAAAAATGCCATTATAAGAAATGTTAGCTGTTTAAAAGGTAGCTTCTTTAATGCAAAATACATTATAGAAACAATTACAATAAAATTAAGAATTCTTCCACCATAAACTTGTAATAATATATTTGATGTAAATATTCTGGTTATAGCAATCCCTAAGGCTTGTGGTAAATAACACAAAAATGAATACAGTGCCATATGTGGGAAATGAGTAAACTGAGTTTCACTTGTTGCATTTAATGTTTGCATTTTTTCCAGCCATGAACCATATGTATCTTCTTTATAATCAAAAATAACTTCTGCTAACTGGGCTGGTAACTCTCTTCCACCCACACCTTCTTCATTTATATCTGATGTTATATGCCCCAGCGATACTTCATAAGACCTAAATATATGACGAGCTTCATCTGGCACTGTACCTATTGGCATTAAAACCATATACATTATTCCTATAGGAACTATTACCAATAAAAATATTTTTTCTATATTAAGTTTTCCTTTATTATCTATGTTTCTAAATAAAAAGAAATATATTAAACTCAAAACAACAGTTATTAATGTAGCTATTTTTGTAAATAAAGATGCACCTAAACCTGTAAATCCAACTGTACCCACATTTATTGTTCTTACAATTGCCAAACTAACACATAATAATATAATGTAAAAAAGTGCATAAAATAAGTTGCTTTTAATTTTATTATCTGAATTTGGATATACTCTTTTTAGTCTCTTCTCATTTTTTTCTATTTTTTCAATAGGTTTAGTTTCTTGCAATTTCGCCATATTTTACCTCTTTTCTTACTACATCAATTATTCTGTCACTATTCTAAAATCGCAATAATCTCTTGAGAAATTTACATTATAATATGGGTCTGGTTTATTTAATAAGTCACTCCATTTTTGTTTAAATTTATTACTTTCCCTAATAAACCTTTCTTCTTTTTTCGCATTATTTTCATATCCTCTTGTTTTAGACTCATAATGAATTAACTCAATATATGGGTTATATATTATTCTATATCCTTTTCCCATTGCTTTTAAGCAAAAATCAACATCATTAAATGCAACTGGCAAGTCTTCATCCATATACCCTACTTCTTCATATATTTCTCGCCTTGCAAACAGGCATGCTCCAGTAACTGCAGATACATTTCTAGTTGCCACTTCTCTTCCAAAATACGCATGTTTTCCATAAGGTAAATTAACTAGTAAGTTTCCTGCTGTTCCTCCAATTCCATAAGCTATTCCTGCATGTTGAATAGACATATCTTCATAATAAAGCCTTGCTCCAACTATTCCAATTTCCTTGTTTTGTGCATATCCTATAAATGTTTCCAGCCAGTCGCTTGAAATTAATTTTGTGTCATTATTTAATTGTAATATATAATCACCATCAGTGTTTTTTACTCCAAAATTTATTATTGCAGAATAATTAAATTCTCTTTCTGGGTAAGTTAATATTTTTACTTTTTTATTTCCATCTAATTCATTATATAGTTTAAGTGTTTCTTGTTTCTCACTATTGTTTTCTATAACCACTATTTCATAATTTTCATATGTAGTTAGTTTTAAAATTGAATTTATACATGCATTTAACAATTCTTTATTTTCTCTGTTTGGTATTAATATACTTACTTTTGGGTTTCCAATTACTTCATAATTTATTTTATATATTCCTGGCACATCTTGTCCAATTTCTACAGGTCCCTTTTTACCTGTTCGCTTCAAATGTGCTTCTATTGCTTTTTTCCCAGCCTCATATGCATATGGTTTTGCATCTGCCACATTTGCAGTTGAAGTTTTATGTACTCTCCAATGATAAAGTACTTTTGGAATATGTATTATATTTTTTGTATGTTCTGTTATTCTTAAAACCAAATCAAAATCCTGTGCTCCATCAAATTCGCTATTTAATGTTCCTACTTTCTCCAGCAACTCTTTTTTTACTAAAACAAAATGAGTAATATAATTATTACATTCTAGCGTTTCTGGTGAAAAATCTGGTTTAAAATATGGGTCAAATCTATTTCCTTCCATATCAATCTTATCTTCATCTGTATAAATAAATTCCACATTCATGTTTTTATTTATTACATCTACAATTTCAAATAAAGTAGCTGGAGCTAATAAATCATCATGATCTAAGAACCCTATATACTCTCCTGTTGCCATTTTTATTGCTTCATTTGTGTTCCCAGAAATCCCTTTATTCGCATCTAAAAACTTATATTTTATTCTGCCATCTTTTTGATAATATTTTATAAATTCTTCATTTTGTTTTTCGCTTCCATCTGCCAAACAGAGTTCCCAGTTATGATATGTTTGGTTAAGTAAACTATCTATAAGCTCACTTAAGAACTTTTCATTCGTATTATACATTGGTACAGCAATGCTAATTTTTGGTTTAAAATCAAACCAGAATTCTTTTTGTCTTTTTATTTCTTCTTCGGTTAAAATATTTTTCTCCATATAATTAATATATCTCCTTTTATTTTCTTTTTCATAATCATTTGAAATATGAAATATTTTTATAAATATTTTTTTAATAATTCTTATAAGTCCATACTTTTTATAATAATACAAAATTTTTTCTAACATTTATTTCTTTCCCTCTAATTTATTTTTTACATCTCTACTGTACACTTTATATTGGTCACTATCGTTTCTAAAATTGATGTTGTAATATGGGTCGCCTTTTTCTATAAAGCTCTTCCATTTTTCTTTAAAGAGATTAGATTCTTCGTTATATCTTTTTTTCTTTTCCATATTATCTTCATACCCTCTGGTCTTTGATTCATAATGCATTAACTCTATATATGGATTATATACTATTTTATATCCTTTTTGTATAATTTTTAAACAAAAATCAACATCATTAAATGCCACAGCCAATCGCTCGTCCATATATCCTACTTCTTCATATAATTTTCGCTTCGCAAACAAGCATGCCCCTGTAACTGCACTTAGGTTTTGAGGTAGGTTTTCCCTCCCGAAATATCCATGTGATTTATATGGTACATTTTGCAAAACATTTGCAGCCAGTCCACCTATTCCTACTATTATTCCAGTGTGTTGAGTTGTTTTATCTTCATAATATAGCTTTGCTCCCAGAGCTCCCATATCTCCCCTTTGACAATATCCAATAAACTGCTCAAGCCAATTTTTAGTAATTAGTTCGGTATCGTTATTTAATTGCAATACATATTCAGAGTTAGCATCTGAATTTCTAACACCAAAATTTATTAGTTTTGAATAATTAAATCCTTTCTCTGGATAATATACTACCTTAATTTTTTCATTTTTTTCTAATTCTTTGTAATATGTAAAAGTTTCTTCTTTTTCGCTATTGTTTTCAACAATTACTATTTCATAATTGCTATAAGTAGTTAAGTTTAAAATTGATTCTATACATTTTTTTAGTATATTAACTGCATCTTTATTTGGAATTACTATACTTACTTTTGGGTTTCCTTTTACTTCATATTCAATTTTATATACTCCCCAAATGTCTCCGCTATGTTCTACTTTTGCTTTAAGTCCCATTCTTTCTAAATGGTCTTTTATTGCTTCCAATCCTGCTTCATATGCATATGGTTTAGCATCAGATATTTTAGCTGTAGATGTTTTATGAACTCTCCAATGATAAAGTACTTTTGGAATATGTATAATGTTTTTTGTCTCTTCACTCATTCTTAAAATTATATCATAATCCTGTGCTCCATCATATTTGCTCCTAAAACCTTGCAATTTATCCATCAATTCTTTTTTAAATACACTAAAATGTGTTATATAGTTATTTGTCCTTAAAGTATCTATTGCAAAATCTGGTTTAAAATGTGGGTCAAACCTGTTTTTAGCATTACCTTCAATTTTATCTTCATCTGTATAAATAAATTCCACATTTGGGTTTTCATTTATAGTTTTCACTATTTCATATAATGCAAATACAGGTATCATATCATCATGGTCTAATAGCCCAATATAATCACCAGTAGCTAGTTTCAGAGTTTCATTGCTATTCCCTGAAATTCCTTTATTCTCATTTAAAAATTTATATTTTATTCTATTGTCTTTTTTACAAATATTTTCTATTTCATCATTTTTATTTTCACTTCCGTCTGCTAAACATAGCTCCCAATTAGAATAGGTTTGGTTTATTAAGCAGTTTACCAATTCACTAAAAAAATCCACAGGTGTATTATACATAGGCACTATTAAACTTATTTTAGGTTCTAAATTAAATTTGGTTTTTTGCTGTTCTTCCAATTCTTTTAAGTCTGGCTCGTTATATTTTATCCAATTCTTATAATTATATCTTTCTTTTCCACTTGGAATAAATATGCTCCAGAACAGCACTATACAGCTTTTCAATATAGTCTTGAAAAAACCATATTTTTTGAAATAAAACTTCAATTGATTGCCTATATCCTTAAATATACTTATCACCTTATATTACTCCTCTTTTTCTTTTTGAATTTATTACTAATCTTTTCCGTTATTGCTTTAGTTGTCTTTGCAATACCATTTTTTCTGGCATATTTAATTGTCTTTATAAACATTTTTTTTATGTCTTTAGGATTTACTATCTCTACACTGCCTTTAATTAGCTTGGTTACATCTCTAATAGCTATTTTTCTACTTTTATTAAAAACTTCTACACTATTATATAATTCCTTATATTTATTTTGCATCTGATTAATTGTTTCTAAATTTATATTATTTATATTGTTTTTTATATTGACATATTCATCAGAATAATTACTTATCTCTATTATTTTGTTTTTCAGCTGTTCGCCAGATATATCTAAATCTACAACTATTCCGCAATTCATTTTTTTTATTCTATTTCCTACTGCTCCCACATCAAATGCCATAACAGGTATCTTTGCATTTATGCTTTCTGATAACACATAAGAAAAAGTCTCATGACATATAGAAAGTATACAAACTAAATCAATTTTATTTTTTCTTAGTTCCATCTCTATATCGCTTTTGTTATATGTACCATGATATGTATAGTTATCTGCATTTTTCATCAATTCTTCTTCGTCAGTAACTCCAAATAAGTGAAATTTTATATTTTTATTATTAATATTATTAATCAGGTATTTCATCTTATTTTTACCTTTTATTTTTATAAGAACTCCTACAAAAGCAATATTAAAATTATCGTCTTTTTTAGTTTTTATTATTTTCTTGAAAGGTTTAATGCCATGTTCAATTACAGTATATTTTAAATCGCCAAATAATTTACTAAACTTTTCCCCAACAGTTTCATTTGGTATTACAATCCTTTCAGCCTGCTGTAATAGCCTTTTTACAATATTAACCCTATACTCTGTGTTAAGTTTGCTTCCTGTGCATTTATAACAATCCTCACCATTCGATATGTTTAAACATTGCTTATCTTCTTCATCTAACAAATTCACATTTGGGCATATTAAAAAATAATCATGCAGACTAACAATCGTTGGTATTTTATATTTCTCAATAACATCCACTATGTCAACATAATGATCCATTAAATGCTGTATATGAATTATATCTATATTAAAATTAGTTATAATTTTTTCAAGCATTTCTCTATATTGAGCATTTTTTTCTAAAAAATATCTATTATGGGCTTCTATATTTAAATTAAATCTTTCTTCTTTTCCATTAATATATGTATTAAGTTTATATTTTTCATCTACCCCAATATACAGTATAAAGATATTAAATTTGTTTTTAATATCTTTTTTTTCAACAATATCTAATAAGTTCAATGCTGTTCCACCACTTATATTTTGCTTATCAAATATAATTTCATTAATAAATAGATTAATTACATATAGTAAATTTTTTTTCATTTTACTTCCTTTGCTTTTTAAATCTTTAGTCAATTACATTTATGTATACTATTATCCTTCATCTCATATTTTCTATTGCATTTTTCACAAATATTTTCATTGCTCAGTCTGTGTCCGCAACTACACACATATCCTGCTTTTTTTGCTGGGTTGCCATATACTAATGCGTATGGTTCAACATTCTTAGTTACGACACTCCCTGCCCCTATCATTGCATATTCTCCTATAGTTATTCCACAAACTATGGTAGCATTTGCACCAATCGATGCTCCTTTTTTTATCAACGTATTAGTTATACCCCATTCTTGATTAAATGCTCTTGGAAACATATCATTTGTAAACGTCATAGAAGGGCCACAGAAGACATCGTCTTCTATAGTTACTCCATGATATACGTTTACATTATTTTGTATTTTTACATTGTCTCCTATTTTTACTTCTGCATCTATATACACATTTTTACTTATTATACAATTCTTTCCTATCTCTGCTTTCTCTCTCACTTGTGCTAAATTCCATATCTTAGTATTTTCTCCAATAATAGCCTCTTTACTCACATCTGCTGTATTATGTATAAAAACATTCATTTTATCATTCATAAACCCTACTCCTTATTTTTTCTGATATACAAAAAATTCTGGTATCTCATATCTGTCATCATATTCATGGTGTTCAACGATATTATAATTTTCTCTTATAAAGTTGTGTAACTCATATTCAGGATCTTCTCCATAACTATACTTATCTGGATATAGAAAAAATATATAATCTGGCCTTCTATTCTCATCACTATAATATTTAAGAATTTGTTCACAATCCTTTATTCCTATACAAATAAATGATGGCGCCCATAACGTAGATACTGACGGCTTCATATCTAGCATTAAATATGCAAATGAAACATTCTCCATTGCCATCACTGTTTTTCCTTCTTTTTGCCTTTCCTTTAGTGCTCTTTCTGTATTTTCCACAAAGTTTTTTCTTATTTCTGCTGTTCTTATTCCTTTATAAACCCCATACTCTATTTTAGAATTTAATTCCCTAATCTCAAATTCATTGTAGACTACTCTATAATGTAAAAATACATGGCTTATTGAAAATAGCATACATATTATTATTTGAATTATCAGAACTATATTTATAGAATGCTTTTTACCTTTTTTACTTTGATATATTTCAAACTGTTCTTCCATTAATAATACCAAAAATATTGCTGATAAAATTGTTCCTGGTATCATTACCCATGATGCTTGCACATATGTTCCTGCACTCGTATTGCAAATTATCAAATATGCTATAAAACTTGGTATATACATTAGTGTAAATAACTTTATAAATAAATTCTTATGCTTTTTTGTAAGCATTAGTAGTCCAACCGGTAAAACCCCTCCTGTTAAAGAAGAATACAATATTGCAATATATGTAGGAAAAAGTCTTGGAAGTAATATTACTACTTGATATGCTAATGCGACTATAGGTGCTAATCCCAGTATTATATACAATAGTGGGAACCTGTCTTTTATTAATTTGAATATATAAAATATTATAATAATTACATATATTAATAACTCTAAATGCTGAAATTTCAATGTTCCATATACATAATTTGGCATTTCTGAAATAATTTCAAAATTGATTCCTGAAGATTTGTACCAGGAATTAGCAAATATGCCTTCTATACTTTCTCTTAAATTATTAACTCCTCCTGTTATTGCAAGTATCATAATAAAAACTATACTTGCCATAGATAGTCCACCAAGAATATAATATTTTACAAACTTAATTATTGATTTATATCCAGAATCCACATATATCACTCTCGGAACCAACACCAGTCCCATTAATATACATATTATTATCATTGATGGATAAAAAAATGCCATTAATGCATGTGATATTCCAGCCAAAAATAATAATAGCTTTTTCCTTTTATATTTCTCTTCCTCTTTTATCGAAAAAGCATTTAATATTAAAAACAGACCTAATAATAAAAATGAATAACATAACGCATTATACCCTATATTATATAGTGAGAATGGTGCATATGTAACTAGTATTATCGATATATATACTGATACTATCTTGTTTGTATATTTACTAATAGAAAAATACCCTACTGTTCCTACAAACAGCATTAATATAAAGCATATTATTCTAGTATATATAAATAATCCCTCTGTCCCTCCTGTTATTAATCTATATAAAAATATGAATGGTACTAAAAAAAATGCACTTGTTTGCTGACTATCCCAATTTGTAACAAAAGGTATCATCCCCTCTGTAAAACTCTTAGGCATTGCTATATAAAACGCTTCATCTGACATTCCTATCCCAAAAAATAATCTAATAAATGTAAGCATGCATAATACAACAGCTGGCAATAATAATATAATTTTAAAAATATTTTCTTTGTTGATACTCATATTTTCTTTCTCCATAAGCAAATTCTAAATCTAAACATATCATATAACCCCCAAATAATATCATGTGGTTTCCCAAAAGAACCTACTCTATTATACTTTTCATTTAAATTAGTTCTCCTATTACCAACTTTTAAACCTATAAGTTTTGCTCTAAAGATCATTTCTGGCCATATAAATATGGGACTACGCGCCAAAGGTATGACTTTATTTATTGCTTCTCTTTTAAACACTTGAGTAAAATTTAGAATTGGCGTTCCTTTTATAAGTTTTGGAAATAATAAACGAAGTAATATTATATTAATATTAGATACTATCTTTCTCCATTTTGTAGTTTTATAGGAAATCCTTTCCAATACTAATACATCGTTATCTTTCATATCTTCAACAATACTATTAGTATCATTCAATGATAAAGGCAAATCAGTAGCGTTATAAAAGACATACTCCTTAGTAGCTACCTTAAATCCTCTTAGAATAGAAGTTCCAAAATTTAAATTTATATAATTTGGTAAAAATCGAATTTTATCAGGATATCTCTCCTGCGCTTTTTCCATTAACTTTGCTGTATTATCTTTACTATCATCGTCTATTAAAATTAGTTCAAAATCTTCAAACTGCTCTGACAATATTTTAACACATTCTTCAACTGTTTCTTCAATTATTTCTTCTTCATTGTATCCCGATATTATATATGATACACTTTTCATCTTAACCTCTTTTAAATTTTATAATTGTTTCTCTATTTGTGACGCTATTTCAACATTTCTTACGGCTTCCTCTCCAGTAACTTCTGATTTATTAAACTTAATGGAATTATGGAAAGCTTTTAATTCTTCTTTTAATGGTTCTATTGTCGGAACCATAATTTTTTCTAAAATATTTTCTTGCTTATATGTTGAATTATATCCTATATTTAGCGTATAGCTTGTCTTTCTAGATATCTCAAGTGTTCTATTCAATAAATCAGCTTTAATATATGAATTTTTTGTATGTATATTTACAGTTCTTACTTTTTCTTCTGTAACTCTACTCGCCACAATAGATGTTATTATGCCTGTTTTATGTTTTATAATAGAATTTATATAATCTATTTTATTACTCTTAACCGATATGCCTCGAGCACTAATATTTTCAATTTCCTTTTTATACAGTTTATTGAATACTAAATCAATATCATGGATCATCAAATCCATAATAACACTAGCATCTGCAACTCTTGGATCATAAGGGCTACATCTCCTAGCCTCAATTGCAATAACTTCTTCATTTTCTAATATTTTAGCTACTTCTCCAATAACCGGATTATATCTTTCAATATGTCCAACCATTAAAATCTTTTTATTCTTTTCAAACTCTTCGCATATCACTAACCCATCTTCTTTTGATAGTGCTATTGGTTTCTCTATTAGAGCATGTACCTTACTATTTGCAACAGCAACCCCAATTTCTTTATGTAGCGATGATGGAACAGCTATTATAACAGCATCCACGTTTTTTATTAATTCTTCAATCGAATTAAAATTTTTTATGTCAAATATTTCCTTTGTTTTTTTTACATTTCCAGAAGAATTGTCAAAAAATCCAACTAATTTATATAAATTTGATAGTTCCCTAATAACTCTTATATGGTTTTTACCCATATTCCCTGCACCTATTACTCCGATTTTTACTATATCTTGCATACTCAAACTCCTTCATAAAATTCTTTTATTTTATCTACTACATACTGTAGCTCTTCATCTGTTAACTCAGGGAATATTGGCAAACATACTGTCTGAGAGGCTAATTTCTCTGCAACTTTTAAGTCCCCTTGTTTATAGTTCAAATATTCAAAAGCTTTTTGCAAATGTAATGGCACAGGGTAAAATGCTCCTGTTCCAACATTATTATCAGCCAAAAATTTGCCTAATTCTTCTTTTTTATCTGTTTTTAAAACAAATTGATGCCATACACATTTTTCATTTTTTTCTTCTTTTGGAAGAACAATATCAGCAACACCTTGCAAGTTTTTAATATAAAAATTAGCATTGTATATTCTTTTTTTATTCCATTCATCTAGATATTTCAACTTCACTCTTAATATTACTGCTTGCATAGCATCTAGTCTTGAATTATATGCTATTAAGTAGTTGTAATATTTGTATGGATTATATAACGAGTTCTGTTCCTCTACTTTGTTAAAATTCTTTGTCTTTTTATCCAATATATCTTTAGCCTGCGCTCCTATTTTTCCTCCTCCGTGTTCTCTTAACCCTTTACATACAATAGCTAACTCTTCGTTATTAGTCGTAATTAGACCACCATCACCAAAGCATCCCAAATTTTTAGTTGGAAAAAATGAAAAACATGTGATGTCTCCAATACTCCCTATTTTTTTATTATCATATTCTGCTCCAATCGCTTGACATGCATCATCTATTACTTTTAAATTATATTTTTTAGCGATCTCCATAATTTTATTCATATTAGCTGGTTTTCCAAATATATCTACAATCAAAATTGCCTTTGTTTTATCTGTTATTTTTTCTTCTATTTTTGTTGAGTCCAAGTTTAATGTATCGTATTCAACATCTACAAATATAGGTATTGCTCCAATACTCGCTATACTTTCTGCTGTAGCAAAAAAAGTAAAAGGTGTAGTAATAATTTCGTCTCCCACTTCTACTCTGCATGCTTTTAATGCAATAACTAAAGCAGCTGTTCCGCTAGAACAACTTATAGCGTAATTACATTTAATATATTCACAAAGTTCCTTCTCTAGTTCTAACACCTCATTTCCCATTACATAATTTCCTGATCTTAATGTTTCTATTATTCTAGGTTCTAACTCCTTCTCAAATAATTTGTACTGTCTTTTTAAATCTAATATTGGTACATTCATTTCTCCATTCTCCTCTATTTTATTTTTTTATTTTTAATATTAAAAATATCCATGGTCTTATAATGCTCCACCACCCACTAAACGGTTTTATCTTCGAGTAATCTTTTTTTGTTTCTGGGTACCTTAAATTTAACGGTACTTCTTTTATCTTCATTTTCTTCTTTAATACATAATATAATATATAGTACTCTAATTCATACTTATTTAGCCATTCTTGATCTATATTCATATCATCATATATCTCAACCTTTGAGGCATTCACTAAACATGTAACATCTGTTACTTTTTTTCTCATAAATATTGATACTATAAATGAAAAAACAGGTATAGCTATCCCCCTAAACTTAGGTAGATTAGAACAACTCCCACCATTTATATATCTACTTCCCTTCACATAGTCATACCCTTCTTCTACTACTGGTAAATACATAGTTCTCAACTCTTTAGGATTCACCTTCCCATTTCCAGAAAGAATAGCTAGAACATCATAGCCATTCTCTCTAGAATAGTTTATCATATCTCTTATTGTAGCCCCTATTCCCATATTTTCTCTATGAAAAATACTAAGCCAATTATTTTTATCACAAAATTCTTTAACCACTTCATTTGTATTATCTGTTGATCCATCTTCACAAACCAAAACATCAAATTCTTCATTTTCTCTAACTTCTTTTACTTCTTCTAATAATTTTCTAATTTTGGTTTCTTCGTTATATACACATACTCCTACTAATATTTTCATAGTTCTAATTTTTTTCTCCTATTTTTATTATATTTATTGGCTTATTATATATTATTATCGCTTAATATGTCAAACGACATGTCATTTTCCATCTTTATTCTTTCTTTTCAAAATGCCTGTCATTAATCAACACTCCTAAAATTAAAAAGCTAAATGGCAATACTAAGAGCACATATCTTGAAAATGACGCTGCTACTAGAAATTCAAATCTTTTGAACCTAACAAATTGCGTTGCAAGTATCAATCCAATATACATACATTGAACTATTATTATATACATATACATTTGTATTTTTATATTTACATTCTTCTTAATAATGTTTTTTACAAAAACAAATATAATAATGACCGCTATAATAACAAATATATATACAGTAGTATATATATAATATGGACTAAAATTAAACATCTGCTCATAAATTGCTATTATAAATTGCTTTAGAACAGGCCCAGAAAATCTTTCTATTATTTCAGCTTTCGACTGTATTAGTGACAGGTTGCTGAACGTAGTATATGGCTTTAATATTATATTTAAAAAAATGTATGCTATGGTTGTAATTAAAAATGGAATCTTCAATTTATAGAAGATCTTATCTTTTTTTATTAACAATATTATAAACATTAGTATATACGCTAATATATTAAATATAAACATTTCATTCCTTAATAAAATAGTAGCTACTAACAATATAGAACTCAGAATTAAATCCTTTCTACTATACTTTATTAAAAACTGCTTTGCTAATATCCATAAACCTGTAGTAAAATAAAAAGTACAAAATATATTATTA
>JGI24705J35276_12237809_pt1 | contig 13286 bp, 13 predicted proteins | sample TergutNt197P4_FD_35276 | JGI IMG/M metagenome (IMG submission 35276)
TCTGGCCATCAGACACCCCCAATGGCCAAATGAATCACAAATATGAAATCAGCGAAATCCAGATTCTGAAATCACGCCCGATGCTCTAGTCTAGTGTCCCGTCCCCGAATAACCGACCAATTTGCCGCGCGTTCGTACGGTCATTCGGAGACGAAAGGACACTAGGCCGTGTTGACGGTTTTTATCCAGAGCCTCGCAGCGGCGATGCATGTCGATGATATTCGGTTCTGTGGACAGGGTGCTTGAGATCACGCAGACGCAGTACATGGACGTTGTCGGAGGCTTCGGCACCAGGATCAACGCCAACCTCCCAGCCTATGCCAATGCGGGCTATCAATTTGCGGCCAACGACGGCGCCATCGGCCTGCGCTATCAGTGGTGACGCGAGCCTTGTGTCAGATGGATGCCATGGGCGGCCTCCTAGTCCTCAGACCACAGCGGCAGCCGTAGAATGCCTGCTAGCGAAATATCCCTGGAACAGAAACAATGATCAGGCGTCGGACATTCAAGGACCCTGTAACGCTGCTGCTTGCCTCGTTTTCTGGCGGCGTCTTCAGCTCGTTGAATGAACCCGTTCACACTACCTTCAAAGATGCATCGCGTATTGATGCTGCCATCCGCGCTGATTATCTCGACGCGCTTTCTTGTCGTGCATTCCAGCATTCAACACCGTCCCTTCCAAGCACGAAACCTTATATTGAAAGCCCTCCCTTAAGTCGATCTCGCCAATGACGACGGAGTAACCGCATCCGAGATAGGCGTTCGCATCATCTTCCAGGCTTAACGCGCCGTCGAATTCCAACGCCACGTTGGATAGGCAAGGATCAGGGCCAAGCGCCTACACGATCTCGCCGCGAACCTGATCCTTACAGATGGTCGACCAACGCCGAACGACACACGCACATGGGGGCAGAATGAAACATGAACCTTCGTTGTGGCGCTGCATCCAGTGATGCAGGGATGACCGCGTCAGATGCGGAATGGTCGGCTGCAGCGCATAGAGGCAATCGTCGAGTGGCCGCGTGTGCCGCCGGAAAGCGACGATGATCGCTTCCTCCTCAATGGAAACGACAGTCGACTTAGCCTCCTTGGGGCCAGTCGAACGATCGGCGACGGTCTCGCGCTGCTTCCACTTCGCGACAGTCTTCTGATTGATCCCATAACGCTTGGCGAGGCCCCTCAGGCTCTCTTGACTATTTTGTATTGCTCGACGGACTGCCTCCGTCGTGGTGGCGCAGCCGTGTAAAACCTGTCCCATAGCGCATCCTTCGAATCGTGCGACAAGAATGCGCCATCAAAGCCTGGGACCAAACACCTGGCAAAATCAGAGTGCTGGTGTGGCTTATGTCTCGCAATTGCCGATAAGAGGCTGGCCTCAAGTGAGGTCGGCAATTGCGAGACGCCACACTAGCTGTCGAACACGATCACGCTACGCAACGTCTTGCCGGCTTTCATGTTGGCGAAACCCTCGTTGATTTCCGAGAGCTTCAGCTTGGCCGAGATCCAGTCCTCCAGGTGAAGCCTGCCACGCAGGTAGAACTCGATGAGCCTCGGCATATCAACGCGGAAATGATTCGAGCCCATCGACGAGCCCTGGATCTTGCGCTCGCGCAGGAAATCGAAGCCGTGTAGCTCGATCTTCTGGCCGAACGGGATCATGCCGACAATGGTCGCGGTGCCCCCGGCGGCCAACATGCCGAAAGCCTGCTCCGCAGTCTCTTTGCGGCCAAGCACCTCGAATGAATGATGCACGCCGCCGCCGGTGATCTCGCGCACCTGCTGCACCACGTCGCCATTCTTGGGATCGACGATGTCGGTCGCGCCCAGTTTGGTCGCAAGCTGCAGCTTCGCAGGATTGGTGTCGATGGCGATGATGCGGGCGGCGCCCGCGATCTGCGCGCCGTTGATCGCCGCCATGCCGACGCCGCCGCAGCCGATCACCGCAACGGTCTCGCCGGCCTGGACCTTGGCCGTATTCACGACCGCGCCGTAGCCGGTGATGACGCCGCAACCTATCAGGGCAGCCAGATCCAGCGGCATGTCCTTGCGGATTTTGACGATTGCATTCTCATGCACCAGCATCTGCTCGGCGAAGGACGAGAGATTGAGGAACTGGTGCAGCTTCTCCGGCTTCGACCATTGCAGCCGATTCGACATGCCGGGCAGCATCTTCACAGTCGTATCGGTGCAGAGCACCGTGCGCCCCGTGGCGCAATAGTCGCAGGTGCCGCAGAACACGGACAGGCAAGTTACGACGTGATCGCCGGGCTTTACATAGGTCACATCGGAGCCGACCTGCTCGACTACGCCGGCCGACTCGTGGCCGAGCACCGCGGGCAACGGATGCGGATAGAGCCCTTCCATGAAATGCAGGTCGGAGTGGCAGAGGCCAGCAACCGCGGTGCGGATCAGAACTTCCCGCGGGCCGGGCTTCGGGAGACTGATGTCCTCGATCACCAGCGGCTTGTTGACTTCATAGAGAACGGCGGCCTGCATTGAAATCCTCCCTATTGTTATGTCTTCATTGTTATGGATGCGCTCGCGGCAAGTGAGAGCCTACACTGCCAGAATCAATTCGCCAATCTCAGTCATGCCGACGGCACGCTCGCCGAACAAATGACCGGCGATTGCATGCTCCGTGGAATTTTCCGCGACCCGGAACGGGTCGCTCGACAGCACCCGGTGATCGATCACGAGCCGCGACAACAGCAGCCTGCGCGCATCGCCGCGCATCTCGTGAATGCGGCCTGCCTCCCATGCAAGCACGACCGCACTTCCGACGTGATAAAGCAGGCTTGTTGCGCGTCGCGCCTCGCCCTCGTTGTCTGCGCGGCCAGCAACCTCGCGCGCGAAGCCGACGGCACGGTCGACGAGACCGCGCAAGCGGTCGCGCCAGCCCTGCGGAACGCCGGGACTGTCATCAAGCCGGGCATGCAGATCGGCAGCAAGCGACGATTCGGCGCCGTGACGGCCAACCGCGCGCCTCAATGCATCAATCGCAACGATGTTGCCGGTCCCCTCCCAGATCGAACCGAGATGGGCGTCACGCAGCAGTCGCGCGGTCGCGAATTCCTCTGTATAGCCGATGCCGCCGCGCATCTCGAGCGCATCACCGCAGACCTTGCGCGCATCGCGGGTGGCACGGAATTTCAGTGTCGGCGTGAGGATACGCAACAGCGCGGCCGCATCCTGGCTCCCAGCTTCCGCGCGATCCAGTGCATCCGCCGTAAGGAAGCTCATCGACAGCGCCTGCTCGACCGGCAGCATGATCTTCAGGAGCTGCCGCCGCCCGAGCGGAAGGTCGATGATGCGGCTGCCGAACACGACGCGGTTTCTCGCAACCGTCATCGCATCATGATACGCGCGGCGCATCAAGGCGGTTGACTTGACGCCGTTGGAGAGCCGGGAAGAATTGACCATCTCGGCCATCTGCACGAAACCGCGGTCGAGCCTTCCCACCGCGTAGGCGATCGCTCCTTCCAGCTTGACCTCGCCAGAGGCCATGGAGCGGGTGCCGAGCTTGTCCTTCAGCCGCACGATCCGATAGTGATTTTGCGCCCCATCGTCGAGAAAGCGCGGCATCAGGAACAAGCCGACGCCACGCGTACCAGAACCGGCCCCCTCCGGGCGCGCCAAGAGCATCACGACCTTTGCGTCGGCATTCGAACAAAACCATTTTTCGCCGTAGAGCCGCCAGTGGTCACCCTCTTGCACCGCGATCGTGGCCAACGTCCCGACATCGGAGCCGCCCTCCTTCTCGGTCATGAACTGACCGCCCTGGGTCAATTTGCTCATGTCGGTTTGCGTAAGGCCGTCCAGGTATTTTGCCTTCAGCGCTTCGCTGCCGAAATTCACGAGCAGCTTGGCGCAACCATCGGTCACGTTGATCGGGCAGCCCATGCCGAATTCGGTCTGGTTGAACAGGAAGGTGAAGGCGTGCTTGGCTGTAACCGGATATTTGTCCGGCCAGCCCATAATGCCCTCGCGGAGCGACATCGCGTGAATGCCGAACTCGCCGAACGCGGCTTTCTCCAGCTCGCGATAGGCCGGATGGTACTCGATCCACTGCACGTCGCGGCCGAACTTGTCGCGCTGATGCAACACCGGCACATGACGATCCGAAAGGCGGGCACATTCGTCCAGATACCCACCCGCGAGTTCGCCGAGACGGTCGAGATGCGGCTCGATGTGGCGGAATAGCGTGTCCGGCAAATGGATGCGTAGGAGATCCGCAAGCGCCGGATCGGCACGGTAGAAATTCATCCCGGTGGTGTCGGGCGCAAGCAGGCCCGCCTGATCGGGCACGGTACTCGCCTGATTCGATTTGCTCGGCGGATTCATTCTGACCTCTTCGTTTCCATCCCACGGTATTCGGCTGCCCTGCTTTAGCGCTTGCCGCCTTGAACGATGTAGATCATGCTCCAGATGCGGCGGCCGATAAAGCCATCAAGCAATTGCAGCGAGAGAGGAGCCCTATCACCGGAATTATCGCGTCTTCACGCGTCGAGATGTCGCCTATTCGGTCAAGGTCGGCTCCATTTTTTGGAGCCGTTTCGTATGCGTCCTGCGCACCCGCGTGGGCGGCCTTTGCAGTTCTTGAGGAATAAGCCATGGAACATCCCAAGTACAACATCGCGCTGATCGTCGGCGTCGGCGAAGGATTGAGCGCCTCGCTCGCGCGGCTGTTTGCTCGCGAAGGGCTTCGCGTAGCGCTGGCCGCGCGCAAGATCGAAAAGCTAGGCGCCCTGTGCGGCGAGACTGGCGCACGCGCCTTCACCTGCAACGCGACCGACGCGGAAGAGGTCGAGCGCCTGTTCGGCCTGGTCGAGCGCGAGATCGGCACGCCCGACCTCGTTGTCTATAACGCCAGCGGGCGGACGCGCGGGACATTTGTCGACCTGATTCCGGCCGAAGTCGAGCAGTCGATCGCGGTCAGCGCCTTCGGTGGATTCCTTGTTGCACAGCAAGCCGCCCGACGTATGTTGCCGAATAAGCACGGCGCGATCCTGTTCACTGGTGCCTCGGCAAGCGTGAAGGGCTATGCGCAATCGGCGCCATTCGCGATGGGTAAATTCGCGCTGCGGGGCCTGGCCCAGAGCCTGGCGCGCGAATTATCGCCGCAGGGTATCCATGTCGCGCATTTTGTGATCGACGGCGGCATTCGCAGCAGCACGAGGACCGAGCCATCCGACCACCCGGATTCGATGCTCGATCCGGACGCGATTGCGAAAAATTACTGGAACGTGCTGCAGCAGCCACGCAGCACCTGGACCTGGGAAATGGAATTGCGGCCCTGGGTGGAGACATTCTGAAACACCATCACGAATGACGGTAAGAGGGGGACGGCAACGTGACAACTGAAACCACGATCGACACGGGTACCAATGAGCTTCTGTGCACGATCCGCGAGCGCGTCGCGGTCATCACGCTGAACCGGCCTGAGGCTCGCAACGCCCTGTCTGACACGCTGACGCCGGCGTTGCGCGCCATGATCCGGACCTGCGGGGAGGATCGGCAAGTCGGTGCGCTGCTGATCACCGGCGCTGGCACCGCGTTCTGCGCCGGCGGCAACGTCAAGGGCATGGGCGCCCATCGCGACAAGAAGAAGCTCGAAATGTCCTTCGAGGAAAAGGTCGCCGATCTGCAGGAGCGCCAGCGGCTGCTGACCGGCGCACTGGTCTCGGTGCGGAAACCGACCATCGCCGCGCTGCCCGGCCCGGCGGTAGGCGCGGGGCTTGCGATCGCGATGGCCTGCGACATTCGCATCGCCGCGCAGTCTGCCTTCATCTCGACCGGCTACGCGCGTATCGCGCTCAGCGGCGACTACGGTATCGCCTGGCTGTTGACGCGACTGGTCGGCACTGCGCGAGCGCGCGAGTTGATGTTTACGAGCGAGAAGGTGGATGCGGCGCGATGCGAGTCGATCGGTCTCGTTAACCGCGTAGTAGCCGACGATAAATTGCAGAGCGAAGCGTTCGCCCTTGCAAAGTCCCTCGCCGAAGGGCCGCGGCTTGCGTTGCGCTACATAAAGGACAATCTGGACGAGGCCCTGCTGTTCGATTTCGAAACCGCCCGCGATCATGAGGCCGAGCGGCTGACCCGGCTGACGACGACGGCCGACCACAAGGAAGCCGTGCAGGCCTTCATCGAAAAGCGCAAGGCGGTCTTCAAGGGCGCGTAGGCCAAAAGGATCCAAGGGTGCGTTGGTTTACCGACGCCCCTTGCCTGGTGAGGGGATTAGTTGGGAGCGATGTTGGAGATGAGAGAACTCGTTGCTGTTGCGGAACAGGTCGCAGCGCGGCTTATTGAGCGCAAACAGACCATTGCAGTCGCGGAATCCTCGACTGGCGGATTGATCTCCGCGAGCCTGCTCGCGGTGCCGGGCGCGTCCGCCTACTTCCTGGGCTCTGCCGTCGTCTACACGCGCGGCGCGCGGCGTATCCTGATGGACATTCCCGATGATGCGATGAGGGGCATCCGCTCGGCGTCGGAGCCTTATGCCAAGCTGCTGGCAAGCCAGATCCGCCAGCGCTTCGGCGCCGACTGGGGTCTGTCGGAGACCGGCGCCGCGGGACCGACCGGAAACAGCTACGGCGATGCTGCCGGCCATAGCTGCATTGCAGTTACTGGCGCGACGAACGAAGTGACGACGCTTGAGACCGCAAGCAGCGACCGTTTCGCCAACATGCACGCCTTCGCAGCGACAGCGCTGAATATGGTGCTGAAGAATCTGTCGCAGTGACTCCATCCCGCCATTAGGCATCATTGCGAGGCTTACGAATCCGGGCTCCTCTTAGCGATGCGGCTGGCAGGGGCAGCGGCAATTGCACATTCGGCCGCAGTTCGCCGTGCCGCTCAACGAACGTCTCGATCGAAGCCGGGACGTCACGACCCTCGTCGGCGCACCGCTGCGTCAGTTCATCTGCGAGATCCGCGGAAACGTCGCGAGACCAACCTTCCTGGGTATTGAAAGCAACGATGCGAACCGGACTGTTGTATTGGCCCGAGAGGAGGTCGCGCAGCACAGCCTCCCGGTCGGTGTCTTCCTCGTCGGTCTCGCGCCAGGCGCGACCGGCGCGACCACCGAAATCATCCAGGACGAGATAAACGTCACGGTCTTCCTGTTGCGGGACGACCGAAGGTGAGCGAGGCATGAACCAACTCCACGCACAACAACGACGGAAGTTTTCATCCTGATCTTGACCGCTCCCGGCGATGGAACTCAAGCCCCGATCAGCCGTTTGAACCAGCAAACTGGAGCGACAGGAGGATGAATATTGGAGCCGCTGAAGACCGCAACATGGCGGACGCGGAGAGGAATGTCCTATCCAGAAGCGTCAGAGCGTGAGCCTCACCGCTCCCTGAATGCACGCATGAACTGGTCGTTGAGCGGTTTCATCAGGTAAGAGAGCATGGTGCGCTCGCCGGTCTGCACGAAGGCTTCGACCGGCATGCCCGGAATTAGCCTGACGGCGCCGAGGCGGGTCACCTCTTCCGGCGGCATCGAGACGCGGATCGTATAATAGGTCTGGCCGGTGCGCTGGTCGGCGGTGACGTCGGGCGAAACGCGGGTTACGACGCCGTTCAGCTCCGGCGTCGTACGCTGGTTGAAGGCGGACAGCCGTAGCAAGGTTTTCTGGCCGACCTGCAGCTTGTCGATGTCGATCGGATTCACCTTGGCCTCGACCTGCAGGTTGTCGGCCTGCGGCACGATCAGCATCAGGGTGTCGCTGGCGGTGACCACGCCGCCCACCGTATGGACCATCGACTGCAGCACCATGCCGTCCTGCGGCGCGCGAATGTCGACCCGACGCAACTGATCTTCCGCGGCAACCTTGCGCTCGATCAGTTCACCGATCTTGTCATTGGTCTCACGAAGGTCCTTGGAAACCTCGCTGACCACGTCCTTGTCGATCTGAATGATCTGCAGCTCGATCTCGGCGATCTTGCCCTTGGCCTGCGCGAGGGAGGCAATGTACTGCGCCCGCTCACCGTTCAGCCGTGCGGCGTCCCGCTCCAGCGCTGTCAGGCGGGAAATCTGTATCAGGTGCTTCTCATAGAGACCGCGCACGCCGGCGAGTTCCTTCTGCACCAGCGCGATCTCCTGGTCTTTGGCCTGCTCCTGCGCGGTGAAGCCGGCAATCTCCTCTTTCAACTGCGTGATACGCTCGTTCAACTGCTCCTTTTGCCCCGCGCGGCCATTGACGCGGACCTCGAACAATTTGCTTTCGCTCGCCATGAGCCCCTTCACGTCGGGATCGTCGGCGCGATCGAGCAACTGCTTGTGAAACTCGATCTTGTCGAGGCCCCGCTGCTCAGCTTCCAGCCGCGCCGCTCGCGCCGACGCCGCGTCGAGATTCTTGGTTACGATGGCAAGGTTCGCCTTGGTGATGGTATCGTCGAGCCGCACCAGAATGTCGCCAGACTTGACGACATCGCCGTCACGGGCGCGCACCTCGCCGACGACGCCGCCGGTCGGATGCTGCACCTTCTTCACATTGGATTCGACCACGATCTGACCGGGCGCGATTAGCGCGCCCGAGAGCCGCGCCGTGGCGGCCCAGCCGCCAAGCCCGCCCGCGAGGACAAGCACGATCGCCAGCCCCAGGATCAGGTGCAACCTGATTGATCGCCGCACGCTCTTCCCGCCAGTCGGCTTCATGGCTTTACTCTCCTACGCACGCCAGTGGCGCAAGTGAGGGGGAAGGTGTGCAAGTGCCGTCGTTCTGCGTCGTGATTTGACTACTCCGCACTCGGTTGATCGGCGCAGGCGTCGGAACGTGCAGCACCTGCGGCAGCACTCGCTCCTTCGGTCCGAAGGCCTGCGCGCGGCCATCCTTGATCACAAGAATCTGGTCGACCGCCTCGATACCGACCGGCCGATGCGCAACCACAACCACGATGGCGCCGCGCCCACGCGCGGCGCGAACGGCACGGGTCAACGCCTCGTCACCTTCGGTGTCGAGGTTGGAGTTCGGCTCGTCGAGCACGATCAGGAACGGGTTGCCATATAGCGCACGCGCCAGCGCCACGCGCTGCGCCTGCCCGGCCGAAAGCGCTGCACCCTGCTCGCCAATCTGCGTGTTATAACCATCATGCATCTTGACGATCATCTCGTGGACACCGGCTTCCCTGGCTGCCGCAATGATGCCTTCCGACGCCGCCTCGGGATCGAAGCGACTGATGTTCTGCGCGATCGTGCCTGCGAACAATTCGACGTCCTGCGGCAGATAACCGATGTGGCGGCCGAGCACATCGGACGACCACTGGTCCAACGCCGCACCATCGAGCCGCACCTTGCCGCGAACCGGCTGCCAGACGCCAACCAGTGCCCGGATCAGTGACGACTTGCCCGAACCGCTCGGCCCAATGATGCCGAGCCCGTTGCCGCCGGTGAGCTCAAAGCTCACGTCCTGCACGATGACCTTCTTGTCGCCCGGCGCGACGATGCTGAGGCCCTCGACCGACAGCCGGCTCGACGGAGACTGCAACTGGGTCGGCGTATCCTGCTGCGGCATAAGCTCCAGGAGCCGGCTCAGGCGGTGCCAGCTTTGTCGGGCGGCAACGAAGCCTTTCCAGTGCGCAATGGCGAGATCGACCGGCGCCAACGCACGTGCGCTCAGGATCGACCCCGCGATGATGATGCCGGCGGTCGCTTCCTGATGAATGACGAGATAGGCGCCAACCGCAAGCACCGCTGATTGCAGCATCATGCGCAGCACTTTGGCGATCGCCCCCAGTCCCCCGGCAATATCGCTCGCGCGTTGATTGCCCCGCAGGTATTCTTCGTTAATCTCACCCCAGCGCTGCGCCAGCCGTCCAGACATTCCCATCGCGACCAGCACTTCGGCATTGCGCCGGCTCGCCGCCGCGAGATCGCTGCGATGGGTGGCAAGCCCCGTCGCCTCGCGAGCCGGCCGCCGCGTCATGAGTTCGCTGATCAGCGTCAGACTCACCAGGATGATCGCGCCAACCAGTGCGGTAACGCCGATCATCACGTGGAAGGCAAAGCAGATGGCGAGATAGAGCGGCAGCCAGGGCAGATCAAAGAACGCGCTCGGCCCCATACTACCGAGGAAGGTGCGCACATTGTCGAGATCGCGCAGCGGCTGCAGTCCCTCGTTACGGCCACCGGCGATCAGCGGCAGGCGCACCACGACCTCGAATACGCGGCTGTTGAGCGACTCATCAAGTGCGGTTCCGGTCCGACCCAGGATGCGTCCGCGTATCATGTCGAGGACACCCTGGGCTGCGTACAAGCCGCCAGCCAGGACGATCAGACCGATCAGCGTCGGCACGCTACGGCTCGGAAGCACCCGATCGTAGATCTCGAGCATGAAAATCGACCCGGTCAGATAGAGCAGGTTGATCATGCAACTCATCAAACCGACGCCGATAAACGCGCTGCGGCAGGCACGCAGTGCATCTCCAAGCTCGGAACGCCGTAAACCGTGAATAGCGGCCATCAATCCTGATCTCTATGGCCACGGAGCAAGACCTTTGATTCAAAGGCGATTCCAATGGCGTGCAGGTCCTAAATTGTGATTGCACCTTGGCGCGATCCAATGAACACGACATTAATCTGCCGCGGCGCTGCGGGCGGATGTTCAGGCCCGAGGACGAATTTAGTTAAGGCAATTCCGGCACGCGTTCATGAAAGTCGGTGGCGCGCTGGAAAGCGGCACCAATGAGAAGCAAGGTCGCCTCATCGAACGAGCGGCCGATCAACTGCATGCCGACGGGGAGGCCATTCTTGGTAAAGCCGGCCGGGACCACCAGCGACGGCAGGCCGAGATAGCTGGCGGGGCGCGTGAACAAGGCGAGCCGCTGCATCACCTCACCAGCATTCGCGCTCGCACCGACATCGGTTTCGGCGATGGTGGGTGCCGGTGTCGGAGATGCAGGCATGACCACGGCATCGACGGCAGCCGTCGCCGCATTGTGTGCCGCCAGCGCCGATCCCCGCCAGCGCATCGCTTCGAGATAGGTGACCGCGGGGACCGCGAGGCCGCTCTTTAGCCGCATCAACGTTTGCGGGCCGTAATCCTGCGGTCGCTCGATCAGCCAGCGCTTGTGGAATGCGGCCGCCTCGGCGGCGATTATGAGCTGACCGGCCGCGGCGAGTTGGCGCTGATCCGGCAGCTCGATCTTGACGATGTCGGCGCCTTCGCGCTTCAGAACGACGATCGTCTCGTCGAGGACGCGCGCGACTTCGCTATCGAGATCATCCACATAGTAGGCGGTCGGTACGCCGACCTTCAGGCCCTTGAGCGACCCCTTGGCCGCGGCAACGTAGTCGCCAACCGGCTCACTGCTCGCAGTGGGATCCTCGGGGTCCCGCCCCGCCATCAACGACAGCAGCAGCGCGCAGTCTTCGGCCGAGCGTGCCAGCGGCCCAACAGTGTCGAGCGATTGCGACAACGGCATCGCGCCGGCGCGGCTGACGCGGCTCCAGGTCGTCTTCAGTCCGGTGACACCGCAGAAATGCGCGGGCAAGCGGATCGAACCGCCGGTGTCCGAGCCGAGCGCTGCGAAGGTCAGGCGAGCCGCTACCGCCGAGCCGGAACCGGACGAGGAGCCGCCGGTGATGTGATCGACATTCCAGGGATTATGCACCGCGCCGTAATGGGTGTTGTGGCCAGTCGGACCAAGAGCGAATTCCGCCATCTGCAGGCTGCCGAGCCGGATCGCACCAGCGTTCTTCAGGCGTCGCAGCGCGGTCGAGGTGGTGGTGGCGATGAAGTCGCAACGGATCAGCGAGCCGCATGTCACCACCTTGCCCGCATCGTAGTACATGTCCTTGTGCGCCAACGGCACGCCATGCAGAGGGCCGCGGACCTCGCCCTTGGCGAGTGCTGCATCGGCTACGTCGGCAGCCTTCAAGACGGCCTCCGCTTCAATCGCCATGAAAGCATTGAGATGCGGCTGCCATTGGCCGATGCGATCCAGGCAGGCGCTCGTCACCTCATGCGAGGACAGTCGCTTCGTGGCGATTGCTCCGGCAACCTCCGTCAGCGACATCAAAGCGGGTTCGGTACTCATTTCGCGACCTTCGCGGTTTGCGCGAGCGAATACAGCGCAGGCTCAAGATCGAGCGGCAACGCGCCGGAGATCGGCGCAAAGTCATCGAAGGCCGGTCCGATCGTGTTGGCAATGCGCTGTGCGGCTTCCTGGTCAACCGGCACGCCGGCGACGGCAGTCATCGCCCTGATTTCCCTTGCCGTCGGTCTTGTCATGCTGCGTCTGCTCCCTCCGCCGGCTCGCAAAACCGCCCGGCTCACGACTCCCAAAGCAGCGATGCCACGCGTTCACCTAAAGTCTTGCAAAATAGTCGTCTCGTTCATCACGACGAACCTGAATCCATTCTTTAGCAGCAACAAATTTGCTATCAGCCCGGTTTCTAAGGTCCATAGCTTTGATTAGCAGTGCCTCCATCTCTTTGATCGTGGTGAGTGGACTGATGGCTTTCATCGCTGGAAGGCCATCCTTCAACTTTCGTAATCTGTTATCGTCCGTTTGTTTGAGCACCTGCTTAAACCCGAACCAAGAGAACCGATCCCATCTATCCTTATGCTCATCGTCAAGGTGCTGCTTCAGTCTAGTTCCGAGTGACTGCTTCCTGGCAAGGCCAGCGTAATGTGGACCGTAGTTGCCATACAAAATGTAGATGCCATGTTGGTCTCTGAAGTCGGCCATCTCTAGCGTCCCTGCGTTCTTGCCGCGCCGTCCAAGAAGTCGAAACTCGCCTCCGTTGCCCTTCCCGGGAAACCAGTCGATCTCATTCACCTTCCAGAATAGTCCGAAGGCGTGGATCGGTGATGCTGCGGTCATATCTGCCTCCTGCCATTTCAATGCGCGCCAGGATAGCGGCAAGAGTACCCGCTTTGGAAGGTGTCGCCGTGCGGAGCGCGCAGTATCCCCTTGATAATTCGGCCTAGACATCGAACAATTCTGTCAGGATACAAGATGCGCCGGAACGAAATCGCCGGCGTGCAGGTGCGCCGGGCTCCAGTGTCCCGTCTCCGGCTGATCGCCAACTTGCCGCATGTTCGTGTGGTCATTCGGAGACGAATTTGTCGAAGATGGATTCACGGCCCCGAAACATATTCGGGTCATGGTGGCTTGCGATGGAAAACCGCGGGGGCCACCCACTTGAACCCAGACGCTTCAGCGCGGTAGGATGGGTAGAGCACCTTCGAGGCTGGGCAAGAATTGGGGGCTTTTCCCGGGATTTGATGTACGATTCGTTTGTGATGAATCGCACATTCAAGACTGGCGAGAGCCGT
>JGI24705J35276_12237808_pt1 | contig 13278 bp, 10 predicted proteins | sample TergutNt197P4_FD_35276 | JGI IMG/M metagenome (IMG submission 35276)
GGACCGCATGCATCGACCCTCGACTGCGCCGAGCCGATCAGCCTGCGCGTCCGCTATGGCCGGCGGACGGTCGCCACCGTTGACGTATCGTCCGGCTCCCGTCCGACTGAGCGTATCCAAACAGACATCCAGGTCCGCGATATCCTGATCGCAGGGCTCGGCGACAGCATCGCCTCCGGCGAAGGCAATCCGGACCGCGCGATCGCCCTGTCCGACGAGGGCTTCTGTTTCCGCTCTTACCTTGGCACCGACAGACGGCAATATTATCGGCCGAGCCGCGCCGGATTCAGAGGTGGTCGCGCCTGCGACGCTCCGGATACGCTTGCAGACTGGCAGCGCAACGCTGCGCAATGGTTCAACGCGGCCTGCCATCGCTCCCTCTACAGCTATCAGACCCGCACCGCGCTCGCGCTCGCGACCCGCTATCCTCATATCGCGGTGACCTATCTGCCGCTCGCCTGCACGGGCGCCACCATACCCACCGGGCTCCTGGGTTCGCAGCGCGCTCGCGAATGCCCGCCCGGAAAGGGAACGGGATGCCAGACGAGCGTGAACGCCCAGGTCGCCGAATTGCGCGAGGCGCTGACCGCGGCCAAGCGCCGCCAGCCCGACCGCAAACTCGATCTCCTGCTGCTTACGATCGGCGCCAACGACGTCTATTTCTCAGGCCTTGTGGCCGACGTCATCGTCGAAACCAGGACCGAGCGCTCCCTGTTCGGGCGCAGCGGTGTCATGGCGAGCGTGGAGGATTCACGTGGTGCACTGGCGCGCGAGCTGCCGAAGAATTTTGCCCGGCTGCGCGAGGCGTTGAGGCCGCTCGTGGGCGGCGACCTCTCCCATGTGGTTTATGTCTCCTATGCCAATCCCGCGCTCGCGGGTGGCGGCATGCCTTGCCGTGGCGGCCCGGCCGGGTTCGAGATCCACCCCTCCTTCAGCGCAGACCCGCAACGGCTCGCGCGCGTCTCGACCTATGTCGACACCGAATTCCTGCCGCAGCTCAAGAGCCTCGCCACCTGTACGAACGGCGCGCTGTGCAACGACCCCGAGGCCGACAGCATGACCTTCGTCAATGCCCATCAAGCTGCATTCGCCGATCACGGATTTTGCGCGCGTGCCGGTAGCGATCCAGAGTTCGACCGCGCCTGCTTTGCCGAGAACGGCCAGAGTTTCAATTCGGATATTGTTGCCGCGCCGAGCCAGCCGCTCCTCTGCGGCCGGGGCGCCTCCGAATATCGCGCCTACCTGCCGCGCGCCCGGTGGATCCGCGACGCCAATGACAGCTACTTCGCCGCGATGACCTACCCACAGGGCCTGCCGGCGATGAGCCAGCCGTCCGACATTCATGATGCAACCTGGGGCGTCCTGTCGGCCGTCTATGGCGGTGCGGTGCACCCCTCGGCCGAAGGCCACGCCGCGATGGCGGATGCCACGCTGCCTCCCGTGACCACCTTGCTGGGGCTCGATGCAGTCGCACCCAACGTCGTGCGTGAACAACTGACGCCGCCCGACGCCCAGCAATCGCCCAACGCCCAGCAATAGAGCATTTTGCGCCGAAGTGGACATCGGTTCGGCGTAACAAAATGCGGCAAGACAAGAAAAGCATTTTGTGCCGAAGTGGAAACCGGTTCGGCGTAACAGAATATTTTGCCCCCGCTGGCACCGGCTGGCAGCGAAATTACACTGTCATTTCAATGGTGCCCGAGGCAGACTCGGGAAACGCAATGCCAGCCGCGCCGGTGCGTTTAGGGTTCAAACCCTAGTGGATGTGATCCCCTAACGCCTTTCAAGATCCGAAGCAATGGGGCATTTCCATGAAGCCGAAACGTTCAATCCCTATCACGCGAGCCATTTGCGAATCCAAGAAGCCGGGCCGGAGCTATGACAGCAGATGCCCGGGCCTGTTCCTCGTCATTACGCCCAAGGGCACGGCCAGCTTTTTCGTCAAATTCTGGAATCGGGTCAGCAAGAAACAGGACCAGAAGCTGATCGGCCGCTATCATCCCGACCAGTTGACGGTCGAGATGGCGCGCGCCAAAGCCCGCATGATCCAGGGCCGCGCGGGCGCTGGCGAAGATGTCACCAAGACCGAGCGCAGGAAAAAGGCCCGCGCCGCCAATCAAGCCATGACCGTTTCGCAGCTCATTGATGCCCATGTCGAGGCGATTCAGGTCGAGGTGGAGGGACCGCCCGGCTACTTTCATCCCGTGGTCGAGACATGGGAGCATTATTCCGGTTTCTATGACCGCTTCCTGCGCCCCAAGCTTGGCCACATGACCGCCAGCGAACTCACGAACGACGACATCCAGGCCTTGCTGGACGAGATCGGGGCCGGCCTGATCGAGCGCACCAACAAAGCCGGGATATGCGTCGGCTACTACAAGGGCTCGAAAGCCAATGTGCGGGCTGCCCGCGAAAAATTCGGCTCCCTGTTCAAATGGGCGGCTGAGGCCGGGCGCCGCTATGTCACCGTGAATCCCTGTGCTGGCCTGCGCAAGCTTGAGCCTCGCGGCGAACGCAAGCGGGTCTTGAACGTCGATGAAATCCGCCAGTTCTGGCATGGGCTCGACCGGCCGGATTTGCCGGTGCCGCGTTCAATCGCGCTGGCGCTCAAGCTTGAGCTGGTGACCATGCTGCGCTCGCGGGAATTCCTGACGGCGGAAACAGCCGAGTTGAAGGGCCGCGCCACGCGCTTTGCCCACATTCAGGTGCCGTTGCAGCGCGTCAAGAAGCGCCGCGTCATCATCCAGCCCTTGTCGTCGTTGGCGCAAACGATCGTGGCCGAGGCGATCAAGGATCGGGATCAGGCTTTCATCTTTGAAAGCGCCCGGGGCTTGATGTTAGGGCATGATGCGTTGTCGGTCGCGTTGCGCGGCCGCCACACCACCAAGGACGGCAAGCCGTTCAAGGAAATCGGGCTCTGTGAGTTCTTGGGCATCGCCAAATTCACGCCGCACGATCTTCGCCACACCGCCGCCTCGCTGGCCAGGGAGTTGAAATGCTCCCGGGCGGACATTGCCAGTTGCCTTGACCATCAGGGCAAGGGCGAAGACGACGTTGGGGCGGTGACCGGAGTCTATATCAGGGAGGAAATCTTTCCCTATTGGTCAAACGATCTCGAATCCAAGCGCGAGGTTCTCGAAACCTTGGCCGAGGGTTTGCTGGAAATCATCGGCGAGAAGCCGGCCGAGCTGGAAAGGCTCGTTGCCTAAGTCAAAGCAGCCAACGAAGTCAGAAGGGGGCGCCGTGAACCCTCGGCGGCCCCTAATGCGCTAGCCCAACTTTCTCAACTCGGCGGGAAAAGTGAATAGAATCAATGGGTGGCTATAATTTATTCCACTACAGGGCGGGCTGGTTTGGTTTGGCGAGGGCTCCTGACTTGGTGATGCGGGGCGGCGGTTGGGCCGGCAAAACTCCGGCAGAAGGATCGCGATGCCAGATGGACCGTCAAATTCACAAAAGCCAAGGAACGCTCCGATGGGACCAAGCCGCCGGTCGACATCGCCATTCCAACCTTTGGCTATCAGAACCACATTTCGATTGATCGTGGCTTTGGCTTTATCCGCAAATGGGCGGCGACCGATGCGGCCGCCTACGAAGGTGTCCGCCTACGCGAAGGGCTACTCGACAAAACAAACACAGCAAGCAAAGTTTGGGCAGATACCGCCTATCGATCGGCTGCCAACGAAGCTTTCCTGGAAAAGAACGGCTTCGTCAGCCGCATCCATCGCAAGAAGCCAAGGGGCCGCCCCATGTCCGAAACGATGAGGCGGGCAAACGGCTTGAAGTCGAAAGTCCGTTCACGTGTCGAGCACGTCTTTGCCACACAGAAGGATCAGATGGGTCTATTCGTTCGCACCATCGGCCTTGTACGGGCAACGATCAAGATCGGTATGACCAATCTCGTTTATAACATGAAACGCCGCTGTTCCAGCGCCAAACAGCCGAAGCCTGAGCCACCGCAATGGGCTCGTTAACGGCGAGCCCCCCGGAATGACGGCGCATCGTGCCTCAAAATCGCTCACGCCAAACCCAAACCATCCTGAGGCCGTGTTAATAGAGCTACCCAGGTTGAGTTGGCGGACCAGCATCTTCTCATCGGTATTGAACTCGGTGTAGCGGCTCAGGAATCAGGGTGCGTCCATCGGTGGTTGGGAAGTGGACGTCGAGCATCTGAACGCCGGCGAGCTTGTCGAGCGCTGCGTGGGGCGTAAGCCCCGGCGCCAGTGGCTTCAGCCGCGCCCGCAACGTGACGTGCAGGCAATAGGTCAGGAACGCGACGAAGATATGCACCTCGATGCGCTGTTCGAGTTGATGATAGATCGGCCGCAATTGCAGATCGTCTTTCAGGTTCTTGAACGCGGCTTCGACTTCGACGAGTTGGATGTAGAACTGCCAGAGATCGGCGGGGTCGCGATCGCAAAGATTGGCCCGCAACAGATAGCGCCCCTCGCGCCGACGTACGCGGCGCAGCTCTTGCCGATTGAGTGTGAAGTTGAAAGTGGTGCCGGTTTTGGCGACGTCGATGTCGATCAGCCGCCATGCGGCGGGAGCCTTGGCGCGGGCGGCACCGAGCTTCATCAGCAGTTCTTCGCGCGTCAGCTCCATGGCCGTGATTTGCTTGAGCCGCGCCCATAGCCATTTGAGCTTGCGCCGGCGCATGGCGCGCTCCTTGTTGATGCGGGCATGGCTCTGCGCCAGCACATAGGTCTCCTGCTCCATCGACAGGAGCTTGACATCGACGCCCTCACGCACCGCCTGCCAGGGCCTGTCGAGCAAAGCCTTCTCCAATTTAGATCATGAGCTTGCTGAAGGCGGCAATTTTTTCCGGATCGATGCCAGCCGATGGCAGCGCCCGCGATGCCGCGTGGCCATAAGCAGCTTGCGCTTTCTCACGTCCGGCTCTTTCAACGATCCGCTCACGAACGAGGTCGAGTTCGACGATGCCCTCCTCCATCTCGCGATAGATGGCGGAATACTGGACAGATCGACGCTGACCTCGCGGCACGGTTTATTGGCGTGTTGAGGCCACAAAAATACGTCTGCGACTTCCATGCTCCTTGCAAGCGGCGGGAACCGGTTGCTCCGGAAACGGCCGATGATCAGACAAAGGAGATCTGCCATGTTGAAAGCCACGCTTGTCTGCCTAGGCATGCTTTATATTGCCACCCTCGCGCCCGCGTCCGCCGAACCCGCTCCAGCAAAGGGCGGAACCGCGGATTCCCAGTTTATCGGTATCGATCTCGACAACGGCGATACTTATTACAATGGACGCAATTCAGGCGTGTATTGCCTCTATCGCACCGTGCGCGTCTACAATACCCGCACTGGTTATTACGAATGGCGCCGCGTCCGCCGCTGTGGTCGAGGCCTCTATTTTTAGGAACAAGGCCGTAGTACCTCGGCACGGGTGATCCCGTTCCAATCTTTGGATGTCGCATTTTCGACATGGAGGCTGGTTAACAGCCCTATGTCTTTACGGCATCCATGTGGATTTTTATTGTCGAGAATCTGGAGCCTTTAATATTGGCGAGGAGGCGATTTTGAGAAAACTGCTGACGGCGCTGATTTTGTTTGTGCTGGTGGCGCCTGTCAAAGCCCAGATGCCGACAACTCCCTCAGGCTTCGATAACAACGCCGATTCGGTCGCTGTGGTGATCGGCAACCGCAATTACAAACAGACGGTCCCGGTTGATTTTGCAGAGAACGATGCCGAGGCGATCAAAGCCTATCTTGTCGGATCGCTCGGCTTTCGTGATCAGAATGTATTCCTGCTCAAGGATGCAACGCTCAGCGAACTCAACCAGATGCTGGGCACGGACAGCAATCCGCAATCGGGCCGGCTGTGGCGTAGCGTAAGCGAAGGTAAATCCAATGTCTTCGTTTTCTATTCAGGCCATGGGGTCCCGGATCTTTCGACCCACCAGCCATTTCTTCTGCCCCAGGACGGCAATCCCAATCAGAGCGAAAGCGGCTATCAGCTGCAAACACTCTATCGCAATCTCGATCTCGTCAAACAGAAGATCGGTCCCAATCGCCAGCTGATCGTTATGATCGACGCCTGCTTCACCGGAGAGACCGGCCGCAAAGGCGAGAGCCTGATGGCGATGTCGGCACCCGGTTTCATGCCGGCAAAGCCGAAGACAGCGGGCGATATCATCAAGCTGGTGGCGACTTCAGGTGCGACCCCTGCCAATTGGGATGAACAAAACAAACTTGGGCTGTTTACCAGCCGCTTTTTGATGGGTGTTAGCGGATTAGCACGCGACGCGGCCCGCCCCGGCGATGCGAGCCTCATCCCGTGGCAGGACCTGCAAGCCTATGTTAAAGGGCAGGTTAAGGCGACGGCTTTACGCGACACTGGCCGCGAACAGGTGCCCGAAATCGATGCGGCGCCTATCGTCCTCAAGGCGAGCGTACCAGTGCCGGCCGTGCAGCAAGGTGTGGCCCTGGCACAGGACCAAACGCGCTGGGAGCGGGCAGAAAAGTCCGGAACCCGCGAGGCATTTGAGCTCTATGTCGGTCAATGCGGCCCGGTATGCGCTTATCGCGACAGAGCGATGTCTCTTCTGCTGCAACTCCAGCGCAGTGCTGAAGCGACGCAGGACGAGGAGAATTGGAAAAAGCTCGGCGCTCTGGGACAATATCAGGCCTATCTTGATTCTTGTCGCTCCGTATGCGCCTATCGCAGCATCGCCGAAGGTTATCTCGGACGCACCGATGCCAATCGCGATCCGAAGGTGAAGGAGTGCGATGAACTTGCCTCCGATCCCCACGATCCGGATAAGCCGCGAACGGTTAAAGGTGTGCCGATGCGCCGGATTGAAGCGCGTGCTGCCATCGCTGCCTGTCAGGCAGCCACACAGGCTCATCCCGAATTGCCGCGTCTTTCCTATGCTCTGGGCCGCGCCTTTGACAAGGTGGAACGCTATAAGGACGCCATGGCTGCCTATAAAATAGCCTCCGATGCGGGGAGCAACGCCAGTCTCAATAATCTCGCGGCGCTTTATGAGATGGGTCAGGGCACGAAGCCGATGTTGACTGAAGCTTTCGCAATGTACATGCGCGCAGCGGAAGCTGGCAACGTTACAGCGATGACCAATGTCGCGCGCATGCTGCTATATGGCCGTGGTACGCCGAAGAGCGAAGCGGCAGCCGTTCACTGGTATCAAAAAGCCGCAGAGACTGGCAACGCAGCGGCCATCACCATGCTTATGCCATATTATATCAACGGCGGACCCGGAATCCCTAAGGATCCGCAAAAGGGCTTCACCCTGTTCAAGAAATCGGTCGACGAAGGCGATCCGGTTGCCATGGCAACTATTGCGGTCCTCATCGACAACGGTTTCGGCTCCTTCTTCCCCGGGACGCGTTCTTTCGACATGGCAATGAGGGCGTTGAAACAAGGTGAATCCGGTGCGGCAGCTATCGCAGCCACCGATACTTCGGCGCGAAAACTCAAACCGGAGACTATCGCGGCACTGCAGCGGGCCATCCAGACCGCCTCGTTTTACACCGGCGCTGTCGATGGCCAGCTGAATCCGATGTTCGTTCGTTCGCTCGATAGCTATGCTCGTTCTGTCGCCGAACAGGATTGAGCTGGTTTTCTTGATGAGACGCCTCGGTCGCCTGGTTGTCATAGGACTTTTGGGGATATTGGCGCTGGCCACACGTGCCAGCGCCGCCGATCCACTGGCGCAATGGATTGATGACGTCGCTGTTTGTGCATCCGCACCCGGAAGTTTAACGGTGGCGGTGATCGGCTTCGATAACGGGCAGACCGTTCTGTCTCGCGTGCAGGCCGACGAAGTGCGTCTTGCGATTGAAGCGCGACTGCAGGCCTCCGGCCGGATTCGCCTAGCCCCCACTTCTGACGTCGTACGGATCAAGGCTTTGCGTGAGCAGACGACGGGCCTTTCCGCGCAAGAGGCAGAGGACCATATCCGCAAGGCTTTTCAGGGAGACGCCTCGGTCTTCCTCGTCTCGCCCATACGAACTGGCGACAAGGCGGTTTTTCGGCTGCAGGCCATCGCCAAAGCGGTCGATTGCAAGGTGACGAGCGAGCCTCTGGAAGTTCCAATCCGCGTTGGGCCGGGTCTGTCCGATATCGATCAGGTCATGCAAAAGGCCATCGGTAACCTGACGGAATTGGCGCCCGAAGCGAAGACCGTCGAAGTTTGCCCCTTCGTCAGCCCGTCAGGCTACAGCACTTGCAGTAGAGCGCTGACGGATCGCCTGCTTCTTGCGCTCGATGCTGAAGCACGTTCGCCGAACCGGGTACTCCGACAAAGGTCGCTCGACATCCGAAAGGCTTCAGGCGGCCAGTGCAGTGGTGATGACGTCATCGCGCGCGGTACGTTCGATTATGATCGCGACAATCACTCCTGGATGAGTCTGGAGTTTAGCCGTAAAGGCAATGTCATCGCGCCTACGGGCCGCATCCGCATTGCCATCGACGGAATGGGATGCGATCCGACTTTGCGACCTTTCCTTGATCATGTGGCCGAGACGGCAAAGCTCGATCGAGCACAGCTTGATGTGCTGGCGGCGGCAGCACCGTTCGAGAAGGGCCGACGCCTCGATATCAAGATCGAAGCCAAGGCTAAACTGCGGCTCTATTGCTGGGTGCTGGCGCCGGACGAGACTGCCTTCGTGGCGCTTCCTGTCCGAGGCAGCGAAAGCCAGAGTGTCGTAGCTGCGGGTAGCAACCGTTCTTATCCCACGGAGTTTGGTCTCGCCGATATTGTGTTGAGCGAAACTTTCGAAAATCTCTTCGATTGTTTCGGCGTTAACAGCGAATTGCCAACTGCGCTGCATGAACGCTGGATGGCGGCGGCACCAAGCGTGGCGGGAGACGCCAAGCTGCTCGCGCGGCAAGAGGTGTTGGATCTGATGGAACAGATGCGTCAGACCCCAGGAGTTACGGAAGCGGTAACGCGAATCATCGTGCGATAGTTTGGCCAGCCGTCAGGCGTATATGGCCGTGCCTGAATGTCGGGCCAGCCGGCCACCGAGATCATCATTTATGCAGGTATTTTTTGCAAAAGTCGGGCACCTCTGTTGTCAACATGGTGCAACTGCGTTTGATTTCGTCAATAATCAAGTCGCAGGAGTTCACCGCATTACAGGGCGGGTGACTGGCTGGTGACACCTGTAAGCACTGGCGCACCAACTCCCGGGACCGTTCTAAACCCGCGGCTTGACGGCAGGATTGTGCCGATACTGCCGTTGCCATGACGATCAAAAGCAAAGCACTTGACGCGAGTGACTTCATTGGCTGTTTCCTTTTGTGAGGGATTCGCGACACGCGCTACATATGTAGAACTGAGATATGCCCCGTTCACCCTTGGGCCGACCAGGGCCGCAAGACATATCGAACCGAACAATGCGACAGACAGACAAGCCGCTTCGAGCTGGGTTTCAGAATGGCTACGTTACCTGATGGGAGCTGACGCTTCATGGTGCTTCCCTTGGCTCAGTTGATTTCCATGCCGGACTCCGTAAAGCGCACCCGGTCGGGTTCAACGCCCAAGGAGCGCAGGATATTGGCTCCGGCTTCTTGCATTTTCGCCTCCTCCTCCGGGTTGGGGTGCTTGGCCGTTTTGTCCTGCCACGCCAGCATGTACGTGCCCACGCCCACCCATATCTGGTACATGGCGTTTTTCTCGTCCATGCTGCCCTGAGAAAGCGTCGGGGCGTTCAGCATTGCCTGCTCCGCCTGCTTGAACAGCGGCTTGACCGCGTTGTCCGGAAAGGGCTGGTTGGTGTAGGCGGCGTAGCCGCCAGCCAGAATTGCCGCATAGGCCGTCGCCAGATTGTTTTTGGGTATGCCGTAGGTGGCCGGTATGATCTTGTTGAAATTGAGGATGAGCGTCGCAAACAGCTTGGCCAGCTCCGGCTGCTTTTCGGCAGGAAAGGGGGACACCAGTTGCTTGATGCCATCGCGGGTGGCAAAGTCCTCGCCAGTGTAGAGTGAGGCGGCGCTCGCGCCACGGGGCGCTGCCTGCGCCCGCGGGCTTGACTTGCCCCCCGGACACCCTCCCAAACCTTTGAGGCAAAGGCCTGTCGATCGGGATAAGTTGTGGTTGAAGGCCCAGGTGCCGACATAGTCAAAGTTATAGGGCACAGCCCAGGTTTGTGCGTGGGCCGCCCCCGCCGGAAGCGCCAGCGCCAACACGCACAACACACGCTGGGCTGTGATAAGGGAAAGCAATCGTCGTTTCATGGTACCTCCTACATGGAAAAGTGAAATCGCAGCGTCATGCATGCATGCTGGCTGTGCCATTCCGCACGCATTTCGGTAGACGCTCGGAGATGTTCGATCCCAGCTGCAACAGGTCCTGGTGATATCGAGATCGCAATCGCCGAGGTCCAGGAAGTCCTGCCCTCACCGGATGATCAGGGTGCCACCCGGTTGTAGCGTTTCCAGGGGCCGGTCCGGAAAGACCTTCGTATCGTCGCCGATGCCCTTGCGAGCCCGGTCAACATCGTCACCGGTGGCGCCCTCGGGCAATTCGACCATGAGCTTGCCGTCGCCGATGTCCTCGACTTTGGCTTTCTGGCCGAAGATCTTGCGCAGAGTCCCCAAGGTCTCTTTGGCCACTGCGTCACGGTTGGCGAGGACGAAGATCACGCGCCGCGTGCCTTTGCCGTTTTCGATGCAGACCGGCCCGCAAGCCGATACGCGCGGATCTGGCGTCGGTTGGGCGGGTTGAGGGGGCGGAGCAGTCTTGCCGCCGTCCAAAGCCGCCAGCGCCGCCTGCACATTGGGAAGAACGAAGCTTTGATTGGAGCGCGGATCTCTGATCTTCTCTCCGGACGCCTGGACGGCCTGCAGAAGCTTGTCGACGGCGGCCTGCGGGTATTTGGCCTTAAGCAGCGCGAAGAGACCCGTGATATGGGGCGCGGCCATCGAGGTGCCATCGAGCTTGTAATAACCTCCGGCGGCCGAAGAAAGAATCTGTGTTCCTGGTGCGACAAGGGAGACCATGTCGGATGTATTGGAATAGCTGGTATCGATCGTGTCGTCTTTCTTCACCGCGCCGACCGCAATGGCTGAGGTAATACAGGCCGGCTCAGTGACCGCGCCGACATAGCCGTTATTGCCGGAAGCGGCGACCACAGCCACCCCCTTTTGTGTCAATCGCTTGACGATATCGGCATAGGCCGACTGCAAATCGCAGGCGCTGTCGGCCTTGCCGCCGCCGAGACTGAGATTGACGGCTGCGATCTTGTATTGGGGCGCCATCCGCTCGACCAACAAAAGGCCTCTGATCACGTCGGAGGTCCAGGCGTTAATGCAGGCCGCGTGTCCCTTGCCGCAACGTTCTTCGCCTTCGAACTTGCTGAAAACCTGAATGGCGACGATATTGGCGGCAGGTGCAACGCCTTCGAGCGTGGCATTCTGGAAATGTCCATCCGATCCAGCGGCGATTCCAGCGACATGGGTCCCATGTACGCAGCCGGTGCTAATCGCTTTATAGTCGCAGGCGGCGGCTGCGCCGGCGCCGATCTGTTCTTGCTGTCCATTCGGGCAAAGCGAGGACGAGCCGTTGTCTGGCGACGTGGACGAAAAACAGGCTTCCGCAACGACATGTTTAGCGATGAAAGGATGATCGCGCTGAACGCCCGTGTCGAGAATGGCTACTGAGACGCCACTGCCTTTGACGTTTTGGCTCCAGCCTTCCGGCGCGTGCAGAAGTTTGGTCGATTCCGGCAGGAAAGCCGTCATCAATGTGTCAGGTACGACGCGCCGTACGCTGCTGTCTCGCTCTAATCGCAGCAGGCCTTCGCGACTGACGTCGGCGACCACCATGGGCTCATTAAGAATGCCGCGTACAAGCCGCGCCGTACCTTGCAATTGCGATTCGATATAACGTTCAGGCTGACGGGCCGCTTCTTGACGGCCGCCTTCTCGCGGGCCCGCCATCAGAATGATCACTCGCTGGTGGCCCTGTTGTCCCGTCGACGTCATCAATGCTTCAGGAACCTTGCGGGTTTGAGCGGCCACTGGCTGGACGATCGCGAATATGGCCAAAGCCGAAAGACATGCTGCCGTTCCAGCTCGGACATTTTTCCGCATGGTACTCACTCCTACATAAGGCATTACATAAGGCATCCGGAACATCCGGAAATGCGTCTCTTAGGTCCATGCGTGGACCTGAGAGAGCCACTTTCGGCATAAACCAGAACGCTGGTTTACGCGACGTGGATTTGGCGGTAGATATTAACCGTCGCCGCAGCAGTAGTTTGCAATTGCGTGTCAACTTGCCAAAATGGTTGAACCATAATGACGTCCGCCTATGACGACCGTTGTGCATCAGATCTCTCCAATGTAATCGATGGCCGTTCGTTGTCGCGCGAGGATGCTGCCTGGTTGACCCGCGTCGTGACGGGTGCGGTTCGTCCGAACCGGGATAAGCCTTTCTGGGATTTGGCCCATTTTCTGGTCGCATTGGCTTGGGATAAGGCCGATGGGCCGCGTGTATTGGATATTCTTCTCGATCCCCGTCTGGCGCGGACATCGACGCTGGTACGGCGCTTCGGTGGCCTCGCTTTGGCGGAGGGCGCGCGATGTGATGAGCGCGGTCTTGTATTTGCGCTCTCAGACCGTGAATGGCGCGCGACATGGAATGGTCTTACGCGCAACCTCGCCCTGGCGGAATTCCTGCTGACCGCAGAAGAATTGGCGCACTTCGCTGACATCAAGCGCTGTCTCACGGAGTTGATGAAGGAAACAGATCCGCAGTCTGCGGTCAGTCTCCTGCTCAAGTACTTTGTCCGCATAATCCACGACTATCGCGACCGTCATCTGCCGTTGGCGCCCGTTGAACGTCGCTTTCGCGCCATCCTGGCATTTCTCAGCACGCGAGCAGAAGGTAAGCCTGAGGCCTTCGACGATGACGATATCGTCGCATTCTGGCGTCAGGAAATCGGCGCCGGCGAGCGGCCGTTGTTTCGCACGATCGCCGAACATTTCGTCACCTACCAAGAGACGATCTCGGCACTCGGAGGTCTTGCCGGTTTGCGGCAGGCGACTTCGCTGGAAACGATCGAGGATTGGGCTGATCGGCTCGACAGCCAACTGGGCGATGCGCTTGGCGCAAGTGATGTCACGCTCAAACTGACCGAAACGTTAGCGACCATGCCCGACACGCCTAAAATTCTCACCGGGGCCGAGCGGAACCGGTTGATTGATATTCTGTGGCTCGAGCCGTTTCACCGCAGCCGGCCCGTCACGGTTTGGCGAGCCGTCAGTTTTGGACAGATCCAATCGGGCAT
>JGI24705J35276_12237807_pt1 | contig 13276 bp, 17 predicted proteins | sample TergutNt197P4_FD_35276 | JGI IMG/M metagenome (IMG submission 35276)
TTATGAAAATGTATTTACAAATTGAAAACAATATTATAAAAGATGTTAAATTTAAAACATTTGGGTGTGGAGCAGCAATTGCAACAAGCAGTGTAGCTACTGAGATGGTAAAAGGAAAAACAGTAGAAGAGGCATTGGCATTAACTAATAGAGAAGTTGTAGATGCACTAGATGGGTTGCCACCAGTTAAACTGCATTGCTCTGTTTTAGCAGAAGAGGCAATAAGAGGTGCAATTGCAGACTATTATAGAAAGCAAGGAAAAATGACTGAAGAAGAAATAGTAAAAAAATGCGGACTAAAGCCAAATGACTGTGAACATTGTCACAAAAAGAATAAAGAATAAAAAGGGAGCAGAAATGAAGAAAAGAGTAGTACTAGGCATGAGCGGAGGGGTAGATAGCAGTGTAGCAGCTATTCTTCTTAGAGAGCAAGGATATGATGTAATAGGTGTTACTTTGAAACTATGGGAAACTGAATGTGTTGATGATGCCAAACGAGTATGTGAGCATTTGAGAATACCACATTATACAATGGATTTAAAAGAACAATTTAATAAACATGTTGTTGAATATTTCATACGTACATATGCAGATTGCAAAACTCCAAACCCATGTATAGAATGTAATAGATTTTTGAAATTTGACCAGATGTATAAAAAAGCAATAGAATTAAATGCAGATTATATGGCAACTGGGCATTATGCAAAAACTGAATTTAGTAATGAATATAATAAATATGTTTTAAAAAAATCAAAAGCTGGCAAAAAAGACCAAAGCTATGTGTTATATTGTATACAAAAAGAATTTCTTTCAAAAACAATATTTCCATTAGGAGATTTTGAAGATAAAGAAGAAATTAGAAAAATAGCTAAAGAAAATGGATTAGAAGTTGCGAGTAAGCCAGATAGTGAAGATATATGCTTTATACCAGACGGAGATTATAAAAAGTTTCTTACAGCGAATTCTTATATAGAAAAAAGGAAAGGTGATATAGTAGATATCGATGGCAACATATTAGGAAAACATAATGGGCTATACAATTATACAATTGGGCAAAGAAAAGGAATGGGAATAGCACATGCCAATCCATTATATGTAATTAGGTTGGATGCTCAAAATAACAAATTAGTAGTAGGCGAAGAGAAAGACTTGTATAAAAGTGAAATAGAGGTAGAACAAGTTAGATTTTTGCTTATAGATGAAATAACCGAACCTATTAAAGTAAGGGCTAAAATAAGATATTCAAGTAAAGAAGCAACACGGAACAATTTACAAAATTAATGAAAATACAGTAAAAATGGTATTTGATGAACCTCAAAGAGGGGCTACACCAGGGCAATCGGCGGTATTTTATATAGATGATATTGTGCTACGGTGGACGGGAAAATACATTAACATAAAAAATTTACAGAAAGGTGTTGACTTTTTCAAGATTTTGTAGTATAATATAAACATATTGTAAATATATACATTCGGCTTTTTTATAAATAAATAATAATTTGACTTTACCAGTCCTCCAGCACTTGTGCTGGATAAACATTAAACCATATACGATTCCTAGGAGGGTCGACATGAGGAGATTCGGATCATGATGGGTCGAAAGACTTATTTAAAAAAGAGATAAAATTGCCTTACCGACGCGCTTGGGCGGTGCGAGTGCACTGCGATTATTAAAAGAAGCATAGAAGCGAGGAGGACCGATATGCGGTTCACGAGCGAATTTACAAGCGGATTTGCGTAGCGGGAAAATATTTATTTTATATTAATTGAAGTAAGTTGGGAATATGGGGACAGTTGCATAAAGCACTGTCCCTTTCTCATGCAATTTAAGAACAAAGAGGGTGTCCTTTTTGTTCTTTTTCATATTTATTCAGAATATATTGTACTTAAAGAGAGAAGGTAGCTTTTATGAAAAATTTGAACAAAATTTTAGACATACCAAGAGAAGTATCTGGTAAGATTCCAAAAATAACAATTATGGGTTTTGACGAAATATTGATAGAGAACTTTAAAGGGATATTGGAGTATGACGATTTTTTTGCAAGAATTAATACACATATTGGAAATGTAAATATAAAGGGACATCGCTTAAAATTAAATCAAATGACAGAAGATGACATATGTGTGTGCGGAAAAATAGAAAACATAGAATTAGAGGAGAAGTAAGTGTGATTATAAAATGGTTGTATATGTATATTTTTGGCTATGTTAGTATAACAGTTGAAGGGCTGTTTATAGAGAGATTTATAAATATTTGTATAAGTAAAAGCGTAGTTTTATTAGACCTACATAGAGAAAAAAGTACAATAGTAAAGACGAAAATAATTAAATCAGATTTCAAAAAATTAAAGAAAATTGCGAGACAAACAAAATGCAGAGTATATATAAATAAAAAAACAGGAATACCATTTTTATTAAATAAATATAGGAAAAGAAAGGTTTTTGTAATTGCGGTTTTTATAATTGCAATAATTTTGTTTATAATTACAAGATTTATATGGAATATAGAAATTTCGGGACTGGAAAAAATACCAGAACATGAGATATTATATTCTGTAAACAACATGGGAATTGCCGAAGGTAAGCTTAGATATGAAATAGATAAAGAAAAAATAATTAACCAGCTGAGACTTGAAAGAGATGATTTGGCATGGGTAGGTATAGATGTTAGAGGTACCAATGTTGTAATTTCATTAGTGGAGGCAATAAAAAAACCGGAAATTGTAGATATAAGCGAAGTATGTAATATTGTATCAAACAAAGATGCTGTTATTTCCAAGATTGTTGTTCAAAATGGGACGGCCAGAGTGAAGGCTGGAGATAATATAAAGGTTGGAGATATGCTTGTGGAAGGAGTTTTGGAAGGGCAATATACTGGTGCCAGATATGTTCATGCCCAAGCAGATATTTATGCAAACATATACTATGAAAAAGAGGGAAAAGAGAGCCTTGTACAAGAAATAGAAGTAAAAACAGGAAATGAGGAGAAGAAAATTGAAATTTATATAAAAAATTTTAAAATAAATTTCAATAAAGGGGTTTCAAAATTTGAAAATTATGATACAATAAGAACAACTAAAAAATTAAAACTTTTTTCTAATTATTATATTCCAGTTGAAATTGTTCAGATAACTAACATAGAGACAAATAAAGAGTACAAAAAATATACGGAAAATGAATTAAAAGAGAAGCTCGCAAGAAGGCTGGAAGAAGAACTGGATAAGGAAATAGCAGACATAGTATATGAAAAAATAAATAAAGAATTGGTTTTAGAGAATATAGACGATGTTATGAATGTAAAGCTAGTTTATGAAATACAAGAAAAAATAGGAATTAAACAAAAGTAATATGAAGGGAGAGGGAATATGGAAGGAAGAGGCTTAAGAGTACTTGAAAATGATACTACTTTATTAAACAAAATATCAAAATCATTAACTAAATTATTGCTACCAACTAAAATTGGATTTAACGAAATGATGATTAGCATGAAAAGAAGTGGTGTTTTAAGAGCATATGAAATGTATATTGAAGTAGAAAATGGTGATGATGTTTCTCAGAAAGATGCTTTAAAAACAAAGTATGAAGAAAGTTACATACTATATTTAGAATCTATTGACAAATATATTATGGATTCCATATATAAAAAAGTAAAAAACGGCGTAGCTTCTATGTTTGAAGAAAACGCATTAACAAATTATTATACAGTAGTTAATTTGAAATCAAGTGAATACTTAGAATATAAATATAGAAAACAAAAATTTCTACTTGACCTTGATTATGAAAGCGTTGTTGCAACAAAACGAGAAAAGTCAACTGGAAGGTTTCAAAAAATGTACATAGAAAAAATAGACGGGTTATATAAAGGAATATTAAAAAATTATTCTGTAAAACTTGCAGATGGAGTAAGGGCAAAGATAGTAAATCAATCAGACATATATAATAGTATTTTTGAAACATTAGAGGAATATATAAAAAATATCCTTCCAATAAAGTTGGCTAAAGAAGATAATAAAGATTACTCTAACATATTAAATGAGTATGAAGAATATGAAAGATTTTCGGTTGGCAAACTAGATGAAAAAGATTTGATAGAAAAGAAAAAGATTTTATTAGGGCTAAGTAGAGCGTTTTTTACACATAGTCTACCATTAGTGGCGGCGGAACAATGCTACAATAAATTACTAACAGATACAAGAGACTTAATCGTTAAAACTAAAGATGTACTTAAAAAAGACTCAATTTATGAAATGCTTTTAAATCTAATAGAAGAATATAATGTAAAATTATTATCTACTAAAGTATATTGGGACAAGCCTGAAGAAAGAGAAACCTACAAGAAATTTTGGGATTCATACAACAATGCAAAAACTTCTAAAGAAAAAGAAATATTAGCACTGAGAAGAGAACTTTATGCTACAAAAGAAGAAAGCGATAAATTTAAAGACATAAGAAAATTCTATAAAGAGAAACTGGTAACACACAATGATATGAGAAACATAAAAGGGTTAAGGAAAATACTTGGTGTATATACAAAAATGGAGAATAGAAAATAGAGATGGGAAAAAATGTAGAAATTGAATATTTAGAATTAGAAGAAAATATTGAGTACAATAATTTAATAACAAAAATAATTAATAAATGTTTTGAAATAGAGAATTTGCAAGAATCAAAAATATATATAAGTGTTACTTTAACAAATTCTAACAATATAAAAGAGCTTAATAAAAAATATAGAAATATAGAAAGTGCTACAGATGTATTGTCATTTCCAATGTTTGAAAAAGAAGAAATAAAAGAGGTTTTAAGAGTAGGTATAGAAGAAGTTTTAGGAGATATAATAATATCAATAGAAGAAGTGGAAAAACAGGCGAAAGAATACAATCATAGTTTTGAAAGAGAATTGGCATATATGACAGTACATGGATTTTATCACTTGATTGGCGAAGACCATGTCCAAAAAGAAGAAAAGAAAATTATGAGAGAAAAAGAAGAAAAAGTCTTAAATGAAACAGGTGTATTAAGATGAACAACTGGAAAAATAAAAACTTATTTATAGCATTTAAAAATGCTGTAAGTGGAATTTTGCAGGCTATTAAAAGCCAAATAAATTTAAAGATTCAGATAGTAGTTGCTATTATAGTTATAGCACTAGGTTTTTTATTTAATTTTAATATAAATGAATTTGTGTTATTAATAATAACAATATTTATAGTTATTATAACAGAAATGATTAATACTGCTATAGAAGCAACATTAAACCTATACACAGAAGAATACAGCGAAAAGGTAAAAAAGGCGAAGGATATTTCGGCAGGAGCAGTGGTGCTTAGTGCAATGTGTGCAATTATAGTAGGTATATTGTTATTTGGAAGCAGATTAGTTTAAAAAACAAATGAAAAACTGCGTCTTGCGGTGTTAAATTTTAGAAAAATGAAACTCGCAGGCACAAAGCCTAGCTCTTTCATTTTTCTAAAATTTGCCTAGCAATACTTGTTTTTGATTTGTTTCAGATTATCTAATTATATTTAAAAAGGAGAATATATATGTCAAGTGGTATAAAAGTAGTTTTGGGTCTAATAGTTATAATTTTGCTAGTTTCAGCTGGAGTGTTTTTTGGAACTAAAGTATACTGGAAAGAAGTTTTAACAAATGCAGGAGTAGAGCTTGGGTTAAATAAAGAAGAAAAAGCTACACCTCCAAAAATAGAACCAAAAGAGCCAAATATAAAAATATTTAATGGGACAGATAGACCAATAGCATTTATGATAGATAACAATGTAAATGCACAACCACAATCATCAATTAATAAAGCATATGCTATTTATGAAATTATTGTTGAAGGAAATGAAACAAGATTAATGGCTTTATTTAAAGAAAGAGATATAGATGTTATTGGACCAATGAGAAGTGCAAGACATTATTTTATAGATTATGCAATGGAACATGATGCAATATATGTTCATTTAGGAGAAAGCCCTCAAGCTGTAGAACGCATGAAGACTTATAAAATAAACAGTATAAATGGGCAACATTATGATACTATGAAAGCAAGAACAGACACATCAAGATTTTGGAGGTCTAAAAGAGCAGCTCCACACAATGCTTATACAAATATAGAAAAAATATTAGAAATTTCAAAAGACAAAGGTTACAAGACAACTTCTAATGTTAAAAGTCCTTTCAACTATGTGGAAGAAGAGGTAAGATTTGATGATAGCGATATAATAGTAAATTCAGTTACTATACCATATTCTAAAAACCATTTAGTTAAATATGTATATGATGAAAAAACAGAAAGGTATACAAGATATTCTAAAGGTAAGAAACAAACAGATGAGGAAACAAAAGAAGATGTAACAACAAAAAATATTATAATTACATTTGCACATAATTATTCAATACCTGGCGCGGAAGGCAGGCAAGATGTGGTAACTACTGGGGAGCTAGAGGGATATTATATTACAAATGGAAAAGCTATAAAAATAACATGTAAAAAAGAATCTATAACATCAAAAACAAAATATTTAGATGAAGCTGGTAAAGAGATAAAAATAAATGACGGGAATATGTTTGTTAATATCTGCCCAATGGGTAACGAAGTTACGTTTGAATGAAATTGTGCAATCTGCGTCGTTAAAATTTAAAAAATTAAAACTCGCATACACAAACGTATAGCTCTTTTAATTTTTTAAATTTTGCCTTGCATCTTACACAATTTGATTCAAACTTTAGGAGTAAATAAATGGAAAATTTTAAATCTGGATTTGTAACATTAGTTGGAAGAACAAATGTAGGAAAATCGACATTGCTAAATGCTTTAATTAAAGAGAAAGTTGCAATTACAACACACAAGCCACAAACAACAAGAACAGCAATAAAAGCAATATTAAATAATGAAAATTACCAAATAATAATTACAGACACTCCAGGAATACATAAACCAAGAACAAAACTTAGTGAAACAATGGTAGACGTGGCTTTTGGCATGCTTTCAAAAGTGGATGTAATAGTGTATATAATAGAAGCCAATACAAAGGATATTGGAGCGGGAGACAGAATTATATTAGACAAAATAAAAGAAAGCAATAAACCTTGTATTTTGGTAATAAATAAAATAGATTTAATAAAAAAAGAAAAACTTTTAGAACTAATGAAATTATATAATGATGAACATAACTTCTTATCTATTATTCCAATTTCAGCTAAAAAAGAAGAAGATGTAAATAAAGTAATAGAAGAAATACTGGAACTTCTTCCAAACGGACCTAAATATTATGACGATAATGAATACACAGACCAAACAGCAAGACAAATAACAGAAGAGATTATTAGAGAAAAATGCTTAAAGTTTTTAAATGAAGAAGTACCACATGGAATATATATTGAAACTGAAAAATTTAAATTAAGAAAAACAATAAAAAAAGAAAAAATATATGATATAGGTGCATTGATTTATTGTTTGAAAGAATCGCATAAAGGGATTATAATCGGAAGAGATGGAAATCTTTTAAAAAAGATTGTTACTTATGCAAGACAAGATATAGAAAAAATACTCGGAACAAAAGTGAATCTAAAAGTATGGGTAAAAGTAAAACAAGACTGGCAAGATAGTGCAAGCATTGTGAACAAGTTTAAATAAAGAAAACTGAGCGAATATTACAAGCCTGTCCCCAAATGTTCAAAATGAACATTTTAGGAACGTCCCCAATGTTCACTTTAACAAAAAATGCCAGCATAAATTTGCGAACAAAAACAAAAGATATACACAGTATAACTTATCTGCAAGCACCGCAAGTGCGACAGCTAAAAACTTTAGGAGATGATTAAGTATGACAGAAAAATTGGCTTGGAATGAATTTAAAAAAACTGGGGAAGTAAATGCATATTTAAAATATAGGAAAATACAAAATATGAGGTTATCTGTAAATGAAGCAAGTAAAAGTGAATGGAATAATAATAGGTGAAAATAATATGGGAGATTTTGATAAAATGCTCACCATATTAACACATACAGGGAAAATAGAGTGTAGCGCAAAAGGCTCAAGAAGAACAAAAAGTCTTTTGTTAGCAGGCACTCAATTCTTATGTTTTGGAGAATATATGCTTTTTAAAGGCTCAGAGATATACACAATGAACTCATGCGAAACAATAGAAATGTTTTACAATATACGTACAGATTTAGAAAAATTAACTTATGCTTCTTACATAACTAAAATAATAAAAGACGTAACATATGAAAACCAAAATACTTATGCAACCTTGAAATTGTTTCTAAACACATTATATGCAATTTCAGAAACAGATAAAAATTTAGAGCTTATATTAGCTATATTTAAACTAAGACTTTTAAAAATACTGGGCTTTCTGCCAAATGTTAATGAATGTGTGAATTGCAAAATAAAAGATGGTATAACTTACTTTAGCATAAAAGACAATGGCTTTAAATGCATTAGTTGCGGAAAGCAAGATAATGGAGCAATAAAAATAAGTGATTCCACAAAAAATGCAATCATATACATAATAAAATCAGACCCGAAGAAAATATTTTCGTTTAATTTATCACAAGAAGGAATAAAAGAGCTGGAATTAGTTTCAACCATTTACCTAAATGAGAAGTTGGAGAAGGAATATAAGCTCGAGAGGTTCACTTGAATAATTAATAATTAATAATTAATAATTAATAATTGATAATAATTAATTATTAATGTATAATATAAAAGGAATTTGAGCAAAGCGAAAATTCCCACAAAAATTAATAATTATTAATTTTTAATTATCAATTAATATAAGGAGGAAGTATGAATATAAAGATAACCGGCAAAGACCTAAAAGCTACAGAGGCAATTAAAGAATATGTTGAAAGAAAATTAAGTAGAGTGGGAAAGTATTTTGGGAATAGTGAAATTGATGTAATGGTAACAATAAAAACTGAAAAAAACATGCAAATAGCTGAGATAAATGTAAAAACAAATTCAGGTAGATACATAGCTGTAAATGAAAGTAAGGATTTATATGCATCAATAGATAAAGATATTGATATTTTAGAAGGACAAATAAGAAAAGCAAAAACTAAAAGAGAGAAAATGCAAAAAGATGCATCAATAAAACAAATGGCAATTGATGTAAAACAAGATTTTGTAATTGAAAATGAAGTGGTAAAAATATTGTATTATGATGCAAAACCAACATCAATTGAAGATGCAAAATTAAAATTGTCTGGAAGAACATCAAACTTATTTTTAACATTTGTAAATATAGATACAGGAAAAGTAAATGTGCTATTTAAATTAAAAGACTCTAAAAATTTTGGAATTGTGGAGCCAGAATTGTAAAAAATTACAGAGAAATAAATAGAAATTATATTGAATAAATTAGGGAGTATATATATGAAACTTGATTTTTATAACTTTCCTGGGTGTTCACAAAAAATGCTTGCGAATTGTAAACCATTTTATGCTAGAGATCAAGAAGGAATACCAGTTATTTATTATAAGAAAGAGTTTTCTAACAGTACTTTAGAAAATCTTAATGTTTTTTTAGTACAAACAGATATAAAAAGTTTGTATATTGCAATTATGAAACGTGAAGATACTGGAAAAGAGACAGCGGTAGTAATTTTTGATGGCTTTATTTCAAATGAAATTAGTCAAAGTATTTTTGATATTGTCAAAAATGAATTTGTTGAAAAAAGAGGACTAGAAATTATATATAGAGATATTAATAACAAGATATCAAAAATAATAATACAATTACTAGAACCACAAGGGTTGAAGCCAATTTATACAAAAAATACGATACAAAAAGGAATGGAACACGGGGGGGGAGATGAAAGAATGAAGTTAGTTGGATGGAATGCGATTAATGAGGCTGTAAGAAAAATTTATGGAGATGCGAAACCTGTAGAAAATTTTGCTCCAATTATTAAATATAAATTTGGAGGAAAAGAACCATTAGACCAAATTAACATTTATGAAACAGATGATTATTATCATTATATTACTTATGGTTTAAGTGAGCTGGAAGAACAAGAACCGAAAGAAGACGGATATAGTAAATACGGTTTTGAATTAACATTAAAGGTTAAAAAAACTAATCTTAATAGTTTTGAAGAGTTGAAATGGCTTTGTGTAGGACTACAAGAGCTTGCATCATATATATATAATACTGGTAAAATATTTACCCCAAATGAATATATATATTATGGAGACAATATTGGAATTGATGTTAACAGAAGATCCGACAAGGTTGCCTTTGTAACTGTAATTGATAATGACTTTGGAACTATTAGTACCTCTAATGGAAAAGTGGAATTCATCCAACTTGTTGGAATTACATTCGAACAAGTTAATAAAATTTTGAGCAAAGATAAAACAGCAACGGATATTGTAGAAGAAATAAAAAATATAAATCCTAAATTTATTACGGATTTAAATATAAAAGTAAAAGAAGATATTAATAAACCAATTGAAGAAAATATGTTAGAATTAAATACGAAACATAATATGATAAGCGATTCATTAGAAGACATTTCAGAATTAATAAAAACGGCGGACAATTATTATTATGCTCAAAATGGAGTTGCACAAGAATATTCAAAAGCATTTGAATATTATAAACTGTCAGCGGAAAGGGGAGACAAATATGCTCAAACAAGGATAGGATATATGTATGGTACAGGAAATGGGGTGGAATTAAATAGCGATGAGGCTTTTAAATGGTATAAACTGTCTGCAGATCAGGGATATATGTATGGACAATATAATGTTGGATGGGCATATGAAAATGGAAAAGGTGTAAATAAAAATATTGATGAAGCAATTAAATGGTATAGACTAGCAGCAGAACAAGGAAATGAAGATGCAAAAAAAGCATTAGAAAGACTAAATTGCAGGCCTAAAGAAGAAAATCAGACAAGTAAAGATAAAGAAAAAATGATGGAAAAAATGACTAGAGAACAGGCATTAGAACTTGCTAAAGATAATGGTATGTATGTTCCTAAAGCCTTTAGAGATGATAAAGAAATTATGATTGAGGCAATAAAAACAAACATAAATGTTTTTGAAGAGCTAGATGAAAACTTATATGATGATAAGGATATTGCATTGATAGCTGTAAACAAAAAAGGATTTTGTTTATGGAAATTATCAGATACACTTGTTGACGATAAAGATATAGTCATGTTGGCGGTAAAAAACGATGGAAAGGCTCTTCGTTTTGCTAGTGAAAGATTAAAAGATGATAAAGATGTAGTTATTTGTGCGATTGCTAGTGATCCATCTTCTTTAACATATGCAAGTGCTAATTTAAAGAAAGATAATGACATACTACAATTAAAAGATAAAATTAAAAAAGAGAAATTAAAGAATAAAAAACATTATAAAGATTCTGTTTTTGGTAACATTGAAATAAGTGAAGACGGGACAACTCTTGAGTTTGTTAGCGAGATTGATTGGCTGAGTAAAAAAATAGAATTGAATATTGATATATATAAAGAAGATTTTAAAGAATGTTTTGAACATTTACATGATGTTTTAAATAATAAAGAACAATGGAATGAAAAAATTAAAAATGCGATTATTGAGAGAATTAAAGCAGAAGGAGTGTGGAATGAAAACTTTAGTAAAAAATATAGTGCTGAAGAATTATACAATATGCTAAAGCTGTATGTAATTGAAGTTTACTGTAAAAAGATTACATTTTGTTTTAATGATGGTGAAGATGGACTGTATGGTGGACATGACCTCGGTGTTGAAGTTAAAAACAACGAAATAAATAACGTTGGAGTAATTTAAGTATTCTTTGTGATTGAAATTTTAAAATTGTAAAAAATTACTTGTTTAAATTTTCGGAAATGGTGCAACATATATATTGAAAATACATTAATGAATGTTTTTTCTAAATAACAAATCCGGAGGTGAAAACAATGGCAAGAAGTAATAATGTAGTACCAGAAGCAAAAGATTCATTAGAAAGATTTAAATATGAAGTAGCTAATGAAGTTGGTGTTAATTTAAAAAACGGTTATAATGGAAATATATCTGCAAGAGATGCTGGTAAAATCGGTGGGAACATGGTAAGAAAATTAATAGAGCAAGCTGAACATCAAATGTCTAGCAAGTAAGATAAAATAAATTAAATAATTAAGGGCGGTTCTCGTTTGAACGGCAAGGCTTGAAGCCGAGTTGATTAAACGAGAGCCGTCCTTAATTATTTGATTGTTAAATTGATATGAGAAATTTAATTGATAATTATTAATTAATAATGTATAATGAAGAAAGAAATTATTAATTATCAATTATTAATTAAAATCGGAGGAAAACACATGTATAAATTAGTAGCGATAGATTTGGATGGAACATTACTTAATTCATATGGTGAGGTTTCAGATAAAACGAGAAAGGCATTACAAGAAGCAAAAAATAGAGGAATAGAAATTGTTCTTGCATCACGGACGTCAAACTGGCTCTACAAAAAATATAGCAATAGAGCTTGGAGTTTCTAATTATATAATTGCAGGTAATGGGTCTGCTGTTTATGATATTAAAAATCAAACAGTAATACATGATAGATTTTTAAGCAAAGAGCAAGTTCTGAAGATTGCGAAGATTTGCAAAGAAAACAGCATTTATTATAGTGTGTATACAGAAGAGGAAGCACTAGCCGAAGCACTTGAATTTAATATTCTTTTTTATTATAAAGAAAATTTCAAAAAAACTGAAGATAGAAGAACACATATAAATGTTGTTCAAGATATTGAAACCTACATAAAGGAAACCGAGAAAGATAAGTTTTTGAAAATAACAGTTTGTGATGAAACTGAAATGATATTTAACAGTATAATAAGAAAACTAAGAGAAATACAAGATATGGATGTATTGGACGTGGAATACATGTCAAGAAAATTCATAAAATCAGGTACAGAAGATGTACCAATACAATATTATTATACTGAAATTACTAATAAAAATGTAAATAAATGGACAGCAATAGAATTTTTAATGAAAAAATTTAATATTACAAGAGAAGAGGTTTTAGTTATTGGTGATAATATTAACGATAAAGAAATGATTGAAAATGCGGGACTTGGAATTGTTATGGGAAATAGTAACCCACATATGAAAGAGATAGGGGATGTTATTGTAGCAGATAATGATTCAGAAGGAGTGCTTGAAGCATTGGAGAAATACGTTCTTGCTTAAGACGTGCCAGTAGGGAATGCCAGTAGGGACGGTTCTCGTGGCAGACGTGTCCCCTGTGGCAGATTAAAATCTGCCAC
>JGI24705J35276_12237806_pt1 | contig 13274 bp, 8 predicted proteins | sample TergutNt197P4_FD_35276 | JGI IMG/M metagenome (IMG submission 35276)
CACTTTTCCCATGAAGTGCCCCGCATGGCGGTCTTTGTCTCCAAGCAGTCCCACTGCCTCTACGACATTCTTTCCCGGTGGCGGTCCCAGGAACTCGAGGTGGACATCCCGCTGATCATCAGCAATCATCGCGAACTCGAACCAGTGGCCCGGCAGTTCGGCATCGATTTTCACTGCTTCGAGATCAACGATGGCAATAAGCGGGAACAGGAGCAGGCCCAGTTACGCCTGCTGGCAGAACACCAGATCGAGTTCATTGTCCTGGCCCGATACATGCAAATTCTGTCGGAGGGGTTCATCGGCCAGTACAGGAACAGGATCATCAATATCCATCACTCCTTTCTGCCCGCCTTTCCAGGCGCCAAGCCCTACCATTCCGCCTTTGAGCGCGGGGTCAAGGTCATCGGAGCCACCAGTCACTACGTGACTGAGGAACTGGACGCCGGTCCGATTATCACCCAAGACATCATCCGGGTCAGCCATGCCGATTCAGTGGAAGATCTGATCCGCAAGGGCAGGGATCTGGAAAAGGTGATTCTGTCCCGGTCGATTTGGCACCATGTGCAGCGCCAGATCCTGGTCTATCAAAACCGGACCGTGGTTTTTTCCTGAAGATAGGGCCGTGCGGGTTCTTTAAGGCGCCTCGGCCTCCGGAGGGGGCGAGGCCATCTCGAACAGATGAAACTCGAGACTTCCCTCGTAAATAAAAAAACTATCGATATACTTGCCGGGATCGTCAGGCATGGCGGTATTGGTGGTGTAGATCCCCAGATACCGTTCCTCGGTGGGCATTTCCGGGTCCACCAGGGCCCACAGCACCGGGGCGTCGTCTTCCTTGGTGCGCACGGTGAGCAGTTGGGCGCCAGAGGGCAGGGGAACGGACTGGAGCCGGTTGGGAGTGAGCTCGAATTTCCAGATCGTCTTCATACGATGTTCCGATATCCTATTTTTCCGCGGTGGTAAGCTGTGAGAGGACAGGCGACAGGCCGCCGCCGACCTTGACGGCTTTTTTGTTTTAACTCCACAAAAATTGTCAGCGCAATGGATTTATCCTGCTGCAAGAGGTCGAGCAGGACATCGATCGAATCGACAAAATCCCGGCGACTCGTCTTGGGCCTTGCTGAAGGAAGCGGGTAAAAAAGAAAACAAACAACATGGCGCAGCAAGGAACAAAATGGGTGAAATGGCCGACAGCGGGCCTCTTTTTATTGATCGTGGCGCTGCTGACCGCCGTCAGGGCTGAAGCCGCAGGCGCTCCGCAAACCGGGCGCTATGCCCTGGCCTATGCCTGGGAGGCTAACTTGCCGCTGGCCCTTGACTATCGGCAGAAAATCGCCACCCTGCTGAGGCTTCAACCAGACAGTCAACTCAAAATCGTCGGCCGGCAGCGGGATTACGGCCTGGTCTGGAATATCAATGGTTCGATGGCCCAGGCGAAGCAACAGGCCGAGCAGCAGAATGAGCGCCTGCGGCGGGCAGGATTCAAACCGGTGCAGGTGGTCGCTGCCACCAGTTTTTCGGATCTTTATCATGTCCGGGTGCGTCAAGCCGGCTCTGCCGATGCTCTGCGGGGCGAGTATGCACGGCTGCAAAACATCCTGGGGCCCAAGGCCGGAGACAAACTGGCCATTGAACAGATCGATTCCCGGCAGTGGGCGATTGTTTACCGGGGTTGGGAAAGAAAGGGCCAGGCGCAGCAAAGCGCCCGCACTCTCGCCTCCCACCTGTCCCAGTCGAGCCAGGCCCCGGTGCTGATTGCCGCCAAGGATCGGCCGGCAGTGATGACCGCGGCCGATTCCAGCCTGGCAGAACCCCGAAAAAAAACCCTCGCTTCGGCCCCAAACAACAATAAGCGGCCACAGGCCAGCCAGGAGTCCGGCACCGGGCTCAACCCTAAGATCGCCCCCCTGCTTGAGGAAGAACTCCGCCGGGCCAAACTCCCGGCCAAAACGCGCACTGGCTGGGCGGCCTACGACCTCTCCACCGACAGCTATCTGGTCAGCATCAATCTCAATCAGTCCTTTCAGGCGGCCAGCATGATCAAGCCCTTTGTCGCCCTGGCCTTTTTCCATCAGGTGGACAAGGGCAAGGTTGCGTATACCTCGCAGCATCGCCAGATGATGGAGGCCATGATCCAGCACAGCAGCAATCAGGCGACCAACTGGTTCATCCGGCTGCTTGGCGGGCCCGCCCGATGCGAGTCGCTCCTGAAAAAGGAGTACGGCCGCCTGGTCGGCCAGATCCGGATCAGGGAATATATCCCAGCCAGCGGGCGCACCTACCTCAACAGCGCTCAACCTTGCGGCTACATCCAATTCCTCCGGGCGCTGTGGCACCATCAGCTGCCGAATTCCAAGGAGATGTTGCGGGTGATGGCCCTACCCGGTCCTGATCGCCTGGTCTATGGTACCAATCTTCCCCAGAACACCGAAGTCTATAACAAAACCGGCACCACGGCGCTGTTGTGCGGTGACATGGGGATCTTGGCGCTGCGGGACAAGGAGGGACGTCAGGTTCCCTACGCGGTGGTCGGCATTGTCGAGCGCTCAAACATGCCGGCGAACTACAAACAGTGGATGCAGGTCAGCGGAGGCGTCATCCGTTATTTTTCCTCGCTCATGTACGCAGAAATGAAACAAAAACACAATTTGCTGTGACTGGGCACCCCAGCCAGGCGAACCAGATTTTTGCTTCGGCGCGCCAGGAAACCGATGGGGTTTGATCGCTGTTTTCAGCCACCAATGGCAGGGCAAGATCATCCTTGCGTATTTTGGTATTTTTGTTATTTGTGCTGTACTTTTTTCAGCGTGGAACAAGCAGGCCTGGCGCCATCAGTCTGACCCGCTTTGCAGAATTTTTTCTTCAGGAATCTGTTATGACTTTTCCCATTGATCTCTCGACCTATCGCCCTCTTCATCTTGCCGCGACCCAAGAATCGTTAACCGAAGAGCAAGGCGCCGCCTTGCGGGCCAACATCGACCTGGTGCGCGATGCCATTATTTTCTTCACTGCCCTGGCCAACACCAAGGGCTTGGGGGGCCACACCGGCGGCGCCTACGACATCGTGCCCGAACTCCTGATCGCCGACGGGTTCATGAAGGGGGGCAATGGTTGCTACCCGGTCTACTTCGACGAGGCCGGCCACCGGGTGGCCATCCAATACATGATGGCGGTGCTCAACGGCCACAAGGCCCCCGATTCCCTGCTCCATTACCGGGAATTCGGCCAGGGTTTCTACGGTCATCCCGAGCGCAACGAGGCCGACGGCGTCTTTTTCAGCTCGGGCCGTCTGGGACATCTGTGGAGTTATGTCAACGGGGTGGCCGAGGCCCATCCGAACCAGACGGTGTTTCTCTTCGGCAGTGACGGTTCCCAGCAGGAGGGCGACGATGCCGAGGCTGCCCGCTACGCCGTGGCGAGGAAATTGAACGTCAAACTGCTGCTGGACGACAACGACGTCACCATCGCCGGCCATCCCAGCACCTACATGCAGGGCTACGACCTGGCTCGCACCCTGTCCGGCCATGGTCTGGATGTTCAGGTCTGCGACGGAGAGGACCTGGAGGCGCTGTTTGCCTGTATCCGCCGCGCCCTGGCGATCAAGGGGCCGGCGGCGGTGGTGATCAAGCGCAAGATGGCGCCGGGCGTGGCCGGAATCGAGGGGCTGCCCAAGGGACACGACGTCATTCCGGTGGACATGGCCATCGAATATCTCGCTGCCAAGGGCCGCGAGGCAGCGGTGGCCATGCTCAAACAAGCACCGCCAAAGGCCGCCAAGACCGAATATCGCGGCAGCACGCCCGAGCAGGCCAAGAACCGCGACGAGTTCGGTAAAATCATCAGCAACATCCTCGCCACCATGGACAATCCCATGGACAAGGTGCTGGTGGTCGATTCCGACCTCGAAGGCTCCTGCGGGTTGCACCATATCCGCAAACATTGCCCCGAGGTCTATATCCACGGCGGCATCATGGAACGCAACAATTTCTCGGTGGCCGCCGGTTTCGGTTCAGTGCCGGGTCGGCAGGGCATCTTCGGCACCTTTGCCGCCTTCCAGGAGATGGTCATCTCCGAGATCACCATGGCCCGGCTCAATCAGGCCAATGTCCTGGCCCACTTCTCCCATTCCGGGGTCGACGACATGGCCGACAACACCTGCCATTTCGGGATCAACAACTTCTTCGCCGACAACGGCTTGGCCGAACACGATCAAACCCGCCTCTATTTCCCGGCCGATGCCCTGCAACTGCGGGCCATCCTCACCGCCATCTTTGACGATCCGGGGTTGCGTTTCGTCTTTTCCACCCGCTCCGGCACCCCGTTCATCTTGGATGAGCAGGGCAACAAACGCTTTGGCGATGGCTATGTCTTCAAACGGGACAGCGACGAAATCATCCGCCCGGGCCGCGACGGCTACATCGTCTCCTACGGCGAGATGCTCTATCGCTGCCTGCATGCGGTCGAATTGCTCAAACAAGAGGGGCTCGACATCGGCCTGATCAACAAGCCGGTGCTCAATGTGGTGGACGAAGCCATGCTGGCCACTGCGGGCGAAAGCCCCATGGTGCTGGTGGTGGAGACCCAGAACAGCAAGACCGGCCTGGGCATTCGCTACGGTTCCTGGCTGCTGGAGCGTGGATTTACCCCCCAATACGGCGCCATGGGCACCTGGAAGGACGGGGCCGGCGGTTTGTCCGAGCAGATTCCCTATCAGGGCATGGGGACTTCGGCGATCATCGACCGGGTGAAACAGTTGCGTTTAAGTTGAAGCTGAGTATCGACCGGCTGAGGGCGTACAGACTCGACCATCACTGCGCCCCAGATCGAAAAAGACCGGCGCCGCCTTTCGTGGCCCGGTCTTTTTTTATGTGGAAAAAAAGCGAAAAAAAAGCCCCTGGCGCATGGTCAGGGGAGCATGGTCACAATGCCTGGGGGGCGACAATCCCGCCCTTGGCGGCCTTAAGCGCCAGCAGGCCGGCCTTTTGCTCCTTGTAGACCGCAAACAGCCGGGGGGAGGTCCCTGGCTCCTTGCCCCAGGCGGCCTCCTGCAGGTCGATCCGGGCAACGATGTTGTCGATGTACAAGGAGAACTGCATGGTGTAGAGCGATTCCGGATACGCCTTGTTGATCTTGCTGGTGAACAGTTGGCGCAGGTCCTCGTACTTGGGGATCAAGCCCATGGGGGTTTCGATGGCCTGGACATCGCCGTGGGTGAACAGCTCGAGCCAGCCCAGCCAGACATGGACATCCCGCTTCTCGCCCAGCAACCCCTTGCCGCCGCCGCCGCGCTCCTCGTGGGTGAGGAAGTAGTTGAGCCCGGTCATGATTGGCTTGAGGGTCATTTTGGGGTTGCCGTAAAAATTGAATTGGGCTTCGAGGTATTCGGCCAGTGGGGTGGCGACAAAGGGACTGTTGGCCCACGGCTGGCGATTGACGCCGCTGGCCCCGATCTCGGCGGCAGTGGCCTTGGAGACGATGGAGGCGCCGATGGCCACCCCGGCATCCGTGTTTTTGGCGACCCAAATAGGAGGCATGGTGTTGGAGTCACGGCCCGAATAGGTAATGACCTTGATGATCACGCCGGATGGGTCAGCATTGGCTTTTTTGTTGTGGTTGCCGACCGCCTCCGCCATCAGAGTGCACCGCGAGTTGGGGTGCGACATGGGCACACCCGTCAGGTTTTTAGTCCAGGTCCCCTGGAAGTTGACGCCCTGTTCGGGAGGCGGTTCGCCGTCGCCGGTCCAGCGGGGTTTTCCCTGGGGATCAACCAGGACATTGGAGAAGATCACCTCGGTTCCGGGATGACGCAGACACTGCATCAGGTAGGGGTCGCCTTCCTGGTTGACGTCCTCGATGATGCCGAAAATGCCTATTTCCGGATTGACTGCCCGTAAGCTGCCATCCGCCTCGATCCACATCTGGGCCAGGTCGTCGCCGACGAAATTGCTGCCTACCATGGCGGTGGTGGTCTTCCCGCATCCCGAGGGCGCCGCACCGGCGAAATAGGTGATGCGGCCGCCTGGGCCGGTCATGCCGGTGATGAACATGTGCTCGGAGAGTTCCTGACCGTTGTGCCTGTACATGGCGCTGTCGGTGGCAAAGCGGTGGTTGCCCTTTTTCATCAACAGGGTGTTGCCGGCATAGGTGCAGAAAAAGGAAAAGGTGGTCTGCCAGCTTCGGTCCATGTAGATGCGGGCTTTGGGCACGTCTTCGGAACGGTTCGGGCCCTCGGAGTGGATGTTGGTGAAGAATTCACCCCGTCGGGCGACCTCGGCGTCGAAATCGGCGTAGCAGTTGCGGTAGAGCAACTCGGCCGAATGCATGACATAGGTGGAGCTGGAGATTTCGATGGCCGGAATCGAGGCCTTTGCTCCCACCGGGCCACGGCTGTAGAAGCCCACGTACATGGTCTTGCCGCGCATGATCCCGCGCATGTGCTCCTTGATATAGGCATGCGACACCTCCCGGGCCTCTTTCTTGGCCAGCGACGACACCTTTTCGTCCGGGTTGGCGATGTAGAAGGTTTGATCGACCATGCGGCCCTGATCCTCGGGCAGGTCGAAATGAATGGTGTGGCCAGGGATGGGCAGAGGTTGTTCCTCGCCCTTTTCCAGGCTCATGCGGAGGACACGCTCGCGGTCTTCGGCGCTGCCGGTATGGATGTACACTTGGTCCGGGGTGCACATGGCCATGGCGTTGGCAACCTTGAGCAGTGTTTCTTGGTTGGTGATCGCGGCCAGCCGTTGCAAATGCTCAGGGTTAAGCTGCTCTTTGAACAATTTTTGGGCTTCACCGATGGTGGTAATGCCGCCAATCGCGGACAAGATATCGACGCCTTGCTTGAATTCCAGCATCCAGGCCTCCATGGGGATTGTATCTTTGGGGGAAGAACATCGTGTTACAATAATAAGTTGCAAGTATATATTAAATATGTAGCCCGAAAAGGCAAAATTAGCAAACAAGAATACCGCTTTTTGATTTTTCCCTGTATGGGCGGGTTGTTGGGCCCGTGGGCCGCAGGGGCTGTTTTTACCTGGTGGCGCGATAGCAGGGCTATCAGAAAAAATCTCAAGCAAGCACGTCGGCGTGCCTGACACAGACTCCAAGCAACCTCGCGGGGTTTCATGCCTCCATCGATTCCGAGCGGTTGCCGGGCTGATCCTTTTTCTGGATTCGAGCCCGGGTGGGGTTGACGCCGACGAAGATTTCCGGGTAAGATGACAGCGCTTTGCCACAAGCGGTTGCGCCCGTAGCTCAGCTGGATAGAGCATCGGACTTCGAATCCGAGTGTCGGGGGTTCGAATCCCTCCGGGCGCGCCAACAAAATCAGGGGGTTATCCTCACTTGAGGGTAACCCCCTTTTCTTTTGCCGCAATCATGCGGCTATCAAGCAGTATGTGGCCTCGTGCGCGGTTTGGAACCAATTTGCACGAGGTATAGGCTTCGGCCTGGCCGCGAAACGTCGATCCTTGCCGGTCTTTGCTTGTCTATTCGAGGGGTTCCGTTGTTCCGGTTTCTTTTTTCATTTCTTCTCGGTTATCGATAAGACCTCACCTGCCGCTACTGGACAGGACTGGTCATGGTTTACGCAGCCATTCTATCCCTGATTTTCCGCAATACAACAATGACTTCAGTCGAAGCGGCAGCGGCTTTGATGCACAAGGAGACAGGGATGGACAGACCGCAAATGGTAGAAGCCGGCCCCATCGGCAGGGGTGCGGCAGGTTGAAGGTAAACGACACCAGACTGAACCAGGCCCGCCCGTATCCAGGGACCAGAGTGATAGGGTGACACCGAAAATTTTTTATGTTTTGGCGAAAAACACTTTTTCCTTTGCTATACAATATTGTTCAATACGTTTATTTTAGGGAAATAAAATCTGGGACACACGCGCCCGCTGTCCGGCCGCCTTTTCATCGCAGGGCATAGACGATGTATGTTTATATTGCACGACAGCCTGTCTTCGACCGCCAGAAGCGCCTTTTCGCCTATGAGGTGCTCTTTCGGTCAAGCATGGCCAACATCTTTCCCGAAGAGATAGGCAACGACAAGGCCACCCATACCGTTCTGGCCCACATCCTGTTCAACATCGGACTGGATGCGATAACCGGCCCCCATCGGGCCCTGATCAACTTTACCGAAAATCACCTCCTGCAAAGGACCTCGTTCCAGCTGCCGCAACAGCGCTGCATCATCGAAATTCTCGAATCCATCCTCCCTTCCCCCAAGGTATTCGAGGCCTGCGCGGAATTAAAGGAGCAGGGATACACCCTGGCCTTGGACGATTTTGATTTCAACGAAAAGTCCGAACAGCTCGTTCCCCTGGTCAATATCGTCAAGGTCGACCTCCAGGCGGTTGACCGAGAACGCCTGGAGGAGAACATGGCCCGGATGCGGTGCTATCCGGACGTTGCCTGGCTTGCAGAAAAAATCGAGAATTACCAGGAGTTTCAGCTCGCGTTCTCACTTGGCTTTGATTATTTCCAAGGCTATTTCCTCGACAAGCCGGAGATCCTCAAGAACAAGACCATCGACACCTCGAAGATCATTCTGCTCAATCTGCTGGCCGAGATATGCTCGCCAAAAGTCGATCTGCACAAGGTCGAACAGCTGATCACTCCGGATGTCTCGCTTTCCTACAAGCTCTTCCGCTATATCAACTCCGCCTATTATTCGCTGGTCAACAAAGTCACTTCAGTCCGCCATGCTTTGACCTATCTGGGGGAAAGCGGAGTTCGCCAGTTCATTTCCCTGGCCTCCACCGCGGAAATCTCCGCTGGCAAACCGTCGGAACTGATGCGGCTGTCGATGGTCAGGGCACGGCTCTGCCAGCTTTTTGCCGTTCACCGTAAAGGAGGGCAGGTGGAGGAATCTCAGCTATTCCTCCTTGGCCTCTTCTCCTTGCTCGATGCCATGCTGGACATGTCCATGGCCGAACTCACCGCCACGCTGCCGCTCACCGACGATATAAAAAATGCCCTCAACACCCGGACCGGGCCGCTGGCACCCTATCTCCAGGCGATCATTACCTACGAAAGAGGCGAATTCCAAGAATGCACCAACCATCTCCAACAGCTCGGCATCGCCCCGGAGACCATGATCGACGCCTATTTCAAGGCCTTGCGCTGGGCGGATAAGTTCGAAGAGAATTTTCTCTGAAAAAGCCCGCCTCCGCTTTTCTTGCAATCCACGCTAACGCCATTACACTGCCCATCGACTGCCGATTCAACTGTCGATAAATCGCTGGGTGCTGTACTCCTTGACCGGCAAGGGCCGCAGCTCTTTTTGGCCGGCCGGAAGCTTTTCGATGTAGCGGAGGAAGGCCTCGGCGTAATCGAGCCCCACCTCGATCCGGCGCTCACCGGTGATATTTTTTAAGGTGGTGAAGGAATCGTTGCCGTCGGCAAGGAAGGAGATGGTGATCACCTTGTAGGTTGCCCGGGGATCAAGGGGGCGATAATTGCCGTCCGCCGCCCGAATTTCCAGGTGGGAGAATCGCGCCCCCATGGGCTTGGTCAGATCGACCTGCCAGCGCAGCCCGCCGGCATAGGGATAACAGCCGGTGTTGTTCGCCGGGCCCACCACGCCCTCCACCGCGTCCTCCAGGGTCGCCTTGATCTCAGCGCCGGTGGCGTTGAGCTGGACCAGGGTGTTCTTGAACGGCAGGACCGTGTACACATCCTTGATGGTGACCGGACCCTTGCTCAAGTCGATCCGGACCCCGCCGCCATTGAGCAGCGACAGGTCGGCATTGAAAAAAGCCCGGCCCTGCTGCAAAAACGCCTCGGCCACCAACTGTTGCATGTCGCCGCCATGTTCATTGATCCGCTCGCTGGCGTTGCAGGCATCGCCCAAGGAAGAGCGGGAGGGGTCACGTTGGCTGCCCGGCACCCGCCGCAGGCACAGGTTGTCGGTGGCAGTGGCGATCCTGGTGGCGCCCATCGCCTCCTTTTGTCGGGCATATTGGGCAAGGAGCGATTCGGCCTGGGGATCGGGCGGGGTGATCCGCAACACGCCGCTGGCGGCGATGTCCCTGCGCACGGCGGCGGCCTCGCCCGGATTCAAGGGTTGGCCGCCCCGGCTGAATTGATCGCCGATCAGTAGCCACGGGGTGCCACTGCAATCGCTGACCTCGCCGTTGGCATTAAAGCGCACCCGCATCTCGCCGACCACATAGCCGTACTGCCACGCCTGGGCAATGCACACTAGCTTGCCGTCCCGGTCCGCACTCCGGGTCGGATAGGGGCCTTCGGGGGTCAAGCCGTAGCGCGCCAGCTTTTCAGGACCGAGCAGGGAATGCGAATCGCCGCCAATCACCACATCAACGCCGCTGAGCTTCTTGACCAGAGCCAGGTCGGCCTGGTAGCCGATGTGGGTGGCGAGGATGATCTTATGAACACCTTGATTTTTGAGGCGGTCGATCTCGGCCTGGGCCACGGTTGCTTCGTCAAGCAAGACGGTATCAGGATCGGGCCGGGACGAGTTCTTGGTTTTGCCGGCCACGGTCAGCCCGATGATGCCGATCTTCTGGCCGCCGCGTTCAAGCACCACCGAGGGGACAACGGCTTGGGCCGGGCTGGCGTCACGCATCGGTGAAGAGGGGCCGAAGCGAACGTTGGCGCCTAAGACCGGGGTGGCACAGTTGCCCGCGTGCAAAAACCCGATCATTTTCTTGATGCCGGCGTCACCATTGTCAAACTCGTGATTGCCCAGGGTGAAGGTATCGAAACAGACCGTCTCCATCAGGTCGGCGTCGGCCTGACCCTCGGTGAGTGTAAAATAAAGATCGCCGGTGCTGGCATCGCCGCTGTGGATTTTGACCACATGGGCGGACTCTTTTGCCAAGGCCTTGATTGCGCCGGCCACCCTGGCAAAGCCGCCCCGGTCAACGCTCACCGGCTCGCGTCTGCCGCCGCCGGTGTCCAGCAGCAGGGTGGCCTGCTCTGGATCGAGGTGGGAATGGTGGTCGTTGATGTGCAGCACAATCAGCTCGAAGGGTGGTGTACCCGCCGCATCAACGGCGGCCTGCTGATGCGCGGGGCCGCAACCCGCCAGGACAAGGGATAGAATGAGCCCAACAATACCAATGGGTTGGTGCATGGTTTGCTCCTGGTTAATTTTTTCTCAGCAAAGAGGCGAGCAGGGACCGTCGTGTCGGCTACTCACCCCACCGCCGCTGTCTGAATTTTTTTATTTGCTCCTGGTAGTATGCCTTGTTGTTCGGATCGAGGCGGATGCTCTTGAGCTGGGTGGCCACCGCCTCCTCGATCAGACCGTTGGCCCAGTAGGCGGTGGCCAAGGTGTCGAGGATATAACCGCGTTCTTTCAGGAGCGCGGCGGTACTGGCAAGGGACAGGGACCGTTCCGGGTCGCGCAGGCTTTTGTCTTGGGCGGTCACCAGTAGCCAGGCCAGGTTATTGTTGATTTCCGCGCTCAGCGGCGTCAATGCCAGCGCCTTTTCATAGGCCTCGATCGCTCGCCGTTCCATCTTGCGGTTTTGTAAAAAATCACCCAGATACATCAGCCACAGGCTGTTGGCAGGCTCTTGCCGGGTCTTTTGGAGCAGCACCGCCTCGGTATATTTCGTCTCATAGCCCGCGGACAGTTTGTCGACATCGATCCGTTGCAGGCAGAAGACGCCCAGGGCGACGCAGATCCCGTAGGCGATCAGTTGGAGCCCCAGCCTGCGGCCGTGCCGGTCGATCAGGCTGCGATCGCGCTCACAGCGCTGAAGAAAATCGATCCGCTCACCAATGCCAAAATGATGCCAGTTTTTTTCCTCCCGACTGCCGCCGCCAAACAGGATGATTTTCTCAAAGGACTGGATCAGAGCAGTGCTCGTGCCTAAGGCGCGAAAAACGAAGGTGTCGGCCTGCCGTTCGAAATTACGGACAAAATAGCCGAAGATAAAACGAAAATAGACCAGGAGCAGGACAAGAAGCGGCATGGTTACCAGCACGCCCAGCAGGTTGCCGGGGGTGACGGGCAGATACGAAAGCAGGCGGTAGAAAAAATCGTTGGCCAGGATGAGATGGGGCAAGGGTTTGGCCACTGCCCCGGCCAGTAAGCTGAATCCGAGAAACAGCACGACATACAGCAGCAAATGCCGGTGTTTGACATGGCCGATTTCATGCGCCAGCACGCTGTCCACTTCCTCCTGATTCAACGTTTCCAGCAGCGCGGGGGTGATCAACAGATAGCGCAGATGGGGTATGATGCCCATGATGCCTGCGGTCAGCACCTGTCCTTCGAAAAGCGGCCAGATATATATCTTGGTGTCAATCCGCTGGGATTGGCAAAAGGCCTGGAGCCGATCCCGCAGCGGCCCTGGCGGCAAGGGCGTGCACCCCCAGAGAATGCGGACCAGAGGGGGAAAGACCAGGACCAGGAAAAAGAGGAACAGGATAAACAAGAGGAGATCGCCCCACGATGAACGCAGTATGCTCGCCAGTTCGGGAATGGGCAAAAGCAGCAGGCAGTCGAAGACCAGGGACAAGGTCAGCCAAGGTAGGACAATGGGGAGGTTGGCCTTGATATTGGTGCCGATAAAGGTGCCGCGGGATAACGAACGTTGAAAAATCCGCTGGTAGCTTGACCGGGCGGCCAGCCACATCATGATCAGGAGGAGGAAAAAGCAGGCCAGTCCGGCGACATCGGTCAACACTGGCAGTAAGCCACCCAAGGACAAGGGCTTCAGATAATATTTGAGATCAAGAAGATAGATGCAAGCGGCGAAGACCAGTACCGCCAGCAGCGACATTTTTTTTTCCGCCGCAAAATAGCCGCTCAATCCGGCGGTCGACCGGTTGAACACCCGGGCGGCAAAACGGGAAAATCCCCAATAGATAGCGGCGAGAACGGCCAGCGTCCACAGAGGCGGCAGGGTCGGCCGGGTAACGGGGGTGTTGGTGGAGAAGATGAAAATCGCCACCAGGAAATAGAGCAGATTAGTATACAACATAAAAACACCTCTGATTGGTTCCCGTCCGCACCACACAAAAAGCACACCTGGTTACAGCACGGAATGGAACACGGCTTGCGGTCACCCTACGCATATCGGGCGTAATATGCCAGAAATCGTTTTCCATGCCGCTGTTTTTTTCTGATCGAGACTTGTTTTTTGGGAAACAATTCAAAAAGTTGCTTGACTCTATTGTTGAGATTGGTATTATATCATGTTCATTGTAACGTAAAGGGCCTATAGCTCAGTTGGCTAGAGCCACCGGCTCATAACCGGTCGGTCCCTGGTTCGAGTCCAGGTGGGCCCACCATTT
>JGI24705J35276_12237804_pt1 | contig 13266 bp, 14 predicted proteins | sample TergutNt197P4_FD_35276 | JGI IMG/M metagenome (IMG submission 35276)
CTTTGAGGGCCTGTATTTCCCCGAAGATGAGATACTCGCTGCTCTTGAATCCCGCCTGCCCGCGCAGGCGCGGGGCAAGATGGACGTCCTCGATCTGGAAGGCTGGAAACTGCGCCGCTATACCCGCGAAAACGGCGCCTTCCATCTGTCCGGCCGGGAATTAAACCAGGTGCTGGCCTACTCCGGGCATTAGCGCTGTTGCTTTGCAATGTAAAACTGCTCTCAGGCTTGAGGCCGGGGCAAAAATTCTGTAGGCTTGCGCAACACACTCCCTCCCATATGGTATGGGGTGGGACCCATGGATTTTTATAAGGAGATGCCATGAAAAAATGTATTCTCGCCCTGCTGCTAGTGTTCGCATTTTCTGTCCCGGCCTTTGCCAAAAGCTATATCAACGGCATCGACGCCAATTACCCGCCTTTTGCCTATATTGATGAAAAAAGCGGCAACCCTGCCGGCTTTGACGTGGAATCCATGGATTGGATCGCCAACACCATGGGTTTTACAATCAAGCATATGCCCATCGAATGGGACGCCATCATTCCTACCCTGCTCGCCAAAAAAATTGACATGGTCTGTTCCGGTATGACCATCACCCCGGAACGCGCGACGCAAGTCGCCTTCTCCAAGCCCTATTGGAAGGTGTACAATGTTTTCGTGACCAAAAAAGAATCCGATCTTACCGTGGCCGCTCTCCTGACCCAGAAGCTCAAACTCGGCGGGCAGCGCGGTACAAATGAAGCCGAAAAACTCGACAAAGATCAAAAGGAGAAAAATCTGCGCTATGAAGTGCGCCTGTATGACTCCGCCCCCCTGATGATCGAGGACGTGCTTAATGGCCGCATCGATGCCGCGCTGATGGATTCCCTGCCTGCGCTGGATTCCATCTCCAAGGGTAAGCCGGTCAAAATCGCTGGTACCCACGGAGACCCCGTACTTTTTGGCGTGGCGTTTCGCAAGGACGATACGGAACTGCAAAAACTGGTCAACGAAGGCTACAAGAAGCTGATGGCAGATCCGTTCTGGAAGCAACTACAGCAAAAATATGATGTGAAGCCTCTGGAATAGGCCTCAGCAAGCTCAATACTGTGGCAAGCTCGAACAACTGCCATACGGGGGGCGGGTGCAGCATCTGATCGTTGTATGGAACGCATCCCCCTATATCTTCGGCGGAAGCTGCGTTACGGTCGGCATTGTCGTTCTGGCGTTGGCTCTCGGCCTTATGCTGGGCGTCCCCCTCGCCTTGGCCCAAGTGTACGGCGGCGTACTCGCACGTCGTTGCGCCGGGCTGTATGTATGGTTCTTCCGGGGAGTTCCCATTCTGGTGCAGCTTTTTCTGTTTTATTTCGGCTTATTTTCTTCCCTGGATTTGCCGATCAACGCCTTTTTCTCCTCCTGTATCGTACTGGGGTTGACCAGTGCGGCGTATCAGTCGCAAATTTTCCGGGGCGCCATTCTCTCCCTGCCGTCCGGGCAATTCAAGGCCGGACGCGCCTTGGGCATGAGCGATGCATGTTCCGTGCGCTGCATCATCCTCCCCCAAGCTTTGCGACTCTCCCTGCCGGGTTGGGCCAACGAATTTTCCATCCTGCTCAAGGATTCGGCCATTTGTTTCGTACTCGGCACGCAAGAAATAATGGCCCGTACCCATTTTGTGGCCTCGCGCACGCATGAACACCTCGCGCTCTTTATGCTCGCGGGGCTGCTCTATTTTTTGATTACGTTGGCGGGACTGACCTTGCTGCGCCGCCTTGAAAACGCCCTGAGCACACCCGGCTATGCCGCCGGAGGAACCGGCGCCCAATGATGGAAACTCCTGTCCTGTGCATAGAAAACATCACCCTGACTCTCGGCGGCAGAAAAATCCTCGATCAGGTCTGTCTGGACATCCAGCGCGGGGAACTCAAGGTACTCATCGGGCCTTCCGGGGCCGGCAAAAGCTCCTTACTCCAATGTATCAATCATCTCGTCAGACCCGACAGTGGCATCATCAGGCTTGAAGGCGAAAAGCTGGATGCCGCGAACACGCGCGCGCTCTGCTCCTTCCGTACCCATGTCGGCATGATATTTCAGGATTTCAACCTGTTTGACCACTTAAGCGCCGAAGAAAACGTCGCCATTGCCCTGCGCAAGGTGCGGGGATTTCCACGCCGCGCCGCCCTGGATCGCGCGCTTGAAGAGCTTGGGCGCGTTGGCCTTGCCCGCTATGCGGCGCTATATCCCGCTCAGCTCTCGGGAGGGCAGAAACAGCGCGTGGCTATAGCTCGCGCCTTGGCCATGGATCCCAAAGTCATCCTGCTTGACGAACCGACTTCCGCCCTGGACCCAGAACTGGTCGGCGAAGTACTCGCCGTCATTCGTGAACTTGCCAAGGCTGGCATGACCATGCTGATGGCCACTCACCAAATGGACTTCGCACGGGCTTTGGCCAATGAAATTTTGTTCATGGAACACGGCGTGATCGTCGAACGCGGCACGCCGGAAGAACTGCTCCGGCCTGATGCCGTGACCAGGACACGAGATTTTTGCGCCAAGCTGGTCGTATAGCGTAATTTTTCCATCAGGCTGCGTTATATTTGATGGGAAATTGAATACACAGCGGTATGCCGCGCCGAAGCCGGTAATACCATGAAAATGAGGCCCGGATGACCCTGTTTGGCAATGAATTTCTCCTGAACGAGCTGCTGCCTACCTTGAACAAGGGGCTGTGGATTTCTCTCATGCTGATAGTGCCTTCAGCCGTGCTGGGCTTTCTGGCCGGGGTCTTTCTCGGCGTGATCCGCGTATTCGGGACCCGACGCACCCGCTGGGCCGGCGATGCGTATACGGCGATCTTCCGGGGAGTGCCCCTGGCGATTCAACTGATGCTCATCTATTTCGGACTGCCTAATCTGGGCATTTCGCTGGATCCGTATCCGGCCGCGGTATGCTCTTTTACCCTGTGCAGCGCGGCGTATCATTCGGAATACATCCGAGGCAGTCTGCTCGCTATCCGCCAAGGCCAGATGAAGGCCGCCCTAGCCCTGGGATTCAACACTCCCCAAGCGGCACTCTGGATCATCGTGCCACAGGCAGCACGCCTGGCTCTGCCCGGCTGCGGCAATGAAATCATTTACCTCATCAAATACTCCTCGCTGGCCTATCTGGTGACCTGCATGGAACTTACCGGCCAAGGGAAACTCCTGGCAGCGCTGTATTTCCGTTTCACCGAAGTTTTTCTCGGCGTTGGCCTGTATTATCTGACCCTGGTCACCCTGACGGGCTGGCTGCTACGCAGGCTTGAACAGAAACTCCGCATTCCCGGCTTTGGTCTGGAGGTATAGGCATGCAAAAAAAGCGGCTCATCATAGGCGTCAGCGGTGCAAGCGGACTGCCCGTGGCCGTCGTGCTGCTGGAAGCAATGCGGCTGTTTCCGGCCTGGGAAACGCACCTGATCCTTTCCAAAGGCGCCGAGCGAACCCTGGCCTGCGAAACAGACCTGACTCCTGACGCCATGCGTGCGTTGGCGGGACACAGCCATGACCCCGAAGACAGCGGCGCATCCGTGGCCAGCGGAACCTTCCAAGCGGAGGGGATGGCCATCGTGCCGTGCAGCATGAAGAGCCTTGCCGGCATCGCCTGCGGCTACGCGGACAACCTGCTGCTGCGCGCTGCCGACGTGTGTCTGAAGGAACGCCGTCCTCTGGTGCTGGCGGTACGCGAAACGCCCCTGCACGTTGTGCATCTGACGAATATGCGGCGTCTTGCCGGGATGGGGACTGTCATCATGCCCCTGATGATGAATTTTTATTCTCACCCCAGTTGTATTGAAGATATGACGCGGCATATGGCGGGAAAAATTCTGGATGTCTTCGGACTGGAGATGCCGGGCTTTCGGCGTTGGGGCAACGATGTGTCATCCCAATAACACATTTTTACGGCGTACGCTTTCGGAGCATCCATGTCCGATACTATCCGGATCATAGAAGTCAAAAACGACGGGCAGATGCGTGTGTTCCTGGATTTGCCGCACGGTGTGCATCGCGAGCATCCGCTCTGGGTGCCGCCGCTCAAGTCGCAGGAGCGGGATCTGCTCACGCCGGGCAGACATCCTTTCTGGGACAATGCAGAAGGCAAGCTCTTCCTTGCCCTGCGGAGCGACACACCTGTGGGACGCATCGCCGCCTTCCGGGATCATAAGGCGAACGCCTACGCGGGGCGAGCCATCGGAGCCTGGGGATTTTTTGAATGTCTCAATGATATGCCCGCAGCGCACGCGCTGTTTGATGCCGTATACGACTGGCATCTAGCCGGGAACGCGCAGTTTCTACGCGGCCCTCTTAATCCCTCCACCAATTATACTTGCGCCATGCTTGTTTCCGGATTCGACAAGGCACCCAGCATCATGATGCCCTGGAATCCCCCGTATTATCCCCTCCTGGCGGAATCCTGGCATATGCGCAAGGAACAGGACCTGTTCGCCTATATGTTCACGCGCAGCGTCATGAACACTTCGGACATGGTCAGCAAAGAGCTCGCTTTGGTGAAAGAGCGCGGCGAGTTCAACGTCCGTCTCTCCTCCAAGGCTACGTTAAAGGCCGATATCGCTTTGATGCTTGATATCTATAGCGCAAGCTGGGCCGACAACTGGGCATTTTGCCCGATCTCCGAGGCGGAAGTGGCGCGCCATATCGCGGAGCTCCAGAGTCTGCTCGACCCCGAACTCTTCGCGCTCTTTTACCACAACGGCGAACCGGCCGGAGGCATGCTGGCCCTGCCCAACTTCAATCCGCTGCTCAAGGCGTTGAACGGTTCGTTCGGAATCGGCACTCCCTGGCATGTGCTGCGCACCCGCAGCGAAGTCGCCAAGGGCTACCGCCTGTTGCTGTTCGGGGTAAAACCGCAGTACCGCATGATAGGTCTGCCGCTTCTAGTGCTGGATGTCATGTTCGACTGTGCGCGCAAGCGACCCGGCCTGCAATGGGTGGAAGGTTCCTGGTCGCTGGAGGACAATGACCAGATCAACCAGCTCATTGAAGATTTCGGCGGTGTGTTGGACAAGCGTTACCGCATCTACCGCCGGGAGATGACGCGTGCCTGACACCATGCCGCAACGCATCCTGCTTACCGGAGGCACAGGCTTTGTGGGGAGCCACCTGGCGCAACAGCTTGCCGGACAAACAGAACTTTCCTGCATGGTTCGCGCCACATCGTATACTGCTCACCTGCCGCCCGGTACACACATCTTTCAGGCGGACATCGCCAGAGGGAGGGGTATCGACGCCGCGATGGAAGGGCAGGATTGCCTTATCCATCTGGCGGCCACCCTATTTTCCACCTCCTGGCAGAACTATCTGAACGGCACCGTCCTGCTGGCGGCCCAACTCGGCCGCGCGGCGCGGCGTGCCGGAATCAAACGGATCGTGATAGTTTCGAGTTTGGCGGCCACAGGCCCCAGCGCCCAAAGCCCCGGCGTGACGGATGATACCCCCCCGGCGCCTGTTTCTGCCTATGGCTGGTCAAAATACATGGCGGAACTGGCCTTTGCCCGGGAATCCGACTCCCCGGCCCGCCTTGTCGTCCTGCGCCCTCCTATCATCTATGGGACGGGGGACAGGGGGCTGCTGCCATATTTCAAAGCCGCGAAAATCGGCCTCATCACAGTGCCCGGCAGAGCTTTTCCCGTCTCCGCCGTACATATCCGGGATGCGGTGCAGGGCATTTTATGCTGCCTCAAACCCGAAGCCCGGGGCGTCTACCACATCAATGACGGCATGGAACATACCATGGCCTCTTTGGGGCTTGCCATGACCGCCGTTTTTGGCCGCAAGGCGCTGGTACTGCGCATGCCGCGCCCCTTGTTAGCCGCCTCGGCCGCACTGGCGGATATCGCCGCACGCTTCGGCCTGTCGCCAAGTTCCTGGAACATGGACAAATACCGCGAATCCTGCGCCGAGGGCTGGCTGTGCTCTGCCGCGCGCATAACGGCAGAACTCGGGTACGCGCCTTCCACGTCTTTGCGGGAAGGCATCGCGGACGCGATCGCGGGATACAGAAACCTGGGCTGGCTATAAACATGAACCTCACCATCCAAAATCTCTCCAAGGCCTTGGGGGGACGGGATATTTTCAACGATTTTTCTCTGGACCTGGATGACGGCATACGCCTGTGCGTATGCGGCGCAAACGGCACGGGGAAATCCACGCTGCTTCGGATGCTGGCCGGGCAAGAAGCGCCGGATAGCGGAAAAGTGCTCGTGCCGCGCGGGTGTCGTCTGGGTTATGTGGAGCAGGACCTGGACACTGCGACTCTGGGACGCCATCTGCTGGAATGGGTGCAGGACGTTCTGCCGGACTGGAATACGTTCTGGCAGGATTGGGAAAAGGCGGCGGTGGAACATGATGACGCGGCCATACTGCGCCTGACGGAGCGTCAACACGAACTGGAAGCGCGCTATGGCTATAATCCCGAGCAACGGGCTCGCGAAGTACTTACCGGGCTTGGCTTTACGGAGCGCCGCCTGGGACGCCGCCTGGAACAACTTTCCGGCGGCTGGCGGGAACGCGCCAAGCTGGCGCGCGTATTGACAGCCGGAGCGGATGTCTTGTTGCTCGATGAACCCACGAACCACCTGGATATTGAAGCGGTGGAATGGCTGGAGTCTTTTTTGCTCGACTTCAGAGGGGTGCTGATCTTCGTGGCGCATGACCGCATTTTCATGGACAGGATAGGCACGCATATCCTGTACCTTGGTGGTTCCCGGCCGATGTTCCGCAGGGCCACTTTCACGCACTTTCTCGCTATGCAGGAAGAGCTGGAAGCCCAAAGAGAACGGGAAAATAAACGTCTGAACGAAGAAATCCAGCGAAAAATGGCCTTTATCGAGCGTTTCCGCGCAAAAGCCACTAAGGCGCGCCAAGCGGCGTCACGCCAGAAAATGGCAAAAAAACTGGAGAAGGAACTGGAAAACTTCCAGCCGGAGATGCGCCGCAAGGAACTGCACTTCCAATGGCCGGAACCTGCGCGGGCGGAGAAACTTATTCTCAGCGCAGCCGATATGGAATACCGCTTCCCGGACGGAGGCCGCAAATGGCCGCCCCTGTCATTCAATATCTACCGGGGACAGCGCATCGCCCTGACAGGCTGCAACGGCTGCGGCAAATCCATCCTGCTGCGGGTCATTGCCGGACGCCGGGAAAAAAGCGGCGGTTCTTTGAATATGGGTTCGTTGGTGCGCCTGGGATATTTCAGCCAGCACCAAATGGAAACCCTTCACGCGCAGGGCACGGTACTCAATGAAATCCGACGACTCAGCGACCCACGCACGAATGAAGAAGAACTGATGAGCGTGCTGGGGCTTTTTTTGTTAGGGCAAAACTTTTTCGAACGCAAGGCGGACACCCTTTCCGGTGGAGAGAAGAGCCGTCTGATCCTGGCCAGCCTGTTTCTGGCGCGCTGCAATTTTCTGGTACTGGACGAACCAACCAACCATCTGGATCTGGAAAGTCGCGAAGCGCTTATTTCAGCTCTGGACGCTTTTGAAGGCACTCTGCTTATAGTGGCGCACGATCGCTGGCTGCTTTCGGCGATTGCCGAACAGGTCTGGCTGCTGAACGAGCAGGGCCTTACTGTCTATGAAGACGGATTCGAACAGTACGACGAAGCGCGCCGGGCCGCGCAGAACGTCAAAGTAGCCCTACAACAGGATATGCCGTCCTCACGCGACGAACAACGCCGCATCAAACGGAAGGAGGCCGAAAAACGCAACGCGTTTTTCCGTAACGCACGACCTGTGCAAGAAGAATATACCCTGCTGGAACAGGAATTGGCAACGCTCCTCACGGAGCAGCACACTGTGGAAGGCAACCTCGCCGACCCGGAAATCTATGCCGATACCTCCCAGTCCAACGGATTGTTACGGCGTTTTGCAGAAATGCAAGACAGGAGTGAACGGATAATAGAGCGCATGAGTGCGCTGGAAGCGGAGCTTGAACGCCTGAAATCCGCCGGAGAAGCCGGAGCCGTGTAACTTTTTCAGGGAATCTCTATGCGACGATACGCTGACGTGCTTCTTTTTCTTGTCTGCTGCCTGCTCACCCTGTCCGCCTGCGTGGGCAAAAACCCGCGGGAAATCTCTTCCGGCAAGGTATATCAGGAAGGAGATTTGACCATAGACCCCGCCAGCGGATTCGCCACAGACGCTGGCGGCAACCCCGCCAACGGCATCTTGCGCTTATACCACCCGAACGGGCAGGTGCATTGGGAAACGCAATGGGTTGACGGCAAGCTGAACGGCATATCGAAACGCTATTACGAAAACGGACAGCTGGAAAACGAAACTCCCTGGGTGAACGGGCAACCGTCTGGTATGGTAACAGACTATTATCCCAACGGAAAACTGCATTATGCCGCGCCCCATACCGCTGGTAAAAAACAGGGAGTGGCTAGGCTCTACGATGAACAAGGTCACCTGCGGGTGGAGACTCCCTTTATGCAGGGCAGAGAACACGGCATAGAAAAAAAATACGCCGAAGACGGCAAGGTGACCGAGCAAGTCCGCTACGAGCGCGGCAGGCAACTATCTCTAAAAAAGGAAAACCCCCAGGCGGAAGAAAAACCCCCTGTCCAACCCGTGAAAACCTACCAGGAACGTGAAATAACTCTTGATCGGACGACATGGACGGCCACCGACAATACGGGCAAGGCCCTGACCGGCACATCAAAACATTATTTCCCCGATGGACGCCTCAAAGAGGAATATTCCTGGTTGAACGGCAAACGAAACGGCCTCGCGAAAACGTACTACGAAAACGGACAGGTGGAAAATGAAATCCCGTTCGTCCAAGGAAAAGAACAGGGGCTGTGGAAACGTTATCATCCGAACGGCCGGTTGATGATGGAAAGCCCCTATATCAGCGGCAAGGCGCACGGCATCATGAAGGTCTATTACGAAAGCGGCAGACTGGGCGGGGAAATCCCCTGGCTGCGGGGCAAGGAACAGGGACTTGCAAAAACCTACTATGAAAACGGTACGTTATTGGAAGAAAAACCCTTTCTTGACGGGCAGGTGCATGGCACGGTGAATTTATACGATGAAAACGGCGTGCTCAAAAAACAGAAACATTATGTGCATGGCCAGGAATTGCCAGAATAGATCAGCTCACCCCCGCATGGCTTGCCGATATATATTTATATAACACGCTGTTATTGCGACCTTGCCTCACGATTAATAGATTTCCCGCACGTTATTGTAATGATCCACCATATACAGCAGGAAAAATTTTTCCTTGAGCGCACTTTTCAACGCTCCCAGCTCAAGGCTATCGGTTCTGAATATCCGGATATAGGCATTGCGGCATCCTTCGGGAGCGTTCTCATACGACGTCAGAATACTGCAAATTCGTCCTCCAAGCTTGCGAATAACGCTGGCAACTTCCAAGATTGAGCCACCCCGGTCTTCCAGCCTGAAGGCAAACTGGATGCCCCTTTTTTTGATGCCGGCCATAGAAATAATAACCTTGAACAGGTCGGCGTCGGTTATGACCCCGATGACGCCGCCGTGCCGATCCAAAACCGGAACGCCTGATATTCTGTTGTCCATCAATATCTCGGCGGTCTCTTCAATAGTGAAATCCGCCGGTACCGTGATCGGTTTTTTCGCCATAATGTCTTTGATCTGAATGGTTGACAGGAGATAAAGAAGTTCATGGGCACCCAGGCTGGAGGCCCCGGATGGGGATGCTTTTTTTAGATCCCCGTCCGTTACGACGCCGACCAGGCGCGTCCGATCCATAACCGGCAATATGGAAATATTATGTGTGTTCAAAAGCGTCATAGCTTCCTGCATGGAACTATGTATATCTATCGTAATGGCTGGCGTACTCATCCAATTTTTTACGAGCATGGGAAGGTTCTCCGTAAGTGATGTTATCTAACGCGCTTATATACCAAGATAGGCCTCCTGGACATGGGGATTACCCAGGAGATCGGCGCCGGTTCCTTCAAGGGTGGCTCTGCCGTTCTCAAGCACATATGCTCTATCCGCGATGCTGAGAGTTTGTTTGACGTTCTGCTCGACTATCAGGACGGTCACGCCTTCTGCCTGGATGCGCTTGATGACGTTGAATATTTCGCGAACCAGGATCGGCGCCAGTCCGAGAGACGGCTCATCCAGCATGAGGAGTTTAGGCTTGGACATCAATCCCCTGGCAATAGCCACCATCTGCTGCTCTCCACCGCTCAAGGTGCCTGCAAGCTGGTACTGACGTTCCCGCAAGCGAGAAAACAGGGCGAATACCATCTCCTTGGTTTTTATACGTTCTTTGCGAGCATCGCCTTTCAGCGAACCCATATCCAGATTTTCTTCAACTGTCATTCCCACAAAAAGCCGCCGGGCCTCGGGAACATGCGCGATGCCCATCTCGATGAGATGAAAGGGTTTGACCGTATGAATGGGCTGACCTTTGAAGAGAACCTCCCCGTTTTTCGGCCGGAGGATACCGGATATGGTTTTCATGGTTGTGGATTTCCCCGCGCCGTTCGCGCCAATCAATGCCACGACTTCACCTTGTTTGACCGTAAAGGACAGATCCCAGATCACCTGGACATCTCCGTAGGATACGTCAATATTCTTTATTTCAAGCACCGTGTTGCTCTCCCAAATAGGCTTCAATCACCAGGGGATTGTTGCGGATTTCCAGCGGAGTTCCCTCGGCGATTTTTTGACCGTAGTTGATCACCACAATTCTGTCGGAAATGCTCATGATAACTTTCATGTGGTGCTCAATAATCATGATCGTGATCCCGCGGGCTTTTATATTTCTGATAATTTCAATGGACTCGTTCAATTCGGAGTGATTCAGGCCGGCAAACGATTCATCCAACAGGAGTAGTTCGGGCTGGGTAGCCAGAGCTCGCGCTATTTCCAATTTTTTGCGTTTGCCCAGCGGCAGACCACGGGAGATAACATCCTTATCCTGCTCAAGCCCGGTGAAACGAAGCGTTTCCATCGCCACTTCAAGGGCTTCAGCTTTGTTTTTTGCACGCAGAAATGCCGAGGTAATGACATTATCCAACACGCTCATCCGCTGGAGGGGTTTGACAACCTGAAAAGTTCGGGCAATCCCGAGCTTGCAGATCTGGTGGGGCTTGAAACCGGAGATAACCTGGTCTTTGAACAATACCTGGCCTTTTGTCGGAGAATAAAAGCCATCCACGATGTTGAACAGGGTAGTCTTGCCAGCACCGTTCGGCCCAATCAATCCCAAAATTTCCCCTCGTTGAATAATGAAGGAAACATTTGAGGTGGCGGCCAAGCCGCCAAAAAATTTTGATACATTTCTGATTTCCAGCAAGCTCATTTGTCTGCGCCTCCAAAATTGAACCGCCGCTTGATTTTCTGAAAATCGCCCACAATTCCATTGGGCAGAAAGATAATGATCAAAATCAGCAAAGCCCCGAAAAGTGTCTGGTACGCCGCTCCCAGACCGGGAATGTTGCGGACCGCCTCTTGCAACAACACCATGATGATGGCGCCCACAAAAGGACCAAAAAATGTGGCCGCACCGCCGACCATGACGATCATGATCGTCGCGGTGGATTTGTCGGGGAGGGAAAAGACGATTTCCGGCGCAATCAATCCCGCATAATTGGTATAAAATGCGCCAGCGATTCCGGTAAGGACTCCGCTGATGCACAATGCAATCGTTTTATACTTGGTGGTGTCAATTCCCAGAGAATCCGCGGCATCCTCATCCTCACGAATAGCCACAAAATAATACCCCATCTTGGAGCGCACCAGCCACCTGACAGTAAGAAAGGCCACTACCGCAATGGCGAGCACGATGTAATAATAATTGGTCTTGTCGACCCAGGTCCGTTGAACGATAATGCCCGTATTCCCTCCTGTCAGCCAGACCAGATTCTCGGCGATGACCCGCATCATCTCACCCGTAGCCAAGGTCGCCAGGGTAAAAAATGGTCCCCTGAGCCGAAGAACAGCCAAACCAAGCAGAAAAGAAAAAATGGTCACCACAACAATACTGGCGGGAAGCCCCCACCAGGGGGATACCTGGAAATGGAGATACAGGATGCCGGCTGTGTAGGCTCCGACGCCAAAATAGGCGGCATGTCCAAAAGAGACTTGGCCGCAGTAGCCGCCAAGCAGATTCCACGCCATGCCCACGATCGACCACATGAACACCATAATAATCAAGTCCAGCGTATAGGAACTCAGCCCGACCAGCGGCAGCGCCGCCAAAAAAGCCAGTACAATCAGAGGGAGGTATTTCTTCATTTGCCAATCCGTGCCTTATGCAAGAGAGACGCTATCCCGCCGGGCAGAAACATCAGGGTTGCCACAAAAATTAGAAAACGGCCCGCAGGAGCCCATCCCATACTAATATATGCCTCAATCATGGATTCAAAAATGCCCAGCACCAATCCACCGACAATGGCGCCAACAAACGAACCCAGCCCTCCAAGAATGGTAATGACAAAGGCGAGCGGGGTATACTGCGCACCCAGAGCGGGATATAGGTAGAAATTCGGCATAAACAGGCATCCGGCAGCGCCGACCAAGGCCGCCCCCAGTCCAAAGGTAATCATGCGCATGCGCTGGACGTTGACTCCCATCAAAAGAGCTGCATCTAAATCTTGGGATGTTGCGCGGATAGATTTGCCCACGTCTGTTTTGGACAGGAAAAACCACAGGGCAAGGGTAATGACCACCGAACAAGCAAAGGTTATGGTTCTGGGAACAGAGAGTATAAGATCAGGAGCGCTCTGCCAGTAATCGGTGAGGTACCAGGCGCTGGTTTTGTAGCTGACAGGCGTGGAGCGATAATTGGATGTGAAAAAAATGGTTGCCAGATTGGTCAGCACCATACCGATGCCTACCGTCAGGATCACCTGATTCTGCGGCAGGATGGAATCAACCTTCAGCACCGGATTGATCAGAAATTTTTGAAGAAACGTCCCGAGAAAAAACAAGAGCGGACTTGCAATCAACACGGATACGTAGGGGTCGATGCCAAACAGGGTAAACATCCAGAATGCGACGTACATGCCCACCATCATCAAGTCACCATGGGCAAGGTTGATGATCCGCATCACGCCCATGATAAGCGCCATGCCGATGCCGATCAGCGCATACAGACCGCCACGGAGTACCCCATCAATAAGCGCCTGCAAAAAAAAATCCATAGTCCCTATCCTTGCTTAAAAAGCGGGAGGATGCATTTCCACTGCAAGAACCGGGGGGGGAGGAGGTGAACCCGCCCCCCCCCG
>JGI24705J35276_12237803_pt1 | contig 13265 bp, 14 predicted proteins | sample TergutNt197P4_FD_35276 | JGI IMG/M metagenome (IMG submission 35276)
TTGTTCATTGACCTTCGCGGGTTGGATGGATATCATGGGACGCTCAGCACGTTGTTAGGCCGGTTCCGAATGTCAGGCTTATCTGCTTCGCCACCAGGACATTTCCATTGATTGAGTGCAGCATGAAGAAAGAAGCCGCAAAGCCCAAGATCGTCATTTCCACCCTGGATGCCGAACGGTTGGAGGCCCTTTTGACCTCCTTGCCGGCCAATTCGTTCCCCTGCCGGGATGAACTGGAAGAAGAGTTGGATCGCGCCGAAATCCGGGACCCCAAGGACATGCCGCCCAATGTGGTGACCATGAATTCGACCGTCCGCTTCAAGATCGCCCCCTCGCAGGAGGCGTTCTGTCTGCGGCTGGTCTACCCCCAATACGTGGATGCCAAGGGCGGCTCAATTTCCATCCTCGCCCCGGTGGGCAGTGCGCTCTTGGGCCTTTCCCAGGGGGATGAAATCGAGTGGCCAAAGCCAGGAGGAGGGGCTTTGCGGGTCCGGATCGAGGAGGTCACCTATCAACCCGAACGGGCGGGCGACTTTCACCTGTAATACCATGTCCTCTTGCCAATGCAGCGGGTTTTGGCGGGAGCATATTGAATTTTAATGCAAAAAATATAAATATTTTTTGCATTAACAATAGAAAATGATATAACCCTGTTTCCATCAAATCAGGTACGTTTCCTCAACAATCCGGTCAAACCGGCGACCGAGCTGCCCGGCAGATCACTTGTCGCTGTGGTCGCCGGGCTCCTGCCCGGGCGCGTCGTCGGATTCCTGCCCGGTTTCCGACGGGGCAAGGCAGTAATCGCTTGCGCTATCCATGCCGGTATGGCCGTGCCAGCTCTCCTCGGCCCAATCTTTTTCCTGAATATTGTTCATGCAATACCTCTTCTGCTGCCATAATCTGGCTGACAGGGGCCGCGCTCCACGGCGGGCCGCTCCGCACCGAGCGTGAGGCCTCAATCGTCCGCAATGACCTGGTTGAAGACATTGTCGACCACCACCGGCGTCTCCAGATAATTAACCTTGGGATCAACGCCGTATTTGCCCCGAACAAACGCCTTCCATTCATCGTTATACAGACGGTCCGCATCTTGGCGGGATTGCCAGAGATAGACGCCGCCCGACCTGGTTCCGTCCTGATTGACAAAGTAGTATTTCCGGATCAAACCGGGCATGCCCTGGTATTTGGGCGCGGTGCTCAGAAAGATCTCTCTGGCCTGCTCACGCGAAAGCGGCTCGGCAAGTTCAAATTCCACTATAGTGGTGATCATGGTTTCATCTCCTACGATGGTAAAAAAACAGGACGATACGACTTGTTAACCGAGACGGGCGATTTCCCGGTGGCGGAAGCAGCTCATCAAATGGTCGTTGACCATGCCCACGGCCTGCATCAAGGCGTAACATATGGTTGAACCGACAAAACTGCACCCTCTTTTCTGCAAATCCTTGCTGATCAGATCCGACAACCGCGTCCGCGCCGGGACCTCCTCAAGACGCTGCCATTGATTCTGCACCGGCACCCCGTCCACATATCGCCAAAGGAAGGCATCAAAGGAGCCGAACTCCTCCTTGATGGCCAGTACGGCCTGGGCGTTCTTGATCATTGAGGCGATCTTGAGCCGGTTGCGAACTATTCCGGGGTTGGCAAGCAGGCGGGTGACGTCGTCTTCCGTGTATGCGGCCAAACGCTCGCAGGCAAAATTCTCCAAGGCTTGGCGATAATTCTCCCTTTTGCGCAAGATGGTCAGCCAGCTCAACCCTGCCTGGGCACCTTCGAGCACCAGGAACTCGAACAGGAGCCGGTCGTCATGCACGGGTACGCCCCATTCGGTATCGTGGTAGGCAAGGTACTGGGGATCAGTCCCGCACCATCCGCATCGCATTTTTTCCTGGGCCATTTTTTAATACATCAAAATTATTATCAAATAGTTATCAGAGCAAATGCTGCCAAGGTGGACCAGTCATCATTTATTTGTTGATCGCCGCGAACCGGGCACCGGTCAAGCGGGCCAAATCAGCGGGGGCAAGTTCCAATTCCAAGCCCCTGCGGCCTCCGCTGACGAAAATGGTGGCAAAGGTGGCTGCCGAACCATCGATGATGGTTGCCAACCGTTTTTTCTGCCCCAGCGGGCTGATCCCGCCCAGCACGTATCCGGTCATCCGCTCGGCATCGTGCGCCGTAGCCATGGCCGCTTTTTTTGTGTTCAGGGCCCTGGCCATGCGCTTGAGGTCCAACTGGCGAGAGACCGGCACGATGCCGGCGGCAAACTGTTGGTTGTCGATCTCGACCACCAAGGTCTTGAAAACCCGGTCTGGCTTAATTTGCAGCTTATGAGCCGCTTCCTCGCCATAGGATGGAGAGCCGGCATCGTGGGTATATTCATGTATCCGATAAGGGATGCCGGCTTTTTGGGCTGCATTGATCGCTGGAGTCATGGCAGGGCAACAATAGGTAAAGAAGAAAAAACGGGCGCGATCGTATGACGGCAACAAACTTGCGGCAACAAACCCCCTCAGGGTTTGCTTAACAAACATCCCTCTGGCCTAGAGGCGCCATCAATCGCCGCCTTCCCCAGGTTGCGGCGACGCATCGGCGCGGGCCTGCGGCCGAGGTCTGCCGAGACGCCAAATCACTTCTGCCCGACTCCCCAAGTACCAGAAGCTGACCGCGAGGAGCGCAAAAAAAATCGCCTTGTGGGTCGCATCCCAAAAATACTCGAAAAACCGCGTGTACAGGTTAATGCCCAGGAAAGTCAGGCCAAAGCCGCGCATCACCCCGTCATCGCGCCTAAGCCCATACCAAATGGCCGCGATCGAGACGGCACCGAACAGCAGTGACCAATGGAAAAGTTCGTACTGCCGAGCCCGATACCAGGAGTCCGGGTCACCATAGTTGCCGAAGATCGACATGATCCACAGGGCGTTGAACAGGTTCAGCAGGCCGATGACCTTGGTCTGGGGCGAGAGCATGAGCAGGTGACTGACCAGCTGGGTCCTGCCGTGCCGGCGTGCGGCGTGCTGGCCCGCCACGCCCAGGCCGGTCAGTACCGCCCCGAACAGGACAAACCGCAGCGGATAATTCATGCCTAAGTAATAAGCGCCGTAGCCCGAGACATACCCGGTCTCGGTGCCCATCCAGGCCCCCAGGGTCAGCAGGGCAAAGACCCAGACCAGCGCCGACGGAAACCACAAACCCAACAAGGCATACAAAATCGAGGCGATCAAGAACAGCACCGAAAAGTGCCCGGTCCCTGTATCAAAGGCCAGGCCGAGAAAGAACACCGCCACCGCCAGGGCCAGGACCCCGACAAAGAAAATGGCCTCGTTGCTGTAGATGCGCTGCGGATATTTACGGCGGCGGGAAAGCCCGAACCAGAAAATCCCGGCGGACACAGCCGTTGCAGATCCGCACTTCATCAGGGCAGGCGCATCGAAGATGCGCTCCAGCAAGGCCATTAGCCATCGGTCGGCCAGGAGCGATCCCACCGCGGTCACCAGGCAGCAGATCGCAATCACAAAGGCATAGCGGGCGGTCCGCTGCCAGTCGAACGGGGCGATATTGATCGAGCTTGCCAACCGTGCTCCGGTCTGCTCGTCAACGATGCCATGCGCCTGCCAGAGCTTGATCATCCGGGTCACGATCCGATGCTGCCGGCGCGGGATCGCGATACCCCCCGGCTGTTCCTTATTTTCCATCTTTCCTCTTCTTGCCCGACGGATTGCTTGCCATCAGGCCAAATTTTTTTGTTTTTCTCCCGCCACCCCGGCAGGATGTTCTTGTAATCCGGCAATGCCAATGGCCGCATAGGTTGCGTTTCCGACTCAGCGGGGCGGCCGCCTCGCTTCCCGAAACCAACCGCGCACCATCTCCATCTGCCTGATTTGCGCCGCCGGGGCATGCCGCCGGCACGATGCGTACTCTCCGCTTCCCGGCGCGGCCCCCCAGCGGATCTCAGCGCAATCGTTGGGATTATATCCCATCTCAAAGGCCGACCGGCGCGCCAGCACCTCGGCGATGGTCAGCTCCTGCACCTGGCCGTTGCTCCGGGTATAGCGAATTGTCCTTTCCGTTATCAGCCGCGCATGCAACTGTTCGATCTCCTTGCTGACCCGCTGGGCCTCCTCGGCGCCCAGGTGGAACAACTCAGGATAATTTTGTATTTTCTGAGGAAAATCAACCAGCACCTTGATGGCAATGAGCAGCCGCATGTCCCGCGAGGGGGTGGAATAATCTTCCCAGGGGCCGACGGTTTCGAAGATGGCCGCCCCCGGCGGCATGGCAATGGGGCTGCTGTTTTTGCGAAAATAGGCCTCGCCGTTGTCCACCGACTTAACCCGGGTCGAAAGCTGCTCCACCAGGGCGGTCAAGGTCGCCTCATAGGCCTGTTTGGCATCCAGCCCCTCGGGATTGATCAATCCATCCATCTGGGCATAAAACGCATCGGGGGTCAGCTCGGCCTGTTCCAGCGAATAGTTCGGCAACTCGCTGTTGGTCAGCAGCCGATTGTTGCCGGCAAGAGGGCGGAAGGCCTTGAAACCAGGACCAGCTCCGGCCATCCGGGCAAAGAGGAAGGTCCCTTCCCAGAACCGTTTTCTGGCGATGGAATTGTCCGGCTGGGCATCGACCGCGAACAGGATGCCCGGCGCATCGGCCTCCTGATCGACCCATTTCGCCAGCACCAGCACATGGCCATAGGGGTCGGCGTAAATCGTTCCCGGCCAAAGCACCTCCCGTTGCAGGGGCACGGGATAGAAATCGGTTTCCTGGCTGGCAAGCCCGGTGCGGCCGTTCCCCGACTGCACCGCATCCATCAGCCGGATGCTGGCCGCCCTGAAGACCTGGACCGGGGCCGGCCATCGCACGAAATCGGTGTTAATGATGGCCGCCTCACAGGTGGGCGGCTTGGTCGCCGAACCTCGATTGCAGAACCGATAACTAAACGGCAGGCCGTTTTTCCAGGCAAAATAGCTGCGGAGGAAATAGGGAAAATCGGCGCAGTCAGGGGTGGCGGCCAGATTTTTGTCTTCCTGCATCCCCAGGGAATTATGAAGAAAATTGCGCTCGGGATCTCGCAGCACCGGTTCCAGGGAAGGAAAACTCAAATCCTGGTCAGCCGGAGCGTCGAACAGATGCTCGATCCAGGCGGCAAAAAAGGCCTCGTGGGCCTCGTCCCAAACCGCTTTTTCCCGGCTGGCAGCGCCGAGATACATCTCTTGACAGGCTGCCGCATCGCCGTTTATCCGGGCCTCGACCCGATAATGTCCGTTACCCGGCAGGGGATCGATGGTTGCGGCACTCCACCAGGGAATACCGTCTGAACTCAAGGTTGCTGTCAGGGGTGTGCTTGTGCCCTGGGGATCAATCAGGGATATCTCGGTGATCGGGCCGGTGGTGGAGACCGCCATGACCCTGACCGGCACCCCGGGCTTGATCATCTGGGGAACGAGCCAGATATGGGTTGCCTCTCCCTGGAGGCAGTCGGCGGCAAAAGCGGGCTGGCTCAGCCAAGCGCCCAGGAAAACGGCGATCAGCGACAAAAAATATAAAAAAAATTTCACGGCGGATTCTCCCCAAAAGTGGTTACATTTCCATGAAAAACAACAAGAACAAGAAAAGCTCGCCCCGGCGATACATATCACTAACGCGGACCCCATTTAGTGTGAACCTTGCCGCCAAGCAAACATCCATTGCCGTGATTTTTTTTATTTAAACAATAATACCATGAGCCGATTGCAAAGTAACTGCATCCTTGTCGCCATCACCGCGGTGTGCACCGCAGGGTGTATCTTTTTTGTCAGCGGGAGCTTTATTTGTCAGGCGCCACCGCCGATCGCGCCCCTACAGACCGCTTGTCCGGATATGGTGGAACAAGCAATGGCGCCCATCGAGGATCTCCGCGTCATTGCCCAGGATATCAAGCCCTTGGCCGAAACCTTCAGCCGGCCGATGGATGCCGGGCCCAGGAGCCAGCTCAAACAGCGGTTTGACCGACTATACTTTGCCCCCTGGACCACGGCCGAGCCGCTGTTCGATATCCAGACGGTGACCGAGGGGATCAAGCGGCTTACAACCAGAACCTGGTACGGTGAGGATAGGCTGCGGGCCAGCCCGGCGCGCATGAAATCGCTGCTGGCCCTGACCGACCAAGAGCATCTGCCTTCGACCGACCAGCCGGCCATCGTGATCAAACCCGCCTTCGTGCGGGTCCTGCCCACCAACCGGCCGCTTTACGAAACGCCGGACGATGCCCCCTTTGACCATCTCCAGTTCGCCGAACTCAAGCCCAACGAACCGGCCCGCATCCTCCACAGGAGCAGGGACGGCGCCTGGATTTACATCGAGACCTCTTCGGTCAACGGCTGGGTGGAGCCTGATGCCATTCGGCTTGCCGATGACGGTCTGCGCAGCCGGCTGCTCACCGCGGAGCAAGTGGTGGTGGTCAAAGATTTCGCGACGGTGCGGACCGAGGAGGGCAAAACCCTGCCCCAGCCAAAGATCGGCACCCTCTATCCGCTGATCAGGGAGGGACAGGACCACTGGCTGATTGAGGCGGCAATTGGCGCCGATGACGACCGCGCCATTTTCACCACCGCCCGCATCGCCAAGGCCGATGCCCGCCGTCATCCCTTGCCGTTTGCTCCCGAGGCGGTGACCGATGTCGGCAACGAACTTATCAAAACTCCGTATGGATGGGGCGAGATGTACCGCAACCGTGACTGCTCGGCTACCACCAGGGATTTCCTGCTCGCCTTCGGCATCTGGCTGCCGCGCAATTCGGTCAAGCAGATCAATGCGGGGCAACCCATGTCACTGGCGGGGCTTTCCGCCGCTGCCAAGGAACAACGCATCCGCGAACAAGGAATCCCCTTCAGGACCCTGCTCCACCATCCGGGCCACATCATGCTCTACGTTGGCCTGCGTAACAATAAGCCGATCGTGCTCCATACCATCTGGGCGCTCCGCGTCAAGCACGGCAACTGCCCCGAACAAAAATACCCCATCGCCAGGACTATCCTGAGCAGCCTGGAGGCGGGCAAGGAGCTGCCGCTGGCCAAGGGGACCCTGCTCGACCGACTGGACGGGATGCTGGTGCTGCCTGCGGCGGATTGAAACTAAAAAAGCCTGATCCGGGCAAGTCCTGCACCTAAGCACCACCCGCATTTTTTGCCGACAGAATTTCAGACGACCTCAGACTACGATCAGATGGTCAGTTCCGGGCGTCAGTTTCTCACCGCCCGCAGCGGTGACCAGATACGTGTTCTCCACCCCGACCAGGCCGATGCCGGCCAAACCCTTCTTGGGCTCCAGGGCAATGACCATGTTGGCCTCAAGGGGGGTGTGGATCTTGCCGGCAATGGCCGGGAATTCGTCAATCGCCAGGCCGATGCCGTGTCCCAGAAACGACACCTGGTTGCTGCCAAAACCCATGAAGTGCTCGGCAAAGCCTCGGGCAAAGACGAATTCGTCCTGGACCTCCCGGTAAATTTGGGAGGGAACGGCCCCGGGTTTAAGGCGGCTGCGGGCAGCCTCCTGGATATCCAGGCAAAGCTGGTGGGCCGCGAGTGCAGCGGCGGGCGGCGGACCCAAGGAGAAAATTCTCGTCTTGTCGGTGAAATAGCCCTCATAACCGAATCCGGCATCGATGAAGATGGGCTCACCCCGACCGAGCCGCCGCCGGCCGCCGACCAGAGGAAAGGCCGGAGACAGCCCCATCTGGCCGCCCGGCCCCACCGAGGCGGTGGGATAGTTGCCCGACTCACCGAAACTGACGACGCCTAAGAACAGTTCCGCGCCGCTGGCGACAAATCGGGTAATCCCGGAATACCCCAGGGCCATTACCTGCTGCTGGATCTTGGACCCAAGCTCCCATTCGGTCATGCCTGGACGGAGCATGGCCGGGATGGCGTCATAGACCTGCTGGTGCAGGAGCCCGGCGGTGCGGATCAGATCCACCTCGTACTCGGATTTCACCGCCCGAATCAGGCTTAAGCTGTCGCTGATGTCCGTGAACACAGCTTGCGCAAAGGTCTTGGCCAGGGTGCGAAAGAGCGCGACCGACAGATGCGCCTCGGCCACGCCCAAGGCCGTGGCGGCCAGGCCCAGGTCGGCCAGGATGACCGGCAGTTGGCTGAACCCTTTCAAGGGCAATATCTTCAGCAGGGGCGACTCCAGCCGGGCCCGCTCATAGCTGCGCCGGACCAGGAAGATCGCCTCCCCGGCCGTCGGCACAAACACCAGCCCCTGTTGGATCGTGCCGGTGTAGTAATACATGTTCAACGGGTCCAGGATCAGGGCGCCGTCCAGCGATTTCTCCTCCAACCCGTGCTGGAGCCGCACAACCCGGCGGGCAATTTCCTCGGCCGGGACAAGCTGGCCGGACAGCGGTACATCGGTATGCATCAACAAACTCCTTGAACGCAGAAAAACAAAAAACCTTGCGATCTTTATGATGGGGAAAATTGTGGGCCAGCGGCGGTATTCGACCTTATATTGTTCCGGTGGATAATGAGCTCAACCGTTGCCAGGCATGTCGTGATTGATGCAGGTAAAAACGGATAGTTGCCTGGAGGTAGGCTGAAAGATGGTCAATCATTGAATCGCCGGAGTAATAGTTGAGGGAGCTGCCTGGTGACATTCCACGACCGCCAGTACACGCCAGCTGCCAGCAGAATGCCACCTTCCTTAAAAGGCCAGGATTTTAACCTTCTTGCGGACGAATAAACAAGAAAAATGCCCGCAGGAACATTCCGCCACTTCATCCCCTAAAAATCGAGCGCCCCACCCATGCACAATCACATCATTGCCTTTTTTTCTCCGGCGGGGAGCACCCGCTGCATCGCCAACGCCATCCACCATCGTCTTAGCGAAAAGAACCGCTCCGCGCTTCTGCTTGATCTTGGCAAAAACGAGCAAGCAGCACATGAGGCCCTGGCATCGATGCTGCAAAATCCCTGTTGTCTGTGGATCGGTTCACCGGTCTACTGCGATCATGCGGTCCCGCTGGTCCACACCTTCATTGACCAATTACCGGCGCCTGCTTCGCGCTGCCACACCGTGCCCTTTGTCACCTGGGGCGGAGTGACCAGCGGCCTGGCCCTGTTGGAAATGACCCAGCACCTCCTTAAAAAAGACTACCTGCCCCTTGGGGCGGCCAAGATCCTGGCGGTGCACTCCTCCATGTGGAGTGTGGCGCAACCGCTGGCAGCGGGGCATCCGGACCAGGATGATTTGGCCCAGCTCCATCTCCTGGTCGATCACATCACCGCCGCCCTGGACCATCCACACCCGCCTGGCCTTGCCCTTGACCAACTGGATTATCTTTCGCCCGCCTTGCGCGCCGATGCCGCGACCAAGAGCTTAGCCGCGGCCAAGGCGGCCATGTCCCCTCTGGCGGTCAACGAGGAGTTGTGCCTGCAATGCAGCGCCTGCGCCGAAGGATGCCCAGTGGCGGCCATCACCTTAAATCCTTTTCCGGTGATCGACCAGGCCTCCTGCGTGCTGTGCCGGCAGTGCGTCCGCAACTGTCCGCAACAGGCATTTCCCGCCAACAACGAGCAAATGGCGGCCAGGATTGCCGACCTGGCGGCCAAAAGCGATGAGGACAAGGTGACGAAAATTTTTTATTCGTAACGCCCCCCGCCGATTGGTGTCGTTAGGCTCCGCTGGATGCTTTTTTGTCAATCGATGCACTGGGCGGGGGATATCCACCGAAACGAACACCGGTTGATATCCTGATGGACGAAACGCCCCCGGTGTGATGGGCACTTGAAAAAATCGTTGAATGGTAGCCGCGTCAAAAGGAATGGCCTTCGTTTCTTGCCGTCCGGTTGATACAGGGCGGCCCGTCAAAGGGCAAGGCGGCTCACACCTGCTATTATGCCGTGCTGGCGGCTTAAAGAGAAGGTGGTGGAATAAGGGCGCCCATGCACCCTTATTCCGCTTCGTGGAGTTTGACCAGATTGAGGATATGGAGGAAACTGTCCGGGTCAAGCTGAGTGAAGGCCACCGCCATGCCGTCGGACTCGTGGCGCTGGACCACGCCCTGGGCAATGACCTCCATCTTGCTGGTGGTGCCGGTCAGGTTGAGCTCGACAATGCAGGGCATTTTCAGGGGCAAACGGGCCGTGGTCTCAAGAAAAAGGCCGTGGAGGCTGATGTCGCGGGTATCGACCTGTGCTTCCAGCAAGTCGCCATCGCCGTAGCGAAGCATCGCGGTGCTGCTGAAGACAATACGTCGCGATCGGCGGCGTCCTCCCGAAGGTTCCATGATTATCTTCCCTGCTCAAAGGTTTGACGCATGGCAAGCCTGCGGCTTTGCGACTCCACCACATATTCACCGTTGTGTACCGATACCTCGGGGACCTGTTTTGACAGCTCAAAGGCGGTGTATCCCGGCTCCAGGGCCTGCCAAAATTTGCTCCAGGGCGAGGCGGCAAATTTTTTCAAATTCGCCTGGCTCAGAGGAAAGGGGAAGATATGCAGGGCAAAGCGTTCTTGCCCTTTTTTAAGCGCCTCATACGCCAGCAGGTAAATCTCTTCGATGCGTCCGTCGGTCATGGCGAAACAGCCCACCGACTGGCAATCGCCATGCACCATGATCAGGCTTCCGGTCCGGTTTTTGGCCATGTCGAACTCGTTGGGATAGCCGACGTCAAAGGCGAGATGGTAGGACGATTTGGGATTCATCTGCTCGGCGCTGACGCTGTAGAATCCCTCGGGAGCCTGCCAATCACCCTCGTTGACCTTGGGCCCGAGAAAACCCGAGTAGTTGCAAACCCGATAGCTCTTGAACATCTCGAAGCCGCGGCCCTTGTCCATCCACACCTCCAAGATACCTGGGAGCTTGAAAATGCGGACAAATATCGGCTCGCCCAAGGCAAAGCCCTTGTCCCGCAGCTCCTGTTGGATCTTGGGCTTGGTTTGGGACATGAGCTGTTCCGCCTTGGGCGTGGTCGGAGGCGGGCCGCTGACGACCGGCTGCACGCCGCTCAAGGCGGCAATGGTCAAAAACGAACAGAACAGCAATCCTTTGCCAATGATCGATCGCACAGGTGTGTAAGCCATAATCCTCTGATGAAAAAGAAGACAGATCTTCCGCCGGCCTGAGCAATCGGGCCGACCCCTCGCCATCGGCCCGGACCGCTCAGGCGTCCGGGCTTGCCGCGCCTTGCTCAAAGCCGAAGACGCGCATTCGTTTTTGCCAAGCTCCAACTCCTCCTGAAGCGCTTGCTCCTCGACTCGGAGATTGGCGTTGACCAGGCGGATAAGGGTGTATTGCTCGGGTTGCGGTCGTATACTCGCCTTGATCAAGGGGGCGGACGTGACCGGGTTGACGCTCTTGGTCCCCCAAGAGGACGGGGAGCTTGGGTGAATCCTTGAAATCGCCAACACCATCGCCACAGATGGCGCCGGTTTGGCGGGTGATGTCCCGGCTGCCGGCAGTGGAGCCGGCCTGGAGACTGACACCATTGATCAGCGTAAACCGAGGGGGAGTTTCAACATGAAACAAGCTGGAATCATTGGTATTTATTGCATCGACCCCCGTCATACCCGCCCCGATGGGCCACCAGTGGAACAAATCCTCGGTCTCATAGATATGGATTGCCATGATGAGCCTCCCCTTGATCCGCCCGAAACATGTCCGCATTAAGTTATCGAACTTGTGGGTAATTGTCAATATTACAATGAAATTGCCTCAGATAATCACCGCAATCACCTACCCGCCGCCGCCAGCTCCTTGCCCCCGCAGGCATGGTCCATCCGCCTTCTCGATTCGGATCTCTTTTCTGGCAACATCCTGGGGGGTCAGGGCACATCCAGATGGAGCGGTTTTGCGCCTTTCTCGGTCAGGAACATGACACTTTTAGCCTTGAAATCTTTCGGGGTTTTGAAATCGGATATGGTTATTTCAGAACCCGGCGCAAGCTTGAGCTGTTTGGGGAAAAGCAAGGACGAGCCGGGGATGGCAGTGGAGCCGTTTGGAAATTGAATGTCCCCTTTTGTATTCTGAAAACGCTTGCCTTCACAGGTGTGCGAATCCGCTACCAATGCGACACTGTAGAGTGTTGTCGCGCTTACTACCTTGAATTGCACCGCGTTGGCGGTGACGCTGACAAGTTGAAAAGGTGGCGATTCCGCTTGGCATACCGCCGCAAGCAACAAGCCAGAGACAACCAACATCAAAAGCTTTTTCATGTTCCACCCCTCTTCAAAGATTGCTGATGCGTGTTGCTTTATAGCCTTAACACTGCCTTGCCGCCGCAACACCTCTTTACCTCTGCCGCACCTGCCAGGCGTCTATTTTTGCCAGTCAAGCACGGCAGTGATGGGGTAATGGTCCGAGGGGAAGAGGTGGCCGGCGCGGGTGCGGTCGATCTGGGTCGTGATCACCCGAAAATGGTCGGAAATCAGAATCCAGTCGATGGCAGCCCGCTCCTCGTCCTCCTCCTGACCATAGGCATGGTAAGTGATCTCGTCCGCCCCAGCCGGAGGTGACAGCCGGAAGGCATCGCCCATGGTGGAGCCGGTCAGCAGTTGGTAGGATTCGCTATCCTTATCGGCATTGAAGTCGCCGGTGAGGATCAGCGGCATACCGATCTGGTCGAGCCAATGCCGCAGACAGCGGGCATGGTTGACCACGGCCGAAGGCTCGTAATCGAAATGGGTGTTGGCATAGGTCAGCACCCGGCCCGTGGTCCGGCAGGCGAGCTTAGCCCAGCTCACCGTGCGCGCATAGGCGCTATCCCAGCTCATGCTGCCCGCAACCTCCGGGGTTTCGCTCAGCCAGAAGCAGCCGGAGTCGAGCAGGGAGAATGACGACTGGCGAAACAACAGGGGCGCCATCTCCAGGGCTGTGTCGCCGGGTCCCCCCCGGTGGATGCCGTAAAAATGATGGCCCGGCAAGCCCTGGCGGACAAATTCCGCCTGTTCATCATCGCGGCATTCCTGGAGACCAAGCAGGTCAGGATCGAATGCCCGGATGCGGGCCAGCGCCAGCTGCTTGCGGTGATGCCAGTGGTTTTCTCCGTCGGGTGCCAGGCCGTAGCGGATGTTGAAACTCATCACCTTGATCATGGTCGTCTGCCCGCTGGTTCACCCTCTTTACTGTTTGGTCCGCGCCATGATGGTGCGGACGCCTGCCATCTGCTCCGGCCGGCCCAGGTCGGGAATGATGCCCTGGTCCACGCAATCGCGATAGCTCCATTCCGGAGTGGTCTCGGTGCGGTAGGTCCAGAAAAACCAGCCGGAACATTGCTCGAAGGCCA
>JGI24705J35276_12237802_pt1 | contig 13253 bp, 11 predicted proteins | sample TergutNt197P4_FD_35276 | JGI IMG/M metagenome (IMG submission 35276)
CCAAGATCAACGATGTGTTTTTCGCCGAGTACGCACCAGCCGACCGAGGCGATGCCAATGTCGAAACCAAAAGTGAGCGGATCGGTGGGCTTGCCAAGCATGTCTTCCTCCCTCATAATTTTCAGTATTGTGGCTATCCGGGGTGAGAGCCGTTGCTACAATAAGAAATGCGTTTTTAACGCAATTCGTATCCAGCAGTCCGGCAGGGAAACCTGCCGGACTGTTTTATTTTGCCACCGGTTTATTTCTCTTTGTGTTTCGGCTATGCGCTTGTCGCGCTTTTCACTGCCTTCACCACATGCCCGACAGTAAACCCGAAATGCTCAAACAGTCTCCCCGCCGGGGCTGAAGCGCCGAAGGTGTCGATGCTGATGATTGAGCCATCCAGACCGACGTATTTGCGCCAGAAATCGCCGTGCGCGGCTTCGATGGCGATGCGGCGGACGTGCTGGCCGAGGACTTTGAGGCGGTATTCCGGGCTTTGGCGGTCGAAAACGTTGGTGGAGGGCATGGAGACGACGCGGGTGGGGATGCCTTCTTTTTCCAGGGCGGCCTTGGCGTCGAGCGCCAGCTTGACTTCGGAACCGGTGGCGATGAGTACGGCTTGAGGCGCTCCGGCTTCGGCTTCGGCGAGGATGTAGCCGCCTTTTTTGATGTCGTTCGCGTCGATGTTGCCTGTGACGGTGGGCAGGTTCTGCCGGGAGAGGGCAAGCAGGGTGGGGCCGTCCGTGCGCTCGATGCCCGCAATCCAGGCTGCTGCCGTTTCCACGGCGTCGCATGGCCGCCAGACATCGAGGTTGGGAATCAGGCGCAGGCTTGGGATATGTTCGACGGGTTGGTGCGTGGGGCCGTCTTCACCCAGGCCGATGGAATCGTGGGTGTAGACCATGATTTGCCGCTGGCGCATGAGCGCGGCCATGCGGATGGCGTTGCGGGCATAGTCGGAGAAGACGAGGAAGGTGGCGGTGTAGGGAATCAGGCCGCCGTGGAGCGCCAGCCCGTTGGCAATGGCGGTCATGCCGAATTCGCGCACGCCGTAGTAGCAGTAGTTGCCGCCCTCAAGAGCCGTCATGCCCCGGCTGCCCTTGACGAAGGTCAGGTTGGAACCGGCAAGGTCGGCGGAGCCGCCGAAGAGTTCCGGCAGATGAGGGAGCAGGGCGGCTATCGTGTTTTGGCTGGCTTTGCGGGTGGCGATGTTTTCCGCTTTTTCCTTGCAAGTGGCGATGGTCTGCGCTGCAACCTGAAGCCAGTCGGCGGGAAGCTCCCGCCGGATGACGCGGCGCTCGAACTCAAGGGCAAGTTCGGGGAAGGCGGCGCGCCAGGCATCGAACCGCTGTTGCCAGTCGGCTTCGAGCGATTTTCCTTTTTGCCGTGCATCCCAGGCGGCGTAGACGTCGGCGGGAATTTCAAACGGGGAATGCGGCCAAGCGATGGCTTCCCGCGTGGCGGCAATCTCATCCGCGCCCAATGGCGCGCCGTGGCAGTCGTGGCTGCCCGCCTTGTTGGGGGAACCCATGCCGATGACGGTCTTGCAGCAGATGAGCGAGGGTTTCCGGGTTTCCTTTCGCGCAGCGGCCAGCGCTGCCTCGATGGCTTGGGGGTCGTGGCCGGGAACGTCGGAGATGACTTGCCAACCGTAGGCTTCAAAGCGTTTTGGCGTGTCGTCGGTAAACCAGCCTTCAACGTGGCCGTCGATGGAAATTCCGTTGTCGTCGTAAAAGGCGATCAGTTTGCCGAGGCCGAGCGTGCCTGCGAGGGAACAGGCTTCGTGGGAGACGCCTTCCATCAGGCAGCCGTCGCCCATGAAGGCGTAGGTGTGGTGATCGACGATGGTGTGGCCGGGGCGGTTGAATTCGGCAGCAAGCAGTTTTTCCGCAAGCGCGAAACCGACGGCGTTGGCGATGCCTTGCCCAAGCGGGCCGGTGGTGGTTTCCACGCCGGGCGTGTGGCCGGTTTCCGGATGTCCGGCAGTTTTGGAGCCGAACTGGCGGAAATTTTTGAGGTCGTCGATGGAAAGATCGTAACCCGTGAGGTGGAGCAGGGCGTAGATGAGCATGGAGCCGTGCCCGTTGGAGAGAACGAAGCGGTCGCGGTCTGGCCAATCGGGGTTGGCGGGGTTGTGTTTCAATGTGCGCCGCCAGAGGACTTCGGCAATTTCCGCCATGCCGAGCGGCGCGCCGGGATGCCCGGAGTTGGCTTTTTGAATGGCGTCGATGGCAAGCGCGCGGAGCGCGCCGGTGATCGGGTTGAACACGGGGGCGGATGGTTGCGGCATGGTGGACTCGAGAATCGATATGGTGTGCGGTGAAAGCGCGAATTATCCCGGAAAGGCGCGTTGGCGTGAAATTCCGTATTTCCGCGCCCAGATCAGGAATGCGATTGCAGCCAAGCGCGCCACTCGGCAAACAGCAGGGGATTGGCGGCGGCAATGATGCCACGCTTGACCGCAGGCCCTGCCGACAGGGTGCTGCCGTCCAGCGAACAGGCTTGCCCACCCGCTTCGGTCAGGATCAGTTGTCCGGCGGCGTAGTCCCACAACATTTGCCCACCGTGCAAATACACATCGAAGCGGCCAGCAGCGAGGAAACACCATTCGAGCGTACTGGAGCCGAAATTGCGCTGTGAAAAATACGGTGGGCGTGTGACCAGTTCGTCGCCGAGGTGGGGACTGACCTGCTTCAAGTCGAAGCCTGCTACGGCTTCGCGCAGACGGCGGGTCGTGCGGCGCAACGGTAAGGCTTCATCGTTGAGAAAAGCGCCCGCGCCTTGGGCGGCCAGGAAACATTCCCCGCTGATCGGGTTGTAAATCACGCCGAGACGCGGTTCGCAATCGAAGAGCCAGGAAATCGAGATGGCGAAAAACGGGATGCCGTTGACGAAGTTGGTCGTGCCGTCGATGGGGTCGATGCACCATAGGCCGCTGCGTCCCGTGACCCATAAACGAGCCTGCATTTCTCCGCTCATCTCTTCGCCCAGTACCGGCCCGGGCAGGATAGTCGGCAGAGCTTCGATCAGCCGCCGCTGGGTGGCAAGATCGGCTTCTGTGAAAAGCGTTCCATCGGCCTTGCGTCCGCGTGACACATTGAGATAGCGTGGAAGAATTTCTGAGGCCGCGATTTCGCGCACCAGGGTTTCAAGCTGTCGAGCCTTGCCCAATAAGGCATCAGCCGAGGCCGGCAGCGTGTTGGCCGATTGCGTGGGGCGGGAAAGCGAGAGAGACGAGAGCATACTTACAATAATACGATGGTTTCACGTTTTTATTTTCCTGGAGTTTTACCGCATGTGGGAGAAATTGCGCTTTCTCCTGCTGCCGCACATCACGCCCTGAAGGTTTTACGCCTCGGTAGTGGTGATGCTGTGGTGCTGTTCGACGGGAGCGGCGGCGAACTGCATGCGCGGCTCGATGTCCGTGGTCGTTTGGCCGTGGCAGTCGACGGCCAATGGCAGGAGCTCAGCCGGGAATCGCCGCTCGATGTCGTTCTGGTACAGGCGCTGGCAAGCGGCGACAAGATGGATTGGGTCATCCAGAAGGCGGTGGAACTTGGGGCCATTGGCATCGTTCCCGTGCAGGCCGCGCGCTCGGTATTGCGCCTGATTGGAGCGCGCGCCGATAAAAAGCTCGAACACTGGCGACAGGTCGTAATTGCCGCCTGCGAGCAGTGCGGGCGCAATCGTCTGCCTTTCGTTGCGCCGGTGCAAAGCCTTGCCGCTTATCTCGCACAGGCTACGGAAGCCGCGCGATGGGTTTTCGTACCCGGCGGCGAGCCTCTTTCAGCGGTTCAGCCCGTCCCTTCGTCCATTCATCTTCTCATCGGCCCCGAAGGCGGGTGGAGCGATGAGGAACTGGCGAGCTGCTCGCGCGCCAGCAGCCGGTCGGTTGGCCTGGGACCGCGCGTTCTGCGCACAGAGACTGCCGGGTTGGCGGCACTGGCGGCCTTGCAGGCGAGGGCGGGTCAATTTTGAACGGGCAAAACATTGTTTGTTCGCCCTTTGGAAGGGAAAAGGGGCTACGGTTTGATATGCCGTAACCCCTTGTAGCGCTTGGTGTGCAGTACAGGACTTGTACTTGCGCTTCCACCGCAAACTTATTTCAGCTTGATTTCCTTGTAGACCACATGCTTGCGCACGACCGGGTCGAATTTCTTGAATTCGAGCTTTTCGGGCGTGGTGCGCTTGTTTTTGGATGTGGTGTAGAAGTGACCTGTGCCGGCGGTCGATTCCAGCTTGATCTTTTCGCGGGCGCCTTTGCCTTTAGCAGCCATGACCGTCTCCGTTCTTCAATGGGTGAGCTTAGATTTTTTCGCCACGCGCGCGCAATTCGGCGACAACGGCGTCAATCCCTTTTTTGTCGATGGTGCGCAGTGCAGCGTTGGTGACGCGCAGACTGATCCAACGATTCTCGGCCTCAGACCAGAAGCGGCGGTTTTGCAGGTTGGGAAGAAAGCGGCGCTTGGTCTTGTTGTGGGCGTGAGAAATGTTGTATCCCACCATCGGTTTTTTGCCGGTGACTTGGCAGACGCGAGCCATGATGTGCTCCTGAAAGTTAGCTTGTTTTCTTGAAACGTTCAATATTAGCGCAAAAGAGGGATTCATAGCAAGCCCCGTTCCGTGAACGATAGCGGCTTGCCGTGCGCAGGGACGACGAAGTGATCGAGCACCTTGACGTCGATCAGCGCGAGCGCGTCGCGCAGATCGCGGGTGATGAGCTCATCCGAGTGGCTGGGTTCGCTTACGCCGGAGGGGTGATTGTGCGCAAGGACGACAGCGGCGGCATTGTAGCGCAGGGCGAGTTTGACGACTTCCCGTGGATAGACGCTGGTCTGATTCAGGGTGCCGCGAAAGAGGTCGACGGCCTCGATCAGCCGGTGTCGGGCATCCAGCAGCAGGATGCAGAAGGTCTCATAGGGGAGGTGAGCCATCCGCAGTTGCAGCCAGTCCCTGACTTCTGTGGGCGAATCGAACAGAATGCCTTCGGTCAGGCGTTCGGCGAGCGCGCGGCGAGCCAGTTCCATCACTGCCTGGAGTTGTGCATACTTCGCCAGTCCCATACCGGGTATCGTGGCAAATTCGTCCGCGCAAGCATTGCACAGGTGGTTTAGTGTGCCGAAGTGGCCGAGCAGGGTGCGGGCGAGGTCGACGGCGCTTTGGCCTTTTATGCCGACGCGCAGGAAGATCGCAAGTAGTTCGGCGTCGCTGAGTGTCTGCGCGCCCCGCGCAAGCAGTTTTTCGCGCGGGCGTTCGTCCGCAGGCCAGTCGGTGATTGCCATGACAGAAGGATTGGAGGAAGAAATGCCGGATTATACACACGTCATTGATGGGTTGCGCGGGCGCAGAATCGTGCTCGGCGTGAGCGGCGGTATTGCGGCGTACAAGGCAGCCGAACTCACGCGCGCCCTCGGGCATCTGGGGGTGGATGTCCATGTGGTCTTGACCGAAGCCGGGGCGCGTTTCGTGACGCCGCTGACTTTCCAGGCTTTGTCGGGCAACCGGGCGTGGTCGGGGTTCCTGGACGAGAAAATGGAAGACGGCATGCCGCATATCCGCCTCGGGCGCGGGATGGATGCCATTCTCGTGGCTCCGGCAAGCGCCGATTTCATTGCCCGCCTGGCCGCTGGCCTGGCCAGTGACCTGCTTTCCACGCTTTGTCTGGCGCGCGACTGCCCATTGTTCGTCGCTCCCGCGATGAACCGTCAGATGTGGGAGAACCCGGTGACCCAACGTAACGTAGCGACGCTGCAAGCGGACGGCGTCACCATCCTCGGCCCCGCCGTGGGTGAGCAGGCATGCGGTGAAACCGGGCCGGGGCGGATGCTGGAACCCGATGCGTTATGCGAGGAATTGCATGCTTTTTTCACGCCCAAACGGCTGGTCGGGCGCAAGGTGGTTCTGACGGCAGGGCCGACGTTCGAGGCGATCGACCCGGTGCGCGGCGTCACCAACGCCAGTTCGGGGAAGATGGGGTACGCGCTGGCGGCGGCTTGCGCGCGCGCCGGGGCCGAGGTTGTGCTGGTGAGCGGGCCGGTGGGTTTGCCTGTGCCCGTGGGGGTACGACGCATCGGGGTGACGAGCGCCCTGCAAATGCGCGATGAGGTGTTTGCGGCGATGATGGGCGTGGATGTGTTCATCGCGGTGGCAGCGGTGGCCGATTACCGCCCCGTGGAGCCTGCCGTGCGCAAGATCAAAAAATCGGGCGCGACGATTCATCTCGAACTTGTCCCCAACCCGGACATCCTCGCCGAAGTTGCGGCCTTGCCGGATGCCCCGTTCTGCGTTGGTTTCGCTGCCGAGAGTCATGAGCTCGACACTTTTGCCGAGGAGAAGCGGCGTACCAAACGTCTGCCCATGCTGGTAGGCAACCTGATCAGCGATGGATTGGGCGGTGACGAGAACACCGTCGTCATCTACGACGAGGAAGGGAGTCATCCGCTGCCGCGCGCGCCCAAGACCTTCATTGCGCGCCAGATCGTTGAACGCATTGCCCATTTACTGCCACAGCCGACGAAATGAGTCGAATCAGGTTCTGGAGAAAATATGCACCGTATTGATATGAAACTGCTCGACCCGCGCTTGCGCGAGCAAGCTCCGGCCTACGCCACTGCCGGTTCTGCCGGTCTCGACCTGCGAGCCTGTCTGGACACGCCGGTCACGTTGCGTCCGGGGGAAACCACGCTGGTTCCAAGCGGCATCGCCATCCATCTTGCCGATTCCGGCCTGGCGGCAATCGTGCTGCCGCGTTCCGGGCTTGGGCACAAGCATGGCATCGTACTCGGCAATCTGGTCGGGCTGATCGACTCCGACTACCAAGGGCAGGTCATGGTCTCTGTGTGGAACCGCAGCGGCGAGGCTTTTACCATCGAACCGATGGAGCGCATCGCGCAGCTTGTGGTCGTGCCCGTCGTGCAGGCCGGGTTTAACGTCGTCGATGATTTCACCGCTTCTGATCGCGGCGAGGGCGGTTTCGGCAGTACCGGCAAACATTGAGAGCGTGTGGGATGGAATGAATGATGACGGAGCGCTTGGGCATTCCGACTGGCGTACATATCCTGTGCGAGCGCGAAGGGCGTGTCCTGCTGCTGCGCCGCGCGGGAACCGGGTTTTTTGACGGTCTTTACAGCCTGCCGGGCGGGCACATCGAACAAGGCGAATCCATCTTCCAGGCAGCGGCGCGGGAGCTGGAAGAAGAAACGGGCTTACGGATCGCGCCCGGCGATTTTGACTGGCTCGGCATCATCCATCGTCGCTCGGATACCAATCGCATCGACTTCTTCGTGCGCGCGCTGCGCTGGCAGGGCGAACCTGTCCTGCGCGAGCCGGGCAAATGCAGCGGCATGGGGTGGTTCGCGCACGATGGTTTGCCGGAAGAAATCGTGCCGTATGTGAAAGTGGCGCTTCAGGCCGGGGAATGCGCGGAGGAGGGCGGATGGATGCGGGAATTGGGGTGGTGAAGCCCGGAATAATGAGATATTGCCGCGCTTTTCCTTTGCCCAATGCCGACGCAGTATCGGTATATAATTCTACCCCTCGCATCGTAGCCACCTGGCGGGTAAATGCCGTGTCATGGTACGCCCCACATCACTACTTATTAGAGATCAAGAGGATTCCAGCTATGTCCAAACAGCCGACCATCGTCTACACCATTACCGACGAAGCCCCAATGCTGGCGACAGCGGCCTTTTTGCCGGTGGTGCGCGCTTTTGCCGCGCAGGCGAGCATCCGTGTGACCGAAGCCGATATTTCCCTGGGGGCGCGCATCCTCGCCGAATTTCCCGATTGCCTCGATGACGGGCAGAAAGTGCCCGATGCTCTCACCGAGCTTGGGCAACTGACTTTGCGCCCCGATGCCAACATTATCAAGTTGCCCAATATCAGCGCCTCGGTTCCCCAACTGGTTACGGCCATCCGCGAATTGCAGGGCAAGGGGTACAGGATTCCCGACTATCCGGCAGACCCGCAGAACGCAGAAGAAAAAGCCATCAGCGCTCGTTATGCCCGCTGCCTCGGCTCCGCCGTGAACCCTGTGCTGCGCGAAGGCAATTCCGACCGCCGCGCGCCGATGGCGGTGAAGAACTACGTCCGCAAGCATCCGCACTCGATGGGGGGGTGGAAACAGGCCTCCCGCACTCATGCTTCATGCATGAAGGCGGGCGACTTCTACCACGGCGAAAAATCGATGACGCTCGACCGTAACCGCGACGTGAAAATGGAACTGTTCACGAAGAGCGGCAAAACCGTTCTGCTCAAGCCCAAGGTTTCGCTGCTTGCGGGCGAGATCATCGACTCGATGTTCATGAGCAAGAAGGCCTTGTGCGCGTTCTACGAAGAACAGATGCAGGATGCTCTTGAGTCCGGCGTGCTCTTCTCATTGCACGTCAAGGCTACGATGATGAAAGTCTCGCACCCTATCGTGTTCGGCCACTGCGTGCGCATCTACTACAAAGAGGCTTTCGCCAGGCACGAACGGCTTTTCAAGGAATTGGGCATCAACGTCAACAACGGCATGGCCGATTTCTACGAGAAAATCGCCACACTGCCCGAAACCTGGCGCGATGAAATCATCCGTGACCTGCACGCCTGTCACGAGCATCGTCCCGAACTGGCGATGGTCGATTCCGCCAAGGGCATTACCAACTTCCATTCGCCCAACGACGTGATCGTCGATGCCTCCATGCCCGCCATGATCCGCGCGGGCGGCAAGATGTACGGCGCGGACGGCAAACAGAAAGACGTCAAGGCCGTGATGCCGGAGTCTACCTTCGCCCGCATCTATCAGGAGATGATCAACTTCTGCAAGACCAACGGCGCGTTCGATCCCCGGACGATGGGAACCGTACCCAACGTCGGCCTCATGGCACAGCAGGCCGAGGAATACGGCTCGCACGACAAAACCTTTGAAATTCCCGAAGATGGCGTCGCCAACATCGTTGATCTGGCGACCGGAGAAGTGCTGCTCTCGGAAAACGTGGAAGAGGGCGACATCTGGCGCATGTGCCAGGTCAAGGATGCTGCCATCCGCGACTGGGTGAAGCTCGCCGTCACCCGTGCCCGCAATTCCGGCATGGAGGCGGTTTTCTGGCTCGACCACTATCGCCCGCACGAAGCCGAGCTCATCAAGAAAGTCGAAATCTATCTCAAGGAACACGACACGACGGGGCTGACGATCCAGATCATGAGCCAGGTGCGGGCCATGCGTTACACCCTGGAGCGTGTCATACGCGGCATCGACACCATCGCTGCCACCGGCAACATCCTGCGCGATTACCTTACCGACCTCTTCCCCATCATGGAATTGGGAACCAGCGCCAAGATGCTTTCCATCGTTCCCCTGATGGCGGGCGGCGGCATGTACGAAACCGGCGCGGGCGGATCCGCTCCCAAGCATGTCCAGCAGCTTGTCGAAGAGAACCATCTGCGTTGGGATTCGCTTGGTGAATTCCTCGCGCTTGCAGTTTCATTTGAAGAACTCGGCATCAAGACCGGCAACACCCGTGCCCGGATCATCGCCAAAACGCTCGACGAGGCTACCGGCAAGCTCCTCGACAACGACAAATCCCCCTCACGTCGCACAGGCGAACTCGACAACCGCGGCAGCCAGTTCTACCTGACGCTCTATTGGGCCGAGGCGCTTGCCGCGCAGGATGAGGACAAGGAACTTGCTGCCCGCTTCGCCCCGTTTGCCAAGGCGCTGGCAGCCAGCGAGCAGAACATCATTGCCGAGTTTAAAGCCGTTCAGGGCAAACGCGCTGACCTCGGCGGTTACTACCGCGTGGATTCCGAAAAGTGTGGCGCAGTCATGCGGCCAAGCAAGACCTTCAATGCGGTGTTGGCGGGCTTGGGGAGTTGATCGTCTGAGCAGAAGTACAAGGGCATTAGATGTTTAGTCCCCTCTCCCGCTTTGCGGGAGAGGGATAAGTGGTGTGGTGTGCGCCGCGCAGACGTCTAGCCCTTGTGCGTTTCAACCTGTTGCAACGGTTCGTCGACAAGCGCGGTAGCCTGTTTGGGCTTGCGGCCACGGCGGGCGGGTTCTTCCGGTGTGCCAGTGCCGAATTGGGCTTTTTTCTCCGAACGGGTCTCGATCATGACGAGTCCCCTTGTTTCTTCCAGCGAGCCGAAAAGGTCGGCTGTCGCAGGGGGGGCTTTCGGTGCGGGCGTGATTTCGGCCTTTACTGCCGTCTCCACTGCTTGGGCGGTGGCGATGGGCGTTGCAATGACGGGTGCGATGGTGGCTGGCGGTTCGATTGCCGGGCCGTTTTCCCGAATCAGGGGCAGGGGGATCGGCTCATCGCCGATGCGCTCTTGTTGCCGCGATACGGTAGCCGGAATGGCTTCTTCCGCAGACTGAAGCCCGGACGGCTGGCCGACGGTGACGGGAAGCGTGTCCAATGAGGTCGTTGGCGCTTCGAGGAGGGCGTCGAAAGATGAACCTGCCGCGACGGGCAAGGTTTCTTCCGACATGCTGTCAGTGGCTTCCGGCAGGGCGTCTCCGGTTTCGGCTGACCGCCCGCGACGGCCGCTACGACTGCGGCGGCGGCGTTTTTCGGGCAAAGGTTCGGCGTTGCTGGCTGGGGTACTGGGTTCACCTGAGGCCAGGGCAGTAGCTTGCGCGGCAGCTTGTTCGGTTCCGACGGATTCCACGATGTCCGGGCGTTGCGGCGCGGAGGGCGGGTTTTCCGGCATGGCAGCTTGAACAGCCTGGGCGGGCGTGGAGGCCGAAACGTTTTCCTCGTCGGCGGTTTTGTCCCGACGGCGGCGACGGCTGGCGTTGGTTTTTGCGTTGTCGGCCCCGGACGCGCGCGCCGGGGTTTCAGGGCGTTCCTGGCGCTCTCCCTGCGTTTTGGCCTGGCGTTGCGGTTTTTCCTGCGCGGAGGAGAGAGCGCTTTTCTCGGCGCGGGCAGTGCGGCTGTTTTCCCGTTCACCGCGCGGTCCCCTATCGTTGCGGGGGTTGCCGTTATTGCGGCTCCGCTCGCCGTTGCGGTTGTTGCGCTGTTCGCCACGGGCTCGGGACTCGCGGGACGCGGGAACGGCGGTTTCCGTTTTTTCTTTCGCTTTTTCGTCGCGGTTTCCTGCGGGCAGGCCACCAAGCCAGCGCATGAAACGCGTAACGAGCCCCGGGGCTTGCGGGGCATCCCCGGCGGGAGACGTTCCGGGCGAGGGCTGCGAGGGGGGGATGTATTTGACGGCGGCTTCCTGCCGTACGGCCTTGTCGCCATTGCGGTTGCTGCCGACCGGGATTTCTTCGGCAGGTTGTTGCACGAGCTGGTAGCTGATAGTGATTTTGTCGTCCTGGTTGAGCTGATCGTGCCGCAGGCGCGTGATTTCGTGCACCGGGGTTTCCATATGGCGGTTGGGCACGATGATAAGCTGGATTTTGTGGCGAATTTCGATCCTGGCGATGTCGACCCGCTTTTCGTTGAGCAAATAGGTCGCGACCTCGACCGGCGCTTGCAGGTGCACGGCAGCAGTGTTTTCCTTCATCGCTTCTTCTTCGATGATGCGCAGGATGTGCAGGGCCGAAGATTCGGTACCTCGAATGTGACCCGTCCCGGTGCAGCGCGGGCAGGTGATGTAGCTGGTTTCGGCCAGCGTGGGGCGCAGGCGCTGACGGGAAAGTTCGAGCAGGCCGAAGCGGCTGATCTTGCCAGTCTGTACGCGGGCGCGGTCGCAACGTAGCGCGTCGCGCAGACGGTTTTCGACCTCGCGCTGGCTCTTGGCGGATTCCATGTCGATGAAGTCGATGACGATGAGGCCGCCCAGGTCGCGCAGGCGGAGCTGCCGGGCGATTTCGTCAGCGGCTTCGAGGTTGGTACGCAGGGCCGTCTCTTCGATGTCCGCGCCTTTTGTGGCTCGCCCGGAGTTGACATCGACGGAGACGAGCGCTTCGGTGTGGTCGATGACAACTGCGCCGCCAGAGGGGAGGGAAACCTGACGGGAGTAGGCCGATTCGATCTGGTGCTCGATCTGGAAGCGCGAGAAGAGCGGGACATCGTCGCTGTAACGCTTGATGCGGTTGACATTGGCCGGCATGACGTGACCCATGAACTGACGGGCCTGCTCAAAGATGTCGTCGGTGTCGACGAGGATTTCACCGATGTCGGGCTGGAAGTAGTCGCGGATGGTGCGGATGACGAGGCTGCTTTCCTGATAAATGAGGAACGCGCCGTTCTGTTCATGTGCCGCGCCTTCGATGGCCGTCCAGAGTTGCAGCAGGTAGTTCAGGTCCCATTGCAGTTCCTCGACGCCCCGGCCAATGGCAGCGGTGCGTGCGATGAGGCTCATGCCCTGCGGCACTTCGATCTGATCCATGGCTTCGCGCAGTTCATTGCGCTCTTCGCCTTCGATGCGGCGCGAAACGCCGCCGCCGCGCGGATTGTTCGGCATCAGGACAAGGTAGCGCCCCGCCAGCGAGACGTAAGTGGTGAGCGCGGCGCCTTTGTTGCCGCGTTCGTCCTTTTCGACCTGAACGATCAGTTCCTGGCCTTCGCGCAGGGCTTCACGGATGCCCGCGCGGGAATCCGCGCCGGGTTTGAAGTAGGAACGGGCAATTTCCTTGAATGGCAGAAAACCATACCGCTCCGAGCCGTAGTCGACGAAAGCGGCCTCGAGGCTGGGCTCGATGTGGGTGATGGTGGCCTTGTAAATGTTGCCTTTACGTTCTTCCTTGTTGGCCGATTCGATGTCGAGGTCGATCAATTTTTGACCGTCGACGATTGCGACGCGTAGTTCCTCGGCCTGCGTCGCGTTGAAAAGCATGCGCTTCATTCTGGGTCGTTCTCCCGCGCCAATACGCACGGGCAGGCACGACCGGCGCGCGCCATCGCGCTAATCCGGGGTTCAGGAGCGGTTGTGTCGGGCTGCTTTCATCCGGTAGTGCAATCCTTGAGCTGTGATGGGCTGGCTGGTCGTGTTTTTCACTTGTTCCTGCCTCGGCCTTGGGCGCGGGCAGGAACACTTGATCCTGCGGTTGCTGCGTATTGTGCGTTGTTTGTGTATCCAGCCACTAGGCTGAATGGGTGTGTCAGAAAAAGGTTAGTGCGCTATCATTACCACCTTTCAGGGCGCGTAAATAGCACATGCGGCAGATCGGGAGCGCGCGTGGCGGACTCAAGCGTCGTCACTCTCCATCGCCTCCTGGCGCATAGCATGCCGACCGCGACCGATTTCAAGCCGGGGCAGATTATATTCACGATGATGATGCAAAGCAAAGTAAATGTTGTCAGATATGAGCGAATTGACGAATCTTCCGCCGGTCAACGTAT
>JGI24705J35276_12237801_pt1 | contig 13252 bp, 14 predicted proteins | sample TergutNt197P4_FD_35276 | JGI IMG/M metagenome (IMG submission 35276)
GGGTGTCCAACCCGGCTGCGGTTTGCGCCTTGCATCCACTGCCTTTGCGGGGCAACGGGCGCCATGAAAATAGTGTGAACAGGCCCTACTTCGGCGACAGCCGCCAAGCCCCGTGATGGTGCAGGTGCGGTAGAGTCTGTCTTGGCTTTGGCATTCCGCTGAACCGTGCGGCTTGGGTGCGCAAGCGCATTCCAGTTCGCGTGGTGCTTTCAGGTTGAGGCCAACACTGCTGTCCTCGAATGAATACCACGCTTGCCATTGTCAGCATCATCGCCGCGCTTGCGATGGGGGCGGTCAGCCCGGGGCCGAGTTTCGTGCTGGTGGCGCGCACCGCTGCCGCCGCCGGGCGGCGCGAGGCGCTTTTCACGGCGCTGGGGTTGGGCTGCGGCGCGTTGACTTTCGCGGTGCTGGCGTTGCTGGGCCTGCATGCAGTTTTTGCCGCCGTGCCCTGGGCGTACACGGCGCTCAAGCTGTGCGGCGGCGCTTATCTGATTTATCTGGCGTACCGGATCTGGCGCGGCGCCAAACAGCCTTTGCCGCCATTGGCGCGCGCCGGTTCGCAGCGTCGCGCCCACTTGTGGCGCGCTTGGTTTCGCGGCCTGGCCACGCAGTTGAGCAATCCCAAAACGGCGGTCGTCTTCGCCGGTGTCTTCGCGGCGCTGATGCCCGAGCATCCAACGCCGGGCTTTTACCTGACGGTGCCCGCCGGCGCTTTCATGGTCGATGCCGGCTGGTACACCATCGTGGCCTGCGCCCTGTCGTCAGCCGCGCTGCGCGCTGCGTACCTGCGCTACAAGGCGCTGATCGATCGCCTTGCGGGCAGCGTGATGGGGCTGCTGGGTCTGAAGCTGATGTCGATGGCCGGCGCGTAGGTTCAAGTCAAGATCGCTCGCGCGCGGCCGCCAGCAGCACCACCAGCGCCCCGGCGCCGCCTTGCAGCGGGCGGGCCTGGACGAAGGCCAGCACCTCCTGTTTCTGCGCCAGCCAGCCGTGCACCTTGTCCTTGAGCACGGGCGTCCTGCCTGGCGAGCCCAGGCCCTTGCCGTGCACCACGCGCACGCAGCGCCAGCCGGCGCGCTGGGCCTGGCGCAGAAACTGGCCGAGCGCCTGGCGCGCTTCGTCGGTGCGCAGGCCGTGCAGGTCGATCTGGCCCTGCACCGCCCAGTGGCCGCGGCGCAGCCGCGCGGTGACGTCGGCACCGATGCCGGGACGGCGAAAGCTCAGGTATTCGTCCACGTGCAGCAGTGTGCTGGCGTCGAACTGGTCGGAGATGGATTCGCGCAGCGCCGCCTGTTCGTCGCGCTGGCGCTGGCGCGGCTCGGGCAGCGCGGGGGCGCTGGCGTGCACCACGCGGCCATGGGCGCGCAGCGGCTGCGTGGGGCCGATGGCGCGCGCGAACAGCTCCTGCTCGGCGCGCGCGCGCCGGGCGGCGGCTTCGTGCGCGGCGGCTTGCTCGTCCGCGCGCTGGCGCGTTTCGGCCAGGCGCTGGGCGATGGGCTTGAGGTCTTGCAATGAGCGCGCTTTCACATCAAGCCTTTCTCGGCCATCGACAGCGTGATGCCTGGGGCGACGATGACGTGGTCGATCACGCGCACATCCACCAGCGCCAGCGCGGCCTTGAGGTTGCGCGTGAGCGCCTCGTCGGCGCTGCTGGGCTGCACGTCGCCGCTGGGGTGGTTGTGCGCCAGCACCACGGCGGCGGCGTGGTGGTGCAGGGCGCGCAGCGCCACTTCGCGCGGATAGACGCTGGTCTGCCCGAGCGTGCCGCGAAACAGCTCTTCCAGCGCGATCAGGCGGAACTGGCTGTCGAGAAACAGCGCGGCAAACACCTCGTACCGGTGCCGGGCCAGGTGCAGTTGCAGGTAGTCCTTGAGGACGGGCGCCGAGTCGAGCGCCGGGCGTTCCCTGAGCTGCTCGGCCAATGCGCGGCGCGACAGTTCCAGCACGGCGAGCAGTTCGGCCCGCTTGGCGGGGCCGCCCAGGCCCTTGGTGCGCTTCAAGTCGTCTGCATTGGCGTGCAGCAGGCCGGCGATGCCGCCGAAATCGTCCAGCAACTGCTGCGCCATTTGCAGCACGCCGGTGCCGGGCAGGCCGGTGCGCAGCAGCAGCGCCAGCAGTTCGGCGTCGCTCAACGCCGCGGCCCCGCGCGCCAGCAGCTTTTCGCGCGGACGGGCATCGGGGGGCAGGTCTTTGAGCGGCATGTCGCCCGGATTATCGGAGCGGTTTCGGGTCAATGCGCAACAAGGCCTGTTTATGATCTCAGCGGGCCTGATGAGATCGTAAACAGGCTCTAAATAGAATCGGCCCAAAGCGAGCATTCTTCATGAGCACCATTCAGCCCGGTTCCTTTCTGACCTTGCATTACCGCCTGGCCGGCCCGCAGGGCGGCGTGATCGACACCTTCAGCGGCAAGCCGGCCACGCTGTCGCTGGGCGCGGGCCAGTTGTCGCCGGCCCTGGAGCAGCGGCTGATTGGCCTGGAAGAGGGCGCGCGCGCGCGCTTCGACATTCCCGCCGGCGAGGCTTTTGGCGAACGCAACCCGGACATGGTGCAATGGCTGGCCCGCAAGGAACTGGACGAACTGGGCGAGCCCGGCGAGCGTTACGCCGTCGGCGAGGCGGTGCAACTGCCCACGCCCGACGGCCAGGGCCAGTTTGCCGCCGTGGTGCGGGCGGTGCGCGATGATGGCGCGCTGCAACTGGACTTCAATCACCCGCTGGCCGGCCAGCCCGTGACTTTTGAAGTGCAGGTGATTGGGGTGCTGTGATCCTGGCAGCAACAGTTGACCGTTCTCGTACTTCGCAATTTCGCATGAATGCCTTCCTGCCTTTGATCGGGCTCCTCGCTCGGGCGATGCCGTTACGGTGTTGTTCGTTTTTGCGGGTACGTTCAACCGCCGTTTCTGAGTAATGGAAAAAGAAACCTCATATCTCGGCGCGATGTTGACCAGCCAGGCCAATCTCCACGTTGTGCTGGGGGCCGGTGCATTGGCGGCGCTGGCGGCTTTCCCTTTCGGCCTGGTCGGCGCCGCGCTGCCGCTGCTGGTTCTGGGCGTGGGCGAGGTCATCGCTGGCCTTGTCGTGCCGGACCTGCCGTCCTTTCGCGCCAAGGTCGATCAGGACAAGCGCCGCGTCCGTCGCGACGACGTTCGCAAGACCCTGCTGACCGAACTGACCCGCCGCATTCCGGTGGAGGTCAGTGCTTCCGGTTTGTCGTCCAGCCGCAGCCAGCCTCTCGAAACCGCGGATCGCTTGCGCATGGCTGCGTACAATCGAATGATCGAGCAGATACGGGCGCTTTCCAGCGTGGCGCGGGATGGCGACAGTCCGCTGGGTGAACCCGAAATCGAGCGCCTGCACGAGGCTGCGATCGACTTTTTGTCCCTGTGGATGGCGCGCCTGGTCATCAAGGAGCGCGAAGGCGCGTCCGACCTGCAAGACATCCGCCGCAAGTTGGCGCAGATCGAGCAATCCCTGCCCAATGCCGACCGTGCCACCGTTGCCCAACTGCGCCGCGCCCAGACCGAATACCAAGGCATTCTCGATCGCCATGGCGCCCTGGTTGGCAAAACCGTGGCGATCGATGCCGCGCTGGCGTCGATGCCGGACAAAATCGAGGAAATCTACCAAATGCTCATTGCCGCCCCGTATTCCAAGGGAATCGGCGATCGTCTGGAGGACAGCCTTTCGCGCCTGCGTCTGGCGGACGAACTCGAACAGGAACTTTCACTGGATCTGTCCAACACTCTGCCTTCCGGCGTTGCCTTCGACCATGCCGGCAGCAATGACCTGGCCCGTATCGCCAGCAAGGAACGCGCCAGAACGTTCGCCCAGCAGACCACGATCAACCATTAACCCGAGGAAACCGTCATGTCCTTCCTGACCCGTCTTGCCAATCTTTTCCGGGGCTTTTTGTCCCTGTTCGTCTCCGGCCTGGAAAAGTCCAGCCCCCAGGTGGTCTACGAGAACGCCATCAACGCCATGATCAAGAAGTTCGAGATTGCCCGCAACGCGGTCGCTTCGATCATTGCCAACCGCCAGGTCGCCGAACAGCGCCTGAAGAAGGCGCAGACCGAGAAGGAGCAGGTCGATCGCGATCTGGACGCCGCGGTCAACGTCGGCGACGAGGAGTTGGGCACGGTACTGATCCAGAAACAGGAACAGCTTGCCGGCATCATTACTTCAGCCACTGCCGACCTCGCGCGCCTGTCGAGCCAGGCCGATGAAAGCAAGGCCATGTTGACCCAGTTCAAGAGCGAAATCGAGCGCCTGAAGGCCGAACGCGACGAACAGTTGGCCCGCCAGGCCACCGCGAAGGCCCAGATACAAATCCAGGACCAGCTCAGCGGGTTGTCCGTGGATGCCGAGATACGCGCCCTGGACAACGTCCGCGAGGGCATCAACCAGACGGTGGCCAAGGCGGCGCTCAACAGCGAAATGGCCGGCGCCGACGTCGATGAGCGTCTGAAGAAGCTGCGCCAGACCGCTGGCACGACCAACGCCAGCGCCAAGTTCAAGGCCCTGCAGGCAGCGCGTGCTGCCTCCGAGAACAAGACCCTTTGAAGGGCTTGTCCTTCCAGGGAGAGCGACATGATCAAGGACACCGCGCGAATTCCGGCCCAGCCTGCCTGGGTCGAGGACCTGCGCCAGAAATACCTGGCTGGCCAGGCCACCATCTTCGTGTTGTATGGCAATGTCTTCGACAAGGTGGTCCAGCCTGACGGCAGTTGGATGCTGGGTGAATACCTGGTATCCAGGCTGTTCGGATCCAGCAAGGGCCTGGTGTTCGAGCTCGGCTGGTCACAGGGCCTGCGCGTGGCCGGCGGAAAGTCCGTTGCCGCGCTGCGCACAACCCCAGACGCGCCGCCATCGGATCTGCCGCCGGATTTGCGCAAGCTCGAAATGCCGGCGGCTACCCTGGCGGGCGGTCTGGGCGATGCCCTGCGGTCGCTGGAAAATGCCTTCCACAAGTACTCCGCCGCGCTGGTGCTGCCCTACGCGGGCACCCTGTTGCCGGCCACCGACGTGGCCATGATGTCCAACGACGAACGCGCGACGCTGACCACGCTTCACCGCTGGTCGCTGGACAACCAGCTTTCCCGCCGCGACTGCGTGGTCGTTCTGGTGTGCGAGAGCCTGCAGGAGATCCATCCGTCCCTGCTGTCCAGTCCGCGCGTGTCGGCCATCGAGGTGCCGCTTCCTGACCTCGACGTTCGTCGCAGCGTTGTCGCCAGTGCGGCGCCCAACCTCTCGCCCGCCGACATCGAAAGCGTCGCCCTCCATACCTCTGGCCTGCGCGCTGTTCAGATCGAAGGACTGGTGGCTTCGCCAGCCCCCAGCGCGCTGGACGAGGATCAGCGTTTCGCCATCATTTCCCGCCTGCTCGACGGGCAGACCAATGCCGAAAGCCGCGCGCGCCAGATGGCCGCGATCACGGCGGGCAAGACCGAGCAGGAAATCGTCGACCTGGTGGCGCCGTCCGCCCAGGCCCGAGACGACGCTCCGCAGACGCAGGAACTGGTGCGCGTCATCCATGACCGCAAGCGCGAGATCATCGAGAAAGAGTGCGCGGGCCTGCTGTCTTTCATGGAGTCCAGGCAGGGCCTGGAGGCCGTGGGCGGCAATGAGAAGATCAAAACCGAGTTGATGGACATCGCCCGCCAGATGAAAACCGGCAACTCTCGTTTGGCGCCGATGGGCCTGTTGTGTGTCGGCCCGATGGGCTCGGGCAAGACCTTCGTGGTACGCGCCTTCCTGAAGGAGGCCGGCCTGACGGGCGTCGCCTTGAAGAACATCCGCTCCAAATGGCAGGGCGCCACCGAAGCCAACCTCGAGCGCGTTCTGGCCACGGTCAAGGCCATGGGCCCGATCGCCGTGGTCATCGACGAGAGCGATCGCAGCTTCGGCGGCAAGGAGCAGGCCGACACCGATGGCGGCGTGTCCGCCCGCGTGATGGCCCGCCTCAAGGAGTTCATGTCCGACACCGACAACCGCGGCCAGGTCCTTTTCATCCTGATGACCAACCGCCCCGACCGCATCGAGACCGACCTCAAGCGTCCGGGCCGCTTGGATCGCAAGGTGCCGTTCTTTTACTGCGAGACGGCGGTCGAACGCGCCGATGTTCTGCGCGCCATCCTGCGCAAGGATGGCGCCGAGCGGCTGGATCGCACGGGCCTGCAAGCGCTGTGCGAACCGCTGCAAGGCTATTCCAATGCCGACCTCGAAGCCGTTGGCCTGCTGGCGCTCGAATTGGCGTCACGCGCCAACGCCGCCCTGGACCTGCCATACATCAAGTCGGCGATCGAGGATTTCATTCCGTCCCGCGAGGAGGACATGATCCAGTTGATGGAACTGCTGGCGGCCCAGGAAACTTCGCGCCGCTCCCTGCTGCCCGAAAGGTTCAATGCCCTGACCACGGCCCAAATCAACGGCAAGGTGGCTGAACTCAAGCGCGCATTGAGGGAGGAGGGATGAGCATTGCACTGACGGTGCGGGTCCATTCAACCTAAAAACGGCAGTTGGATGCGCCCGCCAGTGCCGTGATCGGCGTGCCAGGCAAGACGCGAGGACGCGGCAGGCTCGTGCCTGCAAGGACGAGTAACGCCGCATGGCGCGCCGAGCGCGGCGCTGGCGGGCGCATAGCGTTCTCACCCAAGCGATGAGCTGGATCGAGGGCAGAAACCGTTGTGTTCATGCGAGGTTACGAGGGTAAAGGAGCGGTCAACTGCCGCTTTTAGGTTCAATTGTGAAACTCTCGCCGCCCCAGTGAACTTGCGCATCTTCGTGCCCGGTCTTTTGCGCGATCCCTGGATACGCCTGTCCAATCCCGGGTTTGTGTAAAAATATTCCATTCTCGTTCTTGATTAGCAGGAGTCGATCCTCATGCCCTCCGAAGGTGGCTTTTCCTTGCGTCGCCTTTTCATCGCCGACGACACTCCCGGGGCGGCATCTGCTCCCGCGGCCGGCATCGACGCGCTGCTCAATGGCTCCCTGTCCGCGGGCGCTGCCTCCTCGCAGCCGTCAGGCAGCGCCGCGCCAATTTCCGGCGACAAGGATTTGATCCTGACCGAAGGCGTGGAGTTTTCGGCAATCTACGCCGAGGCCGGCGTGCCTTCCGTTGCCTTTACCATCGAAAAACTGGCCAAACTCATCGAGGGTTTGAATCAACTCGATACCGCCACCAAGAAGGCCGCTGTCGCTGCCATGGATGCCGCTGACGACAGTTGGGATATCGCTTCCGTGGTCGCCGATGGCAAGACCAAGCGCGCTGCGCTGGCCGCCTATCAAGGCAGCATTGCCTCGGACGAGAGCGCCATCAGCGCCGAAATCACGCGCCGCCTGGACGCCAACCAGTCCGACAAGGCCACCCGCCTGGCCGACATCGACCAACAGATCGCCGCCCTCCAGACCAGGCGTGAAGAGACGATCTCCGAAGCGGCCCATGCCGCCGCCTCCTTGCGGGCCCAAGGCACCGCTGCCGCCGAGGCGGGCGAGCGCGAGCGTAACCGCATCGGCAACGCCATTCGCGGCTTCGACGGCCTGATCGCGCTGTTCGATGCCACTCCATCTTCTTCTACCTGATTTCTGACGGAGGATTTTCATGGCTCGCCTCACCCCGTTCGCCAAGGTGCTCATCGGCGTCATCGTTATTGGCGGCGCTGGCGCCGTCGGCTACAACCTGGTCAAGAACAACGGCGCATTCAGTGCCGCGCCGGTTGCCGCGAACGCCTCGACGACTCATGCCAGCAAGAGCGCTCCCGCCGCTCAGCCTTACGTGGCACCGCCCAGCAAAAACGACGCCATGCTGCGTTTGGGCATCAACAGCTTCCATGGTTTCGCGCCGGGTTTGGTGGCCAACGGCAACAGCCTGCGCACCAAGCCGGATTCGATCTTCGCCAAGCAGGGCCTGGACCTGGAATTCGTCATTCAGGACGACATCCCAACCCTGGACACGATTTTCACTTCCGGCACCGCTCAATGCACCTGGCGCACATCGGATTTCTGGGCGCAAGAGCAGCCGAACCTGCGCAACGCCGGCCTGGATGCCCGCGCCATCATGGCCGTGGACAACACCCAGGGGGCGGACGCCATCATCGCGCGCGATCCGGCTGTCCGCCGCATCGAGGACCTGGCCGGCAAGCGCGTGGCCTTGCTCCAGTACACGCCCTCGCACGGGATGCTGATCGACGCCATCGAGAACTCCTCGCTGTCCGAGCGCGCCAAGCAGTCGATCCAGATGGTGTTCATCAACGCCGACGAGGGCATGACCGGCGTGGGCGCGGCCCTGACCTCGGGCGCGGTCGACGCCGCCGTGATGTGGGACCCCGACCTGTCGATGGTGACCAAGCGCAATGCCCACGTCATCTATTCGACCAAGATCGCATCGAACCTGATCTTCGACCTGATCGTCTGCGATAAACGCTTCCTCGACACGCCAGCCGGCAAGGCGGCGGCCCAGAAACTGGTCGCCGGCTGGATGGAAGGCGTCAAGGCCGCGCGCGCCGACAAAGGCAATGCAGCCAAGGCGCTGGTGGCCACCCTGCCGTACTACGAAATGCTGGTCAAGGATCAGGGCATGCCTTTCCTGGAGAGCCTGTTCGGCAACCTGGTCTGGACCGGCCTTGAAGACAATGCCCGCATTTTCGGGCTGGTTGGCGGCACCAATCACTATGAGCGCGTCTACCGGCGCTTCGACGGCATCTACCGCAGCATCGGCGCGCTGGCCAATCCGAAGTCGCCGGTCATCGCGCCGCAGGACAGTGTGGACTACTCGTACATCCGCGATTTGCTGGCGGCCAACCACCAGGCCGAGGCAAGCGCCCGCGCCGAGCAGGCGAACGCCCAAACTTCCTTCACGGTCGAAGCCCAGCAGGCCGCGGTGGCGGCCGCGCCGGCCGCGGTGACCAAGCCGGTATCGGTCAATTTCGAGACCGGATCGGCGCGCCTGACCAAGCGCGCCCAACAGGTCATCAACGAGCAGATGGTGCCCTTCATCGAAAACAACGGCACCGCCTATTTTGAGGTCAGCGGCAATACCGACAGTACGGGTTCGCTGGCCGCCAACATGACCTTGTCCCGCGCTCGCGCCCAGGCCGTGGTCGATTACCTGGCCACCGAGTGGGAATTTCCGCGCACCCGCTTCCATGTGATCGGCAACGGCCCCAAGGCCCCCCTGTGCGACGAAGGCAATCCGCAGTCCTCTGGTCTGGGCCTGGAAGACTGCCGCGCTGCCAACCGCACCACCCGCGTCGCCGTCTACTCGGCCCGCTGATCCTTGTTCACCCAGGCTCCCGCCATGAAGGCTGTCACAAAAGGGGTGGCGCTGTTGCTCCCTCCCCCTTTTGGGGAGGGCAGGGGAGGGGGCCGGCGGCTGGCTCCCATCCCAACTTTCCTCCAGAGGGGGAAGGAGCAAAACACCCAAAGTCCTTTCGCAACGACCGCCATGGCGGGAAGGGCGTAGGCACCACGCTGCACTGTTTCTTCCCGGCTTCAAGACCGGGGGCTCTGGCGTCAAACAATGAACTACTTCTGGAATCCCTACGCATCTCTTTCGCCGGCCCAGCGCCGCGTTCTGGGGGTGGCCGCGATTTTCTCGACGCTGGTCCTGTGGTCGCTGATTTCGTTGACCGGTCTGGTGCCTTCCAACAAACTGCCGTCGCCGTGGAAGGTTCTCGATGCCATGAAGTACCTCGCCTGGTACGAAGGCAAGAGTCTGCTGTGGCCGGCCATCGTCGCCTCCGTTGGCCGCGTGGCATCGGCCGCGGTACTGGTCGTGGCCATCGGTATTCCCGTGGGCGTCCTGATGGGGGCGGCGCCGCGCCTCAATGCCCTGCTGTCTCCCCTGGTCGATCCGTTTCGCTCGGCGCCCATCGTTGCCTTGCTGCCGATCCTGGTCATGTGGATGGGCATCGGCGAAGGCATGAAGGTGGCCTTTCTGTTTCTCGGGGCCGTCGTTTACCTGATTCCCATGGTGCGCGATGCCATTCTGGCCGTGCCCCAGTCCTATTGGATTTCCGCCCGGGACATGGGGGCAACGCCTTTTGAATCCGTTTACCGCGCCGTGCTGCCGATCGCCATGCCCCGCATCGCCGATGCGATCATCGTGGCGGTATCGGTCATGTGGACCTACATCACGGTCGCCGAATACGTCAATGCCGGCGCCGGCCTGGGGCAGTTGATTCAGAACTCGCGCCGGTTCTCGGCCATGGATCAGGTCTTCGCGGGCATCATCGTCATCATCGCCCTGGCCTTGGCGACCTACCAGCTCATGTCCTGGGTCAAGCGCCGCCTTTACCACTGGGAAACCTACGTTTGAAGAGCCCCGCGCCATGAGCTACGCCCACATCGAACTGCGCGACATTCACCAGTCCTACCCCAACCCCAATGGCGGCAGCACGGAAGTCATCAAGGGCATCTCCCTGACGCTGGACAAGCCGGGCATCAACATGCTCCTGGGGCCATCGGGCTGCGGCAAATCGACCCTGCTGCGCATGATGGGCGGCGTTCGTCCCTTTGGCGTGAAGACCCCGACCTCCGGGGCCGTCCTGATCGACGGCCAGCCTTGCGAGGACGCCAGTGACGACGCGATCATGGTGTTCCAGCAATACGCCAACCGCCCCGACATGACCGTGCGGGAAAACGTGGCCTTTCCTTTCACCCTGTCCCTGTGGAAGCGCCGCGTGCCGCGCGCCCAGTGGGAGCCGCGCGTCGATGCCATGCTCCAGGCCGTGGGCTTGACCGACAAGCGCGACCTGTACCCCCATGCCTTGTCCGGCGGCCAGAACCAGCGTGTCGCGTTGGCCCGCGCCCTGGTCTTGCAGCCGCGCATCCTGTTGATGGACGAGCCTTTTGGAGCGCTCGATGCCCAGACGCGCGAGGAAATGCAGGAACTGCTGGTCAAGCTCTACAACACGCAGCCATGCACCGTCGTCTTCGTGACCCATGACGTTTCCGAAGCCCTGCTGCTTGGCGACCGCGTCCTGGTCATGTCCACCCAGCCGGCCACCATCGTGGAGGACCTCCAGGTCTACGAACCGCGCCCGCGCGACCACAGTTGGCTGCTCAGCGCCGATGCCCAGGCCTTGTCCAACAAGATCCTTTCCCGCCTTCATTCCATGCCTGGCGGGGGCCAGGTGCGGGTCACCGTCTGAGCTGGATCCGGCGATGGCCGACATCTTGCTGGCCGAGCCGCGCGGCTTTTGCGCCGGGGTGGATCGCGCCATTCAAATCGTCGAGCGCGCGCTGGCCAAATTTGGCCCGCCCGTCTATGTGCGGCACGAAATCGTGCACAACACCTACGTGGTGGGCGACCTCAAGGCCAAGGGCGCGGTCTTCATCGAAGACCTGACCGAAGTGCCCGCTGGCGCCACACTGGTGTTCAGCGCCCACGGCGTGCCCAAGGCGGTGGAGAGCGAGGCTTGCGCGCGCGGCCTGCGCGTGTTCGACGCCACCTGCCCGCTGGTGAGCAAGGTGCACGTCGAAGTGGCCAAACTGCACCGGCAGGGCTACGAATTCATCATGATCGGCCACAAGGGCCACCCCGAAGTCGAAGGCACCATGGGCCAGCTCGATGGCGGCATCTACCTGGTGGAAAGCGTGGCCGACGTGGCGCGCGTGCAGCCCGCGCAGACCGGCAAGATCGCCATCGTCACGCAGACCACGCTGAGCGTGGACGATGCCGCCGCCATCACCGCCGCCGTGAAGGCGCGCTTTGCCCAGGCGCGCCAGCCCAAGCAGCAGGACATCTGCTACGCCACGCAAAACCGGCAGGACGCCGTCAAGCTGCTGTCGCCCGAGGTGGACGTGGTCATCGTCGTCGGCAGCCCCACCAGCAGCAACTCCAACCGCCTGCGCGAGGTGGCGCGCAAACTGGGCACCGAAAGCCACATGATCGACAGCGCCGGCGAACTCAAGGCCGAATGGGTGCAGGGCAGGGCGCGCATCGGCCTGACCGCCGGCGCGTCGGCGCCGGACATTCTGGTGCGCCAGGTGATCGAGCGGCTGCGCGCGCTGGGCGCGGTGTCGGTGCGCAAGCTGGGCGGCATCGAGGAAACAGTGCGCTTCCCGCTGCCCAAGGGCCTGAAGCTGGACAGCGCGGCCGAATCCAGGCTCAATCACTTGAGCTGATGCCGGTCAGGGCTTGGCAGCGTGCGCTCTGCGCGCATCCGCGTAGGGTAAGCGATCAGTGAACTACGCCCTTGAGCCGAAGGCATTGAGAGGTTACGCTCCCACGTAGATGAACGTGGGAACGTACTGGCAGACGATCTGGAGCGCATCAAGCCGACGCGGCGCGGGTCAGGTGTCGTTCAGGCCATACTCAAGTCGATGCGCCAAGGCAGCAGCGCCGTGTAGTCATCGACCGTCTGGGCTTTGGGCAGGGCGATGAACAGCGCGCGCAGGTAACGGTAGCAATCGATTCCGTTGACTTGGCAGGTTTGCAACAGCAAATACAGGTTCGCGCTGGCGTTGGCTCCGGCCATCGTGTCGGCGAACAACCAGTTGCGCCGCCCGACGCAAAATGGCCTGATCGCATTTTCCTGGGCGTTGTTGTCGATGCGCGTTGATCCAAGCCTCGATATCGTCGCGCACGCCGTTGTGGTTGGCGTCCGGCTCGGCGATGCTGGCCGAGCGATCCAGGGTGGGGTAGCCGCCCTGGCGTTCGAGTTGAGCGATTTGCGCGGCCAGCGTGGAGCCGCCCGAGGCCGGGGACGAGGCGCTCGATGACGGGCTGGTTGGCGTATCGCCGCCGCCGCTACAGGCAGTGAGCACAGCGGTCAACAAAACCCCGCTCACCGACAGTTTCAACGCCCCCATGTTTATGCTCAAGGCTCACAGGTGTCGCCGCGTGGGGACTCCGTGACGCTGCCTGAAGCTGCCTTGTTGTACTGCATGTAGCGCTCGGCGCGCTGGCGGGTGTTGGCGGTCATGGCTTCGATCTTGTCACTCAGTTTTGCGAACGCTTCATAAGGCGTAAATCTGTCTCCACCGCATTTGCCTGAAGCCTCCAATTCCTCGCCAGAACGCTGGATCGCAGCCTTGTCCGTCAGGTCGATAAGCAAGGTCTGCTGTAACACCTTTGCTTCCTGCATAAGCGCCTTGCGCTGCGGTTCAGTGACGTCAAGGGTGTTGATCCAGGCCTCGATGTCGTCGCGCACGCCGTTCTGATTGGCGTCCGGCCCGGCGATGCTGGCCGAGCGGTCCAGGGTGGGGTAGCCGCCCTGGCGTTCGAGTTGCGCGATTTGCGCGGCCAGCGT